>Ga0180434_10007150_pt1 | contig 12606 bp, 8 predicted proteins | sample SS_ome_7_FD_132453 | JGI IMG/M metagenome (GOLD analysis project Ga0180434, IMG submission 132453) | Hypersaline lake sediment archaeal communities from the Salton Sea, California, USA - SS_1_D_2 metaG | ecosystem: Environmental > Aquatic > Non-marine Saline and Alkaline > Hypersaline > Sediment... | reverse complement strand
CTTCTGTCGGAGGTCGCGGCCCGCCTCCGGCGGGCAAGGTTCGAATCTTGGTCGCCGGAGGAGACCCCGCCGCCCCGACCACCTTCCGCCTCGATTCACCCCCCCGCTTGATGCGCCCGCTCCAACCGTGTACGATGGCCCGCCTATGACCGACCCGAACGGACCCAACGCAGCCCGCGCAAGCGCCCGCCAGGCGGACCTGGCGGAGGCCCTCTCGCGCGATCTCCTGCCGCTGGTCACCAACCCCGCCCAGTACGTCGGCGGCGAGGTGAACGCCGCCTGCAAAGACTGGGACGCGGCGGCCGTCCGCCTCTGCCTGGCGTTCCCGGACACGTACGGCATCGGCATGAGCCACCTGGGCTCAGGCATCGTGTACGACGTGGTGAACCGGCGGTCCGACGCCCTGTGCGACCGCACCTACGCCCCGTGGGGCGACGCCGCCCAGCGCCTGGGCGCCCTCGGCCTGCCGCTCTTTGCGTGGGAGTCGCGCCGGCCGGTCCGGGACTTCGACCTGCTCGGCTTCTCGCTCCAGTACGAGATGCTCTCGACGAACGTCCTGGCGATGCTGGAGTTGGCGCACGTCCCGCTGCTCGCCGAGGCGCGCGGCGAGGACGACCCGCTCGTCCTGGCCGGCGGGCCGGGCACGAACAACCCGGAACCGATGGCCCCGTTCGTCGACCTGGTGCTCGTCGGCGACGCCGAGGCCGCCCTGCCCGTCTTCCTGGACCGGTTCGCCGAACTCAAGGCCGCCGGCGCCGGCCGGGCCGAGACGGTCCTGGCCCTTGCGCGGGAGTTGGATTTCGTCTACGCTCCCGGCCTGCTCGCGCCCCGGTGGCACGCGGACGGCCGCCTGGCCGCCATCGAACCGGCGGTCGACGGCCTGCCGGAGGTGACGCGGGCGGCGGTGGCGGCGGACCTGGAGTCGGCCCCCTTCCCCACGGCGCCCGTTGTGCCGGGGGCCGAGACGGTCCACGACCGTCTCACGATCGAGATCATGCGCGGGTGCCCCCGCCGGTGCCGCTTCTGCGAGGCCGGCCGGACCAAGGGCCCCGTCCGCCGGCGGAGCCCCGAGACGGTGCTCGCCCTGGCGCGTGAAGCGTATGGTCATACGGGATATGATGAAATCTCGCTCTCCAGCCTCTCCCCGTCCGACCACCCGGACCTGAAGGCGATCCTGACGACCCTGGACGCCGAGTTCGGCCCCAAGGGCGTCAGCCTCAGCCTGCCGAGCCTCCGCACGAACGACCAACTCCAACTCGTGCCGCGACTCCTCGGCAGCGTCCGCAAGAGCGGCCTGACGATGGTCCCCGAGGCCGGCCTGCCGCGCCTCAGGCGCGTCATCGGCAAAAACGTGCAGGACGAGCACCTCTTCGCCGGCGCACGCGAGGCGTGGTCGCGCGGCTGGAACCTCATCAAACTCTACTTCATGATCGGCCTGCCCACCGAGACCGACGAGGACCTGGAGGCCGTCGGACGCCTCGCGCGCAAGGTCAGCAATCTGCGGCGCGAGGTCGCCAAGGGTCCCGGCAAGGTGAACGTGGCGGTGGCGAACTTCGTCCCGAAACCGCACACGCCCTTCCAGTTCCATCCGATGGCGGATCGCGCGTACCTGCACGCGGCCCGCAAGCGGCTGTACGAGGTGCTGAAGGGCAAACGCCTCAGCGTCCGCATCCACAACCTGGAGCGCAGCCTGCTGGAGGGGGCGCTGGCGCGCGGCGACCGGCGCCTCGGGCGGGTCATCCTGGAGGCGTACCGCGCAGGTGCCCGCTTCGACTCGTGGGACGAGACGTTCCGCCCGGAGGCGTGGCGGAAGGGGTTCGAGGCGGCCGGCCTGGACCCCGCCTTCTACGCCCACCGGGCCCGCGGCGCCGACGAGGTCCTGCCGTGGGACCGCGTCGACGTCGGCGCAAGCCGCGATAGCCTGTGGCAGGAGTACCAGCAGGCCCTGGCGGAGGCGTAGCCTGGAGAGATTCCTGCGTCCCTGCGCGGCAGGTCTCCGCACCCGCCGCGCAAGCAGGACAGAGCACGGTGGATACGGGGACCCACCGCGCTGTCGGCAGCGCCCGCGATCCCGCGTCGTCCCGCCGGCTGGACCCGCCCTACTGCAGCGCGCGGTGGATGCGCTCCAGGATGTACTGCTCCAGGAGGGGGTCGCGGCCCATGGGGACCCATTCGTAATCGGTGGCTTCCAGGGCGTCGCGGCGCATCAGGTCGGTGTCCTCCACGTCATGGACGCCGAACGTGGAGCCGAACGACTCCGGCGTGGCGCCGGGGGCCGAGACCCGTGTCTTGACGACCTTGACGAAGACCTTCGACCCGCCGTCGGACGGCGAGATGCTGACCGTCGCCCGCCGCCGAACCGTGTGGAGGCTCGCCTCGGCCACCTGCATCCGGCCGAGGGTGTCCTTCCGCCAGAACTCGAACCACGAGGCGCCCGTCACGGACTTCGTCTCGACGTGCCCCTTGCTCTTTTGGGGGATGATCGGCTCGAACCGCAGCTGCCTGAGGACGCGGGTGGCCACCGCTTCGGCCGTCTCCGCGTCCGTGTCGGTGAACGTCGATGGGTTGGCGAACCGGCCCTCGGCGACGGTGGTGCATCCCCCGGCCGCCACCATCGCGGCCAGCACCAGCGTCCAAGCGGCTTGCACGATAACGCTATTACGTGCGCGGCGGGTCTCCGCACACGCCGCGCAGCCCGAGAAATGACTCTTCGAGCGCGAGGGGTACGGAGACCCACCGCGCGAACGGCCGACATAGCGTCGTCCGGCTTGCCTCATGACGCGGTCCCTTCCCCGACGGTATGGACCCGCAACGTATCGGTCGTGCCCGGCCGACCGGGCAGGTACCCGCCTAGGATAAGGATTCGCTCGCCGTCGGCAACCAATTTCCGGTCCCGTGCGATGCGCTCCACCGCCGGGGCCAGCTCCTCGTGGGGAATGAGCTGCGGCCGATGCACGGGCGTCACGCCGCGGTAGAGCGCCATTCGCCGGCAGGTGGCCTCGGAATCGCTGATCGCCAGGATCGGCGTCCGCAGGTCCTGCTTCGAGATGAGCAGGGCCGTCGTCCCCGAGTGCGTCAGCGCCGCGATGAGCCGAACGTCCAGGTCGCGGGCGATGCCGGCCGCGCCCGCCACGATGGCCCGTTCGCTCCAGACGTACCGCTCCAGGTGGGCCGTGGAGGCCGGCCAGCCGGCGCGCTCGGCCCAGTCCTCCGCCACGTCGATGATGTGGTCCATCGTCTCGACGGCCCGCACGGGGTGCCGGCCCACGGCCGTCTCGCCCGACAGCATGAGGGCGTCGGACCCGTCGAAGACGGCGCCGGCCACATCGGAGACCTCCGCCCGGGTGGGGCGCGGCTCCGAGAGCATCGACTGGAGCATCTGTGTAGCCGTGATGACCGGCACGCCCGCCGACGCGGCGAGCCGGATGAGGTCCTTCTGGATGACCGGCACGCGCGCCAGGTCCATCTCCACGCCCAGGTCGCCGCGGGCCACCAGGACGGCGTCGGCCTCGGCCAGGATGGCGTCGGCGGCCCCGACCGCCTCGGGCTTCTCGATCTTCGCGATGACCCGGGCGCCGCTGCCCTGCTGGGCCAGGTGCGCCTTGGCGCGGCGGACCTCCTCGGCCGACCGGACGAAACTCAGGGCCACGTAATCCACCTCGCGGGCGACGCCCCACGCCAGGTCCGACCAGTCCTTCTCGGTGGGCAGCGAGACCGTCAGGGCCGTCTCGGGCAGATTGACCCCCATGCCGGCCGAGAGCGTCCCCCCCTCGCCGCTCTCCAGCAAGACGGCCCGGCCGTCGCGGCCGACCACGCGGGTCCGCACGGCCCCGTCGCCGAAGAGGACGGGCTGACCCTCGGCCAGGTCCTCCAGGACGTCCGGACGGTTGAGGGCCAGGTCCGTCGGCTGCGGCGTCTCGCCCGGATCGGGGACGAGGCGGAAGCGGTCGCCGGCGACCAGGTCCACGGTCTCGCCGGCGGGTGTGCGGAGCCGGAGTTTCGGCCCGGCCAGGTCCTGGAGCACCGCGACGTACTTGCCCTCCGCCTCGGCGGCCGTCCGGAGCCGCTCCAGCATCGCCGCGTGCGACGCGTGGTCGCCGTGGGCGAAGTTCAGGCGCGCCACGTCCATCCCGGCCCGGATCATGCGGCGGAGGGTCTCCGCCTCGGCCGTCGCCGGGCCGAGCGTGGCGACGATGGCGGTCAGACGCGTGGCGATGCGCGGCATGCGTCTCATCCCCCGTGGAGCCCAGCCTGCTTTCCGAGCCCGCCGCGGGAGCGGCGGGATATCTTCATCCGGCATGTCATATGCCCTGACGGATGATGATCACCGGCCGCTTCCGCGGCCGGCTCGGGGCGCCTACGGCCCGTCGCGGAACTTCCCGCCCATCTCCTGGAGGAACATCTTCTCGCGCATCGAGAGGCTGCCCACGCCTTCGCGGCGAACCTTGTCGAGGATGCGGTCGAGTTCCTCCCGGTCGCGGTCGCGCCCGCGGCTGAAGAGCGGCCCGCGGTCCCGCCGAGGCCGCTTGGGCAAGGCCCGGGCGAGGCGGTGCCCCCACTTGACCCAGACGAACCCGACGACCATGCCGCCCACGTGGGCCGCGTGGGCCACGCCGTCGGCCCAGCCCGTCTGGAGACCGACGAGCATGTGCCGCGTCTCGATAATCATGTAGATGAGGGCCAGCCAACGGGCCTGGATGGGCAGAAAGAAGAAGAGAAGGAAGATGGCCCGCGGGTTGATGGTGGCGAACGCCACCATGACGCCGGCCACACCCGCGGAGGCGCCCACGGCAGGAATGTCCAGGAACAGGATCGGCCCCTGCCGCGTCATGAGCGGCCCGTGCTCGAAATGCATCACCACGTTGAACGCCACCTCGAGCAGGCCGCCCGCAACCCCCGCCACGAAGTACATCCACAGGAACTGTCGCGTCCCCAACTGCCGCTCCAGCGTCCGGCCGATCATCCAGAAGATGAACATATTGATGAAGATGTGGCCGACACCGCCGTGCAGGAACATGTACGTGAATAGCCGCCATATCTCGAAGTGAAGCAGGTCCCGGACCGACAGGGACCCGAACCGGCTCAGCGCCCCGCCGGTAAAGTAGTCGGCGAAGTAGACGCCCACGGTGACCAGCAGGATGACCTTGACGCCGGGCGGAAACGACCCGCCCCGGTCCGTCATGAACGCGGGGCGCGGGCGCTGGGGCGGCTCGTTCCAGGTGGGATGCCAGGCCATCAGGCGCCGTCCTTCCCGCGCGCCGCGCCGGCCGTCCCGCCCGCCGGCCGCCGGCCGTAGGCGAGCAGCAGCCCGCACACCGTCTTGGCGTCGTCGATGCGGCCGTCGGCGATCATCGCGAGGGCCTCGTCCACCGGGACGAGAACGTTCTCGATCTGCTCGCCCGGCTCGCGCGCCGGCTCGCCCGGGGCGAGGTCCGTCGCCGCGAAGATCGTGATCCGTTCCGTCAAAAACCCCGGGCTCGTGTAAATGGTGATGAGGGGCTCGACGGCGCCCGCCCGATAGCCGGTCTCCTCGGCCAGTTCGCGGACGGCGCAGGCGGCGCCCGTCTCGCCCGCCTCCAGCGTGCCCGCGGGAATCTCCAGCAACCTCCCCGCGACGGCGTACCGCCAGATACGCTCCAGCAGCACCGTGCCCGGCACGGGCTCGGCGACGATGGCCACGCTCCCCCCGTGCCGGACGACTTCGCGGGTGGTCTCCCGGCCGCCCGAGTCGCGGACGTGGTGGACCTCGAGGCGGACCTTCCGGCCGGTGAAGAGGGTCTCGCGTTTCAGGATGTGGGGGCGCCGCACCATGCCGGGACAACCTTCACCTTGTGCGCGGCAGGTCTCCGCACCCGCCGCAGCGTGCCGAATCGCGGCGCGGTAGTTGCGGAGACCCACCGCGCAGGCCATTTGCCCTCCCTCTGGCGTTTCCGCCGATTATAGGGAGGCGGTGGCGGCCTTTCAACCTCGGCGCTGAACGGGCCGGCCGGATTCTTGAAATCCTCGGACTCCGGCCATAGCCTGTCCTTGCAACCGGATGACCCGGAGACCGGCGATGCGTGTGCGTCCGACGTGCCTCCTGGCGGCCGCCCTGGCGGCCGCAGCGGTTCCGGCCGCCCGGCGGCCGGCGAAAACGGTTGACAACAGCAACAATTGGGATTGTACTTACCATGACTATTACAAAACCTCCGGAGTTTCGGACAGGGTGCGGATGGGCGTCTCCGGCGGCCCGCCAGCGGCCTTCGTTCCGCATTCGGCCCGACCGGCACCAGGGAAACGACCCCCGGGGCAACACGCCCTTGACACGGCGGCGGTTATGGGTGTCCCCGGATAACTACCTTCGGTTAGGTACGATTAGACGAAATGGCAAGCGCTAAGAAAGCCAAAGCGAAATCCGCACAGAAGGCCGGCACGACGAAGCCTAGCCTGGCCAATGAGGATGCGCGGTTCAAGGACCTATTCTCGCTCGCAAACCTTCGCAAGACTTGGAAAGCCGTTCGGAGAGAGGCGCGGGACCACCAGGTCCGCGACCCCATCGACTGGCTCGACTGGTCTGTGGCGATTGAAGCGACGCTCCCGCAAATCCAGGAGGACATAATCTCGGGTGCGTACGTGCCCTGTACACCAGCCCGCTTCGAGATGGCCAAGTCCCATGGTTCATACCGCGTTATGACCATTCCCAACATCCGGGATGCCGTAGTCTACCGAGTCGTCAGCGACAAAGCCCTGGAATTGGCTAATCCCCATAAGGTGGGTGGAGCGTTCTTCTCTCGACGTCACAGCAAGACGCCTGTTGGCAACACATTCAACCTCGAAGACGACCCTTATCTGCGGTTCTTCAACCTCTGGCTCCGATACCAGGAGTATCGTACACGTACTCTGCTCAATCAGCCCTATGAGATAATGGTCGTCACCGACATTACGAACTACTTTGACTCCATCTCCCATGAGCTTCTCATGGAGTACTTGGCACCACTCGGACTGCCTCGCAAGGCGATCGGACTTCTTGGCAGAATCCTGGCTGCTCTGAAACCCCCGGCAGGCCACTCGCGGAACCCTCGTATCGGCATTCCGGTGGACCAATTTGACTGCTCCCGGCAGCTGGCGCACGTCTTTCTTTTCGAACATGACCAACGGATGGCTGACGATTTCGGCGAAAACAACTACGTTCGCTGGATGGACGACCAGAATATCGGAGCGAAGTCGGAGCCGGACGCTCGGCGCATCGTCAACCTACTGACTCGGTCACTCTCTGCTCAAAGGCTAACTCTCAACTCAGGCAAGACACTCTTCTTGTCGCCTAAGAGATTGGTCGAGCACTTCCAGTTGGACGCCAACAAGCTGATCAGTAAATGGGAGGAGGTGTACAAAGGGAAACTCCCCAAACATGCTAAGGCTGCGCGGAAACGCCTTCAAAGGGTCTGGCAGAGGATTTCTGGGGGGAACACGGCGAATAAAGGGAACTGGGAGAAGATCCTGAAGAGGATGTACGCCGCTGCCGCAAAGGTCGACTCATCGCTGATGGATGCGAAGATGTACGAGGACCTAGTGGCCTATCCGGAGCTGTGCGGGCGGATCTTTGAATCTCTGGCCAGGCGCGGGAAAGGGAAGAAGCTGGCGGACCTTTTCGAGCGGTACTGCGACAATGGCGAGTGTCTTTTCGAGGCCACTGAAGCCGCCTTTTTTGAGGCCTGCCTCCTCTTGGATGCCTCCCTGAAGGTTGAGGTGCGTATCAGGAAGATCTCGAGAGGTTTTGCCAAAGCTTCAATGGCTGGCCAGACTGGAAGGCCCTACGGGAAAGCGTCGGCGATTCTCTGCCTCTACTGGTTTGGCCTCAGTGCGAAGGCGTTGTCTTCACTGTTCTCGGATGAAGAATCGCTTCACCTGCCGCCTTCGGTTGCTCGAGCATGGCTTGCTTGCGTAACAGCAAAGGACGCAGATCTGCTCCCAACGGTACAGGCGAAGTTGGTGGGGCATCCAAGTCCAGACGTAGGCCAGCTCTCGCGGTTCCTGGATGACCTATTGGCTGGATCCATCGAGGCGGTGGGGGCATACAAGAGGCAGAAGAGTCGCTGGCCCAAACCGGGGAAGTTCTACGATACTAGAGCATGGCTGCAACTGGAGCTGATTTCCTGGGCTGGGTCGGAACAGCTACGTTCGACAGGGAGTTCCGACGTAGGGCACTTCGCTAAACTTACCAGAACGAGACAGGAAAACCGACGGCTAACAAAGATCGAGACAAGGCTGCTATGAGACTTGGTATTTCCGGGACGCATTTCCGGGGACACCCATAACCGCCTCCCTGTCAAGGGCGTTCTGCCCCGGAGGTCGTTTCCCCTGGTGCCCGTCGGTTTGAATGCGGAACGCGGAATTCGGAATGCGGAACGAAGGCCGCAGGCGTGCCGCCGAAGACACCCATTCGCACCGCAAGCGGACCGTCTTGTTCCGGACCGTGCATGATGCTGGTCGAGGCCGTGGGGGCCAATCACAATAGCGGCGCATCGGAGCCGCCGGCCAGTCGGTCACCTCAGCCACCAGGGGAGTTCCGGCGACGGGATACGCCATTCGCAAGCGACTGCGGCGCCACGGGCGGACGGGCCGGCGCTGGGGAGTCCGGCGTTCTGGACCGGCTGGCACGACAACGCTAACTCGTGCCCGGCGGGTCGGAGCCTGTCCCGAGCGCAGCCGAGGGGCCCCCGCCGCGCGTGTTTTATGTGCCACGGCCGGTCTCGCCCGGCCGTGCGTTTCTCCATGGGTGTGCCACGGCCGAAACGGCGCGCGGCCCGCAAGCGGGCCGGCGAACATTCCGTCCCGCCCTTTCAGGGCTTGAAAGGCCGAAAACCGGCTTCCGTGACTGTTATCCCGCGCATTCATTCCGCGCGGCGGCCTTCCCAGGCCGCCGCGTGTTTCGCCAAGCGTGGTGGCCTGGGACGTTTACCCGCCGGAGGCGGGGCCACCACGCGGGATGCGCCTCGCGGCGGTCAGGACTGCCCGCCGCGCACAAGGCCCGCCGGGCGAGACCCGCCGCGCGGCAGACGCCGGGGCGTTGAAATCGCTCCTTTGGGATATTCGCCGGCGCCCGAAAAACGACATTCTGGTTCATATGGAGCCTCGGCCATGTACGGTCAAATCGGGATCAAAAAGGGGCGCATTCCGAACAAAAAACGACAATTTCCGCAAAAAAGTCAAAAAAGCCGCGCGTTTCGCCTTACCCATCTTAACATTTTCAGGCAGAATCGTCCCTCACGGGCCGAAAACGGCGATCCGAAACCCAAAACCCCCCGATTTCGGGGGCCGCGCGAAAATCCGTTTTCTCAGAGTGTATGAAAAACAGGCCTCACGCAAAGGCACCAAGCCGCTAAGACGGCGCGCGGCCCGCTTGGGAGCCGGCGAACCCGCTCGCCGCCGGCGGGCCACCCGGCTCCCGTCAGCCGCGCATCGCCACGCCGGACCACTTGCTCATCAGTTCGACGATGGCGCCGAAATCCGCGTTGCTGAGGCCGAGGTTATCGGCGGCCGAGAGCAGTTGGCGCGTCGCCGCCGTCAGCGGCGCCGGCAGGTCCAGTTGCTGGGCCAGTTCCATGGCCAGGTTCAGGTCGTTGAGCATGTGCTGGAGGTAGAAACCGGGCCGGCCGCCGGGGTTGACGACAATCTGCTCGGCGTCGCGCAGGGCCTGGGAATCGAGCGGCCCGGCGTGGAGGACGTCCATCATGGTCTCGAACGGGACGCCGTTCTTGCGGGCCAGAACGAAGGACTCGGCAAAGGCCTGCGTCAGACACGCCAGCAGGACGTTGCAGGCGAGTTTGAGGGTGGCGGCCTTTCCGACGTCGCCCACGTGGTGGATGTCGGACCCGAGGGCCTCGAGGACCTTCTGGGCCTTGCCCAGATCGTCCTCCGACCCGCCGACGAGGATCTGGAGTTTGCCTTCGCGGGCCGCCTGCACGCTCCGCATGACGGGGGCCTCGAGATAGCGGACCGAGAGGCTGCGAAGGGCCGTCGCCGCCCGGAACGCGATCGTCGGGCTGGTCGTGGAGCAGTTGACGACGACGGCGCCGCGTTTGAGACCGCGGCTAGCGCCCTGCTCGCCGAAGAGCACCGTATCCAGGGCGGCGTCGTCGGAGACCATGATGATGACGACGTCGGCGCTCTTGGCGGCGGCGGCGGGGGAGTCGGCAAAGGCGGCGCCCGCCTCAACGGCTTCCCGGGCCTTTTCGGGCGTCCGGTTCCAGACCTGGAGGGAGAACCCGGCCTCGCTGAGCCTGGCAGCCATCGGAACGCCCATCAGGCCCTGGCCGATGAAGGCCACCTTCGTGCGCCGCCGTTTGGAGCGTGAGCGCCGGCGTTTGGTCTCGGAGCCGCCCCGGCCGCTCTTGGCGGACGGTTTGGCCTTGGATCCCTTGCCCTTTTTGGCGGCCGGCGAGCTCTTCGCCTTCGAGTCGCTTTTGCGGGCCTTCTTCTTCGCGGGCCTGGACTTCCTGGTGGACTTGGATTGGCTGGACTTGGCCATTGGCGAATCCTTATCTCGTACGCGTTACCCGATGACGATGGGCAGTTCGGCCCCGCAGGCCTCACAGGCGGCGCCTCGGAGCCTCGTGCCGGATACTCCCATCCCGCGCCGCTCAATCACCGTGGCCCCGCACGCCGGGCACTCGGTATCCTGCATGCCGGCGACGTTGCCGGCGTAAACGTACCGCAGGCCGGCCTGCCGGCCGAGGTCGATCGCCTGCCTTATCGTTTCCACGGGCGTGGCCGGCGTCTCGTGGTCCTGGTAATCCGGGTGGAACCGCGTCACGTGCCAGGCGAGGTCCGGCGAGACGGAGGCGATGAAGTCGGCGATGCCCTTCATCTCGTCCGGATCGTCGTTCTGGCCGGGCACCACCAGCGTGGTGACTTCCACGTGGATGCCGGTCTCGTGCATCCGTCGGATGGTCTCCTTGACCGGTTCGAGGCGGGCCTTGCAGACCCTGCGGTAGAAGGCGTCGCTCCAGGCCTTCAGGTCAACGTTGGCGGCATCGAGCCAGTCGGCGGCCTGCTCGAGGGCCTCGGCGGTCAGAAAGCCGTTCGTCACGAAGGTGTTCTTCATGCCCTCCTGGCGTGCGAGGACGGCCGTATCGCGGGCGTATTCGAAGAAAATCGTCGGCTCGGTGTAGGTGTAGGAGACCGAGGCGCAGCCGCTCCGCGTGGCGTCCGCGACGACCTCCTCCGGTGAGAGGGGCTGGCCGGGCATCTCCCCGGCGCTGGTCCGGGGCCACTGGGAGATCTGCCAGTTCTGACAGAACCCGCACTGGAAGTTGCACCCGACCGTCGCGATGGAGTAGGCACGCGAGCCCGGCAGGAAGTGGAACAGCGGCTTCTTCTCGATGGGGTCGGTGTGGTTCGCGATGACCCGGCCGTAAACGAGCGTGACGAGTGTCCCCTGTCGGTTCTCCCGGACCTTGCAGATGCCGCGCCGCCCCGGCTGAATGTGGCAGCGATGGGCGCAGAGGTGGCAGTCGACGGCGTCGCCGTCAGAGGGGGTCCAGAGGTCGGCTTTGTGGCTTTCGGGCTGCATGTCGTTTATTCTGCGCGGCTTACGGCTCGGGGGGGCCCGCCGGCGCGCGGCCACGAGCCGCCCTCGCCCAGTTCCGATCGGATTTGGAGCAGATTCATCACGTCGTGCTGGGTCACGACGCCGGCCAGTCGGCCGTCCTCCGTGACGACCGGCAGGTAGTCGCCGTCGGCCTGGACGAGTTTCTGAAAGACCGAGGTCAGGGCCTCGTCCGGCGAAACGGCGTTGGTTTCCGCAATCGGCCTCATGGCGTCGCGGACGGAGCGCAGGTGCCAGTCGCTGGTCGGCAGCGACCGCACGTCCCGCAGGCGGACGATGCCCTGCACCTGCCCGTCGGCGTCGACGACGGGGAAACTGCGCGAGCGGCACCGGTAGAAGAAGTCCTGCACCAGGCGGTCGAGGGTGAGGTCCGGCTCAACGCTCGTGGCGTCCTCCGTCAGGGCGTCGCGGGCGGTCAGGCCCTTCAGCGCCTCGCGGAACCGGACCTGCTCGTAACTGGCCTTGGCGGCCTGCCAGAGAAACAGGCCGATGACAACCCACCAGAACGCTCCCAGCAGGCCGCCGAACAGGACGTTGACGGCCCCGACGAGGATGAGCACCCCCGCCACAGCCCGTCCGCACCAGGAGGCCACCCAGGTCGCCTGGCGGAAGTTGTCGAGAACCTTCCACAGGACGGCCCGCAGCAGCCGGCCGCCGTCCAGCGGAAAGCCCGGCACCAGGTTGAACGCCATCAGCAGCAGATTGATGAAGGCGAAGTAGAACAGAAGCGCGGCCGCCTGCGGCGGCAGGAAGGCGCGCCCCCCCACGTACATGATGCCGCACGCCGCCCCGATGGCCAGGCTCATCAGCGGACCGGCGGCGGCGACCTTGAACTCGACGTCCGGCGTGGGGGCCTCGCCGCCGATACGGGCCATTCCCCCGAAAATGAACAGCGTGATGCCCTCGACGGGTATGCCTTCCTGCTTGGCCACCAGGCTGTGCGAGAGTTCGTGAGCCAGCACGCACACAAACAGGCCCAGGGCGCCGATCAGCCCGAGCGCCCAGTATTGCCACTGGGG
>Ga0180434_10007149_pt1 | contig 12606 bp, 12 predicted proteins | sample SS_ome_7_FD_132453 | JGI IMG/M metagenome (GOLD analysis project Ga0180434, IMG submission 132453) | Hypersaline lake sediment archaeal communities from the Salton Sea, California, USA - SS_1_D_2 metaG | ecosystem: Environmental > Aquatic > Non-marine Saline and Alkaline > Hypersaline >... | reverse complement strand
TCCGTAAGTCTGAAGTGTGACGGTTCCTTCCGGATGAAAGCGGAAATAAGTTCCTTTAACACGACCGGTTATAGTTTTTCCTGCTGCGAGTGTAAAATCGTTCCACATACCGGTCATAGCGTCCGAACTATTCCCGTAACTTTCATACGCCCGCAGGATATTATGATTCCCGTAAATATACCCCATCGTGTTTGCTGCGTCTGACTGTCTGAGTTCAGTATAATGTCCAGTCATTTCCCAAGCGGTCGAAGTCGCTCCGCCGGTTTTGTTTATATACTGAAAAGTTCCGTAGTATGTAAAAGTCGGATTCGCGGTATAACTACCCTGATTGATCGAGACAGCGATTGCCTCAACCGTTCCCTGAGGATTCAGCTCGAGATGAGTTATATTGATTATTCTATTCTGGGCCATATCCAGAGTCGTGTCCATCGTATGCCCGGCAACGCTCCACGCGAGATTAGTCAGAGTGGCGTGGTCGTTAAGGCCTCCGCCTCCTCCGCCTCCGCCTTCAGCGATATGGAAAGTCTCCGTGTCCTGATCGCATCGTCCGAGAACGATTATCAATCCAGAAGCCGGCTGGGTAGTCGTCCACGCACCGGCGGTCGTCTGAGACAGATAATAGATCTTGCTCGGATCGAGCCCCCACGTATTTTTCCACCAGTTACCGGCTTTTAGAAAGAGTCCCTCTTCTGTTTCCGCAGTATCCTCTGTCAGCATAAAAACAATCGCGCAGTTATCGAGCGAGTCCGCCTGAGCCTTGACAGCTTTACCGGAATTATTAAAGGTGTACCATTCCCCTTCCGATCCTCCGTGGCCGGTTTCGATCTCAGCAGTCACCCATCCTCCGGCGTGATCGGCTGCCTCCCAGTTTTCGTTGTAATCCTCTTGCGGATTGTTCCCGGTTCCTTCCGGGAGTTCGTACTGTGCTTGAGGTGTCTGATTATCAGCCATATTTATACCCTCTCTACTTCCTGCTTGACTAAGTCATAGCCTTCTCTTCCGACTCCTCGACCGGTCACGACAGGCCTCACACCCAGCCAGAAATGATCTGACGGAGTCCCTCCGAAGTCTGCTGCGTTCGTCGCATTGTCGTACGTATAATTATCAACAAGGCCGATTCCGAGGTGTTCTGCCTGCTGTGTTACCCCATCGGCTTGAAACACTATTATGTCGTAGTCGTCCACGTCTCCGGCCTGCCATCCCTGCCACTCCCACGTGTCGAGAGTTCCCTCGCCCATTCCGCTGTTCCGGTTCGTATATTCCCAGATGACCTTAACATCCAAGTCTTCAGTCTTCGTCCTGTGACCGAGCTCCCCACGCGCGCTGTCCTCGATCTGAACCCGATCCGCGTGGGTGGCCTTCCGAGTCCATCCCATAACCGTATATTCGAACGTGTCGATCTCGTCGATGTCGAGTCCGTCTCCCCGGAGATTATACGGAACGAATTTAACATATATCTTTTTTCCGATCCATTCGGAAGGGATCTCGATTTTGTTATACGAGATCCCGGTATGGATCACGACTGTATCGTCTGCAATATCGTGATCCTTCGGTATCGTGTAATCTTTTCCCCGCACGCAATCCTTTAGAACGATATTCGATCCGGAAACCTCAGCGTTTCGATACGTCATAAATTCCATATTCGTCATAGCGAGATCGAAGTCGCCCCGGACTTCTCCAATCAGACAATACGAGAGATTGTTCCTCTGGTTCGTCCTCGTATAGGCCGAGAAAGAGCTCCCTCCGTAATCATCTGTATTTATGGTCAGCTTCCTGTTCCTCTTAACGATATCGCTGACGAGATCTCCGACATTCCCGAACTGAGTCAACCTTTTCGCATAGAAGAAATTGTCCGGAGCGTCGAGACTGAGCCAGATGTCGCAATAGGCCGTCGCTTCGCTATTCCGGATCGCGCTGAACGCCATCGTGTACGTATCGTTGTTGTGCCTCGCGTCTTCCTCCCAGAGAAGCGGAGTAACTTCCTCCGGAGGACCAACAGACGTGTCCTCTGATATCGACGCGTCATAATCGATTTCCTCATACGAGGTCAGATATTCGTCGTCCATCATAAAGGTAACTGTCACGCCGGCGTCGATTCCGACCGGCGGATCATCGACCGAGAAAACCCGGCAGCGCGCGTTGTTCAGATTCTCGTCCGGAAGATTTATATTGTATACGTCTCCGTGACGTATCCCGAGCCATCTCCCATTAAGAACGAGAACGTGAAGCATATTCTGAAAGCGTCCTATCTTCCACGCCTTCCATGCCATCTTCGATATAACGGCGGGATTCGAGAACATCTGATAATTGAGATTCTCTTCGATAATTTCTCCGTCAAGATCCTGAGACAGCATATCGTCCAGCTGGAACGTCGCGTCCTTTTTGTATTGGTTTAACCGGTTTTCGTAAACGACGTTCAGACGGTTCGGACAGAGGCCTATATCTTTCATACTCGACGAAACGATCGACATGTCCGGAGCTCCCTGATTCTTTATCGAGAGAATGTCCTCTTCTCCGATCGTATCAACAACGGCGTCGTTCGGGTTCGGCATAAAGAAACCGAATTTCCCGGCAGTTGTTTGATACGGATGAGCTTGTAGATGACCGAGTATGTCGCGAATAACCGCTCCGACGTTTCTCTTCCGGAGAACCGAAAACGACATTCCGATCCGATTATCGAAACAGGTATCACCGACGGTCTCGAGTTGAGTCGCGTCAACCATTGTCAGATCGAAACCCTTCGTATTTTTAAAGAGGTCGTATATGATCTGAGCGGGATTCGCATCGACTATAAGCTCAAGAGTATAAAAATTGCTCGAGCTATCGTGGCCGGACAAATACACGGTTCCGTTCGCTCCTTCGTGACACATCATAGTTCCCTGCGCTCCGAAGAACGGAGAGCTCCCGTGGCTGGTCCACCAAGTTTCGTCGAGTTCGAGCTCGTTCTGCGTTACCGTTTCGAATAGGCCGGTCTCGCGATCGTACATAGCGAACTGAAGCCGATCATAATCTTTATCCGGAGGACTGACCTGAATTCCGAGGCTGAAACCCATAATACAATTCGAACCGATTAGCGGAACTATGTATGCTGGTCCCCAGTCGGAACTCGCAGCGAGAGTGTCCTTCACGTTTCCGTTGAAATCGATTATCGAAGTTTTTCCTCCGTTATTATTCCAGAAGCAGAAATCCTCGTTGACCGCGAAGTCTCCCATGGCTGCTATATCGAATACTGCCGAATAATCGTAATGGGCCAGAAGCGTCTGACCGTTTAAGGAAACCTTGAACATATCGACGCCGGCAGCAAAATAATCCGTTGCTATAAATATGTACTGACTGTTCGATCTGATCCTCGTATTCGTGATGCCGGTTCCGAAATCGTAAATCTCCGTTTTCGTGTATTGACCTCGAGTCGTGTCCGTCTTCTCGGTTGTTAGAGATCCGCGATCGGCAGCCCATCTAATGATGTACAGCTTTCCGTCGAGTCCATTATTATAACTTATGTTTATATAAGGCCGATTGCTCAGATAGGTGATACAGGCATCCCACGTTCCGGTATATGACGTCAGATTAAGATTCGACAGATCGACCGTCTTCTGGAGAGTCCAATTCGCGTTATAGACTTTCATCTCCGTCTGAGTGAGAGTATAGATCCGATCGAACTTATCCCGGAGGATCTTATTCCCTCCAACCGTCTGCTCGCTCACCTTGTTTACGATATACGGAGGGATCGAGTCCATGGCGTCATCCCACGGGAATCGATGAACCTCGCTCGACGTCGTCGGAAAAGTGTTGTTGTCTTCTCCGAGATAGAACTGATTGAAATAAGTATATGCCTGACGCGGTAAAGGAACGACGTCATCTGCTCTCGAGTCCCAGTCCGGATCGACGGTCTGCTCCGGAGTCCCTCGATAAACGTTGATCGTCGAGTCTCCCTCCGGGACCATAATGTCGTCGTTCTTCCACATTCTCGTAACGTCGAGAACTCCGTGACCGATTCCGAGTGCTGCCCACGTCCAGTATTTGTATCCCGTGACCGTCTTCTGTCCGCCTTTTCCTCCCTCTTCGATCTTCCGGGATCTCAGTGGGCCTTTATAGATGAAGTTCCCTTTGACCTTACAGACGCCGTAATGGAGTGGGGAGCTCGCTCCCTCGTCAGCCGTGTTCATATTCAGGGCGGTGTACGGATCTGGAGCCTCCGGAGGATCTGGCGCGAAGAGAACCGCACCGAGAGCTCCGCCGGCTATGTAGCCCGGGACTCCCAACCACGCGCCGAGACCGAACGTCAGTCCGAGTCTTCCGGCAGCTTTTACGTTTTCGTTAGCACCCGCCATTTTCAAGCTCCACTATTCTTTTATGCCTGTAAATCGATTTCAGAGATCCGATCTCGAGAAGTCTGTCAAATTTTACCGTACATCCGCTTGGCTGATGAATAAACCAGTCTGGATCCACATCTGTTATTATTCCGACGTGGCTCTCGATCCCTCTGAACATAAACGTCACGAGATCCGCCGGCTTCCGATCGTCGAATGAGATCTCAACTCCGAATTGAAGTATATAGTCCCGGAACTCGTTCGGATCGACGTCCTTCCCGAGCATCCAATCTCTGTGATGGATCGGAAGTTTCGCGCTCTTCGGAATCAGTCCGGCCATCTTGTAAGGAGTCAGGCCGAACGTCGCGCAATGAGATCCTCTTTCCGGCTGGACGCCGTTCCAGACATACGGCGCGTCAAGCAACGACTTCGCGTGCTTGACGATTTCCTCCCGGAGGATCTCGCTTTCCTTTTTACATCTGCTCAGGTCTTGGGACATGCCTGAATCCTAAAAAATTATCAGTGTTGACGAGGCCTTCGCAGCCTCCATAAGATTTTTGACAATGAGGCCACGCGGTGTACTGATCCCCGATCGAGAGATCTCCGGAGAGCGGAGGCATCAGCTTAAACTCCCCAACCGTGTATTCCTGAATCGTGCTCTCCTCGCCGGCGAGCGTTCCCGTGTCTATCCGGATCTTGCCTCGAGTAAAATATCCGTCAGCTTCGGATCTTCCGGAATCGATCAGCGTTCTGTCGTCGCTTCCGGCTTGAGCAGCTCCCGTGACCTTTATCGTATCCCAGTCGATCGTGCACTCGATCGGATCTCCAAATATCACGTTGCACTGTTCTCCGTATATGTACGGCGGAACGTTTTTCTTCATAAGGAAGAAGATGTCCCGGAATTCTATCTCGAGAGAAAGCCGGCTGACTTCAACTTTCCCGGTCGTGCCAGCGAATTTCAATCTGTAGTTCGCGTCCTCGTCTCCGAGCTCCGCCTGATAAAGACGAAACTTTCCTCGATCGAGAGCGCGCCGGTTCCGGATCTTGTTCAAATCGATAAGCGTTTTCGTGTAGTCGCTTAAAAGAAAAGAAACCCTCATCGTACCGACTTTCATAGACGATTCCATCTCGTTGCTATCCCTCGAGATCGGCGCATTGATATACGTGTTCGATTGGAACGTCACCGGCTTCGAGAAGCTCGTGAACCTCTCGAAAGTGCCGTCCTCATATTCGAACTCGTAAAGCTCGATCAGAGTTATGTTTTGGACATCGGCATCAAGTACCATTGAAAGGGCTCTCCTCTTTAATCCCTAAAGTCATATTGACGAGATCGTATGCGGAAAGAATCGCCTCAGCTGTTCCGGTGAAGCGACATCTGCGGAGAAAATATCCCTCGATCTCCACGTCACCGGTGTCGGCGCAGTTCACGTCGATCGTCCCGTCGTCCTCGTCATTAACAACGTAATCCGCCACAATAGTTTTGAGCGTTCCTCCAACCCAGAGACTGAATCCGAGAGTAAGCTCTATATTCCAGACCTCATACGTCCGGCTGTCAACTCCGATCGTATATGTCCGGATCGCTTGAAGCGTTACGGGAGCCGAAGTCGGCTTGTTCCCGATCGTGTTCCTGTTGATCTTGTTTCCGACGAGTCCGAACTCGTCCCGGAAAAGGAAGCTGTCCTGATTTCCTCCGACGTTCAGTATGACGTTCGCCAGCTCGAGTTTATCGGCCTCCTGAAGCTGGTTCATCGGAAGAGAAAAAGTTGCCCAGTCGTATGGATCGTGAACGAGCTCCTGCGTGACCGTCTGATTCGGATTCTGCTGAATCGTGACGAGCGGAGCATATTTCGATCCGTATCCGTACGAGAAGCATCTGACTTCGTCGTTCAGTATGAATGTCTTCTTCGCCATATCTCTTCCTTAATCTATCGCGTACCCTTGCTTGTACGTCTCGTTCATCTGCCTGATCAGTTTCGGATCTCGGAGGAGCATATCTTTTATCCCTCGAGAATCCGGACTGATTAAATTAAAATTATTTGTTACCTGTTCCGCTCCTCCGCCGGCGACGCCTATTCTCCCGCGTTCGTCTCTCGAGAGAGGCATCACGACCTCCGGCCCACGTTCTCCGATTAAAGCAGCCGTTGGACCGTGAACGACTCCTCCTGCAGCCATAGCGACAAGACCGCTTGCAGCAACCGCTGCTCCTCCGGCTCCTCCGCCGGCGATCCCTCCGCTGATCGCTCTCATAACTGCAGCCTGTACAGCCATCTGAACGAGCGAGTCCGTGACGTCCCGGATCGACTGGTTCCAGCTTTTCGTCTGGAGAATCAGATCCGTTATCCCGGAGCCGATTGTTCCCTTCATATCATCCCACGATACAGTAAAATCGGACACCTTCTTTTTCGTCGCATCCGCATCGGTTCCGATCTTCTCCATTGCAGCTCTCGCCGTATCGCCTGCTGCAGCAATAGCTGCTTTCGTCCCGATCATTTCGTTCTTCAGATCCTCTGTCGAGCTGACGCCGATTTTTCCGAACGCGTCGAGTTCAGCACGGAATTTCGCGAGCTCGTCGTTCGCTCCGGATGTCTCCTCTTTAAAGAGTCCGAGCTTGTCGACAATCTTCTGGATGTCCGCGCTGGCGAAATCAAAAAAGGTCTGATCCTCTGTTTTGCCGGCTTGATGTTTCGCGATCGAATCAAGAGCACGCTTATGAGCAGATTTTATATTCTCGAGTTCTGTTTCATAATCTGATGCGATCTTTGCCATCTCCTCGCCGAGATCCGGGAGATCGATTTCCTTTAGAGCCGTCCTATTCTCTATTGCAAAACCGATAAACTTCGCGAGTTTATCTGATGCCTCATCCATCCCAAGAGCTCTCGTCAGCTTCTTTGCTCGAACAGCCATTTTCCGAAGAAGATCCATAATCTCAGTAAATACTCCGGAGAAAACATTGATAAGCGGATTTATAAAAAATCTGACCGCGAGATCCTTCATCGCAACCCACACTTCGTTGAGGATTTTTTTCAACCACTGGAATCGTTCAGCTATCCACCAGATGAAGTTCTGCATAGCCACCTGAACCGGTTCGAGACTCTCGAGCCACCGGCCGAATTCGATCGCGAGGATCGCCGTTGCGAGAATACCGAGAGCGGGAAGAAGAACGCCGGCAATCCCGGCTGCCATCTTTAAGAGTCCGCCTGCAGCGAATATCGTTGCTTTACCGAACATAAACATTGCATTCGCCATAAGAACGAGTTTCGCAGAAAGATGGATCGCGACGATCGCGATGAATACCGTCTTTAACTTCACGAGCCAGTCCCAGAGCTTTCTGACCATTATAACCGCCCGGAGGACTCCGTCGGATACTTCCGCACTTTCCGTCTTTATCCCGGCAAGAACCCGGATGAACTGAGTTATGTTCTGGACCGCCGTTTTCAGAGCGTTCGTGAATCCGCGCTCTCCGATCATCAGCGTAACTTCCTGAAGCGTCGAGATCAGTTGGAGGTACGCGCCCCGGAGAGTGTTGTTAATTAGATCCGCGTTTCTCTTCGCGACTCCCTCCGCTTCCCGGTTCGCGTCGGTCAGCTGATTGATCTTCTCGATATTCTGAGACATCGCCAGAGCTGCGGTTGCAGCGCGAGCTCCGAAGATCCGGAACGCCTGACCCGTATCCATCCCTGCATCCTTCAGAGCCTGAAGAGCGGGAACCAGTCCGACCTTCTGCGGATCTATCTGATCGTACGTCAGGCCGAGTTCCTTCAAGACCTTCACGGCGTTCGTTGACGGAGCGAGAAGATCCGCAAGAACCTGTCTCAGCCCCATACCGGATTTAGATCCTCGCAGACCGGCGTCTGCCATAACACCCATGGCCGCAGCCGTCTCTTCGATCGACATCCCGACCTGGGCAGCAATAACACCGGCGTAGTTCATACCGTCTGCCAGTTCCCTGACGGTCGTGTTAGACTTATTGGCGGTATTGGTTAAAACGTCAGTCACACGACCGGCCTCATCCGCCCCAAGGCGGAATTGCCTTATTGAATTGGCGACAAATGAACTCGCTTCTCCGAGCTCGAGCATCGCGCCTGATGCGAGATTGAGAGTTGCTTCGATCGCTGCGACACTTTCGTTCACTGTAAAACCGGCTCGAGACAAGTTCAGGAGTCCTTCACCCGCCTGAGTGGCCGTGAATCGAGTAGTCGCTCCGAGTTCTCTCGCGACGGAGTTAAACCTCTCCATCTCGTCAGTTGTCGCGCTCGTTACTCCCTGAAGTCTGGCCATCGTGTCCTCGAAGTCCATTATGGTGCTCGTCATTTTCCTGAACACCATATATCCTCCGACCGCTGCGAAGAGTCTGAGCGCGACTCCTCGCATGCCGGCCATCGCGCCGGATGCACCGTGTGTTCCCGCGATCATCTGTTTGATCGCGGTGTTATACTGACGTGCTCCCTGAACCGCGCCTCTCGCGCTGATGGCTACTGCGAGAACTGCCGTGTTAGCCATAGATCACCTCTTTTTCTGATCCGTTTTCTTCTTCTTTTTTCGCTTCGGATCGTTGAAATACCTTTTCATCCAAGTGTCGTCCAAGAAGGTGATGTAGTGGAAAAGAGTCTCGCGAGCTTCCGGATCGTGATATCCTTTTATGTCCATCCACGCTTCTATGTCCGAGACCGCGAGCGGATTCATGTCGAACCCGTTCTGGCGTCGGTTGTGCAGGGATATAAAGGCATCCCAGGCCGGAAAAAGATCCAGCCTGAGATCCGGTTTTGCATTCAGCGCCTTGACGTTCTTTCCTAACGCTTCCTGCGCCTCGAGTTTTTTCGCTCTTGGTCCCCATTCGTACTCCCACTCAAGGCGCGCTTTCAGTTTCCCTCTGCCGCTTTTTTGTCTTCTAAAGCGTAGAGTTCACGCTGCTGGGAGAGCTCGATGACTTCCTTGAAGAAGTCCTCTATCTCGAGAGCCTTTCGAGCTTCTTCCTTCGAGTACGGGATCGCAACATCGTTGTCGTCGAGAAGCCCCTCCCATCCGAGGAGGATCGTCTCAGCGACTACTTCGCGCATAAAGTCTCTGTCTGAATCCTTGAGAGAGGACACGGAGCTCTTCACGCTCCGGAGGAACCTCTTTCCCTTCTTCAGCAGATACTCTTCGCACTTCCTGTTCCCGAATCTTGCGATCAAGATCCGGAACCCGTTCTCGTAAGGCACCCACACGCCTTCTTGTTCCGCCTTCATGTCTGTCTTGAAATTCGACAGTCTGAAACCTTTTTTCTCTTTGTCGGCCATTTCTTTTTCCTTCATAAAAAAGTACGCCCGTTTACTCTGCGGGCCAGATAACGATTCTCATGGTTATGTCTTCAGTCGCGTTCATGTGAGCCTCGAACGAGATGCTCTCTGAAAGCTCCGTGTCGACTCCGCCGGCAACCGTCTCGTCGTCGCTCATCTGAAAAGATGGGATCTCGAAGAGGGTGCCGTTCCCGAGCCCGAGAGCTCCGGATGTCATAGCATCCTCGATCGCGATCGCGACCCCGGCTTCAGTGTGAGCCAGATACTTATCCTTCTGAGTGTGATCCTCAAAAAGGAGCTCGAGATCTCCCGTCACCCCGAAACGTCCCGTGCCGATCGCGTGGTTGGCGAGCTCTCCCGCGCACCGGATCGGACGGAGGTTGTTGGTCACTTCGATCGATCCGCTCATCAGGCAGACGCTTCCGTGATCGACGTTTATAAACTGGATGTCATTCGCAGAGCTGACGATGTCGTTCTCGTTCGCAGCAGTCGGAGATCCGTCTCCGGAAGTAGCTGCAAGAGCCTGCTCGTCTTTCCCCATAAAGGAGAAGGAGCCCGTGATCCTCCCGTCAACCGGTATGTCGAGAGACATGCTCTCGGGCATCATACCGCGATAGAGTTCGAAGATATTCGTCAGATCCTCATGTTCCCTCTCGATCGAGAAGGAAACGGGTGTCACGCCGTTGACGATCTGCGCGCCCTGCTTGATCGTGATCCCGGTCTGACCGGCAGCGTCCACGAGATTGTCTTTATTGTAGACAGTGAACGTCCCGGCTGCAGAAGTCGCAACTTTGTAATATCCGTTGTTCGCGATATACGCGCCGGTGAATCCCGAGACTCTCACCCACTGATTAACAGTCGGAGCCGTATCCCACGCCGTGGCGTGAGTAAATGTCCCGGTTGCAGCGGTAACGTCCACCTGAGCAGCCGTCGCCACTGTTACTGCCGAGCTCCACGCTGCAGCCATAAGAAGAGCCCGCAGGAAGTCGTGATAACTGGCATACGAATATTCGAAGTTGAGATCACCCTCAGCTCCAATGCCTGTACGGATAATGCCAGGGATCTGGCGATCGGAACGGATCTCTTCCGAGACCTCCGTTGCTTTCGTTCCTTTCAGGCTCTCGCCTGTTTCACGCAGGTTGGTCATCTTCGGGTTCCCGGTGATCACTCCCCACGTGGTTTCCTCGTAGTACCTCAGTACTGTTCTATTAGCATCACTCATCGATTGTCTCCTATAAAAAAATCGAATTAAGTTTGAGTGAAATCAGCCCTGTAAGGACAGGTCACGTTGACCTGATGTTCTCCAGCAGCCCTTCCGACAACTGTCGGATACGGAGCCATGTCGAATTTCACGATGGTTCCCTCCGCGTCACCGACGTTTATATTAACATAATCATACGCCTGAATACATCTCTCGACCGCGAGATTAACTTCTGTTTCTCCGAATCCAAACGGAGCATTAACCTGAAGATCGAGAATCCCTTCTTGGCGATATGTGTTTTTTTCGCTTATGCAGACAGTGTTCGCTCCTGCCGGCCTGATCGACGCCCTGATCCAGACTGCGTTATCCGGCTTCTGAAACGCCGGATCGTTTTCGTACTGAATCGAATAGTTAAAACCACCCGTTCCGAGTTTCGTGTTGACGTCCGCTTTTATAGCCGTAATCATTGCCTGATATGCCATCTGTCACTCCTACCTGAAAGATCCCTGAACGAGAGCGATCGACTCTCGAAGCATGGCGAACGGTGCGATCCTGTCCGTCCCGTATTCTATATACTCGGCATAGAAAACGTTGTTGTATACATACACGATTTTTCCGATGAGCGTCTTTCCTCCGGCAGCTGCAGCCCGGATCTCGTCCTGAGCTCTCTTGACCGTCTGAGATCCTCCCGGATCGGGAGGGAGCTCGCTCGAGAGATCCATGGATCCAACTCCGACCTGCCAGCCTCCCCGGAGCCGTCCCGTATCGACCGGCGTCAGGAAGACGACCGACGTCACGAGATCCGATACGACCTTGATCATAATCATATCGAATTTCTCCGGAGCGTTCTTGTTGGCGAACTTCGTCAGATCCTTCACAAAGGATTTCGAGTTGACCATTCTGATATTGACGCCCACTTTTATCTTCCCAACCAGATACGATACGCCTGAGTCAGATCTCCGCTGTCGATCGGATCGACCTCGACGATCCTGTATGAGATACTCGTCTTCATATCGAGCATCCGGAGGCCTCTCTGCGGAGTGAACGGAATATCGAGAGCTGCGACGAGACAGATCATACTGTCAACCGGATGATTGCTGTCGGCCTCCGTCGCCTTCGCCTGACGAGGAGGACTGATGTACCACGCTTCATAATCGGTGTCGTTTGCAGCGAAGAACCGGGCAACTCTCCCGTATCCCTCGATCTTGTCCTTGACCTTCTTCTGATACTTCGGCTCGTCGAGATATTTGCTCATCCTCTTCCGACCTCCACGTTGCAGCCTCTTCCTTTGAGATATGCTGCGAGAAGAGATCCGATCGTCTTCGACGTCTCAGATCCGGAATCTCCCGCAAGATACTCCTCCTCGAACTCGAGAACGTCGATCTTGATCCTCTCGCTCTTGAGCGTCCCGCCATTATCCGTGTCCGGGAAAAGACTGTCGTTGTTGCTGTAATACACCGCAGCCTCGACGACGGCCTTCTTCAGGTTCGCCGGTATAACGTTTGAATCGATATACCATCCATCGTCGTCTTGGACGTCCTGTCTCGGCCAGAGCAGAGCCTGATCCTGAGAGGATCTGATCCCCTTCCACGCTCCGTAATATCTCTGATCGATATACTGGGTGGCCTTGTTCAAGGCGACCTTCTTCTGATCGTCCGTGTATCCTGAGAGCCACGTCAGACCGTAATCCTCGACGATCTGCGCAGCTTCAGCAAGATCCGCATACGTCGTCGAGTTCGTCAGTCCGGCACCTGTTTCTAAAACAAATTGTATGGCCATCGTTTACTCCTTCGGAGTTTTCGGTTTTTCCTTTTTC
>Ga0180434_10007146_pt1 | contig 12609 bp, 9 predicted proteins | sample SS_ome_7_FD_132453 | JGI IMG/M metagenome (GOLD analysis project Ga0180434, IMG submission 132453) | Hypersaline lake sediment archaeal communities from the Salton Sea, California, USA - SS_1_D_2 metaG | ecosystem: Environmental > Aquatic > Non-marine Saline and Alkaline > Hypersaline > Sediment... | reverse complement strand
TGAAAGTATATTGGCCAAAGCCAAAGGGCAAGTTGAAATCGTTCCCTGTCATTATTCCTCACAACCTATTGTATTTATTTGGTTTACAACGATTTAGTTACAAGTTAATGGGACAGCAGTGATTTTGTAATCTAATAAAAGCAGATGTGTAGATAGATTGTTTAATTATGTATATTTGAAAATGCGAGCGAGGATAGTGGCGAATAAGGATAATAGAAATACAGAGAATATGAATGGGCGGCAGGGGGGTAAGGCGAAACGCAAAAGCAAGCGACTTTGGATTATCATTCTCCTATTGATGGTTGCCGGTACGGCAATTGTGCTTTCGGGATGGATGAGGGCGCCCGGATCAACTAATACCGATGACACAATAAGCACATTCACGGTTCGCCGGGATGATATGGTTATCACGGTGACCGAGAGCGGCAATATCAAGGCTCAGGAGTCCACCGATATTATGTGTGAGGTTGAGGGCCGGGGCGTCGAGATTGCCAGTATCGTTCCCGAGGGTACTGTGATCACTCCGGAAGACGTTAAAAAGCGCAAGATTATCTGTCAGTTGAACTCGGCTGAGCTCCAGGACAGTTACAATCGAGAGCAGATCCAATTCTCATCTGCCAAAGCGTCTTATACCGAGGCTCAGGAGAATTACATCATCCAGAAAAAACAGAATGAGTCGGACATTGCCGCGGCGGAATTGGCGGTTGAATTCGGTCTGATGGATATGCAGAACTACCTGGGCGAATCTGCAGCTCGGCAACTTATCGAACAGGTAGTTCATGACCCAAATGCTCCGGTTGAAACGGCAGTCCTGTTGGAATTGCTCGGTGATCCCAACGGCCTGGGCGGCGAAGCTTCGCAAATGCTCAAGCAATATCAAAATGATATTCTTCTTGCCGAGGGACAGCTTGAGAAAGCGACAGATGTTTTTGAGGGTACGCAAAAACTTCATGATGCGAATTACGCATCGGACCTTGATTTGAAGAGCGCTCAACTGGACGTGGACAGGTTTCGGATTCAAAAAGAAAGTTCCTCCGAGGCGCTTAGGTTGTATAAGCTCTATAGTTTTCCGAAGCAAACTAAGCAGCTTGTGAGTGACTACTACGAAGCGCAACGTGAATTGGCACGCACTATCGCCCGGACACGATCCCAGTTGGCCCAGGCCCAGGCGAAACTTGAAAGTACTGAAGCCTCATTTAATCTCCACAAGGACTACGTTGCCAAGCTGGAACGCCAGATTGCCGCATGCACTATCCGTGCGCCAAGCCCGGGCATCATCGTTTACGGCAGCAGTGCCGACTGGTACCAAAGGCGCGAGGATCCGATCGAGGTCGGTGACATGGTTCGCCGGGGCCAGAAGATTTTTACCATTCCCGACTCCAATGTTATGGGCGTCGAGTTGAGGGTTCACGAGTCGTCGGTAAATAAAGTTATGCCGGATCAGGATGTGACGGTTACCGTGGAAGCCCATCCGGACCTGGCATTTCAAGGTAAAATAGTTAAGGTCGCTCCATTGCCGGATCCTCAGCATGGCTGGCTCGATCCCGGCGTTAAGGTCTATACGACTTATGTCGTGATCGAGGGCTCACACGAGGTTCTCAAGCCGGGAATGTCGGCAAAAGTCGAAATTCTCGTTGAGCAGTTAAACAACGTCAAAATCGTGCCGGTTCAGATTGTAGAAAATCGTGCCGGCAAGAAATTCTGCTATGTTGCGACCGAATCCGGACCGAAGGAGCGTGAAGTACGAACAGGGGCTTTTAACAATACCTTTGTTGAAATCGTCAGTGGGTTGGAAGTTGGCGAAAAGGTGCTTTTAAGTCCGCCGCCGGGGATTGAGCGGAAAGATGCTTCCGAATCAGAACAGCCGCGAAAGCCGGCGTCGGATGAGACTCAGCAGCAGGACAGCAGCGATGAAGAAGGTCATAAGCCTCTTGAAGAGAATGAACCCGAACCTGATAAAGATCTGTCAACAGCAACGTAGCAGCTTCAGCACATGCTGAGGCTAAACGGTCTATCGAATATCTAATTGCCGTTCTTAAGCTTCTATATATTTTTAGAATCTATAGAAAAAGCTGAGAGCAATAACAGGATAGAATTCAAACGGCTCCAAATCTTCTTCTATCTTGTTACTTTCCCTTGCCAGATCCGCTGCCAGAGCATCTGCAATAGCCGGATCGGTTGCGTTTGCAGAGAGTTTAACATTGGGAGAATTCGTAAAGGCAACTCCGAAATCGCAGTTAAATCCCCACCTTCTGCTGCTGGTAAGCGGGTTGCCCCAGCCGATTCCTACATAAGGAGCTACACCATCGATTTCTACACAGCCGGACAGAGAACCTATATCTGCGGGCAGGTAGGTGCCATCACCAATATCTATTCCATCGGCAGTTGGACTCGCATCCAGATTGACTTCGTGGTTCAATGACAGAATGCCGCCGCTGATGCGAAAAGAACCATTGAAGACATACCAGTCAGCTAATGCTGAGAAAGAAGAAAAATCCAATCCAAAATCGTATTCAATATCGTCAAGCTCTTGCTCATCGATATCGAAATCGAGCATATTCAGTCCAACCCGTGCGTTAACATTTGAGGTTACTCCCGTGGTAAATTCACCGCCGAGGCCCAGCGTGCTGGCTTTCCCCGAAACTGCATATTTTCCACTATCCTGACACCCCGCCCCGCAAGAGAGTAAAACTGACAAGATCAATAACAAAATTGCTTTTCGTTTCTTTCCCATGACATTTCCTTTCTCTCACTTTATTTATTTTATATGTTCGGTTCCACCGCCACTTATTATTTCCGATAGAATATCAGGTTCATCTTGGGAATTCAAACTTTCCTGCCGCTTTTTTTGACCTGTTTTTTATTTAATAGGCGGATGATGCGAAACAGAAGGCAGAGCACAGAAATATTACATCCGGCCTCAGACTTTACAGTGGGAGTAAAATAAGATATATTCTTGCAGAAATACGCAACAGACAAGGGTTTTCATAAACTTAATCTTCAATACGTAAAAAGGGCATTGCATGAATCAGGAAGAACAAGTGTTGGTGATAGAACGGAAAGTGCTCGAGCGAGCGGGCATTTTTAACGGACTTATGTTCGACGTGGATCGTTATCTTCGCGAAATCTTCGTCCAGGGAGTCCCCTGTTTCATGAATAGGTCACAAGTGGAAAAAGATCCCGGCTATAAGCAGCTTATACCGTATGTCATAATGGGTTATGACGGCAAATATCTCAGCTATGTAAGAGGAAAGCGGGCCGGAGAAACACGCCTGGTCGGACTAAGATCGATCGGCATAGGCGGCCATATCAATCCCGCCGATGATATGCCGTTATTTAATACCGATTTTTACAAAACCTACCTCGCCGCCGTCGACCGTGAAGTAGCCGAGGAAGTCGCCGTAGAGACAAGCCACACGAATCACATCGTTGCCCTTCTTAATGACGAATCAAATGAGGTCGGAAGCGTGCATCTCGGGGTAGTTCACTATTGGGCTCTGGATGCTCCAAACATTAATAAGCGGGAACAGATGATCACGCAAATGGCCTTTATGACTTCCGAGGAGCTGCAAAGGATTAAAGACACATTGGAAACATGGTCGGGATTGTGCGTGGACCATTTGGCGGAAATGGAAAATCGCAGAAAATCCGCACTCCAAATCGAAACACCCTCTAAGAATAAATAGGATTCTATTTAAAGCATAGCCGGAGCCCCGGACATTAAAGGGCAACCGAAATTTGACCTGAGTATGGAAATGAACGTTGAGAAAAATTCAATAGTAATCTTAATCTTATTTTTCATAACTGCCTTGTCGTGTGTACAGCGAAGGACAAATCCGGAAAAGATTGCAAAATTGCCCGACAAGGTCAAAGTTGCCGCGGTTCAAATTGGCGGCTATGACAAATGGCTCAAAATCAAGGAAGGGTGCAACCCTGTTGAGTCGGTTGTGAAGTATATCGAAAGAGCGGCGGCCGATGATGTGCAACTGGTTGTTTTCCCCGAATACCATCTGGGCAGAATCTCCGTTCCGGGACCGCAGACCCGAAAAATATCCAAAGCGGCGGCAGAGAATAGTATTTATGTGATTGTCGGCTGTTGGGAGGTTTTTAAGGACGAGTCATTTTCGAGTACGGCGTTGCTTTTTGGCCGGGAAGGCGACATTGTCGGCAAATACTACAAAACGCACGCGGCGGTGGATACTCATGACGAGCTTCCCGCCTACTCAAAGCCGCCGTCGGGAAAAAATAAGCAGTGGTTTATAGAAAACGACCCGGAATGGATAATGAAAAGAGGTAATAACCTGCCTGTATTTGACCTGGATTTCGGCAGGATCGGTATCCTTATCTGTTATGACGGCTATTTTTCCGAGACCTACGGCGTCCTTTCTTTAAAAGGAGCTGAAATCATCGTCTGGATTAACGGCCGGGGGGGTAGTATCCAGGACTATTACGTCAGGACTTTTATGGAACAAAACCTTATCTCAATGATATGCACGAATCAGGACTACGGGGCGGGGACAATGCTCGCTCAATACCCGAATAAAATTGACGCAATTTGCCGGCAAACGGGCGAGGATTATATTACCGCAGAATTTGATTTGAAAAGACTTCGCCTCGCCCGGAAGAACAGCCGGAACTTTCAGCAAAGAAGGCCGGGACTTTACAAAGAGTTAACGAGGCCCCATTCAATCTGGCAGGACTATACGAGCATCAAGAAGTAAGAGCCTGGAACAAACAAATAGGAAACCGCTGCCGATTAATGGCTGGCAAAAGTTGCATCCGATTGCTTGGGTAGGCAGGTGCTGGGCATTCGATTACTGGTCCGGCGGGCAGATGCAGGAGAAAGGTCAAATAATACAAAATGGGGAAAATTAGGCTATAATCCAAGCTGTACGTAGGAATAGTTTTCTTCGCCAAATGATTTTTTTTCGGCTGATTCGGGCTTTTTCAAATATTGTTGCATTTGACAAACAATTTTGGTATATTCATAATATGATAGCTCAACGGTGTAAAAGGGCAGGCTTAAAGGGTATATTTTCGACAGGATTGCGAAAGGAGGATGTTTCATAATGCGCAAATCGTCAGGATTCACATTAATCGAGCTACTTGTTGTCATCGCCATTATCGCCGTGCTGATGGCGATATTAATGCCGGCACTGCATCGCGTCCGGGAGCAGGGCAAGCGTGCGGTCTGCCTTAACAATCTCAAGCAACTGGCACTCGCGTGGATAATGTACGCCGACGAGAACGACGACAGGCTGGTAAACGGTGCGGCGGGTTACAGCTATGTGAATACATCATGGGGCGATCACGGCGATGAACAGGCCTGGGTGGGCACGTGCTGGGCCTCTGATTACGGTTCCGGCGGGCAGATGCCGGCCGAACAGCAGAAAGAGGCAATAAAAGAGGGAGCTCTCTGGGAGTATGTGAAAGATGTGGATCTTTACAGGTGCCCGACCGGCAGCCGGGGAGAGATGCTGACCTATGCAATAATGTTTTCGATGAACGCCGTCAACCATCCGCCGACGCAGGGAGTGCGCGGCGCACATATAAAGAGAAGGAGCGAAATCACCAATCCTTCGCCTGCCTACAGGCTCGTTTTTATCGATGAGGGCTGGGTTACTCCCGATGCTTTTGCCGTTCATTATGACAATGAGTATTGGTGGGACGATGCCCCCGTCCGGCACGGCGACGGCACGAACGTCTCTTTCGCGGACGGACATAGCGATTACAAAAAGTGGAAAGGCATCGAAACAATAAAGAACGGTAGAAATCAAGAGCGAGGCCACGCCGGCTCGGGATTCGTGCCTACCAGCTCCGACGGATATAAGGATTTGTACTGGATGCAGAAAAGTACGTGGGGCAGATTAGGCTATACACCGACGCACTGACGGCGTGTATTGCGAGATTGCGCCGATAAGTCGATGTGTTAAAGCGTTCCGCGTTACCCGTCTAATCACCACTCACAATTAACCATTTCTTTACTTCTTATTATTGCATTTGACAGCCGGTTATGGTATGTTAATAATATAAGCAAAGCAGCATAGCTGAACAAGATTGCATGAGAAATTGTTGTTCTGATTGCAGTAGGAGGAATCATAATGATGCGCAAATCATCAGGATTCACATTAATCGAACTACTTGTTGTTATCGCCATTATCGCCGTGTTGATGGCGATATTGATGCCGGCACTACACCGCGTCAGGGAGCAGGGCAAGCGTGCGGTCTGCCTTGGCAACCTAAAGCAGTTTGGCCTTGCGTGGATTATGTATGCCGACGAGAATGACGGCAAGCTCGTTAACGGCGCCGCGGGATTTAGCGATACGACCACGGGATGGGGTCAGCACGCAAATGAGCTTGCCTGGATCGACGTCCGGGATTTCCAAAACACCTCATGGGACGATCAAATCCTGCAGATCAAGGCCGGTGCGTTGTGGCCCTATCTGAAAGATGAGGATCTCTACCGATGCCCAACGGGCCGTCGGGGAGAGGCCGTAACTTACTCGGTCATGTTTTCGATGAACGCCGTTAATCACACGTGGACTCAGGGCGTGCGCGGCGCGCACGTAAAGAATATGAGCGAAATCACCAACCCGGCGCCTGCCTACAGGCTCGTCTTTATCGACGAAGGCTACATGACTTCGGACGCCTACGCCGTCTATTACCGGGAAGAGCACTGGTTCGACAGCCCCCCCGTCCGCCACGGGGATGGGACAACCCTCAACTTTGCAGATGGACACGCCGATCACTGGAAGTGGAAAGGTACCGATACGATAAAGCATGCCAGAGAAGAAGAAAGAACAGGTCCGCAGGTCGGTTGGGCACCAACGACATCGGCGGGCTTCCAGGACCTCTACAAAATGCAGAAGGGCTGCTGGGGAAAATTAGGCTATACCCCGACTCACTGACGGCGTAGAAACAGGCAATTTATGGCTTTGCAAAAGTCAATCGTAAATAATCAATACCGAAGCCTCCTGTCTTGTAGCCTTTGTTTTTAATCCTTTTTACTTTGAAGAGCTAATGAAATGTCGTAGATTATGAATCAATGCGTCGTGCGAGTTTTCAGGGTGACAGATAGATTATGCGAAGAAAATATACCAGGCGCAGATAATACCCTGAAAGTATCGTTTTTCCATAAAGGCCGTTTGTTTATAGAAAGATGATTAAGAATGGAAACGAGCAAAACCGTAAGGATGTTCTTTCTGTTGGTGGTTGCTCTGAGTACGTTCGGATGCGTTGCTACACGGGAAATTTGCATCGTGCAGCCTGAGGTGAAAAGGCCGGCGTCAAGTGATAAACCAACGGCCGGTGCGGTTTCAATCGATATTACGCCCCCGCCTGGTTTGGCGATGGGGGGATATTCGATACTTGCCAATAAGGGTAAAGGTTTTCGTACACGTCTCAAGGCCAGGGTAGTGTACCTGAATGATGCTAACGGATATTCCGTGGCTCTGGTGCAGACTGACTTGCCCGCAGGGTCACTGTTGCTCCACCATAAAGTGGCCCAGGCAGTATCAGAGAAAACCGGTTTAAGACCGGGTGATATTGCCATTACGGCATCACACACCCACTCGGCGCCCGCTAACTTCTTCGAGAATGACTTCTATAACAAGCACATGACCAGCGCCCAGTGGCTGGATGTAGAGTTTCTTGAGTTCGTTACACAACGTATCGCCCAGGGGATTCTGGGGGCCTATAACAACCGACGTCCGGCGAAAATCGCTACAGGTCGAAAAGACATTTACGGCTATAACCGGAACCGGTCGCTGGATTCTTACGTTCTGAATAAAAACACCGGAGACCTCCGGCTGGACGACCCGGAGGCTGTCTACAAGGCGGTCAATCCGGCGTTGTATATGGTGCGGATTGATGTGCGGGATAATGACGGCCGTTACAAGCCGCTGGCTGCCTTCTCGAGTTTTTCGGTGCACGCCACGGCTCTTACGCCGCCGGTGGAAGTGTATAACGCCGATTTGTTTGCCTACGCCCAGAAGGATTTGGAATGGTCAATCCGGCGTAAGTACGACACCCCGTGGCCGGTCGTCAGCGCAATGACGAATGGTACGCAGGGAGATATGGCGCCGGCGCTGCCGAACCTTGGGAGCAACATTTTCAGTTTTTCCCCGGTGAACTGGAAGGAGGCAAGAAAATTAGGACGGGGTATTGGGCGCGAGGCCATCGGCCTGTTCGAATTATTGGGCGATGAGCTGACAGCCGACATTTCTCTTGGCTCGTCAGTGCGAGAATTAAATATTCGTGAACATAATCGGGTTGAAGATATTTCGCTGTGTAAGGACGCAGTAGTGGGCAATCCCCTGGTGGGGGGCGCCAATGAGCCCGCTCCCGGCGTGCCCTGGGTTGCGGCTATTCCCTTCCTGAAGGGAGGTAATGTGATGTCGCGCCGCTGGTTTTTCAAAGACGGCTGCCAGGGTAACAAACGACATCTGTTCTTCTCGTTCCTTCAACCCCTGCTCGAACCGAAGGACAGCTTTCCCAATACGGCGATGTTCCAGCTCATTCGTGTGAATGATACCGTCATTCTGCCGGTGCCTTTTGAAGTTACGGCAGAGGCGGGACGTCGGATGGCTGAGCGAGTCAAGCGGGAGTTTGTGCAGGCCGGGGATAACAGCATCCGGCACGTGTGGGTGGCCGGCAATTCCAACGGCTATTTCGGTTATACCACTACGCCGGAAGAATACTCCCGACAGAACTATGAGGGAGGACACACACTTTACGGACGATATACTACGCCCTACCTGACGGCTCAGCTCGGTCTATTGGCGAGGGATTTCAACAATGAGGGCAATGTGCATGAACTCGAGCCGAACTGGAAGTATGAGGTGAAAGTGAATACTTTCTATCCCGAAGCACGGGTTAGTACGGGCCGCCGAAAAGCAGTCATGCAGCCCAGGGCGGTGAAAGCGAAAAAAGATAACGAGGAAGATTACATCGCTTTTCGCTGGCAGGATGTCGGGGCCGGCGAGATTGATTTCCATCGACCGCTGAGCGGGGTGGAAGTTAAAATCGATGATCAGTGGACGCAGATGGTGAACAACGACGAGCCGGTCAATGACGATGGGTATGATATGGAAGTACGCTATCTCAAAGAGCTGGACGAGGGGATGAGTGAATATGAAGCGCGCTGGTATAATCCTGTGCGGGGAGGTGAATATCGCTTTGCGATCGAACCGCGCTGCAACCGTCCGGCGCTGATGAGTCGAGCGTTTATCTACAAAGGATTTGCAAACTCTCTGGGCAACAAAGAAGCGATAGTGCTTACTGTAAAAAGGAGTACAAAATGAATAAGTTATCATTTCTGCTTCTTCCAATCTCTTCTATGATTTTGATGGCAGGCTGTGCCGGCAGGCAAGCGCACCTGCCAATAAGAATCGGGCTGCTTGCTGATTCTCAAATCACATCTCCAAACAGTACCCCCGAATCCCTGTACAGAAACAAGGATACGGATAAGGATTTGGAGGTAGCTATCCGTCCTCCGGCGTTAGAACACCTGACGGCGGAGGTCTTAAAGATAGCTCTTGATAAATTGTCGCAACAGGACGATCAGGGCGGGAAAGTCGACGTCATTCTGTACCTCGGAGATGGTGCGAACAGCGGCGGTGAGGACGAGATAGAACGGCTGTTCGAGATCCTCACCCAACACAGAGATAAAACCGGGATTCCAATGTTTATGGTCATTGGGAATCACGATTATTTGGGGGCAGGTAATACACCGAACCAGGCGGAAAGGCTGCTGCTCCTGAACCATCTGGCAGTGGACGAAAAGCCGCCTGTTAAATATAACCGGCCACTTTCGAAATATCAGGTGCTTCAGAAGATAAGCGAGTTTAACAGAGACCCGGATTATTTGTCGCCAAAAACGATGTTTGAATATACCGACAATCGCTATTCACTGGATGAGAGCCTGGACCACAGGACGGGTTTGTACCTGGCCGGGCATCTTGTGTATTCGGAAAATGGTCAAGATAATGTGGAAATGTTTCTTGCGGACAGCTCAGATTATCAGAATATGCCGATTAAGCCGGAAGCCATGAAATTGGCAGTCTATGGCTGGGAAGGATCCATATCATCCGAAAATAAATCAGATGAAAAAAGTCCCTCCCAAATCGATTGTTACTTTGAAAAACAGTGGGCGCTTCCGTCTCCGGATTTCAGGTTTATCGCCTCGCATTATCATCCCGACAATCTCGACAGGGCGCGTTTTGTCAGCGAAATACCTGAGGATATCGTCTTTGAGCTCGAAAACTTCGTGCACGGCGTGTACGAGACGGTCGACAGCCTGTTATTCGGCGAGCGTTACGCCAATCAATATCTTAATCGATGGCTCTCGGACGGCAGAAACAATTACTGGCTTTCCGGCCATACACATAGACAGCTAATGAGCAAACCCGGCCAGGGTAAGGTGCATGTCGGCGGAATCGTAGAGCTTTTAACCGATGCATCGTTTCACAGTGTCAATATCGGCTCGACCACCGATTACAGGGCGCATGTCGTGATAGTCGAAGAATATGTCAGAGGCAAAAACACGCGGATGGATAAACACGTGGGATACCGCGAAATTCCTGTTTTTGATTTTAACGAGCGCATTCTGAAGGACATTTCCGCCGGGATCGCTGAGTTCGGAGAGAACAAGAGGCGCAGCGAAGATTTCCAGAATACCGATCCGAATTTCCACGAATTAAAAGACATGAGCGATGAACAGTTCGGTACTTCCATAATCGGACTTAATAAGCAATATCAGAAGGGCTATTGGCTTAAAAAGCACACCGAAACATCCGTGAAATATTTGAATGAATTTATCGAGTGGTTCGTCGATAAGCATCCGGAATACGAGCGGGCGGATATCGTGACATGCCTGGCCTTTATAGCGGGAGCTAATTAAAAGAAGAAAACAAGGGACAGGTAACAGAATACGTCCGCCCTTAATCCTCTTCGAACGAGAAGGAGAACGGTTATGCAAAAGCAAAAAGGCTTTACACTTATAGAGCTTCTTGTGGTGATTGCCATCATTGCCCTGTTGCTGTCGATATTAATGCCGGCCCTGCAACAGGTGAAGAAACAGGCACGGACAATAACATGCCAGTCGAGCCTGCACCAGTGGACACTTATCTGGTCGATGTTCACCGAAGACAGGGACGGCTATTTTCACCAGGGCCTCGGCGGCGAAAGCCAAACCAGCGAGGGCAGGTGGCCGGTCGTAATGCGAACGGAATACCGCGACCTGGATATGCGTCTCTGCCCGATGGCCACAAAACCTTTGTCCGAAGGAGGTCTGAATCCCTTCGCGGCGTGGGGCGTCTTTGACGATGGCTCCTTCGGCAGCTACGGCTTTAACGAATGGCTGTGCAACCGAACCTCGGGCAGCAACGCGGACAACTACTACAGACATGTCAATAACAAGCCCGCGCATCGGATACCACTTTTTATCGATTGTTTCTGGTACGATGTCTGGCCGTTTCCCGAAAACCAACCTCCGCTGTACGATGGCGCCACGGAAAATCTCGCCGGCAGCAACGAAATGCGGCGGGTCTGCCTGAACCGGCACAGTGGGGCGGTAAACAGCGCCTTTTTGGACTATTCCATCAGGAAGGTCGGGCTAAAGGAGCTATGGACTCTGAATTGGCATAAAAACTTCGATATTCACGGCCCGTGGACAAAGGCCGGAAACGTCCAGCCGGACGACTGGCCCGAATGGATGAGAAGCTTTAAGGATTACTAATCAGTCTTTCAAGCTCCCGCAACAGCGGCCATAAGAAATATAGCAATTAACCGCGGATTTCGCGGAAGAAAAGAAAAACATTGCAAACCTATCCTTTCAACTCCGTTCGGAGCTTGCCCTGAGCTTGTCGAACGGATCGCCAATAACAAGGGCCTTTTGCCTTTTTACTTTTTACTTTTTACTTATTAATGAACTGTCCCTTATTTTTCCTGCAATAAGTTACGCTAACACGGGTCTATATCAAACCTGTCCGGCAACTCGTTCCTGACGGATTGGGTTTGATCGGCTTTGTTTTTTCGTCGCCTCGACACTCGCAATTCCCATAAACCCTTGCTATCATTACCTTAACGTCAATTTAAGTGCCGTCAAATTGGCTTTGTTTTTTCATACTGTGTCATAGACGCAAAGCCACTAAGGCACAAAGGAGCAGAGATATTGATGTCATTAGGAGCACCTGACCTGATTCTCAAGATACATAGAAAAGAAAATAGCCCACGAATGTCATTGCGAAGGAGCGCAGCGACTGTGGCAATCTCAATCCTTCCGCAGCAAAAATCGTCTATTTCATTAGGAGGCCCGAAGGGCCGTGGCAATCTCTTGGGTCATAAGTAAAAAAGCCCTCATTCCATGTGAGATTGGGTTTGTTTTTCGCCGTCCAAGACTGACAAAAACACCAAAACACACATAAATCTTTACTATTATTGAGTTAATACTATACTGCCTATATTAACATTGGCTTTGTTTTTTCAAATAAGATCAAGAGTATAAAGGTTCAGAGGCACATAGGGGCAAAGGGATAGAGAAAAATAATTAAAAAGAGCAGCGCGCCAGATCAAATTGTCATCACTTTGTGCCTATGTGCCTTTGTTACT
>Ga0180434_10007144_pt1 | contig 12612 bp, 14 predicted proteins | sample SS_ome_7_FD_132453 | JGI IMG/M metagenome (GOLD analysis project Ga0180434, IMG submission 132453) | Hypersaline lake sediment archaeal communities from the Salton Sea, California, USA - SS_1_D_2 metaG | ecosystem: Environmental > Aquatic > Non-marine Saline and Alkaline > Hypersaline >... | reverse complement strand
TAGTCCAACGCGACATAAACTCATATGTATTGCCAAACAGTTCCTTAGCTTCTTGGAATGAAAACAGTGGCATACCAGATGGGCACTTTGTTTCTTGGAACAGTCGTCTCAATAGTTTGACTTCCTTGTCGTTTGCATTCGCGACAAAGAACTCCCTATCGTCAGCTTGTATTCGCTGTACAAGTTGTTTAACCTTTTCATTGCCAAGAGTTTCGAGAACCCCCAAAATTGGCGTGCTGCCCCAACCACCGCCAAGATGACGATCTATTTTATAGTATTGTATTATTCGATCAACTAACCATTTTGTTGGAGCCGCCATAGCTACGTTGATACCTGCTTTTTTCGTTTCGACAACGGCCTCAAACAAAGTCTGGATAGCATCTCCGCCATTTAGCAAGCCAAGCCGTGGCGCAATAAAATTAAAAACTATAGGACGAAGTTGTACTGGAATATCAGCGACAAGCAGCACTTTGTTAATTAAGGGCCAACGCATTGCCATTTCAGTTACTAATGCTTTAGCAAGCCACTGGTAGTCGGTCGCGTTTAAGGTTTCAAGAGGTTGAGCTAAACTTTCCTGTCCTACACGACGGAGCACCAAAGAGTACAAAGCTCCCACATCTTCTTGGGTAGGTATTTTTTTACCGTGTCTTATCGCATCGACGAATTCACGTAAAGTTTTAAACTCTTCTTGTGTTTCTGGAGTTGCTGGACCATAAATAATTTGTCCGTCTCTCGTTTTAGTAAATAGCTCGCCCCATTGCACTCTTGTATTAAGATAAAATCGTAAAGCTGTTATCGCGTATTTTTGTTCGATACCTGACATAGAACCGACCATAGCAAGAAGTTCGCTCAAGGAATGAAATCCGTTTGCTAAGGCGTTTGTAATTGTTGGAAATGCTGCTTGTAGCTTTGCTCTCATGCTACGGATTGCATTGAGTTCGTGAGGTGTAAAAGATGCTTCTGCTAATGACGGTAAATCAGGGGCTGTAATAAACTGGCGGATACCACCTTGTGGTTCAATACTAAGAATATATGCCCATAACTTCCCATCGACTTCACCGGAAACACTAGGACTCTGAGCTAGTTTGAAAAACTTGGTAAGGCTTTCGTCCCAATCTATCTCTCCCAATTTGCAATCAATTGAATATCGTTTCAATTCTCTTGCAAATAGTTTTCGAAAAGATTGTTTCTGTCGCACTTCTTGCGGCACATGTTCTGCAAAACGTCGTAAAGCCACCATCGCGACATCAGTTGCTCTACTAGCAAAACGTGGCATACGTCCTGCTACGAACTGCAAAACTCGGCTACACAAAAATGACACGTACTCTCGTTCTGATGCCATTATTTGCCTTCCGCCTTCTTTTCAGTAACCTTTCGACCACGTTTCGTTTTACCTAGTACGTCACTAATAAATTGTACGTGATCAAGAATCGTAGCTAACCGCTTATCGATTGAAGCGAGAGAATCGTTTTGTTGGGCTATTCGCCAGGCCCCCATTAATGGTTCACCACATTCGGGACATTTTTCTTGCCTGCACGGCTTACCCGTGACTTTATCAAGTTCGTAACCACACTTTGGACACTTGCACATATTTTCCTGTCCAAGCAACCTTTGTGCCTCAATTTCCTTTTGTTCTACTTCAGGAGCACCCTTAGCCTCTGGTGTCGGATTTGATTTGACTGGCCCCTTCTTTTCTGGCGAACAATTGTACTCGACGTCTTGCCCCAACTTGCGTAAATATGCTGCAAGTTTTTCTGCCGTAGCTTCATCGATAGGACCAAACTCGCGTGCTTCTCCTTGGGTTACGGAATTGAACGCATCTTGTGCGTTATGGTAGTAACCCTTATCCATATACCGAAGCAATTGTTCACCCAAATAAGCAATTGAATGCATATTACGTGGTTCTTCAGCCGTCCCCAACTCGCCAGTAAGTTTTTCGTCCTGACCTTCAATGCCGACATCTTCGACTTCTTCCATTACCTCGTCGACATTCTCTTCCATCTGTTCCTCGGTTGGAATAGGCCCAACCTGAGCTTTTTTCTTATCAGACATACCTAACCTCCACTTATCTCGTGATTTTTCCCATTCTATTTCTTTTCTATGTTCTCGAACATCGTCTTCAATTTTTCTTGCAAACTCTTCATCTTCTTCTTCCGACAATGGGCAGCCTATTTCTTTTACATAGCCCTCTTCGTCCTTCATTATATTGGGATAACTTGAATCATCATAACGCATTACATTACGATGTGCACCAGGCCAACTAATCTCATAATACTTACCATCCCAAGTACGAGCTATAAATACATCTTCTCGTGGGGCAGAGACAGCAAATATCGGGCCTAACTCTTGTATTGCTTCTTCTAACGCACGACCTTTTAACCATCCCGTTTGTGCTGTTATGTCACCTCTATCAGTAGCTGGCATATCGTAATCGCCACCACCTTCTGTTTCGTACATTGTGCTAATTATTGGCTCAGCTCCAGTATAGTCCCCTTGTGCCATTTGTTTAAAAAGTTCTGCGTACCGCGTCTGGACCTCGTCATATTTCTCGGGATAGACCATCTTGAGATGTGCAGCTATCGCGATTGGGTTTTCTAAATACGAAAATAACCGCCAATCTAGCCCCACATCATTAAGTGCCGCAAAGAAAGCTGCTCTTTCTAATTGCTCACCACTAAGTTCTTGCGCGACTTTTTTCATATCGTGCAACCCTATATGCAAAACTATTTCTCCCAAAAAACTCAGCGAATTCTGTCAAATGTTCACCAGGTTTAATTTCTGGTAAAACACCCCTGGGCAACTCAAGTACGTGTGTTGAACCACGTGGCCCATTAACAAAATTCTGATCTGGCGGAACGGTTCTACGTTCTAACACCGTACCATCCCTATCGAGGTACACAGCGTCAAAATCAAACAAACAACCACGTGAGTGAATCGCTGGTATATGTGGAAACAGAATAGCTTGATTTTTAAACTGTTCCTCTTTAACACCAATCAACCCTCGGCACTTACGTGTCATGTTATCTGTAATATAAAGAGTGATTCCGCGCCAAGGCATACTTGGCCAGTTTTCAAATGGCTTTTCTTTTGGTATCCATTCACTCTCTATATTTTCACTTAATAGTTTTTGTTCCTCAGAAGTCAGCTTATCCCATTCGAAGGCACGACTATCAACCCAAGTGCCCAACAACGACTTTACCTCATTTTTTACTTCTGGCTCATTAGAAGCTAACAAGGGAATCATTAAACGCATTTCTTTCGGGCCACCAAACCTATCGATTACATGTACGACTTGTGCCAGTACGACAGGATCATTTGATGCTAGCCACTTGGGCGCAAAAACTTGCGTCCACTCAATTGCCTTTCCAGTTGGATAGGAATAAAGAAAATCTAAAGCATAAGGAAAATTGGGATCATTTACATCGCCTAATATCTTGACGAACTCATCAGGATAATAACGCACCAAATGGTAAAAAGCTGCATTGAGTTCGGTTGATTCGGTACCTAGACTTTGTTTAATACGTTCTAAAGTGTATGGCGACTTCTCGCCGAACGTGTCAGGCGAATCATGGTATCCGAACGGATCGTAAGGCTCATTTGGCATCACAATTCCTTATGCAAGTAAAATTATTTCCTCTTTTTCTTCCTTGCTACAGTTGGAACTGCAGTAGTCGGAATAACTTCTGGTATACCTTCAATGCCTGGTAAATCTGGAGTTGGTTCTCTACGGTAACCATCAGTTTCTCTTACATAAGGAACACTAACTTTAGTACCGTCTGGCCGTGTAACCAACAGCTCAAACCTAGTCGGGAACTCAGTTGCTTCTTCCACAACGGGTTCCTCGACTACCGGTTCTGGTACTGCTTGTGCTTTCTTTTGCTTCATTTGACGCAACGAAGCAACTATATTAAATTCCTCTTCAGTTAAAGGATATGTTTCCTCTTCGGAATACTCGCCCATCTCTTCATATGGGTTAGCTTCGATATCGACCTCAACTTCCTTTTCCATTGGTTCAATTGGTGTGGTCGTGTCGATGGCGTCCATTACTTCTTCTTTAAGCGTCTCTTTCGCTTGTTCAATTGCTTCTTCCTTAACCTCATCTTGGATTTCGCTTCTCACGTCGTCTTTGATATCTTCCACGACTTCTTCTAATGTGTCCGCGACTTGGTCAACAGTTTGCTTAACCTTTTCCTCAACAGCTGAAGCTGCTTCGTCAATCACCTCATCACTCACTTCGTCCTCGCCCGCGAGTTCCTCGACTATCTCTTCAGCTGCGCCACCTGCTGACTCAGCGAGCTCTTCGCTTTCTTCTTCCATCTCGTCAGTTTCTTCGGTTTCAGTTTCTTCGGTTTCAGTTTCTTCGGTTTCAGTTTCTTCGGTTTCAGTTTCTTCTTCGTCTTCCTTTTCGTCTTCGTCTTCAAGCCCTTCGAACTGACCCTTTTTCTTCTTTTCAAGCTTTAACATTTGTTCGTCAGTCATGTTTGGGCTTTTCTCAAGTGACCTGTCTTCCCAGGGCTCTTTTTGATTCGGAGTTGGGATAGTCGGAAGAAGCTCTGATTCTGGAACGTTTTTGTTTTTCTCGAGCGACCTGTCTTCCCAGCCTGCTGCCATCTTTTGCATTTCAGCAACCCGTTCGATAGTTGGAATTACTTCGTAACCGGGTCCCTCGTGGTTTGCTAAAATGCTCTTGTCCAAGTACCTCTTGCGAATAAAATGCCCCGACTTCTTTAATCCCTCAACTACTTCTTCAGTTGCTTGCCCAAGACAACGATACCTTTTAATATCAGGGTCAAAGAAAACAGCTAGCACCGGCCTTTCTTCCTTGGCCGTTAAAAAATCAGTAATTGCTTTTCTCGTGAAACCAACCTTTTTCTCACCAGGAAGCAAAACTGAATCAGCAACTGAATATTGCTTTGATTTGGGATGGTTAGAGTCGTACTCAACCAAAGCACCGAATGTTTTGGTTTCGTTCGTTGGTGACACAATATCGACCTCAAAACCAAATTGTGCTTTACGCACATTCTTTTCGAGACCTTCGTCTTGCTCAAGAATACGTGCTTCCTTAAGCTTAATGTCAATGCCGCCTTTGTCCAACTCTTCGTTTAACCTTACACGAAGAACTTGAGTTGCTTCCTTCACCATTCTGTTCGATACGTTCTGTGGTACATCAATCTTACGATTTGCAACCACGGAACGCGAATATGCCGGTGTAATGCTAGCATGTTTGCCGGCTGCCAAAACAACATCCTTCTTCTTACCACCATCGGTAGAAGCAAGTCTTGCATACCTCATTCTGACCTCCTAAGTCAACTCCACGACGTCGCGCCCGCTCATAATTAGTCTCGTATAGCGTGTTGGGTATTTTGCAACCCAATCCGCTGCCTCGTAGTAACCGTATTCACGTAAAAGCTTTTTTACTCTATTAACTTGCGATAGCATGTTTGTGATACCAAGACTTTTAATGTGCTGAATAGCATTCCAAATACGTTTTGGCAATTTAAAAATCCCAAGTCGCCACTCACGTGGGTGTAAACCTTCGTCCTCTGCGATTTCGTATTCATACTCTTTAGCAAACCCTGACACATCAAAAAATTCAACACAACGATCCCATTCACCCAAATCAATCACGAACGAACGCAACCAGCCAACAACGTAACCCTCAACTCTGTCTTTGCCCGCTACAGTATTGAGTTCTGGAAACTTTTTTACTATCTTGTCGGTTACAAACGAAACAATTTCTTGCAAGGTTTCTAAATCATAACTAGTTAAACGTCCTAGTCGCCAGTGCCTTTTATCGATTGCTTGTTTTAAGATTTCGACTTTGGACTTAGGTGTTCGATCTTGACCTAGTCGCCAAGGATTTTCATTTGGTTCTTCACCAGCTTTTTCCTTTAACTCCTTAACTTCGGCTAACCCCTCTTCGTAGGTGTCCACAGCAAAAAGCATACCATGACCGACTACATAGTATCCATCTATTTTTTTAATAACGCGGTATGGCCCGTCAGTGTTAATACTTATTCCATCACTAAAATTAAGAACAGAGCCTTGACGAGTATTTGTGAATTGTTGTTCTGAATAAGCAAATTCGACTACTTGTTCAAACACCCTACTCCTCTCGTGCTTCTTTCTTTTGAGCTTCAACTAACTGTGGTTCAAGTGGAGCGCTATCTAACTGTGGTAAACCCTCTGCGGCATTTTGCATTGCTTCTTCTGAACCTGGAAGTGGTTCACCCAAGTGTTCATACACGGCTTGGTTCAATTGGTCTTCAAACTCGTCTAAACTTTTTACCGAATCAGCAATAAGACCATGTGCTAACTCAAGCACCACTGATTCACTAAGGTTGGGATGCTCAGCACTAATTTTCTTGGCAAGTGATTTGGCTGCATCAACCTTTTCTTTAATAATAGAATCAAAACGAGTACGTCCACCGACTTGTGCTTCTTTCTTTTCCTTCTTTTTCTTTTTGTCAGTAGAAGGTGTGCTACAACTTAAAGCGGCGAGTGCGTTAAGGGCTTGCTCAATCTCGACGTTGTTCTTCATTCGAAAAACTTGGCCGTCATGCACTTCCCAGATTGAGTTATCGTCGGTAGCCCGAACGACTCCAGAACCCACTCTTTCATGCGGAACGTGCCTGGCGAATCTTTCAAACGCAACACCATCAACACGCTCAAAAGATTGTTCTTTTTGAAGACTGTGATTTTGGATTGCCTTACCCAAATACGACGGTACGTTTGTGCTACGTTCCACGTTATACCTCCGAACAGAAACTATGTAAATTGATCGAATAACAATTAGACCAATCCGTGATTTGGATTTACAAAGATTTTTCTTCTACCGGAGTTAGTTTTTTGATTAAGATCTGCGATTCGGGTGGAGCACCGTCGAGAAGTTGTTTTTTACACCCTTCACAAATCCAAAATAACTCAGGTTTAGTATCAAGAAGTGGACGAATAGATACTATATGAGCCTCTGAATCGTCCATAATTCCTGAACACCTAAAACACGTTTTCGCTTCAGCCATAAACCTCTCCTTTATTCTATATGTGGGCCAATACGACCACGACCTGAAACTCGTGGGATAGCTCTTCCACCACCGCCACGTCCACTACCACCACTACCTCCGAATGCGGATGGGGCAGAAGTACCTATTGCTCTTCGTTTTGAAGCTTGCTGTATAATATGTTCAACTACTTTGACTACACACTCAATCTCGTCATCAGTTGATTCAATAGACTTTTCAATTCGTTGGCCCTTTTCTTCTAGCGATTTTAATTCACGTAATGCCCACCAATCTTGGAACCAATTGATCCGATCATCAACTAACGTCTCCCAAAATGAGTCATAGGCATCTCGTGTTACAGGAGAGTGTTCAACTTTGATACCTAATTTTGTTAAAGGTGAAACAGCAGAATAACCCCACCACCCATCATAAGTTACATAGCCAAATCGAAAATTCAACAATCGTTGCAATTTCGCTAAAAACTCAAATGGTTCTTGTGGATCAAGTTTTTCCTCGGCTTTACCCTTTAACCGAATTGATAAATCGATATGTGCTTCAGGCAATCGTGGTCCGCCAATATAACGTTGTACATGTCCAACTGCAATACCACAAGCGTCTCTATTGCTTTCACCTGCCTTACCACTACCCGTCCCAATATCAATGTGAGCATAGTATGTCCACTGTTTGTTACCAGTAAACCACTCTGGCAACTCGCGAAACACAGTCCCAGCATCTTCAGGTACGCCTGCACCCTTATCTGGATGAGGATCAGCTCGCTCTGTATTAAGTTTGGCAAGTACAAACTCCCAATCCTCAATCCACGGATGTTCTGCGGAAGTTGGAATAGCACATAGGTCACGTAAAAACCTATACTTATCATTAATAAGTGATTGACGATATCTTTCTGGTACTGCTAACTTATATTCAATTTGACTCTTGTTCGGTAACTCGCGCACCACCACATGCTCAAATCGCGGATCGTTTTTCAGTCGCGGGTCAACATCAAACAATGGTCGTCGTCTATATAATACCTTCAAGTCTCGCCAGTCACCAACCCCACAACTATTACCATACTTTTCTTCTAGTTCAACTAAAATCTTTTCCATAAACCTTTCTTCTGTTCCTGCAGAAGAAATTAACACCACAACACCCTCGTCTAAGAATCGTGATTTACGTCTGTCATTAAGGGCATTAAATAACCCCTCAGTTTGATCTCCCTTAGCTGTTTCAAATCCACCAGGCAATGCAGCTTCGTCTATAATTCCTCCAAACATATCAGCTCCAGCTGGAAAGGCTCTACTTGAGTTGCCTGGCACAACTTCAATATAAGGAATATCACTAAGTAAATCATGTCTGTAAAATCTTAAAACGGATTGAACCGTTGGATCTGGTAAATTGTTGGTTTCCTTAAACCACTTACACTCATCAATCGCTGCCATGATTTTATTGAACACAACACGTTTGGCATTGTCAGCAGATGGTGCCATATTCATAAAAGCAATTGTTGTACTCTTCAACCCAAACCACTTAAATGGGTTTCGCATCAGTAGCAAACGATATGTAAGATAACTAACGATTAAACTAACCTTGGTGCTTTTACCTGACCCAATACCTTCACAATCAACCACCAACTGGGCAATTGGTGAATAATCATCATCACCACTAAACAATTCTATCAAATCATCGGCGACAGCAGGCCAGATACTGTCATCATTCATGAAATCCTTACCAAACATGAACTCTTTAGGACTGACAGGTTTCTCAAGCCACTTTTTATCGTCTGAAACCCTCTCGACTCTTTTGAGAAGGCGTTGACGCATGGCATCGAAACTATCAGGAGTTGGGTCTGGTTGTGAGCGCTTTAGTGGCATTTGTAGCTCCGGATAGCTGTCCTACCCTTGGTAACGCGTCAGCGACAATAGTTAATGCGCGACGACGAAATTGTGCTGGCACATCTTCTGCATGCTCGATTTGATCAGCGATATCAACAATAATTGCATTAACCATTTGAACAGTAATCGGTCGTGTTTCAAGTTTCTTTTCCAATTCAGCAAGCAAGCGCAATCCTTGATGTAGCTCACGAGATGCACCAAGCAGTTTATTAAAGTCACCATCATTATCAGCTTTCGTTGCGGCTTTTACTAGTCTTGCAACTGATCCTGTTGCCTCACGAATCACGTCAACAACTGGTGCTAAAGTTTTACGTACTAAGTCTTGTTGATACAACGAGTAAGCCGCACCACACTTTTCCAAAAAGTTCTTGACACATTCAGTAGTAAAATGAACGTCCTGCTTGCTAGCTACTGCAAGTTGGTTAAGTTCGTCCACAACATCTTTTGCAGTCGTGCCAGTCAAAACCTTACGTAGTGTATGAGCGGCATATCCGTATTTTTCGACCTTTGTTAAGTATCTACCGTCTATGTGGAGCTCCCCGCATCTACAATTTTTTGTACTATTGACTTAAGATATGATACTGCAAAATCTGTAATCTCTGATATGAGCAACCGACAAGTAACGTCAGTAATCTCTTTACCATAAGGGTGAATTTTTTCGACTTCTCTTACTGCAACCTTAGTATGGTTAAGAGCAGTTCTTAAATCACCCTTATAATATTTTACCATCGCTTTGCACAACTCATCGTCTATATTACCAAAAACCCAAAGAACTAGAAAACGTTGACATTGATCGTCAATATTGTCAAGTTGGAATTGATCCAATGAGGTGCGCTTACTTCGAAATTGACTCATTTTGTCGAGATGTTCTACGTCCACCATTGGTTATCCTCGAGACGACAAGATTTGAACTTGCGACCCCTGGCACCCAAAGCCAGTGCTCTATCCAAACTGAGCTACGTCTCGTTTGTTTTTGGTTTATCTACTACCTCATCCGGAACCTCAACTCTCGATTGTTGCTGTCGGTAACTCAATGACATTTCTTCACTTAGTTTAAGTTCCTTAAAACACTCTTCACACAAGTGTGTATCAATGCGCAACTCTTGATCAGTAGTCCCACTCTTCAAAGCAGATTGCAAATGAACCAAACAAACAACAGGTTTCTTTTTTCTGCACAACCCGCATTCGATTTTATCTAACCGAACTGCTACTGTTTGATCGATAACAGCAATAATCTGTGAATTCTGTGTTCGGTATATCCTGCGTGCGAGTTTATCGAGTTCTTTATATGCGACAGTCTTCCCCGAGCCTTGACAAAACGGACACTTCTTTAAAACCTTTTGTGGTCCTTGTTGTGATATACTCGGATCCAGTTTTTGTGGTTGCAAGGGAACTTGTATTTTCCCTGTGCCTGCACAAAAACGACATTTCACAGCGTACTTGTCTGGCATCGGTTCCTCCATTTTTGAATAAAGTGGACCCGGGGAGAATTGAACTCCCGTCCTGTAATGGTCGCACATCCAATTATCCTACGCTCATTCCTCTTTATTTAATTTCACACTTCAAACTCCAAAGAGGAGGATTTTAAAGTGCAATACGATTTTTAAGGTTCCTCGTCGTTTGTAAGATCGTCAACTTACTCACGCACAGTTACATGCCTTTACGTCGTTACGAATCTATGTAACCTCGAATCGTTCGACGGCTGCTATGCAGCCATCCTTACAGGTTTGTCGCCTGAAAGTAGGTGGTCTTCTTTTTACGTGGCCTGAAGACCAACCACGAAGCGCTATTGGGCATGATACCCATCCAGTCGAATCCTGTCGGGCCCATATTTTCAAAGAACATATTTAAGCAGTAGTGGTGAGCAGATCGTTTACACGTCTCGCTCTCATTACCTTAGTAATGGTCCTCGCGCCCTTCCGCTCTCGTGGCTGAGTTTTACTCACTGCTCGGCCTCCATGCTATGCACGGTTCTTAGCAGTGTGTGGGAATTCCTGCACACGGTCACCGCGTTACGGTTCTCACCACTACTACGATTCTCTCTTCGGAGAAGAGAATATTTTCTTTTCAAAGATCTACCCCGGAAGGGTTCGAACCTTCGATACTGGCTCCAAAGGCCAGTGTGTTGCCATTTACACCACGGGGCATCTAATAATCAATTCTGCACCCCGATGGTCTCGATTACCGATTCCGTTAAATTTCTTTCCATTATAATCCCAGCGGGCGTAGTATCACCAGTAGGTTCGAATCCTACCGATTCCCAAAACTCTTCCGCATCTGAAACAGCAGCTAGTTGTATTTTAACGAAATCACGTTTGTAAGCCCATACAGTTAAAAGTTCTACAATTAATTGACCATGACCGAGCCCTTTATCCGCGACCTCCAAATAAGCAATTCGAAGTGCATCATCTTTGCTATTTAATTCTAACACAAACGTATCACATTCAATGTTCATTATACCATTTCGGCCTTTGTAATTTGGTTCACTTTAAACGACTTAATTTGTCCTGTTTCATCACGGGCCTGTAACAATACATCATCAGCCGGTCCTTTTGTTGAAAAGGGCGTAATAACATACTCTTTTATTTCGTCGCCTGCTTTCTTATAAGTTATCTTAACTGGTTTACCAGTTTCTAGTGCTGCATCTAAAGTCACCATAACACTAATCATCGGACGCGACTTATCATCATGCTTCCACGAATCACTAGCATGTTTCTTTATATAGGCTAAAGCATGACCTTGATTCTTTTTCAAGTACCACAAGAAATATCTAATTACTTGTGGGTCGCCAGTATAGGAATACCTCTCACCGCGAATCTCCACATCCACCCAAGTTGGATAATCTGGTTTAGGGCCGTAAGCGATTACTCGTACAAACTGTTCTGTTTGAGCTGTTTTCGTCATTGTGCGAACTCCAACCGTCTAATTTGTGAGATATAAAATGTCTTAAGCTTGCCATCACTATCATAAGCTAACATGGCACGCTTATCTCCAACGTCTGTACTTAACCAAGTAATTTCCTGAGGCAAAACTTGATATTGTTTGGTTATTCCATCGGTTCTTGTATAAGTTATGTTAAGTGCCCGTTGTTCCGCAATGGCTTGTTGCACACTTACTAAAACTGCTTCATATTGTGCTTTTTTCGTTTGCATCACTTCTTGGATTGGTAAAACGGCATATGTTAACTCGGCAAGTTTAACCCCAACATTCTCACTATGCAGATTGCTAACAATTTCGCGTAACTGTCGCCAATGGGTAAGCTTACTTAACTTGGTAGCCAATTTATCCATACCAACTACAGTTGCATATTGCTCTGCGACTGCGCAAGCTTCACGCACTTGTGCTGCTAATGCAATAGACGCTGGGTCCAATTTCTCAGCAGCATCTACTATCTGAAAATAGTTAGCGAAACTAGTCTTCATCTTTATTCCTTTGGTTTAAACGGTAGTGTTGCACATTGGAAGCCTGCGGCTCCCTTATGTCCACCGCCACCATATTTCTTTGCGATCTCACTAACGTCAATATGTTCACGAGTAGTGTATAGACTAACGGTCCACTGCTTACCGTCCCAAACAAATGGTAACATCAAATCATACTTATCTTCAAAACTCTCAAAGTATTGACTGCCACACTGTGCCAAGTTAACTGCAATACCCGTACAACCTTCAAATTCAACTTCATACGCCCACGATTTCATGTAATCTTTAGCCCATTGATCG
>Ga0180434_10007143_pt1 | contig 12614 bp, 11 predicted proteins | sample SS_ome_7_FD_132453 | JGI IMG/M metagenome (GOLD analysis project Ga0180434, IMG submission 132453) | Hypersaline lake sediment archaeal communities from the Salton Sea, California, USA - SS_1_D_2 metaG | ecosystem: Environmental > Aquatic > Non-marine Saline and Alkaline > Hypersaline >... | reverse complement strand
CGCACAGTTCATCGGGACGTGCCGCTACCACCAGTTCGCCGAACAAGTCGCCCAGCCCGCGCCCGTCGAGCCGGAACGGCGTGGCGGTCAGGCCGACGATAGGCGCGTCCGGATACGCGTCGAGGATCGACTGATAGCTGTCCGCCGCGGCGTGGTGGCACTCGTCGACGACAACCAGACCGGCCGGCGGCTTGTCGCGGTTGATCAATGTCTGCACCGATGCGACCTGGATCCGCGCCAACGACATCGGCTCGCAGCTGGCCATAATGATCCCGCAGGTCAGGCCGTGGGCTTCGAGCCGCGCCGCCGCCTGGTCGATCAGCTCCTTGCGGTGCGCCAGCCACAGCGTCGGGACGCCGAGCCGCTCAACCAGCGCCGTCGCGATCACCGTCTTACCGCTGCCCGTGGGAGCGACCAGGATCGGCCGCTGATCGAGCGCGGCGATCAGGTTGTCCACGGCGCGGCTTTGATAGTCGCGCAGTTCAAGTCGCATCGGTTAGAGCCTCCAGCGGCGTCAGAACGGGAGAATCAGCCCCGGCGCGTCGTCGATGAACTTCGTCCACTCCGCTGGCGACAGCTGCTCGGGCTGCTTGCCCGGGTGTAATTCGCCGAGGATGCGGAACCACTCGCCCTCGACCTGTTCCTGCGGGGCGCCGGCGGGACAAGCCTTCACGAACGCTTCCCAAGCCTGCTGCATCGTGACGCCCGACGAAGCCGGGGTGGCGTCCGGCGCCTGCGGCTTCGGCGGCGCCGGACGAGACGCCGGACCGGGCTTGGGCGCCGGCGCCGGCGTCCCGCCCGCGTTGGCGCGCAGCTTCGAGCCCAGACGCGTCGAGATCGAGCGGCGCGTGTTGTCGTTGGCCTTCGGAAATTCCGCCGGCGCGGCGTTCTCGGCGTCGACGTACTTCACCTTGATGCGTGTCTGGCCGTCGTAGGTTTCGAACGCGAGCTTCACCTGCACGAACAGGCCGTTGAAATCCGCGTCCTGGAGCCAGAACGGGTCGCGCCCGTCCCAGCCGAAGGCGCTCTTCAGCGCGTCGACCGTCATCGCGTTCAAGGCGCCGTCGCGCTTCTCCAGGTAGAAGTAGCCGGTGATGTCGAAGTCTTCCTCGACGGAATACCACTCGCCGTTGGCCAGTTCCTGTACGAGATGGAACTGACAGACGAACGTGGCCAGGTTGTTCGGGCCGGTTTCAGCCACGCCGTGCTCGACGATCGTGGCCTTGAAACGTCCTTCGCGATTCGGAAGCATGTGATTGTTCTCCTATTTGAGCAGTTGAGACCAGAGGGTGACGTCGAACTTGGCCAGCGGCAGCGGATCGGCGATCGTGCGGCTCTTGGCCATGCAATGCGGCAATTCGCAGGGATAGATCGTTCGCGTGCCGCTGCCGGCGCCCTTGCCGTCGCGGACGTCGACGTCGTAGCCCAGGAACAAAACGTGATCGGCCCACTCGCGCACGCGCAGCCGAATCGCCGCCTTGCCGCTGTTGGGGCACTGGAGACGGGGCTCGTAGCGCAGCCAGTCGTCGCCGCCGGGGTTGGGGACGGTGTTGGTGCAGTCGTGACAGATCAGGATCACGTGCCGGCCGGCGCGCGTGTGCTGGTCGAGATCGCCCAGCAGCGTCAGGAACGTTTCGAAGACGTGCTGGTAGCCCTTGCCGTAGCCGTAGTCCTCGATCCGCCGGATGACGATCTCACGCTTCTCGTGCGGGACGGTCGCGATCGTATGAGCGACGGCGAGCTCCTCGGCGCGCGTGGCCGAGTCGATCACGATCGTCCGGATCTCGTCCCAGCCCGGGGCGTGCAGCGCGTCGCGGATATCCTGCCACGAGGATATTCCGTCGACCGGACGCACATCGAGATCCAGATCACCTTCGGCAAACGAGGTCCGCAGGCGCGGCAGCGAGTCGTCCAGGTCGAAGAACGCGATCGGACCGGGCGTCGTCGCGGCGAGCGTGGTCTTGCCGATGCCGCCGGGACCGAACAGCACGGTGCGATGCCCGGCGCCGTCGGCGATATTGCCGAACGCCACGCGCGGCCGCGGCGATGCTTGATTATGGCCTCGTGGGGATGTGCTTCGTGGAGCGGCGGCAGGCTCGGTCCGTTTGCCAGTCGGCGGCGCGGGAGTCGTCGGCGCCGTTTTCGTCGGTGCGGATGTCATTGGTTATCTCCTTGTGAGAGTTCGGGATGAACATTGGCGAGAATGTGGAAACCGCTGGGCGCTACGCCGGGCGTCGCGCGGACAGCGTTGAGACACAGATCTGAGAATTCGCACGTCCCGCAGGTGAAACGCTGCACGTTGCGGAACCAGCGGCCGTGTCGGCGAGCATCGAGCAGTTGCTTGGCCTGTTGCCAGAGCTCGAGTTGGAACGCGGCGAGTTCGTCTTCGAGGCTCGGGACTTCGCGGCGTTGGAAGTAATAGTCCGGTCGGACGCCGATGTCTTTGAGTAGCCGCACGCCGTACTGCTCAGGCGTCTCGGGCCGCGGTTTGTTACGCGGCCGGATCGTCGGCTTGCGCGTCACGTCGTAGAGTACGGTGGCGACGTCGTATCCGATCGCGCGTGCCGCCAGGACGTAATGAGAGATCTGCGGATCGCAGCGCAATCGCAGCCAATAAGCGCTGTCCGGCCCGATATCCTCGCCGCAGGTCTTGTACTCCAGCACCGCCAGCCGACCATCGGCCAGCCGCGCGATCGCATCGATCTTGCCGGCCAGCATGAACGCGCGGCTCCGCCGGCCGGTATGCGGGTTGATCAGCGGAATCTCGAACGCTCGCTCGACCTCGAGAATCTCGACGTCGTCGTTCTCGTAGCGCCAGAAGTGACCGGTCAACAGTTGACGAACGACCTCGCACTCGACCCGCCAGGCGACCGGATCGGCCCAATCGGGCGTGGTTTGGTAGGAGGCCGTCGCCCGCTCAATCGCCTCCGCCGCGTCGACGCCGTTGTTGTACTGCTCGCGTCCATAGTGAAACGCCGCCCCCATCCGCAACGCGCCGGCGGTTCGTGTTCGCGATAAACCCAGTTCGTATCGAAAGTAATGCTGCCGTGGACAACGCCGGAGCGTCGACAGACGCGTCGACGTCAACAGATCCCTGGATCCATCTCCTGCGGCGCCGTCGCACGGCGAACGAGATTCGTCAGTCCTGGCGTGATTCATGCCTAATTCCTCCGGATAGATGTCGCGGCAATAATCGCCCTGGCCGAGTGAAATGAGCGGTGTGTTGTCACGGGGGCAAGCTGTCATCAGATACCGGCCTCCTCAAGAACGCGGTCGGCCTCACCCAGTTGGCGACGGCGTGCGGATGGAGTCGGATCCGGCTTACGGCGAGAAGCGAGCTGCGAATCGCCCTCCGGCAGCGTGTCTATTTCAGTTAGGGCATTGAAGAAGCGGTTGAGGGCTTCACGGCTGGTGGCGATATTGCGGCCGATACGGACATACTCAAGCCGTACGCCGCGGAGCCCCTTGCGGCGCCAGCGCCAGAGCGTGGAGATCGCGATCCGCTTACCGCGGCGCAGCGGCAGGATCTTGGTCGCCTGCGTCAGATTAATGATCGTTTCATGTTCAATGTTGATTGCCATGCGATTTACTCCCAGTCGAACCGGGAGCAACTATCGCACATCGCCGAGATGTTAGTGTGCCATTAAGGTGCCATTAAGGTGCCCTTAAGGTGCTGCTAAGGATCCCTTTGGCGCACATTCGCGCCGCGAAAGGCAAAATCACGGAATCTGACTGGGATGCGATCCGATCTGACGCCAGCCCGAGGTGCGTTGTCGATATCGATGCCTTGTCGCTGTTATTGTCTGACGATTAACCGAATCTGCGAACGCTGCCAAGTCATTTACTTGACGTATCGTGGAGATAGCGATACAGGTTGTACGCATATTCCAACGAAACGCCAAGTTTCGGCTCGGGCGTCGGCTTGGCGTTTCGTGAAGACAACAGGACGCTTTGTCACATTATGTCAACGAAACGTCAAGCAAGCACGGCTGAGTTTCTTGCAGCCAACCCGGTATTCTCGGTGGATGAGGCCGCCGCCGCCTTCAAGTCCCCGCGGGGTACGCGGGCGGCCGTTGAGCGGTTCCGGCGCTACCTCGACTCCGGCCGACTCAAGCTGCTCGCCCGCGGCCTTTACGCCGTTGTCCCGCCTGGTCGCTCGGCCGCAACCTTCCAAGCCGATCCGTTCCTGGTAACCCGAGCGGCCCGGCCGAACAGCGTGTTCTGTTATCACAGCGCACTGGAGCTGCTCGGCGTGGCACACTCCACTTGGAACAAGTACACCGTTCTTACGGATCAACGCCGCCCGCCGCTGAAGCTCAACGGGGCGCAGATGTTATTTCTCGATCACCCCGCTGAGCTGCGCAACGCGGGTGCCATTGAACTCGGCGTTACGAAAGTCGAACACCGGGGCTTTCTGTTGCGGGTCACGGGGCCGGAGCGAACGTTGGTCGAGGGTTTCCGTCGAGTTGACCTGGTTGGCGGCTTGACGGAGTTGACAACCTCAGCCGGCGGATTCGCCGTGCTGGATTTGGAGTTATTGGAGCGCGTGCTGAAACAGTACGACTCACGCAAACTATGGTCTGCGGTCGGTTGGTTCCTGGAGCAGCACCAGAGGAGTTTCCACGTACCGGACGAGTTCTTGGAGCAGCTGGAGAAATGTCGGCCACGCTCACCGCTGTATATACCCCGGCGCCAACGAGGCGGAGTGCTGGCTTCGCGCTGGAACGTGATCCTGCCCATGGAACTGATGCGGAGCGAGCCCGATGAGTGTTAGCCTGAAGTATCTCGAGCAATGCGCCGGCGAGACTGGCTTTGCCGTAGCAACCCTTGAAAAGGTGACCCGTCTGGGCGAGGTGGCGGCGGCGATCGCCAGTCATCCGCTGCTCGGTAAGAGCCTCGCACTCAAGGGCGGTACGGCGTTTAACTTCTGCACCGGGGGCGCTCCCACGCGTATGTCAGTCGACCTGGATTACAACTACGTCGCCCACGTCGATCGTGAACAAATGCTGGTCGCCCGTCCGGAGGTGGAGAATGCGGTCGAAGAAATCGCACGTCGGCTGGGCTATCGCGTACAGCACTCAAAGGACGAATTTGCCGGCCGTAAGTTCTTTGCCACGTACCGGTCGGTGCTTGGAAGTGACGACCGTGTTGAGGTGGATCTGAACTTCCTGTTTCGCGTGCCGCTGGATGGCGTGGCTGGGGCGAAAATGTGGCAACCCGGCGAACTGGATCAGCCGCACGTTAATGTCGTTTCGCTATCGGAATTGTGCATCGGCAAATTGCTGGCCATGCTCGATCGGGCGGCGCCGCGAGATGCGTGGGACGTCGCGCGTTTGCCGAAAATTGCCGGCGACCTTTTACAGTCCGATCGCTTCCGTGTGTATTTTGTCGCCATGTCAGCAATCCTGGCTCATCCCGTATCGACGTACAGCCGCAATCGCATGAAGCAGCGCCTGACGGCCGAACTTATCGAGCAGCAACTTGTCCCGATGCTCGCTACGGGGACGCCGCCGAACGTCGAGACCCTAATTGATGAGGCTTGGCGCGTGGTCATGCCGCTGGTTGAATTGAATCCAAGGGAGTTGGACTACATCTCCGCCGTCGAACACGGTGAATTACGGCCGGAGATCCTAATTCCAGAGACGCCTGATTTGGCAAAGATCATCGCGATGCACCCGGCGATCCGCTGGAAGATTGAGAATGTCCGCAAACATCGGCGCAGGAAGAATCCGATGTAAGCATCCGCACGGGATGTAGAAGAGGGGGGAGGCTTGGTATGGCCCTGAATCCGATCGCCTGATCCGAGAAGATCGTTCGGATCTTCTCCAAACATCAGTTCGTGGCGCCGCTATTTACCAACGCCTGTCTGCATGCGGAGATATGGAAGTTGCTCACGCTCGACCAGGTTTGCCGCATTCTGTTCGGATACTGGCGTTATCCTGCTCCGCTTGGTCGCCGCTGCTTCTCGACATGAATTGGGGTTGCCCGGATACGGCGCGAGTAGACTACTCGAAATGGCCCGAAATCTGGCGGTTTTCGGCGGAATGCCTTGCAATTGCCCGCCCAAAAACGCAAGAACCCGCCGAAGCTTCGTCTCCACAAAGCCAGCGGCCAAGGCTACGTGGTTCTGAACGGCGCCGCGGTTTATCTGGGCCGCCACGGTAAACCCGAGACGCTGCGCCGCTACCACTAGGTCATCGCCGAGTTCTCGAGCACATCCGCAGCGACAACGGATCGTAGTTCGTCGCCAAGGCGGTTCGGTAGTAGTTGACGAAAATGGGCGTCAAGACGTTGCTCATCGAGCCGGGCAGCCCGCGGGAGACGGTTACTGCGAATCGTTCAACGGGAAGCTGCGAGATGAGTTGCTGGATCGGGAGCTTTTTTTACGCGTAGCTGGAAGTGAAGGTGTTGATCGAACGCCGGCGTCAACACTACAACCGAGTGCGGCCGCACAGTTCATTGGGCTATTGCCCGCAGGCGCCGGAAGCGATCGGCTTGTTCGCCGACGGACGCCGCTGACGCGGGCCTTGAGGCTCCGCCCCAAAGCCCGCCAGGGGCGCCGCCGTCCTTGAACCCCGGTTTCTTTCCTTTCTCAAAGACAAAAACCTGCGATCTTAAATCCGAAGCACTAACATTGGGGGTGGTATTATGAGCGGGGGCAGGTCAGTGGACACAACAACGACGCGAGCACAGCCGGGGCGGCTGTGCTGCACGTCGTTGGTTTTCCCCGTACGAATTCAGTGCTACGCCGGCACGAAGGCCAGGTCGAGGATGGTGTTGGTCGGATTCTTCGTGTTGAAGACGGCTTTGACCTTCATCCCGAATTCGGGCTTGCCCTCTTTGAGCCAGCTCATGAGCTTGGTGCAAACGCCCTCGATCTCGACGCTGATCAGCGGCGTTCCGGGGGGGAGTTTGAAGAGCTCGCCGGGGTACGTGACGGTCGAGTGGGTGTAGATCACGCCGGTTTGCGGCGCCTCGGCCCACTCGGTCGCGTTCCAGCAATCGACGCATTCGCAGCGCGGCGGGATGAAGAGGCGTTTTTCTCCGCAATCGGAGTTGGTGCAGCGGGTGGCGAGGAGTTTACCTTCGCGCAGTCCCTGGAAGAACTTGCCCCAACCGCCGTAGCTGTGGGTGTGATGCCAGGTTTTGGGGTTTTTGACGACCAGCGCCGGGTCTTCCTGGATGACTTCTAGTGTTGTTGTCGGCCAATCAATACTCACGGTATTACCTCCGTACTTTTCAGGTTCAATGTTTAGTATCGGGGATCGTTTCACCCCCGCAGAGTTCAAGGATTGTGTTTAGCATCGCTCTGAGTTCCGGGCACTTGTAAGCAGCATCAATCAGGTCCACGTCTCGGAGAATCCTCATCCCGTCTCGGACCTTGCTGTAGGCGTCGCGGCGCGTGCCTGCCCGGAACAGTTCCTCAATGTGCTGGGACGGGGGTTTGTTATGGTTGACGCGCTCCGGCTCGCCCGAAGGCGCGGACTTGTTGTGCCCAGCGAGTCGTTGGATCGTGCTCCAATACGGCAGCAACCAAGCCTCGAAATCGTGTTGAGCGGCATGTGGATGAAAGCGAGCTTCATTTCCCGCCCATTCCTGCATTTTCGATTTCGCATCGGCCGCATCCGCGAACTCGCGAGTTCCGGTGTATACATCGGTCAACGCAATAACTGCATCTGCGGGATAGCTCCCGCCAAGCAGTCTTTCGATCAGGCGCTTAAGCTTATTGCCTGTGGGGATACGTCCGCCTTGGGGAACGAAGTCCAGTTTCGGCATCCGTCCTGAAAGCCGGGATTTCAGAAACTGTCGAAGCGTCTTGCTAAACGCAACCTCAGTCTTTCCCTCGACAATCAGACTGATTTTCATGGATTAGCCCCAAAGCGGTTCATCTGCCACAGTTGGTCCAGCGTGTAGTCTTCCAGCCAGGGTTCGAGATCAAACGTGTCGCCCCAGCGCGCCACTGCTTGTCCGTCCTCGATGTCGATCGCCAGTACTTCACCCGGACGCAGAAATCGAATAAAACTTTCCGAGTGCGTTGCAACGATTAACTGGCTGCGCGTCGATGCCTCACGCATCAAATCGCATAGCACGCGCAGCATGCCCGGATGCAGACTGACCTCGGGTTCGTCGAGCAGTGTAATCGCAGTGAGGGCCGGGCTGCTGAGGAGCGTGACGAGCCAGAGGAATCGCAATGTCCCGTCCGACAATTCGTGGGCGAATATTGGTTGAGTAAAGTCGCGATCCTTCCATGTAACCGCCATTGTCCCCGCCGCGACCGGCGGGAAGTCCAGGCGTTTAAAAGATGGGAATGCGGCGGACAACGCGTCTTCCACCATCTCAAAGCGGTCGCGATCAGTTTCCCGCAGGTAGTACAGGCAGGAAACCAAGTCTTCTCCGGAATTGCCCGGCAAGTTCGCCGGCCGCATGGGCTGTGGCGCCCTTGCCGGCGAACGCGACCCAAGCTGAAGATCCCGGGCCGAGTACGTGGCCAAAGACGCCAATTGCTGACGGAAAGTCTCGCATTGGCGGTACATTTTAGGTGCCTGAGAAAGAGCCGTCTCAAAGCTGTTGTAGTCCCAACTCGGTTCGACGAACCCCGGCGTGCCGGGCTCTGAATAGCAAACTCGGGGTGCGTGAACGTTGATGTGCCTGTACGGTAATGGTTCGTCGGGATTCAATTGCTGCGAGAGAACCTCTTCGGAGAGTCTGTAGCCTTGACCTTGCATATCGATAATGAGCGAGTAATCCAGCGGCTCACTCTCAGGGCCACGTAAGTTAGGTCGCGCCGGTGTCGAGACACCGAGTTGAAGAGAAGTCGCTCGACCTTTTGTGAGCACCGACGGCAACCCGCCAAGGTCGCTCAACGCGTCCTTGGTCGCGCCCGCCGCCGAGCGGGCGATGAGCCGTACGGCGTCGAGTAGCGAGGTCTTGCCGGATCCATTTGGGCCAAGAACCACGGTAAGGGGCCGCAGCTCGAGCCTGTCGATGGACTCGAGCCGTCGGAACCCTTTCACGCTTAGGCGCTCAATGATCATGGCTGCTCCTCACGCCACTGGTCCACAACAGGCAGTGGGCGTGGATTGGCGTCCATTTGCATGTTACGGTTTTTCGAGAATCGCGCAAGTTACGTGGCTGCCGGTTCCGGCGTGGCTGATGGCGCAACCGCGCTTGGGATTGTCGAGTTGCAGACTCTTCCAGTCGGCCGGTTTTTTCTTGTCGAACCGCGTCCACATTTCGGGATTTCCGTGGAACTTGTCGTACTTGTTCTGCATCTGCCACATGACTTCGATGAGCTGGAAGATGCCGGTGGCGCCGACGGCGTGCATCGAGCCGATCAGGCCGCCAGAGAGGTTGGTGGGCAACTTGCCGTCGAAATAACATTCTCCTGATTCGATGAACTCGCGGCCGCGGCCGTAGGGACGCAGTCCGATATCCTCGTAGGTCTGGATGTCGCTGATAGTGAAGGCGTCGTGGGTTTCGAGAATATCTAGATCCTCGACCGGATCCTTGATCCCGGCCATGTTGTAGGCCAGGTAAGCCGCCATGCGCGCCGCCAGGAACGAACTGAAGCCCGGCCAGTCCTTGCGGCGATCATTGCGGAAGTCCTTGTAGGTTTCCTCGGTTTCGTTGGGCAGCAACAAAATGTCCATGTCGCGGCGGTCGGCGGTTCTCAGCGTGTGCGTTCCGCCGCAGATCGCCGTGAGCTTGATCGGGTCGTCGGTGAGTTTGAAGGCGGTTTCCTCGTCGGCGAGTATGAGGACGGCTGAGCCGACGCTCATCACGCAGCATTCGAGGAAGGTGAGCGGGTCGGAGACGATTTCGTTCTTGAGCACGTCCTCGACGGTGTACTTGCCGGGATTCTGCGAGAAGGGGGAGTAGTAAGCGTACTCGTGGTTCTTGCAGGCGATCTTGGCAAGCGTCTCGTGCGGGATCTGGTTTTCGTACTGATAGCGCTGGGCCATGAGAGCGTAGTAGGCGGCGTACATCCAGCCGAGTTCGGACTCGAAGTCCTTGCAGGCGGCCGACGCGATGTACGAGTTGCCGACCTTGGTGCTGACGTCGTCCATGCGCTCCCAACCGACGACGGGCACGCAATTAGCGTAGCCGGAGGCGACAGCCTGGGCGGCGGCGAGGACGGATGAACCGCCAGTGGCGCCGCCGGTCTTGACCTCGATATTTCCGAGGGGATCAAAGCCGATGTAGTCGTGGATCTTGGAGGCTGCGAGCAGTTGGTCGCCGAAGTGGTCGGCGAACTGGGAATAGACGACCCAGTTGACCATGCGACGGAATTCCTCGGGAGAGACCTTGAGGTCGTTCTCCTCGACGGCCATGCGCAGGGCCTCGGTGCAAAGTTCGCTGGAATTTTTTTCCCAGTAGCGTTTGCGGAAATCGGTCATGCCGCCCGCCACGCAGTACACGGGTTTCTCGAATTTCGGGATTCTCAGGTTCCCGGGACCGAATTTGATCACGGTCGGCCTCCTTACGAAGGGCGTTTCTGGGGGTCAACGTGGACGACACATGGCGCCGCCGCAGCCCACGTTGTCCGCGACGGACTCGGTTCGATCGAACCTGTGAATTCCGTATTCTAGAGGGAGAATACGTCCTCGTCACGCAAAGGGCGGCGGATTTCGTTGTAAAACGCCGAAGAGACGGCCCGCGGGTTACGCACTCGTCGGGCCGAGAATCGCTTCGGCTCGTTTAAAAGCCTGATCGAAATCCGGCTTGGCCAAAGAGCCTTGAATTCGGATGTAGCGGCTCACGCCCCTGTCGTCCGTAGACGTTTCGATAATCCTACGTCCGACACGGAATCGGACGCCACGCTTGATTTGAGTTTGCTCTAGCAGTCGCGGCCGCATCGCCTTGTTGCAGAACTCGTTGAAATATATCGTCGACCAGGGGAACGTTCCAAGCATAAGTCGTCGCTTGACGTCGGCGCCCCTCTTGGCCCGCGCGACTAGATGGATCGAACAAAGCTTCGCTTGGCGGTTCGAAACATGTCCCGCGTTACTGCGATATTTCGGTATAAGGCGTGCTTCTGCGGAAAAGCATGCGCGATCCGCTATATTGTCGGAGGATCCGCCAACAGGTGTAGCGGCAGCGTATCGCCGCCGGACACGGGATTGCGCTGCAAGTCATACATCTGGTAGCCGTATCCTTGCAGTAACTTATATACCTCTTCGCCCATTGCGGCGCCGTGTAATTCGATGATTAGGCGCGGCGCCTTCGGGGACGTCAGAAGCTGCTCCGCCCCTTTCAATACCAATCATTTCGGCGCCTTCAACGTCGATCTTCACCCAATCGGGCCACCGATTTGACGCCGCGAAGTTATCCAGTTTTATCGTCGCGGCCGTGAATTTTAAGCCGTCCGAGTGTTTTCCAAGGGCCACCAGCTGAACAGTCTGAGTTGATCCCCATTGCGTGAGTTCGGTGGTTCCCTCGTAATCCGAAACGGCCGCTTCGACGACGGTGCAGTTCGCAAGCTCGTTCAGTTCCACCTGCGCGCGGAGCGAAACTAGATTTTTCGGCAGCGGGTCGAACGCATAGAAGTGGCCGGCCGGTCCTATGATCCGCGAAATAAGCGCGGAAAAGAAACCCGCGTTGGCGCCTACGTCGTAGATGACTTGTCCTGGGATTAGTCCTCGTACCGGCGCCTCCTGCGTCGGTATCTCATGAATACCCAGCCAATAGGCGTTGTGGGAACCGTGAAACCGCTTAAAGCGCATCCCGGCCGCGCGCCCCCGGCGAATCGTGACCACCGAACCATCGGAATATCTGTTGGCGATTCGTCGCAGCACCCAGCTCAACAGCAGAATCCGGTCGAACTGCCGTACGAAAATCGCAGTGTTCATTAAGTTCCTCCATTCCACCGCTCAACCTGGTCGCCTCGCCAGGATTTCCGCGATCCGCCGGCCGTCCGACATGCGGCATATGGCCATATCGACCTGTAAAGCGCGAACATGTACTCAAATTTTTATATTGCCTGCTATCGGTTGCTAAATTGCGTTTATACCGCAGTCGCTAGAAAAGCCATCCCGCAGCATAATAATTTATAATATCTCCTTCGGTTATAAAGCCTGGCGGCTCTGGGATTGTCCGCCTCGGGCGTACGCGCTGCGGCGGCGCATGAGCCGCGGCGTCTCGACACGCGCTCGGTGCGGTTTTCATTTGCGGATATTCCGGGATGGGATGCGATCACTTCGACAGGCTCGGGCGACGCGCGTGCCAATCGGTTCGACGTTCATATATGCGGGCGGCTTGAAGCAGCCTAATCTCTCCGAAAGCCGGGGCGTGCAGCTGCATTCCGATCGGCAGGCCGGCGGCGCTAAATCCGCAGGGAATCGATATCGCGGGTATCCCAGCCAGATTGGCGGGCACGGTATAAACATCCCCTAAATACATCTGAAGCGGATTGTCGATTTTCTCTCCTAGACGGAACGCCGGCGCTGGCGCCGTCGGGCCGAGCATCACGTCGACTTGTTCGAAAACCCGATCGAAATCCTGCTGGATCAGTCGCCGGGCTTTCATGGCCTTGTTGTAGAACTCGTCAAAATAACCCGCCGACAAGGCGAACGTGCCGAGCATGAGTCGGCGCTTGACTTCGGCGCCCAGCCCTT
>Ga0180434_10007141_pt1 | contig 12616 bp, 7 predicted proteins | sample SS_ome_7_FD_132453 | JGI IMG/M metagenome (GOLD analysis project Ga0180434, IMG submission 132453) | Hypersaline lake sediment archaeal communities from the Salton Sea, California, USA - SS_1_D_2 metaG | ecosystem: Environmental > Aquatic > Non-marine Saline and Alkaline > Hypersaline > Sediment... | reverse complement strand
GACTCCTCGAGCAGAACCCGCTCATAACCGCCATCCGGCTTCTGGCCATAGGCAAGCCCGAAATCGCCCCTGTCCACGAACTCGACGATCTTGCTGCGCAGGGTTGTGTCGGGGTCCAGGAGCCGCGTGAGAGAGCCGTTCAAGAAGCTCTGGCGCAGGCTGGCCAGTGGCCACGCGCCGGATTCCTTCAGCGCGGGTGGCCAATTGCGCTCGATGTAGCCCGCCCCTGGTGTTTGGATATTCAATACAGCCTCCGATGTCAGAGCAGTAATAATTCGACCACATAGCGTCTGCCCACCACTGGAGTGCCCCATACCGAGGTCGATGGTCTTAAGCCCGTCCTTTTCCCGGCTGTCCGCAATGACTACAAAGCGATAGCCACCCCAAACCTCGTCCTTGGCCGCCTCTTCCGCATCCACCACTTTCGACTGAAGATCCGCCCGATCGGAACGATCGAAATCCCCGCCAATGGTTCCTTCGGCAACTTCCTTCGCCACTCGCTTCCACGCCAGCCACAGTTCGACCTTCTCCCGAAAGTCGCGCCCGGGCCTCTTCAGACACCACACAAGCGAACCGGGATAGAGCCTGGGTGACTTGCCCCGCTGTTTAATCCATTCCGCTATCTGCTGGCGCAGCGTGCCAATTCCCGTCCATTCTGACTCCGGCTCGACAAGCACTAGAGTTAGCCTCGGTGTGTCCTGCACCGCAGTCCCATTTTCGGGGAAACGCACTACCGGTATGGTCGCGCCCCGGTCGAACTCCTTCTGGACGAGCATCCGCATGGCGGGCTTGATCTCGGACTCCTCGTCGAGGGATGCACGGCGGTCGTAGACCACCTTTTTCATTGTGGGCTGATAGCTGATCTTGAAGCCATCCGAACCCACACGACGGATGAAATACGACTTGTCCTCCAATGTCAACGCAGCAGTGTCCACCGAGGTCGTGTCCACCTCCGGCTCACCCAGGGCGAACCGCAGCTCCGGCAGGTGCGCCACCTTATCCACTTGTCCGCCGGAAGACTCGAATAGGATCGTCGTTGCCACACGGCGGTGGATATTTCGTAGCGATCCCTTGGCATCCGCGTCGAGGGCCCTGGGATGAGACTGCGCGCCGGAGATATCGGAATCGATAGCAGCCACGAGGCGGGATTCGCCGAGCTGCCCCAGCACAATGCTACGGAACTCCGGCACCTCCAGCGGCGCGGAACCAAGCGTGACGAGCGGTTCCCGGCGGGCCTCGGTGAAACCCGTCCGGTATGCCCAGGAAATCCATTGGGCGAGCATGGCCAGCGTCCCCCTCGTTTGCTGATACTGCGAAAGCGCCTGCCACTTGCGTTGGAACACCGAAAGCGTCGCCGGATGGAAGGGATAGCAGACCTCGAACCGCCCGCGCAGGTACTCCCTGGCCTTGGTCTCCGTCGTAGCACTGTCCACAGCCATCCATTCCGACGGCAGTTGCGCCCGCCGCTCGAAACACCAGTCGGCGTAGATCTTGGCGACATTCTTGCGGATGCGGTCGCTGCCGATGTCCTCGAAGAGCCTGCGCCGCACAACCTCGCTAATCTCAGTTTCGTCGTTGGCAATGAGGTCCTTGGCCACCCGTCGGACGACCTTGGTGATCTTATCCTGCCATTGTATGTCCCAGTTGGCCATCTCGACCTGACTACGCGGCAAGCTGATGATGGCCGCACCATGCATTGTGCCCGTGGTGGCCACGGTCAAGTTCTGAATGAAGGCAAGAAACTGGTCGGCCATGCCGCGATGGCGATTTAAAAAGTTCAGCACCTCGTCGAAGAGCAACAGCACCGGGCCACCAGCTGCCTTGAATACGCGGGCGAGAGACTCCGTCCCCGGCGGTGTAGTCTTGGCAGCTGCGCCGAGTTCATTGACCCCCTTGTCTCCGGCCAATTGCCGCGCAACATCAATCCATGGCGTCTCACGACCGTCTTGCGGGTCCCAGGCATTGCCCACGAAGACCGCAACCTTGGCTTCTGGTACCACCTTGACGCCTGCCTCGGAGATCAAGTTTGCCACGCCAGAGTACTCCGTCGCCTTTGCTCCAGTGGTGACCATGTGATAGAGCGCTGTCAGCGTGTGGGTCTTACCGCCGCCGAACTGGGTGATGAGCGTCATAACTGGTGCAGTGTTAACCGTCTCGCCGGAGAGTCGTCGCAGAACCATGCCCGCATGCTCGCGCAACGCACGTGTGAAGCAGGTCCGCGCAAAGAATTGTTTCGGCTCCCGGTAGTCCTCAGGCGCGGTCCTGGCAATAACCTGCTCCAAGTGGATCGCAAACTCGTCTGGGTTGAACGAGCGGCCTTCGCGGACCTCTTTACGAGGCGTGGTGACCTTGTACCAGTGTTCCATCGGCGGACTCCTCTATGTTCTCTTCATCCTGTCAAACAAATTGAAGGCAGATTGCTTCAACCGAATGAGATTAGCATAGGCGACGGGTTCAAAGGCCCGCTCGCTTGCATACATTCGGTATCGGATGCCGTCGGTCACGATGGCATCGCGAGACACGCCGAGAGATTCCACGTATCCCTTGGCCTGCTCCAGCGCGTCTTCGACGCCAGCACCGAAACGCTTGGCCTCGATGACGAAGCAGCAGTTCCCCGGCGTCCGCGGCAGCGCCGTGAAGACGGCAACGTCAATGTAACGCCACTTCACGGCGATTCGCTCTGGCGGCCAGCCGAGCGCTCGCAAAAACGGCACCACGAAGTGGGCAACAAGCTCATCCTCCGTGGGATAGTCGCCGAAGTTCTGCCGGTCCAAAAACAGCCCGGCCAAATCCTGGGCCTGAGCCACGATGCCTTCCAAGACCGCAGGGACCCTGTCCAAGCCCGGCTCCTCCGTCGGAAGCTCCGGCAAGAGAGCTTCCCGCCAATGCGTCGGCGGTGATGCCAAGAACTTGCTCACATACTCACGAACCGATGCCTTCCGCACACACGAGAACCGACTCTGCGTGAAAACCGACTCGCCGAATTCGTAGTCATGGGGGAGCCTGTACCAAAGCACCCGTCGGCAATGCTGAAGGTCAAACCCGTGAACGTCGTCAAAGCGGTCTTCATACGTATACTTTCCCGCCACCAGTCCCACCGCCCGAATACGTGCGGAACCGGTCCTGAGCAGTATTGCATCTCCATCCGCCATCGTCTCGGCAAACCACTTGGTCCGGTCATTCCCGCCGTATTCGCTGTAACGGTCGGGAGCCCAGCGCCCTGAATCTCCAGGCCACAGCAGGGCCACACCGTGGCGAATGAAGAACTCACCGATGGAGTTCACCATCGCCGCAGGTGGTGTGATCTGCCATATCTTCATTCTTCCGTACTCCTCCTACCTTGGTACCGCCAACAACATCGCGTCCAACAGACGCTTCTCTTCGCTGTCCTTGGGGTAGAGCGCCGACAGAGCGTTGGCTAACTTCAGGAAGTATGGGCCGCGCTGTTGCTCGGCCTTGATGAGCTGCCGCAGGGCATTGGCCTGGCCCCCCGCCTGGAGGAGCATGGCCGCGTGAACACGGTCCAGTGTAGTCGCCTCGCGATCGCCCTGAAGTTCAACATCGCCGGCGTCCATGACCGTCTTGCGGCGTCTGCCTCGTCCTCGAATCCTTGGGGTGCGATCCTCTTCCAGTTCCGGGAACAGCACCAACTGGAGGTTCTTCTGCGGGTCGTGCACAATCCAGTCTGCCACGGCATTCGCACTTTCTTCACCGAAAAGCTGCTTAGCTCGCTCGGAAACAGCCATTAACCTCACGATGCCTTTCTTCGTTTCGATGACCCGGCCCTCCCACTTGGGAAGGTTGATCCCGAGAGGCTGGGTGAAACGGCGGACCACGTCGTAGACTAGGCTGTATCTCTTTGCTTTGCCTTTCGAGGCGGGCTCTTCTGCCTCCTCATCAACACTGGCTTTGCCACCGGCCTTCTCATCTCGCTTCCCGTCTGGGCCGTTCTGACCGTTAGTGGATTGTAGCGTCCAAAGGAATAGGGCCGTCAGACGGGCATCCTCCTCCACCGCCCCGCCCGCGCCGTTGCGGGCCTTGGCCTCGGCGGTGCCGAGCACCTGCTCCAGCGCCGTGCGGCCGACGACTTCCCAGACCTTCTCCAAGAACGCGGGCAGTTTGACCTCGCAGCCGTCGGCGGTCTCGACCTTGCTGTAGCGGCTGAACACCTCCAGCGCCGGGCCGATGCAGGCGAAGATCAGGTCCGCGCCGCGGATGCCCTCGCCTTGCAGTCGCTCCATCCAGTCGCCGACGCGTTTGGGCAGTTCACGCAAGACTTCACCCCAATCGCCTACCGGCGCATCATCGGGCCGTGGGCGGCAAACGAGGTGGACGCTGGTGGCAAGGGCAGCTTGTTCCTGGGCATTCAGCCTCCCGCCCCGCTCAGTTTGAATAGGCCAAGACGCTGTTACTGTAAGACCTCCCTCAAGCATGCCTCCTATCAACGACTCCCATCCTTCTGTAGTCTTGTGAGCAAAAACGACCGATCCCAGGCCTTCGTCTGCAAGGAGTGCGCGTCCCGCGGCCATTGCCCGAGCCATCGTGCGCTCAAAATATTCGTTATTCTTTGTCGATGTACTGAGACGATGCGGACGGTCAACTACGCATTCGCTGTCCTTCGGCGCAAGCTGGCTCATTAAGGGAAGCGACCCATCGGGGTTGGCGGCTCTGCGCAGCCACACATAGAAGAAGTCAGACAGGTGCGCATACGGCACGGAGTCATAGTACGGAGGGTCAGTAAACCATACGGGAATCGATTTTTCTGGAAGCACGGGCTGACAGGCATCTTGCTGCTGGACTTGCCCCTTGTTCCTGATAATGCAAAGGTGCTCGACGACCAATCGCATTGCATCGATCAGCTGAAGATATTCCTGGCTCTCAACAGCTGGGACCAATTCGCAATAGTCCCAAACGAACCCGAGTGCCTGTCGTGCAAATGACCCTCTGGGCGCGCTGGTTTGGGTAATCCATGACGCTAGCGAAGAGAGACGCTCCGCTTGCTTGGACACTGACAAGGCAAGAAGCCGGTTTATGGCTGGCGCTAAATCAGCAGATGAGGTTGACTGCGAACGAGCCAACCCGGACAGGATGGTCAGAGCTACTGACTGCCTACTCGTGAAAAGGTTTCTCCACGAAGTGCATCCATACAGTGGAACGGAAATTCGGCGAATTTCGGTCAGTGGTATCTGTTCATCTGGGACTGGGCACAGACCCTTCTTGCCCCCGCGGCGCCACTCGTCGAGAACCGCCTTCAGTCGCTTCTGCGCCTTCCAGACAGCGTGGTAGTCTCGCTCGGCGGGCACGCGGTAGTTACGGCCTTGCATGCCCGAATTGAGCGTCACCACGGCCAGCATCCGCGCGCCGCCGATGCGGTTGCCCTTGGCGTCGAAGACCACGTCCGCACCACCGCGCTGCTCGGCTAGTTGCGCCCGGACACGCTCCGGCGACAGGACAGTTCCGCAACAGATGCATGTCGCTTTAGCGCGGGAAACCGTTCCGTCTGGGACTTCTTTTTCATTCTTCGGCTCGAAGACCTCGAACTCCACGCGCGGCGGTTCGCCCTTGGTACGGACCACCTTGAACTCGAGCGCACACCCTCGGGTCGCCTTGGTGCAGAGCCAGAACGATCGCAGAAGCGGAATCTCTGCCCCACAGTTGGGAGACTCGCACTTCACTGTCCGCGCCCACAGGTAGGCGATGGGCGTCGCGCCATCAGGGTCCTTGGGGTAGAACTCAGTCAGTTCCTTTTCAGCCTGCTTCTTGATTTCGCCTCCTACACGACGAAGTTCCTCGGCAAGTTCCGGCCCGTGGCGCGGAATGTCCTCCAACATGACCTTGAGGATGAGGCATGCCACGGGGTTCAAGTCGCTGGCGAAAGCGTCGCATCCGAGCCGCAGCGCCTCCAGCGGGATCGATCCGCCGCCTGCGAAGGGGTCCACGACGAGGGGCGTCTCATCCGGGTGCGCAGCCTTTACCAGTTCCCTTGCCACGCCAATCCAGCGGGGATGGTTGGCAACATCCCAGTTGGCCACGTCACCGATGAAAGTAAGGAGCGACTTCCGTAGACCATCGTCACCCCTCATGACGCCGAGGAACCCATCCAATACCTTCCGTGCTTTCTTCTTGAAATCCTCCGGGCAGTGCGGGTCGCACGGGTCTGGCACTAACAGCCCCAGGAGCATCGCCCGGCACGCCGCCAAGGGCCGCCTCGCCCACCATAGGTGCAGCGTGGACGGGTGCCCATGCCGGATGGACTTCTCCCGCGCCGAGTGTTTCGACACCACGGCAATCGGGAAATCGACTTCGGCCAATCGTTTACATTCTTTTGGTATCATCGGTCTCCATCCCAACGGAAGTCCACCCCTGCCTGCGCCGCGTGCCGCGACGCGGCAGGCAGGTCCGCCAGGCATTTGCATTCCTTCGGGATCATGTACGCTCCCCGGCACCCTCAACAGGCTTGGCTTTTTCTGCAACTTCGCGGATCTCGTCCAGAACTTGCCGAATTTCTTCCGCCACTTCGGATTTATCCAGGTGCTTCGCAAGTTTATGATAGTTCGACTTGGACATGAGATTCGGCAACTTCAACGCTTTGAAGAACTTCTCGAAGACGGGGCCAAGGAATTCGTCTGACACTTTGGTAGCACCCGACCAAGGAGACTCCTTCCCAAGCGTTTTCATCGCGCTTTCCACGTCCTCAATGGCTTTTTCCATACTTTTTCGCCACATGGCTGAGAAAAGTTCCCCTTGCTCAGCCTTCGCTATGCTCTCAGCCCACCGCAGAAGAACGTTACGATCACACAGATAGTTCTCTATTTCCCGCCGTTCCCACATGTGTTGTCGGAGCCCCGGTTTGTCGTCCTTCACCTGTGATTCGAGACGGTCGAAAAGAGCATAGCCGACTAGGTCGGACTTGGCTTCTTGGAGGCCATAATAGTGTTCGTACGCCTTATTGGGCTTATTCTCCACGTAGTGGACAAACGGTTTTTCCAGGTATTTACCTGCTGGATGCTCAAGGATTCTGGCAAAAGTTTGCAGGATCGACAAATCCGTGGAACCCTCTAAATAAAGGACCCAGCCGGTTTCTTCGGCTTGGAAGTAATGTTCGTAACCAATATCTTTCAAGGCCTTTAGCAACTGGCTACCCCGATCATCGATACGGTGCGGTTTCCCTAGAAAAGCAACAACCACATCGCGATCAGCCGCTTCGTTGAGGATGACCTCCGAGTGGCTTGCAGCAATGATTTGGCTGTTCTGGGATGAGGCCGTTTCCGTCAGCATTTGATAGATCTGTCGTTGTCTGAGAACCTCCAAGTGAGCATCAGGTTCATCGAGAAGAAGCACAGAGTTAGGATTCCCCGCGAGATAGGCAAGAAGCAGCATCACCTGTTGCATGCCTCGCCCCGAACACGAAAGATCGAGCTCTGTTTCCAACGCATCCTTATACGTCATGGCGATCTCGCCGCGCTCAGGGATGTATTTAGGCTCATTCAATGTAATTCCGAACAAACTTTTTATTCTCCTACGGAGGTCATCCCACTTCTTCTGGTCCCCAGCCTTACCCACTAGAACTTGGTAGCACAAGTTGCGTAAGACCTCTGCCGTTCGTCCTTCGCCCAACCTTACACTAATTGCTCCGGGATCTAACCTCGTCTCATTTGCCGATAGGCCTGACATCGGGGGCAAAAAGGCAATCTTGACATCGCCAGCTTCGTTGGGGATGGGCATACGGTCCCGGCTTTTACCTTCCGCCTGACGCAGTGGGCGGCAATAAATGGATTCCTCATTGGCATAATCGAACTCCAGACCACACGCCCAATCTTTTCCTCCAGATACACCTTCGACGAGAATATCCATGCGGATGTTCTGGGTGCGCTGACCTTTCTCGCTCCTTTCGACAGCCCGAACTGACAGGTCTTTCCAGAGCAACCGAGCATCGGGGACTGGCATTGCGATGAGGTCTCTTCGGTTGATAGCCACGCCTGGGCGTTTTTCGGGCCTAGCTTTGCCACTTCGCTTCTCGGTCCATCGAGATAGACCGATGTGCCACAGGGCAAGGGCCTGAAGCGCAGTAGTCTTTCCTGAGTCATTCGGACCAATTAAGACTACCGGGTTGCCGAGCTCGATCTCGACCTTATGACCGAAACGTTTGAAATTGGATACTGTCAATCTAGTAAGCATTGGTCATCCCTTCCCGTATGGAGGCTGTTGCTCCTTTATCTGCATGGGCCTGGTCATGGCGTTCACTTCCAGCCAGTAATGCGCGACCTTGGTGACCTCGTGCCACGGGAAGCGGGCCGGGTCCTTGACGGGTTCCTGCAATTGTGGCACAGGCATCTTGCCTGTGGTATCCGACAGGCTGGAAGCCTGTCCTACCTTGCAATTAGTGACGACGTAAAGCCAGTAGCAGTCACGCCGGTCTTCGGCCACGCGGCGCTCGTTGGGCGTCAGCAGGATCGTCCCTGTCTCGTCGGCCAAACCCTTGACCTCGATCAGGCGCAGTTCGCCTGAGTTGATGTCCAGGCTCGTCACGTCATAGCCGAGGTTCTTCTCGTGGACGTCGTAGACCTGGCGTCCTTGTGATCGCTCGTACTCCATGACCACCTGCATGGCCGTGGCCTCGGTCTCGGGGCTGGGCCGCAGACGACGGACATCCGGGACCTCACGAGCCGGGTGCGGCATGACAAGGATGCTTGCGATGCGATCGACGGCTTGAAGCGTAAGCGACCGCTGGCGCTCGAGTTCCTGCCTTCGCCGTTCTCGCCGGGCCAGGAGTTCAGAATGGCGGTTCTCGGCCTGCGCCAGGCGGCCGTCCGCGCCGGGGACACTTTTTCCCTTGTCCTCGTTGGCCTTGCCGATTTCTTCGTCCGCCCGCTGCAAAAGCTCGGTCAGCGACAGCTCCACATGTTCGGCGATCCGCTGCACTTCGGCCAGCCGCTCCCTGCGGGTTTCTTCCAGAAATGGCTGTAGTGCATTTTCGTGCAGCCACGCCGACGGCTCGGGCATATGGGTCAGGCATCCTGCCTGACTTGACAGGCTGGAAGCCTGTCCCACCGGCATGAAATTGCCGAGCATGTTCGGCTCGCACATGCGAGGGCATGCCTGCGCCGGTTCTCCAGCAGGCAGGTTACCATTCTCGGCGATTTCCACGGCGAAGAGATTTTCGTGGACCACGTGGCCGAGGCCGTCCACCACACGCGCACGGTAGAAGTCGATCCGCGACGGTTCTTCGTGCTGGAGGGAGTAGAAGCAGGCCCCCTTGCCGAACGCCTCGGCGGCCCGGGCGCAGGTGTGCCTGCGGACAGCCTCGAACAGCGGATGCCCTGGCGTGACCCATTCCAGGCCGTGTCTCTCCGCCGTGTCCCGGTCGGTGGAGCAGCGCGGGTACTTCGCCGCCAAGGGCGGCAGCTTCCAATCCGGGTCGCGTTCGTACCGCTGCAGCAAGGACGGCGTGCGGGCAGGCTCGAAGGTGTGGGGCATGTTCTCAAAGAGCTTGAGCTTCAGCGGCACGTATTCGGCCGCCTCGCGGATAAACCGGGCGATTGTCTCCGGCACAACGCGGCATTCCTGCGCCCGTGCCCGGCGCTCAATCAGCATCTCCAGGTTGAGCTTCTTGGAGGCAAGGCCCTCCAGGGCGTTCTGGCAGATGGCGCGGAAGCGGCCTTCGTCGACATCCGCCAGCAGGCGTTCCTCGAGGTCGCTGTCGCCCAGCTTCCCGGCATAGTAGTCCCGAAGGATACGTTCAACGTGAGCCGCGGGGAGAATTTCGCCGACGACGTTGAACACCGCATCGTCGTCGAGCGCGTCGCGGATTTCCTGGAGCTTCTCCAGCAGCCGCTGGAGCACACGGCCCTCGATAGTATTGGTGGCAACGAAGTTGAAGATCAGGCAGTCCTTTCTCTGGCCGTAGCGGTGGATGCGGCCCATTCGCTGCTCGAGGCGGTTCGGATTCCAGGGGATGTCGTAGTTGAACAGGATGTTGCAGACCTGGAGGTTGATGCCTTCGCCAGCAGCCTCGGTGGCCACGAGCACCTGGATTGCACCCTCGCGGAACTGCTGTTCTGAGTGCAGGCGAGTGCCCGGCTCGTCGCGCGACCCGGACTTCATGCCGCCGTGGATGCAGCCGACACAAAACCCCCAGCCTTTCAGCTTCCCGACGAGGTAGTCGAGTGTGTCCTTGAATTCGGTGAACAATAGAAGCCGCTTGTTCGGATGGTCGAAGAAGCCCTCCCTGTGGAGCAGTTCCTTGAGCTTCGACAGCTTGGCCTCGCCTGCCTGCCGCACCGCTTCGCTTTGCGGCGCAGGCAGGGAGTCGGTGTCTTCCACAGCCTGGGCCTGCCCGGCGAGTTGATGAAGTTCGGCAATCTCCTCCTGCACCTGCTCGGCATTCCCGGCCAGCGTAATGGCTTCGAGCATCTCTTCCAGACGCTCGCGTTCGTTCTCCTCCATTTCCTCGATCTCTTCCGGGTCGGGGAGGTCGGGCGGGGCAAGTCTGACGAGTTCCTGAGCCTTCTTCAGACCTTCCTCAAGGCGGCGGGCGCGGTTCTCAAGGCTGTGTCGCATGGCGTAGGTGCTGGAAGCCAGCCTGCGCTGGTAGAGGGACATTAGGAAGCCGACTGCGCGGGCGCGGGGGTCATCGCCTTGGGCAGCAGCCTTGGCGCTCTGGCGCTTCACGAATCGGGTGATCTCCCTGTAGAGATCGAATTCCGCACCGTCGATCTGGAAGTCCACGGTATTCGGGATGCGTTTCGTGAATATCTTCTCGGCGGCCCAGGTGCCGTCCGGTCGCCGCTCCGGAAAATAGACCATAGCCTCCTTGGTGCGGCGGAGGTAGAACGGCGCGCGGCGGCGGTCCATCGCCTCGCGGATGGAGCGGACGTCCGCGTAGGCGTCCGGGTCGAGCAGTTGAAGGAACAGAGAGAAGTTCGCCGGGTCGCCCTTGTGAGGCGTTGCCGTCAGCATCAGTATGTGATCGGACGTGTCCCGCAGGAGTTCGCCAAGGGCATAGCGCGCGGTTTTGCGGGCCGGAGGCGTCCAGGACATGCGGTGGGCCTCGTCCACAATGACCAAGTCCCAGTGAACCTGCCTCAAGCCGGGGAGTATCTCGGTCCGCTTGGCAAGGTCCAGCGACGTGATGACTTTCTTCTGCTCTAGCCATTGGTTGACGCCGAATTGGTCGCGGATGTCACCGCCCTTGAGGACCAGGAACTTCTCGTCGAACTTCTCCTTGAGTTCACGTTGCCACTGGAAGGAGAGGTTGGCCGGACAGGCGACAAGAATCCGTTCGGCGAGACCGCGAAGCTGAAGCTCCCGAATCAGCAGTCCGGCCATTATTGTCTTCCCGGCCCCGGCATCGTCGGCGAGCAGAAAGCGAACTCGGGCGAGCTTCAAGAGGTAATCGTAGATGGCCTCAAGCTGGTGCGGCAGTGGGTCAACGCGGGAAATGGAGAGGCCAAAGTAAGGATCAAACTCCCAGGCAATGCCAAGGGAGTATGCTTGAAGGCCCAGCCGAAGGAGACGCCCGTCCCCGTCGTAGCTGAAACCGGCGTCGAGGATTGTAAGGCCAACAAGGTCATGGCCAGTCAACGTCACCTTGCGGAATCGCTCGCTTTGCGTGCCCACGAGACCGACAATCCACGTTCCGTTCCCATTGTCACGCACCGTCTCCACACGCATCGGCTCGTTGAAGATAGAGCCGGTGAGCACCTGGCCTTCGTGGATGGGATGCGCTTCGCTCATTCGGATGATTTCCTCTTCAAGGACCCTTTGCCTACCTGCCGCGTGGGCGTCGTAGGCAGGTTCTCGGCGTCCAGTTCCTCTTTCATCTCAACAAGGCGGCGGATCAGGAACGGCTGGGGAGTCCTCTTGCCGTTCTCCCAGTGATTCACCGAACCATAAGTGACGCCGACTTTTTGGGCAAACTGCTCCTGCGTCAGACCAAACCGTCCGCGGAGTTCCTTGACAAGATTGGGGATGTCGAGATCAGTCATGGCCGCCGTCCTGCCAACCGTTCCTATGAGAAAACCTAGCCCCATGCAAGACGCCATATCATCTTGAATACCCTGGCACGGCTTGTCAACTTCTTTTTCCGTATTTTGGAAATGCAGACTGCTGAATTACGTTCCGTTAGTCCAAGCAGCAGGATATTCCAGCGAGCTGGCGGGGGCCAGCCAAAGGATGCCGCGATCGAAATTCGTAGTTGAGCAGGTGCAATGTATTGACACGAATGGTGAACTACTGGCAGAAACCCTCAAGCAGACCCGCACAGACGGGCAGAAACGCATCAAGGAACTGGAAGCTGAGAAACGTGCTCTGGAGCGCGACCTCCAGATCCATAATGGGGAACTCCGCAAGCTCGCCGGCCGCCTGGCCACTAACGGCACCGCAACCGACCGCGTGGCCGATTTGCAGGACCGTATCAGGGCGGCGGAGCGCCGGGCCACACAGGTCCGTGAGGAACTGGTCGCCCTCGGCAAGGAGCTGGTGGACGAGAAGGAAGTCGCCCGGGCCTTGGAACTGTTGTAAGCTCTCGAGCAACCGCATCTTGTAGGATTCCATGAACCCCGATACTTTGCTCATGGTTTTTCAGGAGAACGATCATGAGCAAACGAAGCAAGCG
>Ga0180434_10007140_pt1 | contig 12617 bp, 15 predicted proteins | sample SS_ome_7_FD_132453 | JGI IMG/M metagenome (GOLD analysis project Ga0180434, IMG submission 132453) | Hypersaline lake sediment archaeal communities from the Salton Sea, California, USA - SS_1_D_2 metaG | ecosystem: Environmental > Aquatic > Non-marine Saline and Alkaline > Hypersaline >... | reverse complement strand
TTTGAGCAGAACCCTTTGGTAAGCCATCGCTGAAGTCTGTCCGGCGAACAGTAGCAAGCGCCTTCAGCCCAGGCCGGGGGTTGCAACAGTCAGTGCCGCTCGCTTGCATGGACCAACTGGGATTACCCGATGGGAGATGGGAGCCGCAGCGGCCTGATGGCCCGCCTCACCCTCTCAGCCGTGGCGGATGCCACGCAAGACAGCTCTGGATGGAGTCAACCGGAAGTGCATCAGGCTCTGCTGGTCAGCGGCCTGTCGGTGCTCACCTCCGCCACCTGGCTGCTGCGCCGCGATATCAACGGTGAGAGCGCCTGAGCCGCTTAAAACTCAATCCCCAATTGCGCCTTGACGCCCTGCTCGCGGAAGGGGTGTTTGACCAGACTCATCTCGGTCACCAAGTCGGCCCGCTCAATTAGCGCTTGGGGTGCACCGCGGCCTGTCAGCACCACATGGGTCAGCTCGGGCCGCTCATCCACCCCAGTGAGAACGTCCTCCACCGGCAAATAGCCCAACTTGAGGGCCACATTGATCTCATCGAGCAGCACCAGCTGAACGGCTGGATCGCGCAAATACACAAGCGACTGCTGCCAGGCCTCAGCCACGAGTTGACGATCGCGTTCACGGTCCTGGGTTTCCCAGGTGAAGCCTTCACCGAGGGCATGCCACTGCAGCTGGTCTCCAAAGCTCTGCAAAGCCTTGGCCTCCCCTGGCTGCCAGGCCCCTTTGATGAATTGCACCACAGCCACACGGCCGCCATGGCCGAGGGTGCGCAAGGCCAAACCCAGCGCTGCGGTGGTTTTGCCTTTGCCTTGGCCGGTGTTGACCAGCACAAGGCCTTTTTCAATCGTGCGCTCACCAACCCGTTGGGCCTGCACCTGTTTGCGCCGCTCCATGCGTTGGCGATAGGCGGCATCGTCTTTTTCAGGGGCCAGCTCACCCCCCATCCCAAGGGCTGCCGCGGTGGCATCCAGGTTGCTGTTGGCAGGGGGTGTGCTCATGGCCTCTGGGCTGTGATGCGTTGCAACGCCTGACCAGCCAGGAGCTCTTGCTCCACAGCGATAAAGCCCAACGCGTCAAGTTGGGCAGGCAGGTTGTCCTCCAGCATGGCAATGGCGGTGTGGGTCTCAAAGAGGGCACAAAAGAGCTGCTGCGGCAGCTGCAGCCAAGGGCCAGCCGGATGCAGATCCACCAGCACCAACCAACCGCCGGGCATCAAGAGGCGCGAGCAGCTGCGCAGCACCTGCTCGCGCTCAGGGCGGGAGAACTCATGCAGCGCCACGCTGAGCTGAATCGCAGCGAAATGACCGTCTGGCAGCGGCGGATCTTCAGCTAGGCCCTGAACCCTCTTCAGCGCGGGGTAGCGCTGGGCGGCCAAATCCAAGGCCCGCGGCGCGATGTCCAAGCCCGTGACCGCAAAACCTGCCTGCAACCACGGAGCCGCCGCTTCGCCGCTGCCGCAGCACAGATCCAGCACAGCAGCGCCCGGAGCTAAGCGCTGCTTGAGGCCCTCGAGACCCAGGGCCCGCAATCGAGCCACACCACCAACACTGAGGGAGCTGATGGCCGTGACGCTGTCGTAAATCCAGCGATGCCGGTAGGCCAGGGGCCTCAGGAAGGTTGCCATTGCTCGTTAGGCGCTTCGCCGCGCCAAGGCGGCATCAACGGCCTGCTGCTGATCACGGCGGGTAATCCAGTGGTGATAGGTGCGGGTGTGAATGGCCACCGAGTGCCCCATCATTCGGGCTGCCACGGTATCGGGCAAACCCATGTGGATGGTGCGCAGGGCCCAAGCATGGCGAAGGTCATAGGGCGTTAGCGGCAGCTGGTAGCGGCGAAACTGCTCCGCCACGCGGCGCCCCACCTGCTGCAGGGTGGTCGTCCTGAGATCGGTGCAAATTGGCGGCAATAGGGCCCGCTGCCGGGCCAACGGGCGCAGGGCGAAGTGATCCACCCACTCCGGCAAAAACGGCCAAACCTGGTGCTCACCGGTCTTGGTGGTCGGCAGGACCCGCACCACACCGTCTTGGCTGGCATCCAGCCCAGAAAAATCGGTGAAAAACACCTCATGGTTCCGCAATCCATAGGTGGCCATCAGGCCAAACACCAGGCGCCAGCCAGGATTGGGAATGGCATCGACGACCTCCAGGATCTGACCATCACTGGGCAACTGCCGAAAACGGGCCTGATGCAGGCCATAGCCCGCAGCCCGTTCATTCCAATCGGCTGGAAGCTGCAACTGCTCTTGCCTGGCGAGCAGCGACAGCACCAGACCGCACTGCTGCCTCGATCGGCTTGCCAGGGGGTAACTCTCCAGCACCTGCTCGAGCAGGGACACCGACAAACGGCTCTGGCCTTGGGCGGCTAACCGCCTGAGATAGGGGCGATAGGCGGAGGTCCAGGTGCTGCGGCTGCCAGCGGGCTGGCGACGCCGGCGTGGATCGGCATGGAACTGTTTTTCAAACCGATCCAGGGCTCCATCGAGACCCGTTGGCGCCTCAACCGGACTCGGCTGCTCCACGCTCTGGGGCCACTGGAAGCTGCTGTCCTGCACCTGCTGATGCACCTGGTGCAGCCTCTGCAACGCCGCCGCCAAACCATCGGAGGTCGCCGGAAACCCCAGGCTGAGGCGCTGCACCTGCAACCCCGGTTGGCCATCACGCCGCGGCAGTGGCCCCCGCAACCCCAGCCGCTGGCCGCGTTGCTCAAGCCGCAAGCGCACTCCAGCACTGCGCAAGCCGCTATTGAGCTGTTCGAGGCTCTCGGCCGGCAGCGCTGACATGACCGGAACGTAACGACCGAAATCGAAGAAAACCAGGGCCTGGTTAGGCTCTCTGCCATCGCTGAGGTCAGCCCCTTGTCCCGAGTCGGAATCGTCCTCCTCAACCTCGGGGGGCCAGAACGAATCCAGGACGTTGGCCCGTTCCTTTACAACCTATTTGCCGATCCCGAGATCATCAGGCTGCCGATTCCGGCCCTGCAGAAGCCGTTGGCCTGGTTGATCAGCACCCTGCGCAGCAATAAATCCCAAGAGGCCTACCGCTCCATCGGTGGCGGTTCACCGCTGCGCCGGATCACTGACCAACAGGCGCGCGAACTGCAAAGCCTGCTGAGGCAGCGGAACGTGGATGCCACCACCTACGTGGCCATGCGCTACTGGCATCCCTTCACCGAGTCCGCTGTGGCGGACATGAAGGCCGATGGCATTGAGCAGGTGGTGGTGCTGCCGCTCTATCCCCACTTTTCGATCAGCACCAGTGGCTCGAGCTTCCGGGAACTGCAGCGCCTGCGCCAGGGCGATGAGCGTTTCGCCCAGCTGCCGCTTAGGGCCATTCGCAGCTGGCATGACCACCCCGGCTATCTCAAGGCCATGGCCCAGCTCATGGAGCGGGAAATCGATGCCTGCGTTGATCCCAGCACCGCCCATGTGTTCTTCAGTGCCCACGGGGTGCCCAAGAGCTATGTGGAGGAAGCCGGCGATCCCTATCAAAAGGAGATCGAAAGCTGCGCTGAGCTGATCATGAAAACCCTGGGCAGGGACAACCCCTGGACCCTTGCTTACCAAAGCCGGGTGGGCCCGGTGGAGTGGCTCCAGCCGTACACCGAAGAGGCCCTGGAAGAGCTCGGAGAGAAGGGCGTCAAAGAGCTGGTGGTGGTGCCGATCAGCTTTGTGAGCGAGCACATCGAAACGCTCGAAGAGATCGACATCGAATACCGCGAGATTGCCACCGAAGCCGGAGTCAGCAACTTCCGCCGGGTGCCAGCTTTGGACACCGATCCCACCTTCATCGCCTCATTGGCCGATCTGGTGGAAACGTCTTTGGCCGGACCTGAGGTGGACCTCGATGAGGCCGCTGCCCTTCCGGCTCGCACCAAGCTCTACCCCCAGGAGAAGTGGTCGTGGGGTTGGAACAACAGCTCGGAGGTATGGAATGGCCGCCTAGCCATGCTCGGCTTCTCCGCCTTCCTGGTGGAGCTGATCAGTGGCCACGGCCCCTTGCATGCCTTGGGCTTGCTCTGATGGCCCCTTGCCCTACAGGCCATTAAGTTGGGGGATCACAGTTCAGGCCTGGGTGCAGCGGTGACCCTCACGACCCCCACCCCCAGCACCACAACAGTGAGTGCATCCCAGCACGTCAGCGGTGCCTATGCGCTGATGGATGCGCTGCACCGTCATGGTGTGTCCCACATCTTTGGCTACCCCGGCGGCGCGATCCTGCCGATCTACGACGAACTGCATCAAGCCGAAGCCCGCGGCGAGCTGAAGCACTTTCTGGTGCGCCATGAGCAGGGCGGCGCCCACGCCGCCGATGCCTATGCCCGCGCCACCGGCAAGGTCGGCGTTTGTTTTGGCACCTCCGGCCCCGGTGCCACCAACTTGGTGACCGGCATCGCCACCGCACAGATGGACTCGGTGCCGATGGTGGTGATCACCGGTCAGGTACCCAGGCCGATGATCGGCACCGATGCCTTTCAGGAGACCGATATCTTCGGCATCACGCTCCCGATCGTGAAGCACTCCTGGCTGGTGCGCGATCCAGCGGATCTGGGCAGCGTGATTGCGCAGGCCTTTTTCATCGCGGCAACGGGGCGGCCTGGACCGGTCCTGGTCGACATCCCCAAAGATGTCGGTCAAGAGCTCTTCGATTACGTGCCGGTGGAGCCCGGGAGCATCATTCCGCGTGGCTTCATCCATCCCCCCCAGCACGACAAACAAGACATCTGTGCTGCGCTTGATCTGATCGAAGACGCTCAGCGGCCGCTGCTCTATGTCGGTGGCGGAGCTGTTTCTGCGGGCGCCCAAGAGGCGCTCAATGCCATCGCCCAGCGGCACCGCATTCCGGTGACCACCACCTTGATGGGCAAGGGCGTGTTCGATGAGAACGACCCCCTCGCCGTTGGCATGTTGGGGATGCATGGCACGGCCTACGCCAACTTCGCCGTCACCGATTGCGACTTGCTGATCGCTGTTGGTGCCCGCTTTGACGACCGCGTCACCGGCAAGCTCGACACCTTTGCGCCAAGAGCCAAGGTCATCCACTTCGAGATCGACCCGGCAGAGGTGGGCAAAAACCGCAAGCCCGATGTGGCGGTGCTGGGAGATGTGCGCCGCAGCCTCGAAGAGCTGCTTCAGCAAAGCCAGCAACGCCATGTGGAACCACACACCGCAGCATGGCTGGCGCGCATTGACAGCTGGAAGCAGAACTATCCCCTAATAACACCGCCCGCTGAAGGGGCGATCTATCCCCAAGAGGTGCTGCTTGCGGTGCGCGATTTGGCGCCGAAGGCCTGGATTACCACCGATGTGGGTCAGCACCAGATGTGGGCAGCGCAATACCTGCGCTGCGGTCCCAGGCAGTGGGTGAGCAGTGCCGGTCTCGGCACGATGGGATTTGGCTTGCCTGCGGCGATCGGCGTGCAGGTGGCCTTGATGGACGAGCAGGTGGTCTGCATCGCCGGCGATGCCAGCGTGCTGATGAACATCCAAGAGCTGGGGACTCTCGCGCAATACGACCTACCGGTGAAGATCGTGATCGTCAACAACCACTGGCAGGGCATGGTGCGCCAGTGGCAGGAGAGTTTCTACGAGGAGCGCTACTCCGCCTCCGACATGCTCCCTGGCATGCCTGATTTCATTGCCCTCGCCCGCGCCTTTGGCGTCGATGGTGTGCACATCACCGATCGCGATCAGCTCAAGCCGCAACTGCAACAAGCGCTTGCCACCCCTGGTCCGATGTTGATCGATGTGCACGTTCGCCGCGGCGAAAATTGCTACCCGATGGTTCCTCCCGGCAAGAGCAATGCCCAGATGGTGGGCCTACCCAGCCACCCAGAACTGGCCTTGAGCGAACGGCGCACCTGCAGCCAATGCGGCCACAGCAACCCCAGCGAACACCTGTTCTGCAGCAACTGTGGTCACGGCTTGTAATCGAGCCACCACTGGGGCCTCAACGACGGGATCGCCGCGTTGAACACCGTCCTCATTTATCTCATCAAGTTCATCGAGGTGATGGTGGTGTCCTGCGTTTTCAATCCCAGCAATTGGGAGCAATGCTGGCGCGTCAACGAGTGGATGACTCCCTACGTCAAAGATTTCCAGGAGTTCCAAGCCAAGCCGCCCTACAGCGAAGAAGAAAAAAAGTGGCGGGAATATCACACCGGTGTTCAAGCCGCCGATGACGGACTCAACCCCTAGCGGTAATACTGACAGGCTTCTGCTGGGCCATAGGGTCCTTCTTCACGCCCCAAAGCACGCGAGGCTTGTGCGGCATTGATGCGATTGAGGTGATAGCCAAGGCAGGCGTTGCGTTTGAGCTGGTAGTCGATGGTGGCGTAGATGAACCAGGCCACCGCGATCCCTCCTGCGATATAGGCACCATTGATGAGGTGCTTCATGGCCATCAGGCCAGCATTTCACGACCTTTTTCGAGAGCCTGCTTTTGGGCCTCATTGAGTTGGGGGTAGCTCAGGCCCAATGCCTTGAGCCGCTCAATGATGGTTTTGGTGACCACCAAGCGCCCAAACCATTTGTTGTTCATCGGCACGCAGTACCAGGGGGCATGGTCGGTGCTGGTGTTCCGCATCATCGACTCGAAGGCATCTTGGTAGTCGTCCCAATAACGGCGTTCCTCCAAATCACTCAGCGAGAACTTCCAGTTTTTCTCAGGACGCTCTAAGCGCCTGAGGAAACGCTTGCGCTGTTCATCGGCACTGATGTGCAGGAAAAACTTCAGCACCAGAATCCCGTTGCGGGTGAGATGCTTCTCGTAAGCATTGATGTCCTCATAGCGATGAGAAAATAACTTCTTGCCGGTGAGGCTCTCGTGCAGCCCTTGCTTTGAAGCAAGGTCATGCACCTTCACCACCAGAACGTCTTCGTAATAGGAGCGGTTGAAGATGCCAATCTCTCCGCGCGCTGGCACTTCTTTGCTGTATCGCCACAACCAGTTGTGGCTCATCTCATCGCTGGAGGGCTTTTTAAAACTGCTGACTTTCACGCCCTGAGGGTTCACACCGCTCATCACGTGCTTGATGGTGGAGTCTTTGCCAGCCGCATCAATGGCCTGCAGCACCACCAGCACACCCCAGCGGCCATCGGCATAGAGCACATCTTGCAGCTCGGCGAGCTGCTCCACGCCGCCTTGAAGCAACTCAGCGGCTTGCTTTTTGCCGTCGATCTCGCCGGTGAAGTCAGGATTTTGGTGCTTCAGACGAAAGGAATCGTCTGTCGGAACCTGGTAGTAGGCAATGTCGTTCCACTTCGTGGCCACGGCAACAATCAGGCGGTAGTCCCTTTCAGCTTTAGAACTAAGCCACAGCCTGATCCCACGATTAGGGAGAATGACTTCAGATTTTTGGGTCTGAATGGGCTGGCGGTGCTGGCAATCACTCTGTGCAGCACTGCTCGCCAGCCTGATGCTGGCCTGGCCCGCCACTGCCTGGGCCGCCGAGGTGTTGCAGGTGCGTGAGCCTGATTTGTTATTGATCGGTGATCACAACCGCACCTACAGCGTGCGATTGGCCTGCATTGCTCCGGTTGCCGGGGAAGAAACGGCAGCCTTAAAGCTGCTGCGAGCCAAACTGCCGCGCCGTCAGCGCGTCAATTTGATGCCGATGGGAAGCCGTGATGGCTTGCTGCTGGCACGCGTTAGACCACTGGGGCAAGAGCAAGATCTCAATGACCTGCTGATCACAGCAGGACTGGCCCAAGCCACTGAAACCTGTCAGCCATGAGCCGCAATCGGACCGCCAAAGGCATTGTGTTGGTGCCATGCCTCTTATTGGGAGGCGCTTTTCTCTCGGCCGCTGCCTGGGGTGATGAGCAGAGCAATCAAGTCTTGGCGTTGATGATCGGCCTGGGGCTGGTTGGAGCAGGCCTATTGGCCCAGTTCATCCCAACCCCTCCCCCCGAGAAAGATGAGGCTCAGGGCTAGTTCGAAGCTTTCTGGTCCTTCATCAGCGCAAAGAAAGCTTTCGTCGGATAGAAGACAAAGCGATCTTCCTTGTCATCAACGATCTGAGCCAGCGCATTGGTGAGATCAACAGCCATGATTTCCGGCTTGGTGCCTTGCACTTTGCTAGCCGCAGTAGTGGCGTCCTGATAGGTCATGAAAAACACGCCTCGGCTGCCTTCCGGGGTCTTGATGGTCAAGAAAGGCTTGTGGAAGAAGACCGGGATAGAGAGACCTTTTTGAATGTCTTCTTTGCTCACACCCTGCTTCTGGAGAATCGCAACGGCCTGATCCATGTCGGTTTTGGAGCCGACCACGGGCGTCACGATCTGTTTGCCGCTCTCTTTGAGCTTGATATTCATCTCATTGACCTTGGCGTTCGCCACATTCATCGGAAGGGCGGAGATCTTGGCCTTGGCGTTTGGGTTGGCTTTCTCGAAGGTGGTGAGCTCCTGATTGGCCCGATCCTTCTGCAGGAACATCGGCAGGATCAAGTTGTCGCCCCTAGGAATCGGCAGGGGAATTCCCTTCTCAGAGGTGAGCAGGAAAACGGGAACAACGGCCAGCTTTTTAATGGCAGCCTCTTCGGGGATGGCCAAAGCCGGAGCCGATGCGATTGAGACCGGCAAGGACGCCAAAGCTGCCATGGCGATAGCGCGCCAACGAGCCACAAAATCCGGCATGAGACCCACGATTGGAATGAGGCGAGCGTAGGCAGCTCCTGGCCACTAACCTTCCTTCGCTGGACGGTATATGTCATGACCACCCCGAGCCACCTGCGCATTTGGAGGGGGGCTGGTGTGGCCGCTGCTGTGATCGGCAGCCAAAGTCTTGTGGCCGCTCTGCCCCAGCCCGGCAACGCTCTGATGCTGCTGCCCTCAGAAGGAGCCATCGCTGGCCTGGGGGATGGACTGCGTCGCGGCTTCTTGCTGGCTCAAGACCAAGCGCGCATCTGCACCAACCAACAAACCGATTGGAGCATCGGTTGGCTGTCCGATCACCGTGACATTGCCAATCAGCTGCGGCACCGGAGTTTGCCGCCGGTTGTCTTAGCCCCTCCAGCGGCACCCCTGGTTCCCAGTGGCTTGCTGGCACAAGAACGTCAACGGCAGCTATTGCTGCCGTTGCAGCGGGGCATTTCGCTGCAGCAACTCGCCAGCCGCCCCGGCTCTGATCGGCTCTGGCCTGTGAGTGCCTCCCGCAGCCTTGAAATTGATGTGCTGGTGAAAGCGCTGTTGGAGCAAAACAACAAACGCTTCATGCTCGTGACCGATGGCACAGCTGATCAATTGCAGCTGGCTGACCGCTTTTTGGAAACCATGGAGAACCAAGGCGGCAGCTTGATTGGTCTCGACGACGGCCCCCGCAGCCTCAATGGGGACAACGCCAAAGCGTTGGAGCGCTTGGCCCTGGATGTGGACTGGTTCCGGCCTCAAGCCTTGGTGGTGATGACCACCAACAACAGTCCATTGATGCAGGCAGTGCTGAATGAATCCTGGCCCCAAACCTTGACCCTGGTTTGGAATGTGGCGCCTCGCTACGCGAGCTTGCAACCTCAACTGGGCGTGGCTGAGGCCAATCGCGGCCCGGGATGGGAACCATTCAGCCGCAGCTTTGAGCAGCGTTATGGCTACACACCAGGGACGGTGGAAGCCTCGGGATATGACGCCGGGCAGCTGGTGGCCCTATCGGTGATCAGCGGCCAACAGCAACCAACCGATGGCATGAACAGCTTTGATCCCGACGCCAAAGCTTTGCCCTACTGCGCCGCGCTCAGGCGAGCCGCTGCCGGTGAAAGCGTGAAGCCCACGGGTGCTGGTAGCAATTTGGATCTCAAAGCAGCAACCCCACCGACAGCGATTCTGGATGTGATCCAGAAGGCTCCCGATGGGGTTGAAACCAGAACGAGTTACGACCTAGGCGCTAGTTAACCGAAGCGAATCACTCTTCGCCTTCGTCCTCAGCACCCACAGGAACCAAACGGATCTGCTTACGGCCCAGCTTGATTTCGAACTCATCGCCAGGGTTGAGGTTCAGCAAAGCGGTGTAAGCCTTGCCAATCAGCAGATTGCCATTGCCCTGAACAGTGGCGACATAGCTGAGCTTGCGCCCACCTTTGCCAACAGAACCACCACCAATTTCAACACCCTTGGCATCAAGCAGGGCTTCGTAGAAAGCGGTGAAGTTCAGGCGCTCGCCGCCGTCTTTCTTGGTGGAGACGTAACCGCACTCACGAACGATCTCCGATTTGCCAGCGTCGCCTAGTTCCCGAACTTTGGCGAGCAGGTCGTTACCAGTGAGCATGCTCAACAGAATTAATGCACAACGGCAATGTAACCATTGGCCTGCACTTTTGGAAAGCCCTTAGAAGAAATTTGCTGCATCAAATTCTCAACCTTCGATTCACCAGAGCAACAAAACTGGATCCGGCCGATTGAGAAGCCAAAGCTGGCGACGATTTTTGAGCAGTGGTTGGCCAATGATGGCCTCCACATTTAAATCCTTGAGAATCCTGTTTCGCGTCACGATCGCTGGGGATCCCTCCAGATGAACAGTCCCAATGCGCAAACCAGAAAACACACGTTCAACGGCCAATTCAGAACCACAAAAGCCTTGGATCTCCACTCCAGACGGCGGCGACTGTGGGGTTAATCGCTGAGCCAAAGGCACACCGACAAACACAGCTTCTGCCCCGGTGTCAAGCAGGGCCAAGGTACTTTTTCTACTCTGATCGAAAACCTGCACAAGGGGCACATGATCCCGCCATTGCAAGGGAAGCCTGAGGGCATCGGCTGGCGCCGACTGAATCGATAACTGTTGATCAAAACGCACTTGTTGTTGTTTGGGATCGATCAACATCGGCAGCTGACGCAATGCCGATGCGCCCAAAACGCCATCAGTCCCAGGGGGAACGCCCAACTTGGGCATCACCAACACCGCCAACTCGCGGATCTTGAGTCCACCCAGTTGCAGGGGGGGCAGGACAGCCTGGCGAGGCGGGTCAGTGGGGCAATCACTGCCGGCCCCAGCCAAAGCGAAGTTGCCACCGTTTAACGGTTGTGTCGTCAATTGCAGCCGTGCAATCAGCGCTTGGCTGACCATCGAGCGCGAGGCGCCGGTGTCGATGAGCAGGCGCACCGGGTCGCCCGTGCTCGTTTGAAGCTGGAGGATGGGGGTATCCCCATCACTGGGGATGGCATAGGCCGCGCGGCTGGATCCTTCCATCAGTGGCCGAGGCGGCGGGGCACCTTCCAACTGCACCAATGCAGCCAGGGCTAGTCCCCAAGCGGTTTGCCAGAGGCCCATACAGACAATCCTTTGCCCTGATCAAATCGTCTGCGGATCCATGGTTCAACCCAATCAGCCAGGCCGTCCATGAGAGGCTCATGAATCAGCAGCCTCCATCACCCTGATCAGCCTGCAGCAGGTCAGCAAAGACTTTGGGATTAAAACCCTGCTCGATCAAGTTGATCTTGAGGTCGGCCCTCAAGATCGACTGGGGCTCATTGGCATCAACGGGTCAGGCAAATCCACCCTGCTTCGGGTGATGGCAGGGCTGGAGCCTGTTGGCGACGGACGCGTTCAAATCAATCCGCGCCACCGCGTGATTTACGTCGATCAAAACCCCAGCCTCGATCCTGAGCGCACGGTGCTGGAGCAGGTGTTTGCTGACTGCGGCGAAAAGATGCAGCTGGTTGAGCGCTACGAAGGCCTCATCCAAGAGCTGGAGCAGAGCCCGAATGACTCTGCGCTGCTTGGCGAGCTCAGCCAGATCAGCAACCGCATGGATGAGGCCAAAGCCTGGGAACTTGAGCGCCAATGCCAAGAAGTGCTCAGCCGTCTGGGCATCTCTGATCACAGCCGCAAGGTGGGAGAGCTCTCTGGGGGCTACCGCAAACGCCTGGCCTTGGCATCGGCGCTGGTGGCCGAGCCCGATGGACTCCTGCTCGATGAGCCCACCAACCACCTCGATGCCCTCGCCACCGAATGGCTTCAGGGGTTTCTGCAGCGCTTCAAAGGGGCCTTGGTCTTAATCACTCACGACCGCTATTTCCTGGAGCGTGTCACCGACACGATCATCGAGTTGGACGGGGGCCAACTGCGCCGCTACCCAGGCAACTACGGCGCCTATTTGAAAAAGAAAGACGAGGAAGAGGTTGCTGATGCAGCCCGCCAACGGGCCTACCGCTCGGTGATGCGCCGTGAAATCGAATGGCTCAAACGCGGCCCCAAAGCACGCAGCACCAAGCAAAAAGCCCGCATTCAACGCATCGAGCAGATGCAGGAGCAAAGCTTCAAGCCGGCTAAACAAAACGTGGCCATGGAAAGCGCCAGCCGTCGCCTTGGCAAAACGGTGATCGATGTTGAACACCTGCAGCGCAAGCTCGGCGATCGCTGTTTGATCAACGACTTCACCTATTCCTTCTCACCAGAAGATCGGGTTGGCTTCATCGGCCCCAACGGGATGGGGAAATCCACGCTGCTGGATCTCATCAGCGGCCGCCAACAACCCGATGCTGGTTCGGTGGTGCGCGGCGAAACGGTGGTGATTGGCCGCTTTGATCAGCACTCCGAAGACCTAAAACCCGAGCTCAAGGTGATTGAGGTCATCCAAGACGTGGCCGAACGCATTGATTTGGGACAGGGCAACAGCCTCACGGCCTCGCA
>Ga0180434_10007139_pt1 | contig 12617 bp, 11 predicted proteins | sample SS_ome_7_FD_132453 | JGI IMG/M metagenome (GOLD analysis project Ga0180434, IMG submission 132453) | Hypersaline lake sediment archaeal communities from the Salton Sea, California, USA - SS_1_D_2 metaG | ecosystem: Environmental > Aquatic > Non-marine Saline and Alkaline > Hypersaline >... | reverse complement strand
TGCTATTCTTCTTCATCGTTCATAGAGAACACGGAGACAGAAGGTAGAGTATCGGGGTAACAGGTGATCAGGGTGCAGGCAAGGGAAAGACCAGAAATCAGAAGTCAGAAGCCAGAGGTCAGAGGTCAGAAGTCAGAAGGCAGAAGATAGAATAAGGAAAAATTAAAAGTTCAAAAGGAAAAATGAAAAATAGTGTATCAGGTTATCAGAGGACCAGTGGGCAGGAAATCAGGAAAATCAGGATATCGGGAAAAGAAACTAAAAGAAGATTGGTTCGCAAAAACTGTCTGTCGGGTTGGGTAAAATGTACCGCCGCACTGACCTGCGTTAGTGCGGGACAAGCAGGACATCTTTAATTTCCCCGATAACATCGCCTTGCTGATATATACTGTCGTCAGCAACTTCAATGGTATCAATATAGGGAACATCTAAAACGGTATCGCTAAGAACCTTATCAATACACGGCGAATCGGAAAAAATAAAAAAAAACTTGCCATTCAGATCGTACTAGATACAATTTTAGCTAAAATGGGAAAAATAAGGAAAAAAGTACCAAACGATATAAAGAGATCTCTGCTCGTTGAGGCTGGCTACCGTTGCTCAATTCCTCATTGTAATGAAACCAGTGCCCTCGACTTCCATCACATCGACGGAAATCCCTCAAATAACCGAGTTGAAAACATAATAGTCGTATGCACGAACCACCATAGGGCATGCACAATTGGTCGTATTGACAGAATGGCATGTAAGCATATCAAGTCTATGCTCAAGCCTAAACCGATTGGACAGACTGCTGAACCTCTAAGCGCACAACAACTAAAGAGAATTTTGAGGTCAGAACTTACCACCAAAAAAATCACAAGAGTAGATAAGCTGAAGCGGTGTGTTTTTCCATCTATATTCAAGCGACATTACCTTTTTAAACACCTTAGGACACCATTTCATGCTTCCCATGAACAATATCTCGCCTTGTGTGTACTTGGGGAACTTCGTTATAAGGGATCAACTAAAATTATTTTAGATTTCGTAAAGAAAATAAAAAACCCATCTTTAAAAAAACTGTCGAAGGAATCATGGCCATTTTATCGAGCAACTGTAGAGGCTCTAACAAAAATTGGTACGCATGAAGCAATCTTATGGCTGGCAGAAGAGCTACAAAAATCCAATCAAGATCCAATAGTTTGCATATTACTTTTTATTGCTCTTGCTAATTCTAAAAAGTCAGAAAAATATGCTGGATTCAAAATTTTGGAACAAAAAAAAGTTGGAAAAGGCGATACAACGTGCAAAAAAACTATTTTCCAGTTGAGTGGTCATAAATACGAAATAAAAGTTCTGGATGTATAATAACGTATAATAAACATATGCAATGGGATGAATTGTAAAAAGAAAAACATGTTTTTCGGATTAAGGAGTGGGAACTACAATTTATATAGGGTCATCACTCATTTTTTTTGAAAAATTTTTCGCGGATTTTAATCAACCTTTTGCCTTGGTCGGGCATGAATTCTCTGTATTCCAATGCCTCATTTATATATTTTAATCCTTCTTTTTGCTTTTCTTCAATCATTATTATACCCAAATTTGCGATTGTCATTGCATAGTCGACGGGGTATTCGTCTTTGCGATAGATTTCCAGTGCTTGGTTGTAGCATTCAATCGCCTTTCGCACATTCTCGGCGCGTTCCTCGACCGTTGCGGAAGGAAGATCCGTGTACGCAGTGCCCAGATTGTTCTGGGTTGTTGCATATTGCACGGGGTATTCGTCTTTCCTTCTGATTTCCAGTGCTTGGTTGTAGCATTCAATCGCCTTTCGCACATTCTCGGCGCGTTCCTCGACCGTTGCGGAAGGAAGATCCGTGTACGCAGTGCCCAGATTGTTCTGGGTCATTGCATAGTCGACGGGGTATTCGTCTTTGCGATAGATTTCCAGTGCTTTACATAGAAATTCGACTCCTTTTTTAATATTGGAGTTTCGACAGTCAATATCCGCAGCAGTGCGCACAAGATAGGTTAATGCAATATTTCCATATGATGAGGCAATTCCATTTTTATCAGTTATTTGTTCAGCAAAACGTAATCCAATGCTATACTGCTCAGAAGCATTATTTTCTTTATTTAACGCACGATAGCAATGTCCAATTTGTGTATGGATCGCGCATTTTTTATAGTTGTCATCGGTTTGGGATAACAAAATTGAAAATTCGTTTATTGCTTTATTGTATTTCCCATGATTAGCGTTTGAGAGGGCTTTTTGAAAAACCTTTTTAAAATCTGAATCTTTTGTTGCAGGTATTCCATCAAAATAATTGTAGACATTAACAGTGATAGAAAGATTATCAACTTTAGGATTTTTAGGTAAATTAAATTCCCAATTAGACCCCTCTTTTCTTTCCTTTCTTTTTTTAAACAGATATGACATGAATCCTAAAGAAAAGCTTATAACAACTACTATAAATAGATAAAAGACGATTTTTGAGATGATTATAAAGGTTTGATCTGTTGTAAGTTTAGTAAAAATATCAAGCTTCAAAATGCGATTAAAGATTAAATATAGAATGATAACAACCAGTGCTATAATAGACAGCGGTCTCCATTTTTTATGAGCAAGCTTGAATAATTTTTCTTCCAATAAATATTTCCTTATTCTATATAATATTTATAAAAGTCTTTATCTCACTTGAGTGTCTATAATATTGTTTCCGCTACTTTATAATTATACGACAAACCCGAACCATTTCAATCTTTTTTACAACTATAAATTAAGACACGCGGTTCTCCCATTGGTTTGTATCTAAACAAGATTGAAAATGGAAGTCAAGGGGAAAAATGGATTCCCGATCGGGGTCGGGAATGACACAGGGAGAGAAACTAAGGAAGATTGCCGCGTCGGTCTTATGACCTCCTCGCTATGACCACCATTCTTTCTGGATTCCCGTCCCCTGTTCTGGCCCATAGAAGTATGTTCTCGGGGATGACATGGGGGGCGCGGGAATGACACTTTTTGGGAAATGGAGCGTTCATAAGTCGTTATTTTTCGACCAAATGCGCAAGGGGGTAAGAGCAAAAATCCAAAAAATGAAAAAAATTTTTACTCCCTGTCCTGTAAGGACTTATGGATTTCGAGGGGGCGAAAAATCGGCCGATTTTCGACCAAATGCGCAAGTTCACGCTAATTATAGAGAGGCGCGTTTTTCTCGGTAGAGCTGAAGATTCAGCAAGAGAAGGGCAGGGAAAGACCAGAAATCAGAAGCCAGAGGTCAGAAGTCAGGAAGGGATTTTCGAATTTCGAATGCCAATTTTCGATTGAAACTTCTTATTGCTGCGCAATGCCTCGGGGGGATTCGTAAGTAAATGATAAATGTTTAATGATTAGTGATTAATTGTTAAGGGTTCAAGAGTTCAAAGGTTCAAGGAAAGGCAATGGTGCGGGTGTTTGATATTGCTTCGCAAGGATTTAAAAGTATATTACTGGTTTATTACTGATCAATGTTGTTTTGGGATTCGATGCTTGTCGCGACAAGCTCGGATTTTTCGAAATCGACGGTGACTTCTTCGGCGCCAAAGCGCCTGGCCAGCATTTCCAGGGTCTGGGCGGCTGAACTCTGGACTTCGGACCGCATTTTTTCGGCGTAGGTTCCGGCGATTCGCGCGGCCTGCTGGCGTGCCTCTTCCTTGAGGCGGTTTTTGTCGGTTTCATCGAACTTGGGGCCGAAGGCCCGGGTCAGCAGCTCCGGCAGGAGCCACGGAAGGAGCTTGGCACTCTGCTCGTCATAAAAGTTGATGTCCCTGATGTAGATGTCGTAGAAACATTTTGGCATAATCAAACGGTAGTGTTTTTCCTGACGCTGTTCGATGATGAAGTCGGGGCTTCTGAGGTTGTATCTGAAATTAATCTCGAACTCGAAAATCATTGCCATTTTCTTGGAGGAGGCGAGCCAGTTGAGGTATTTCTTGCCCCATTCTCCGAACCAGTGCTCGGCGGTGGTGACGATTTCCTTGGTGAGAATCTTGAATACAATCAGCTCTCCGACGGAGCGTATGTCCTCGATGGAAACGTAAATTCTGGATTTGGGCTGTTTTTTGTTCCTTCTCTTCCACCAGATTAGCAGGAGCACGGCAGACGCTAATATGAATCCCACTAATAACGCGATTAGTTCATTTATCATATTCGGCTCTCTCTATTGTTATGTATTGTTGTCATTCTGTAAATATAACGACGCATTTATGCCGCTTCTCGGTACATTGTATTATATTGCCGCTGATTTTGGTGTCAAAATAAAACCGGCCGCGCGGGTCAAGAACCTTGGCCGTGGCGAGAAGGTATACTATAATAGACAATGCCGGGGCTATTGAAAGGACGTAATGATAAAGCGTGTGTCGATTGTATTCGCGTTATTGACGGTTGTATTGACGGGGTGTAATCAGTATGCCCGGCCGGAGTTGCGGATATCCCGCTGCACCTTCGGCCAGGGAGAGTCCGCCATCGGCTGTGAGCCTTTCAGGGCAAAAAGGCCGCCTGAATGGCCGCCGCTGACGTAGATGGTGTAGGTTACGGGGTCGATGAGGGGTTCTGTTTTGGCCTCTGTTTCGTCGGGTGTTCCGACGGGGTCGGATTCCCATATTTTCTTCAGCTCGCCGTTGACTAATTTTACCGAAATGTAACGATTGCCCTTCTCTCCCCCGAATACGACTTCTCCATTAGCCAAGGCCGTTGCGCCGTTGGGCCAACGGTCCTTCCAGAAATATTTGGCGAGTGGTTTAACGGCTTCTGCGGTTGGTTCGTCGGGCGGTTTGAAGGCATAGAGATAATGGCTTTCCGCACCGGCATAGATGTTACCATCGGCGCCAATTACGGGAGCGCCGAATATTTCTCCGCCAGTGGGCTCGGTTTCCCATTTTTGTTTACCGGTGTCAGGGTCTACGGCGTGGACTTTGCCGGAGTTTGAGCCGATGTAAATCGTTCCATCGGAATCGACTGCGGGTGAGCCCCAGATTTCCTGGTGGTATTTTTCTTTTCCTATCCAGCCGGTGGCGTTTTTGTCGATATGTTCGAAATCCCAGAGCATCTCTACTGCTTGGCCTTTATCTTTTAAACAATAAATATGGCCGCTGAATGTGGCTGCGATGATTCGGCCGTCTGAGAGGATGGCGGGGTCGCAGAAAAATGAGCCATAGTTTTCTGCGCCGCTCTCGCTCTCGTGTTCTTCGGGATGGGTTTGTGATTCAAAAATCCACTTGAGTTTTCCATTAGCGGCGTCGATGGCGTAGAACCTGTTATCCGAGAGGCTTTGGTCTTCGGGCCAGGCACCGGAGCCAATGTAGAATGTTTTTTCATCGTGCGACAAGGCACCACAGGACATAAAAGCTCCAGCGTCTGAAGGCATTCCGGATGCGGTCCAGATGACTGTTCCATTTGATGTATTGACACAGTACACCTTACCGGGTTTGCTTCCTTCGCCGAAGTAGACCCGTTTGCCATCGAGGCTAAGAGTTGCAGGTGAGTTTCCGATGGGACCGGGGAAATCGACCGGCCCCCAGACTGATGTGTGTGTGTCAGCGTCCACAGCGTAAAGTCGTCCGCCGCCAACTTCGTCCCCTTCGCCATAAATGATGGTTCGTTTGACAATATTTTTGTCGTAAATGATAGCCGGCTGGCACCAATCGAACGCATCGCTGCCTTCGGGTTTGTAGTGCCAGAGTAATTTCCCTTCGCCGTTCGGGCCGTAATCAGCGTAAGAACAAGAGGCAAAAAATATCATTAACACGGTAATACTAATATTTCCCAGTCTCATCTGATTTAACCCTTTAAGAACAGCGTATCAGCCGTTGATAATGGCATTGAGCATATCGAGATAGTCGGAGAGCAGACGGGTGATGAGGAATTTATTTCTTACATACTCCCGCGCGTTCTGGCCTAACCGTTTCTTGTCACTGGGATTTTTCAAAAGGTATATGATTCGGTCGGCGAACCCGTCGTAATCATCCGGCTCAAGCAGGAAGCCGTTGTGTGCATCTTCTATCTGCAGGGGAATACCGCCGACGTTCGAGGCGACAACGGGAGTACCCTTCCAGAGGGCTTCGGTGACAGCAAGGCAGAAGCCTTCTCTTGTTGATTTCTGGACGATGATGTCCGAGTAGCGCTGGACGGCGTTGACGAGGCGTTCCTTGTTCCCGACGATGAAGATAATGTCCTTTTTATCAAGATATTTATTTGCTTTTCTTTTGACCTTGTTAAACATTACGATGCCTTCGGGATCGTCGGAGGCGACGTTATAACAGAAGACAAGTCGGCAATCGATTTTTTCCTTCACTTTTTTGAAGATTTCGATGACGCCTTCGGGATCCTTCCAGGGGTCAAGTCTGGAGACCTGGGTGATGATGGGTTTATCGGTGGGGATGCCGGCCTTTTCGATGTAGTCCTTGACTTTCTTTGGCGTCATGTCGCAGTTTTTTTCGCTGAGGGGATTTATTGCCGGGAACATCAGGCGCTGGTCGATGGGCAGGTCCTTCTTGAAATATTTTTCACTGGAGAAGACGACCTGGTCATATTTGAGAATAAAGCTCTTGAGCCAGTCCCAGAGCGGCGCGTTGGGTGAGGTCAGGTCGATGTGGCATCTCCAAATCCAGGGCTGCTTTTTTCGATAGGATTTTATGAGTGCCAGCGGCTGGGGGTCGTGAATGATGATGCAGTCGTGGTCGAGGTGTGTAAACTTCGAGAAGTTTTCATTGACCTTCAGGTAGACTTTCTTTTTCGATTCGGACAGCTTTAACTTGGCGCCCTGGAGGGCATTATGAAAGCTTTTTGTGATTTCAAAGAACGCCTGGCTTCCGTGGAGGATTCTCCAGCCGGTGTCGATACCGACATCGTTCATTAACATCGAGAGGGAATACAAAATTTCGGCGACGCCGCCCCCCTGGTATGTCGCGTTGAGGTGAACAATATGTTTTCCGTACAGGCCTCTGGCTCTCGCATAGATCTCTGCCAATACTTCGTCAGGGACTATGTGTCTATAATCTTCAAGATATAACATTCAGACTCCTTAAATAACCAATTTATCCAATAACAATCTAAATTCTCTGGCCGAATCCAGATTATACTTTGCTTTTGAGATGCTGTAACCAATTTTTATGGAGTAGGCGCTTTCGGGCAATACCTCGAACATATCCTCATCGGTATAATCGTCGCCTGCGGACAGGATGAAATCCCAGTTTTCTTTTTCAATGAACATTTCTGCGATATGGCCCTTGCTGATTGCGAGATTTTTTATTTCCAGGATTTTGCTTCCTTCAAAAACCCCGATGTCCAGGTTCGAGGTCATATCGAGCAGCGTTTCCTTTAGCTCCTGGATTCGGACATACGACAGGGCCGGGTCGGTCCTGCGGAAGTGCCAGACGAGGGAAAAATCCTTTTCCTCAATGAGCGAGCCGGGTGTTCTATCGGTGTATAATTCGAGAATAGGCCTGATGGTTTCCTTCCAGTTATTATGGAGGTGCTCGCCGGACTTCCATTCGTGATTCTGCTGTTTAATCCATGCTCCGTGTTCAGCGACAAGGTTAATGTCTATGTTGCGGAACCATTGGGAAAGCGTCTGCCTGTCACGGCCGCTGATAATTACGACATGATTTTTCTTATTCGAGGTGAGGGTATTGAGCATATCCAGCAATCCCATATCGGGTATCGCCTTATCCGGGCGGTTGACGAAACCGACCAAGGTACCGTCGTAATCAAGCAGGAAGAGCCTTTTCGAGCTTTTTTTGTAGTGTTCGCAAAGTGTGTCTCGGATTTTGGAGCCGAGTTTTCGCACAGACATCTGCTGCTGGGTTTGCTTGACATCTGATAATGCAGTTATAAAATCTTCGGCCCATCGAGAGATGTTATATCTCGACAGTCTTCTCTGCATGAGCCTGTTTCTGTCGATTTGCTCTTCGAGCGGCATTTCGAGGGCCTCTTTTATCCCTTCAACGATTGCATCCTTGTTGTTTGCATTGACGATGACGGCCTCACCGAGCTCGCTGGCGGCACCGGCCATTTCGCTGAGGATTAAGACGCCTTTTCCATCCGTTTTTGTGGCCACGTATTCCTTGGCAATGAGGTTCATCCCGTCCCTGAGGGGAGTAATGAGTGCGACATCGGCGACGTTGTATAATGCGATGAGTCTTTCGAAGGGGACCGCACGGTACAAGTACCAGACGGGCATCCAGCCAATGGTGCCGTGTTCACCGTTGATTCGACCGACCAGATGTTCGAGCTCCTTTCTCAGTTCCATATAGTCCTGAATACCTGTCCGGGAAGGAACGGCCAGGAGGATGAGCGTGACTTTTTCTCTGTATTCGGGATTCTGTGACAGAAACCAGTCGAAGGCTTCGAGACGCTGTATGATGCCTTTGGTATAATCCATTCGGTCGATGGAGATTATAATCTTTCGATCGCCGATTTTTTTTCTTATGGAGTCCCGATTTTTTTTCACCTGGGGGTTTTCAACTGCTGATGAATAGCGGTTATAATCAATGCCCATGGGAAACGCGTCTGCTTTCACGACCCTGTTTTCGAGAATCATTGAGCCCATGGAATGTTCCATTCCCAGAATCCGGCTGACGCTGCTCAAGAAATGCCGGGTGTAGTCATAGGCGTGAAATCCGATGAGATCGGCACCCAAGAGGCCTCTTAAAATCTGTTGTCTCCAGGGCAAAAGACGGAAGAGCTCAAAAGAAGGGAACGGTATATGCAGGAAGAAACCGATTTCCGTATGCGGCAGCTTTTCCCTCAACAGATCCGGCAGGAGCATAAGCTGATAATCATGCACCCAAATCTGGTCATCCGGTTTCACAATTTTCAAGACGGCATCGCAATAAGCCTGATTGACCCGCTGATAAGCATCCCAATAGGTAACCTCATAGACGGTGTGTAACGAGAAATAATGGAAAAGCGGCCAGATGGTTTTGTTGCAAAAACCATAGTAAAATCCTTCCAGGTCATTTTTTGAGATAAAAACAGGTTCAAAGCTTAACTGTCGGATTTTGTCCACCACATAATCCATTTGCTGAGCGGAAATATCTTCGGCAGCTATTCCGGGCCAGCCTGTCCATACGCCCTGATGGGATTCAAAAAAAGAGGACAGACCTGTGGCCAGTCCCCCGACACTGGGTTTGAAGTCGAGAGAGGTAGGCCCCTGAATTACGTTTATCGGCAGCCTGTTAGATACAATTATTAATCGACCCATCGTTGAGTTCGCAAACTTTCTACAATGACAAACTTTTTATCCCGTTATAACGAAAAAATCATATAACACAAGCTAAAAAAGAATTTTCGTCATAAAACAATTGTTTGTTATGAAACGGCTAAAGCCTCACTTTCTTTCGAAAGGTCATCATAGAATATATTCATGAAAACAAATAATTTAAGTTCTCGTATGAGAAACAATACAGCATAAGGTCTGTCTTGAAACGTTTATTCATAAATAAATAACGTTTACCTCGAAAGGAGGTGAGCAGCGATGGCTGAGCAAAAAACAAAAAATCTGATTAATGGAATAGACACCAAAGCACTCGGTGAAACCGTCGAAGTGCTGCGTCAGCAACCTGAGCTTGGTGAAAGTAAGTTTCATATTAAAAAAAATGGCTGGGTTCGGCTCATAATCAAACCACCGTCACGAGTTTCTACAGTGCCGGGCAGGAGATAGAGCATCTCCATGAATTCAAGATGGAAGCCGATGAGCCGTTCGTGCTTGGCAGCAACGATAAGGGAGCAAATCCTGTCGAGCATCTGTTGAATGCCCTGACCTCCTGTATGACAAACAGTCTGGTGTGTCATGCAGCCGCACGAGGGATTAACATCGAGGCACTGGAATCCGAGGTGGAGGGGGACATCGATTTGCGGGGTTTTTTAGGGCTGTCAAACGATGTGCGCAAGGGATACAGAGAGATTCGTGTAAGGTTTAAGGTCAAAAGCACTGAACAGAATCTTAACAGGCTCAAGAGATTGGCGGAATACTCTCCCGTTTTCGATGTGGTCAGCAGCGGGACCGATGTTAAATTTGAAATCGAGCGGATGTAAAAAAAGTTTTTAATAAAAATATTTTTTCGTCGGCTTCTTAATAGACTTAGTGACTATACAATTTTAAGTCCGTAAAAGACGGCCGCTTGCGACCCCCCACAAGCGGCCTTAAAACGTAAAAGCATCTATCAATATATATGCAAAACAACAGGTAAAGTTCACAAAACCGGTAATAATCCGGCTTCTCCCGGAGATTAGAGAGGATAAAAATTATGGCAAGCCGGTTCTTTAAATTCATCCCCCCATTGCAAAGAAACTAACCCTTGATTTTTCAAGTATATTTTCATAGATAACAGATTGTTAAAAAAAACGCCGCAGTATGATACTGCGGCGTTTTCTATACATAGACGATTAATCATTATTCATACAGGTTTGTAGCTTCGGTTTCCTCAACGGGCCGATCGAGCTGATCGGTGTTCATTGTGACCTTGAATCGAACGTCACCCGGTTCAACCGCTCTTACATTAACCCGCCATATTGCTTGATTACCCGGTGCGAGTGAGCTTAAAGGAGCAAATTCAACCGTACCGGCGCTGTGAGTTCCACTCGTCGCTCCGCCGGAAGAAACATATTCCATATTATCCTCCAGGTTGCAAACTATACTGATGTTGGTTCCCGGGGAAGATCCCTGGTTCGTTGCAGTTATGACATACGTTGTGTTATTTCCAATCTCGACGGGGTCGTCAATATCAATGACCTCGAGCAGCACAGCCGGAATACCTTCCACCCGGGTGGCAGCCGAGGCAGAAACATCTTCAGCACAGACGGCTGACGCTGTGGCCGTATTTCTATAGGTTCCGGCAGCATCCGTAGACAGGGTCATCATCCCTGAACGTGACTGTCCCGGTCTAAGGGTACCCCAGTCCCAAACCACTTTACCTGCAGAAAGTTGTCCGCCGTTCGTTGCGGAAACAAAGGTTGTTCCTGCAGGAATCGTATCTTCGACTACAAGTTCTCCTGCAGGTGCGTCTCCCGTATTCGTAACTTCAATCTCGTACGTAACAGGTCGACCTAGATACCTTCTTTCAGGAGCCGATTTTGCGATTTCAAGAACCGGCTGTCTGACTACCGTGGTTGTCTGGTCTTCCGCCTGAAGGTCTCCATCGGCTGTAGCCTCGGCACTGTTTACATACTCACCCGTATCTGAAGCTTCCAAATCAACCTGAAATCGTTTTGATTCCCCCGCCATCAGCGTACCCACTTCGACAATAATTCTTCTTTTACCATCGGCAGTCGTGATTCCATCGGGCAATGAGTCAACAATCCTGACGTTTTCAGCAGGTCCGGTTCCGTTATTGGTTACAACCAATTCCACGGGAATCGGGTCACAGAGCAATACTTCTGAGGGAGCTATCTTATCCAGCTTCAGTCGCGGCTCAATCACTTCTACATTTGCACAGACGGGAACAACATAGGTTACTGCAGCACAGTGCTGAAGGCATTCCGTATCCATAGCCCTGCCTGTAACGGTCATTACTTTTGATTGTCCAGATTCAAGTTCTGCGATATTCCAGATGAGAACATCTTCTTGACGTTCGGCCGCGGGCCTGGCATTGTTGAATTCGAAGTTCTCGGCAAGGCGCTCGGTTATTTCAATATCCGTGACAAGCGTGTCAGCAACATTCGTAACCTTTATGGAGTAATCAAACATCGTCTTCAACTGGACCTGAGCCGGCATTATTTTATCGAGCCGGATGATACCACAGCCTTCACAGGGATATGTCCCTGTTGCGTCATGAGGTCCGCATGTCCCGACCGGCGCAGGTGCTGGTTTTACCGCTGCCGGCGGCGGAGGTGTTGGTTTTTTGGCAACCACCGTCCTACAGTTTGGGCTCCAGAAAACTTTGTGGGCCACTTCCGGAGGCACCTTTTTACCACTTAAGCCATGCCAGCTTTTACAACTCCAACAGCCGGAAAGCATAAGGGTAAGTAAACATAAAATAACTATCAGCTTTTTCATAATCAACTCTCCTAAATGAAATAATATGGGAAATATTTAATTTCTGAACCTGAGGTTATGATACGATGATATATATAATTCTTTACAGTGGGAGTACCTTTGCGTGTCACGCATAATAAATTACCTAAAGCATTCGAACTAACTCCGCAATCTTTTGAACTGTACAACTCACTATATATATAAAATATGACTCTTCAAGAAAAATTTGAATATTATTTAAAAATAAATTGATTATTTTTAGACACCTAAATCCATTTTTCCAGCCGTGCAATGTCAGAAAACAATAATAAAACCAGGAACTCAACTTCGATATAGGCAATATCCTTAAATCTGCTTCGCCAAATACTTATAAAATCAGAACGTTACAAAAGATTAAAGTTTAAGAGGATAAACCCTTTTATATATCAATTTCCCTTTTGAAAAAGCAGAATTATTCGAATAAAAATAAATGAAAATCCTCCCTCAAAAGCAATTTTTACATCATAGGCAGACTATAGAAGTAAACCAACTTTTCGTTAGTGTAAATATGTTTCTGTAAATTGGTGTTAACCAAGCAGGTGTCTGGGTGGAAGCGAGCGTAGCGAGCTGGAACCCAGATAC
>Ga0180434_10007138_pt1 | contig 12621 bp, 17 predicted proteins | sample SS_ome_7_FD_132453 | JGI IMG/M metagenome (GOLD analysis project Ga0180434, IMG submission 132453) | Hypersaline lake sediment archaeal communities from the Salton Sea, California, USA - SS_1_D_2 metaG | ecosystem: Environmental > Aquatic > Non-marine Saline and Alkaline > Hypersaline >... | reverse complement strand
CGAACAGGGCGTTGTGCTTCAAAGCCCTTCAGGGCGTCAAGCTCGACGCAGCGGTTATCAGGGACACGTATCGCGACCTGTGGTGTGACCAGAAGTTTGGCGAACTGTACCACAGGGACTTCTGGAAACCGGCGAGCTGCTGGAAAGTCGGCCCGGCCGATCGGCGCGTTACGCATTGTCACCAATACGTCCGCCAGGCGCCGCTCTGGCAGCACCGGGCGATTGTCGACCGCAATGGCGAACAGGCGGTGATGAAGAACTCCAGCGTGGCGATCATGGCCGCTAACTGGGCATGGTTGCGAGGGTGTCGGGCGATCGCCCTGGTGGGCGTGGATTACTGCGGTCCGCATGCGGCGATGATCGAACCGTTTGCGGGCGTCTCACCCGGTTGGGAAGGGCAGTACGACCGACCTGTTCCGATTGCGATAGAACGCCAGTATGCACGGGCCGCGGCGGCAGTGGAATCGGCCGGCGGCGTTTTTACGAATTTTTCACCGCGAAGCCGCCTGGATGCGGTGAAGCCCGCCGACTGGCGGAAAGTGTTGGGAGCAGACAGCTAATGCGAGCAGCAATAATCTGCACAAACAAGACATGGATCGACACGCGATCGCCGATTCGCGCGGTTGCTGTCGGTCTGGAGCGCCTTGGGTGCGACGTGGCGCCGATAGCGATTGGCGACTGGCCGATCTTCTCGAGGCTCCCCGACGTGGCGTTCATCTGGAACGGCGTTCACGGGCGGCGCGGGCAGATTGTCGGCGAACTCCGCAAACGCGGCGTGCCCGTCATGGTGATGGAAAGAGGCTTCCTCGACCGCTTTAACCATACGCAGATAGATCACGCCGGATTCAACCACACCGCCTCCTGGGCGGTGGATATTTCCGGGCCGGCGCCCGTGGACGGTGTTTCCAGATTCACCAGGCTCATCGAGATCGTCGGGGCGCCGGGATCTTTCAGACCGCGCAGCAGCGGACACATACTGATTCTCGGGCAGGTGCCCGGAGACGCCCAACTGTGCGATTCGGAGATTCGCCATGCCGAAGATCTCGTCGGCGCGGTTGACGGGGCTGCCGGGGCGGGTGTGGAACTGAGCTTTCGACCGCACCCTCTGAGCAAGTGGCGCACCCGGCGATGCGATCGGACTGCGACGCTCGACGGCGACCTGGGCGATGCGATCGATGCTGCACGGTTTGCCATAACCATAAATTCCAACAGCGCAAACGATGCCCTGTTGAGAGGTTGTCCCGTGCTGTGCCTCGGCCCGGCGCTGCAGGCCATCGCGGGAGTGGCCATTCAAACTTCACTGGCCGGTCTCAAGCGGAACATGGAAATGATGCTTGACGGCTGGAGGCCTGACCCGCGCCGCGTGCTGTCGTACATGCATTGGCTTGCGGCCCGACAGTGGACTATCGATGAACTCACCAATGGCGGCGGGGGGGTATTGGCCCGCCTGCTGTCGAACGCCGGAATTGAATTGGAGTAACCCATGAGTTTTGATTATGCATTTGCCTACGAAGACCGCGGTTTCATGCACACCTCGCGATGGTCGCTTTCGGGCATTGACACTCGCGGCGGCGGGAGCACTACTGCAGGCCGGCTTTGGATGCTGACGAGCCTGAATGACCGGACAGTCACCGCGCAGCTCTACAAGAAGCCGGACTGTGATTCGGGTGATCTCGTTGCCTCGGGCGCTTCCGACATCTCCGAAATCGAAACCGCGGCGGTCAGCTGCACGCTCTCGCAGGAAAACGCCAGCGGTGTTTCCGGGCAGTTCTGGTTTGAGTCTTACCTGGCTGACTGCGAGTATCCCGTCGAAGTGCTGGTGGCGCTATGCACCGACGAGGACCTCGCGATCGAGTACTGCAGCCTCAGTGATCTTCCGGATGATGTGTATTCCGCCGCCCAGGGGATGGCCCGTTACTGCGCCGCGGCTACGGAGAAAGTGCTCCTGTTGGTTTCGGGTCTCTATTCCCGTCAACTCGGGGGGTTCGGGGCGCCCGAGCACAAGTACCATACCGCCGCGGGCCGGGGACTGCCGGACTATCGCAGGCTGGCCAATCCCGACCAGCTCAAGGCGGCGGCAGTGCATTGGGCGCTCGGGACTGCTTTTGGAAGTTGCCACGAACTTGGCGCCGCCACCATGTACTCGCAACTGCGGGATTACCACGATCGCAAACGGGTCGAGGCCATTGAAGGCTGGAGTTTGACTCTGAACCTGGATCCCGATTCCGACGAGGATGCCGACGCCAGCAAATCCGGCGCGATGGTGCGCACCACCAGGCTGTAATACCGCCACGGCAGGAAATGATAAGATGAGCGAAATTACAATCAGCAATACCGACTGGTCCATTCTCAATGCTGTCAGGACAGCCCTGAGCGACGCTGCCGAGGGAGGTGAGGCGATATTCGCCTCGGTTGGAATGACCACCTCGGCGGGCCATCTGCGGCAGGTCCAGCTCACCGGTAAGATGCCCAAGGCAATTATCCTGTACAAGTGTGCCGGCGAGCATAACGGGACCGACGGCCGGCGCTTCTGCTGGGTGTCGCTGGAGTTGATTCTGGCCACCAGAATATCGTCGGGGGGCGATGCATCCGGACGCGTCCAGGAGATCCTTCGACTCAAGAATGCCGCGATCAATGCCGTGGAAACTGATCCTCCGGCCGAGGCTGTCGGCGCCGCCACCGCGGACCTGTACAGGCCGGCGATATTGTGGAGGCCCGCCGACATCGAACTCAGCGAACCCGGCCTCGATCCATGGGTTCTCTGCCGCCTTGGCCTGGAAGTTACCTACGTGCTATCGACCGCCGCATCACACTGACAGGGAGCCAGACCCATGCCATCCGTTCATAACCCACAGAATGTAAGTATTGGCGCCACTGAACTGAGCGATGTTTTGTCCATCGAGTGGCACGAGCACCGCCGGGAGATCGTATCACCGCCCGGTGACGACGAGATATACCACCGCCGGGTTGGATACGGTAGTGCGGTCGCGGGTGGAAGGCTGATCTTTTCCGATCCCGCCCGGGCCGCCGCGGCGGCAGGACGGTTCGGTACGCTGATTGCCACCCTCGAGGGCGTTGGCGGTGGAAGCGATCGGACGTTGACCATAACCAGCGTGCGGACCGGGGGATCGAACAACCTGGTCGGACACAATCGCGCCGCGGTCTGCAGCGTGGAGTTTCTCGCTGCCAGCAGCGATGGGGCGATCGGGCCGGTGACCTTAACGTGAAGCAGAAACTAACAGTGGAGGCGCAACATGAAGCAATCGAGTATCTACATAGAACCCCAGGCCCGCAAGCCTCAGCCATCGCCCGTGGGCGAGATCGCCAATGACATTGAAGGCCCCGGACCAACGATCGTTCACATCACAAACTACTACGCAGGCACTGAAAAGCAGAAGGTCCATAACGATTTTGTTCGCGGTGGGACCGACGGTTCGGTGCTTTACTGATTAACCTGGGAAGGGACCATGAGCAATCCGACTTTTGACACGCAATTGCTGTGTGACTGCTGTGCCGTTGAGATGCCCGGTTCGCCCGAGGCCAGGGTCTACCTTGAGAACCTGCCCGGCGTCAGCGGAGACTTCGTGCAGCTCCACGGACGCGGCGGGCGCAAAATCCTGCTGCGTGGCGAACTGACGGTTACCGGCGCCACTCCGGCAGCGGCGCACCAGGGGCTTAAGACCCTCATACGTCAACGACAGCAGCTCGTCGGAACGGTCGGCACCTACGTTGGAACCGACGGGCAGGCTTGCACCGACTGCGTGCTGATGGCGTATCAACCGCGAGCATCGCGCGTGTATGCCAACGGGCAGGACTACACCGCCTCGGCGCCAATCACCGCTGAAATCCACCAGGCTGCGATATGAGCTACTCTACCGACGGGATAACAATTGTTGATGATCGGCCCTTTCACGGCGGCAGGTGTCTGAGTATCCGGACCACCCATGGAGACAAGGTCATCCAATGCTACGTTTCCGGTGTTTTGGTGTCGTGGGCCGTGCCCCGCCAGGGCAGTGTCGAATTCGTTCTCGCCGAGTCGTCGGCGGCTGACTTGCTCTTGCTGCTGGCGGTGGACGCCTCCGAAGCGGAGATGAACTACTGGGACCAGGCGTTCGGTCTCGACCCGGTCCGCGCCAATCGGATCCGGGTCCGGACTCCCCAGTTGTCGCTGGCGTACATGCCCGGGGATGTGTGGAAGGTCTACAGCGGCGCCGTCGGTCAATCGCAAGCCGACCGGCTCGAACACGTCCAGCCGTTCTTTCCCGGCGGGCGGGGCGCCGGCGGATATGGTATTGGTTATGGCGATGCATACGGTTTTGACGCCTCCGGCGCCACGGGCTACGGGGCGAATTTCGGACGCGGTGAGTATGGTTTTGATTGCGACATGCTGACGTGGACATCCGAGCCGATGCCTCCGGGTACATATCCGATTGCGGTTGTTGTCGCCGACAGGCACGGAAACGATTCACCATCGTGGACAGCCGAGGTGACTCTTACCGGCTACGCGCGCCCGGCTGCTGATTTGACAGGTGATTCATACGATCCCTCTGACGGCAGACTGGGGTTTTCTTTCACGGAATCTGAGGACATAAGCTAATGGCAAACCCTACGGAAACAGCATTGAGCGCTTCGGCGGCGGCGGATTTGAGTGGTACGATCGACGGCGGTACAGGCGCCGCGTATTGCACTATCGGACAGGCCGAGTACTACACCAGCGACTTTCGCAAGGAGGCGATCAACAACCGCATTCTTGCGATGGTCAACAAACTCCGTGTAGTCAAGGACGGCGACGCGACGTTCGGTGTCTGGTCCGGCGAATTTTGCGACGGTGTTACCGCGCAGGCATATGCGGGATCGTCGGGCAATTCGCTGACCGCCGACTCGACCAATTACATTTACCTGACCGCCTCTGGCGTACTGACGGTTAACACTACCGGTTTTCCGACCGATGCGGCCCATGTACCGCTGGCAACGATTGTTGCCGACGCTTCGGGCGAGTTTGACTTCTCGGACATTACCGACTGTCGCGGAAGGGCGATGTTCTCGGTCGTAGGGAACGTCGCCACCGGTAAACGAGTCTCACAGGTCCTCGATATAGGGGATTTTACCGACAACGGCGACGCTACCGGGTACATCGATTTCACTTCGGCGGCAATCCCCGCCGGCGCCATTGTTGTCGGATGGAAGGCGGTTGTCGCCACGGGGTTTACCGGCGACACCACCGCAGTGGTCGAGGTCGGCATCTCCGGTGACACGGACGCATACAGTGCTGACGCGACCCAGTCCGTACTGGCTGCTGCGACTGTCGGATCGGCGGCAAAAGAGGCCTCGGCGTTCGTCACCGCAGCCGCTACGCCGCGAGTGACCGTCACAGGCGGGTCGGACTTTGGAAACATCTCCGCCGGTTCGATGACCCTCACCGTCTACTACGTGGAACCGGACTAAACCGGCCTGGTTCCAATTGGTAAGAGCAAAACAATAAAGAAAAGACTCGGCGCCGGAAATCGTTCCGCGTCGTGGAGGCCCGGAGAAAATGACCGACTACTACTGCGATCTTGGCGAGGGAACGTTCGCTGACAATGCGGGCACGGCGACGGGGACGGCGTACACGGGCCCGGCGGGCCTCCAGGCGGCGATTCGCGGGACCGGCAGCGCCACCGCCCTGGCGGCAGGCGACACGCTGTACATCAAGGGGACAGGAGACCTGTCGCGCCTCGTCCTGCTCGACTGCAACGGGACGGACGTAAGCGCGTGGGCTCCGACTAACGTCGTCCGCAACAAGGACGGAGCGGGTGACGACTGGACGGGCGTCGTCGTCCAGGCCAACGACGACCCGCCGGGCAATCTCGGCGCCGACGACCTGGTGCTCGTCTGGCTGGACTCCGGAAAGAGCGTCGACGATATCGACCTGGCCGACGGCATTGAAAACACCACGCTCGCTGAGAGCGCCGACCCGCTTGCGGCCAAGTCCGCGCCCGGCGTTTACTTTGTAAATAACGGTTCGTCGGCCGCCCCCATTAAGTTCGTCGGCGTGAACTCATCGTGGAAGGAGGATGATACGATGGCGGTCATGGACGGTAACGACAAGGCCGTCACAGGGTTCGCCAGAACCGAGATTCGGTCGTACATCGACTTTCGTAATATCCACGTCACGCGAACGACGAGTAGCGCGTGGGCGGCGGCCTTCCAGTTCCGGAACTGTTCGTGGGTCAACTGCGAAGCATCTGCGAGCGGCGCTCATGGCTTCAGCGGCGGGGGTTCACTTCAGTATTCGTCGATGATAAACTGCCGGGCCTACGACAATAACCAGTGTGGTTTCGGGAATATATATGGTTCATCGTTGTTCGGCTGCACGGCCTATAATAACGGCGCCGAGGGATTCCACCTGACGTATTCAAACGCCAACAACTGTGTGTCGTATGAGAACGTTACGGGCTACAACATCGCTCGGGGGTGTTCACTGACCAACTGCGTCGCGGACAAGAACACTTACGGAGTCGATCTCGACGCCGGGGCGATGGTCGTCGGATCCCGCATAACGAACAACACGACCTATGGGCTGATGGGCGCAGAGTCAGCGCACGACCCGTATTGTTTCTACTCCGATAACGGCGAGAACTTCCAGAGCGACGTTTACGACGACCGCGTTTACGGTGAATCGACCCGCGTCACCTCCGGCACGATCGGCTACATCGACAACGACGACGCGACGGCCAACGCAGATCGAAACTACGGCCTGACCAACGCCGCGACATCGAGACGCCAGGAGGTGACGCTGTGACGGACCAACAGCCAACAGCCAACAGCCAACAAGGAACGCCCAACTCCCAAGTGAACGGCAACAACACGGCAACGGCGACGGCAGCGGCTGCGGGCGTTTGGTTTGCCGTTGAGCCAGTTGCCAGTTGCCAGTTGCCAGTTGCCAGCGACCGAAGGGAGCATCGCCCATGACCACCGCCTATTTAACAGCCGGGTTGGGCGTTCAGGACACGTCAATCGCCGAGCCTTCGGAGACGGCGGCATTCATCACCGCCGGTTTGGCGGTATTTGACCTGCCACACACGGGCTACCACCTGTACGTCACGCAAGGTGGTCTGGCGGACACTGATTTCGAGGCCGATCCGGTAGCGGTGATTCCCGCGGGGCAGTCTTCGGCCTCTCTCGTCGGTTACGGTTTTGCCGCATCCGAGCGGTATACGCTTGTGCTGCGTCCGGTCATTGATGATGCGGAAACGCCGGATATCTCATGTCGTTTCGAGTTCGAGACGGATATGGACGGTCAGTGGCCTGGGCTGCGTCCCGGTCCGGTCGAGGCTGTGGGCGCCGAGGTGCTTTCGGGCGGGCAGGTGGTTGTATCGTGGACGTACAGAATCTGCGAAGGGGGTGCCGCGCCGGAAGACTTCGGCATCTACTATGCCTCCGGTTCGGAGATTACTGTGGGCAACCCTCAAGCCACGGTCAACTACGAGCGGGATGGCGGGCAGGCCTGCACGTTATCCCTGGTTGGGGGGCAAACTTATTTCTTCGGTGTTACCGCACGCGGCGCCAGTGGTGTTGAATCGCAGTTGTCGCCGGTTGTCGGGCCGGTTGTCGCGGATTCGACCGCTCCGATGACCCCACCGGTAGTCTTGACAACAACTTTTTGACCGCCTGTGCGACCAGGCGGGCGGATTTTATCAACAAGGATATCTGAAAATGGGTGTATGTGCCTTCAGATCAGGCCGGCGTGGCGTGGTTTTTCGCCCGCAGAATTATCGCCTCTATCACGCGGCGGTTCGAACCGAACGCTCCGGGCGTCCCGGATGGGAGGCCGAGGTCCCGCAGAATCATTGGGAACCGACTGTGCTCACATGGGCTGCCAACGGCAGAGTTTCCAGTATGCAACTCAGGCGAGTTATCGGCGCCGGTAGCGAAAAGGACCGCGATCGCCCCGAACGCCTGGATATTTGCGCGGGCGACCGGTTTCGTCTGGTCGAGAGCACCTCACGAAGAGGCGGCAGGGAGATATTTCGAGGTTATGCGGGGCAGGGGTCTCTGACCATCCAGGCCAATCCGGACTTCGAGTCGGCGGCCGTAGTTGCCTACGGACCGGAGTTGCTCTTGCGCGGATGTGCAGTGACCGGCGCGTGGTACATGACCGGCCAGGTCGACGATGCCGAGATTGCAGGAACCGCCGGCGATGACGATCGCGTGCGAGCCAATGTGGTGGCGACTAACCTGCCTGTCGTTTTCAACGAAGGTGGTCTGCCGAACGCCGGCGATCCGAATTGGACGCTCGCTACCGAGGTGCAGAGTGAGCATCATTGTGCGGTTTTCTGCGCGCCGGGTCGGATCGTTCGCGACGACCAGGACACTGTGGTAAGCCAGGGTCGCCACTGGGATGCATACACGGCGTTGCGGAGCATGATCGAATGGTTTGACAACGGAAGGGTGATAAGTCATACCGCAACCGATTGGCCGGCGATACGGCAGATCGCCGCGGCGCCTATCGGGGAAGTCAACGTTACGGGGATGGGTCTTCTCGAGGCGATACGGGCCGTGCTGCTTCCCGCGGGCCTGGGCTTCGCGGTCCAACCGTGGGCCGGTCCGGACGGTACACACAGCCTTCGCGTGTTTCGCCTGCACCGAACAGGCCGGCCTGGTCCATACCTTGGCGACTGGGCCGACGACGTGTCGGCCGGTTCGACCGCCGCCCAGAGGTGCAGCGTTCAACGCCTCGACTTTTCGCGAGATAACCATCGTATCGCCAACGCCGTGCTGGTTGTCGGCGATCGAAAGCGCCGCGAGGTGTCGCTCGAATACTCCAGCCGGCCCGCGTCAGATCTGCAGCCGTACTGGACGGGCGAAGATGATCTTGACGACTACGCAGAGTCGGGAGTTGTGGCGTGGCGTCACTGGACGGCCGCACAGTATCGAGCGTTCTGCGCGAACTATACTTACGGTCTGGAAAGTGCCCGTAAACACCCTTTCCGCTCGTTTGTGTGGAACGAGGACGGCGCTCTGGCGCCGATCGTACAAAAAATCCCGGACCTGAGCGACTACGGCGCCGGAGGCAGGGCGGTTCGCCGCCGACGCCCGCTGGCAAACGCCCTCAGCTTTGACGAAGCCGACCGTACGCTTCCGGCCGCGGTCCTGCTTTCGATAGCGGGAAACGACGATTCACGCTTGCGAGTGCCCGCCTGCATCTGGACGGACCGGGCGGGCTTTACACTGACGGCGCGAACCCTGCACGACTGGTATCCCTACGCCACCGCGGAGGCAAGAGGCATTCAATCCGGCGGCAGTAACCTCTACGAACTCTACGGCGGATTGTCATACCTGCAACTGTTGTACAACACTATCGAAAACGTCAGCGGCCAACCGCAATTGAAACTGCACCTGACCGGGTCCATAGAGAGCGACCAGTGCGTGACCGGTCTGGCGGACTACACGCAGGAGAGCTCCTGGCCGTTCCGGGCAGAGAAGGTCGTCTTCGCTCCCCACCGTTTCAAGTGGCGAACCGCTCTCGGAGATGCCGGCGACAGCGTTGATGACTCGCCCGACGCAGCCCTGTACGCCTCTGCCGTTAAAGACGCGACGTCCGACGCCATCGGTCACGGCAGCATTATTCTGCGGGGGATCGACAGGACGTATCACGTTGGCGATGCGATTTCTGCCACGCGCGGGCGAGAAGTTAATTTGCGGATCGGCGGACGCGACATCGCCGACGCCCGGGCTTTCGCCCCGGTCGTGATTGCAGTTGTCTGGAACTTCCAGTCCGGCGCCGCAAAAACAGAACTGGTTCTCGAATCACCCTTGCTGCAGGTTACAAGGTAATGATTGCAAAGCAGACAGAAAACTACCGCCGACAGCAGTCCTCGCTGGATTCCGTCCACCGTCCGGCGGCCGAAGATAGCGCTGAATTCCCGGCCCGCGCCGCAATCGCGGGAATCGCCAGAATTGTCACCAATGACGATGACGGCGACTACACGATAACTCAGCAGTGGTGGGACTCAGGCGCCGACCCGACGGCATGGGCCGACGCCACCTCGCCGGGTGGATTGGTTTCCGCACAGGCCCGCGATATCAACCAGCGAGGTGACGGACGGGCCGGGCAGATAGTTCGCTTCTGGCAGGGTCGCAACATGAGCGGGGGCCTCGAAACGTGGATCGATCTCGGTTGGATATCCACCGGTTTCTGGGCCGAGATCACCGCCAATGCCGCCGACGGAACGAACCGCTGGAAATACGCCTTCTCGGAAGTCTACAAGTCGTCGTCCGGTTACGGCGGCTGGGCGACGCTGAGCGGGGGCAGATCCGGCACGACATCGACAAACCCGGCCCGCAACACGATCGAGGATATGAACACAGGCGCCGGCGCGCACGTTGAAGGATGCGGGGTCGATGTCGATCATCTTGACACATCTGACTGGACGTTTGAGATCATGCCCTGCACGACCGGGAATATCGTTTGGATGAGAGAAGTGGCCCGGGGCGAAACGATCGAGTATTGGTTCAGTTATGCCAATGGCGTTGACGGGGAGTGCGACTGATGGGCGCGATTCTTTTACCTGTTGGATGCTGCTGTGCAAGCGGTTCGGAGAATCCCTGTGCGTACTGTGATGATAAAACCCCGGTAAGTCTCAGTGTGACTTTCTCGGGCATCACCGTCTGCACCGCGTGCTATGTCATTGGCGCCGGTCCGGTGTCTTACAAGTTTACAACCGCACCGCCAACTCCGGTCGGACCATATACCCTGGCGCAGACCGGCGGTAGTTCTTGCGTGTACGAATACTCAGCGGCTGTGTCGGGCCAAATCGACATGTACGCCGTAAACAACTGTACGGGCGGAAGCAGCAGTTTCCCGTTAATCAACCAGGTGATCCGCGCAACGTTTACTGCCGGCACGATCGCTCTGACCGGCTGGTGGACCCACGCGCAGAGCGGACCGATGGCCATGTACGGACCGGACACGTTCTTCTTCAGCAAGACGCTCACGCCGGTTTCCGTATGTGACGGACCCTGGTCGCCGTCGAACGGTCTGGTTGCCTGCAACACGTCCGGCCCGACCTATATGGCCCACGGCGGGGCGGCCTCGATAGTCGCCAACTTCTAATGACGGATTTCGCGAAATCACAACACTGCCGCCTCCGCGTCCACTGCCCGGCTTGCAGGACGGATACCGCATGGCGTCAAAGCGTCGGGGCCCCCGACGTTTGTCCGCACGGCGTGACGGTTGATGACCTTCCGCCGGCGGTGGATATCGCAGCCTTGGTCGCCGGGCGGTTGGCGATATGCGACGCGTGCGACGACGACGGCTGCGGCGTGAAACACCAGAGCAGTTGCAGGCGGCGAGCGGTGCTCGGCCGCGAAAATTTCCACTGCCCCCACGGGCGGTTTTAATGGCAGGATTCCCAATGGCGAAAATTGACTCCGCACCCCGTTGGATGATTGGTTTGATTGTTCTGTTCGCCGGCGCTCTCGGGACGGTGGGGGCGATCGCGGTAACCAACGCGGCCACCATCTCCGAGCGCAAGGAATCGCAGAAGACTCAATTCGAAGACATCAAAGCGCGCCTCGTGCGCATCGAAAACAAACTTGACGCACTGGAGAAATGAAATGAAGACAGTATTGATCGTCGCGGTAATTCTGCTCGTGCTTTGCGGATGTGATGGAACCGGCGGTATGGGCGGGCAGGGCATCGCCATAAGCGCCGATAACGGATCGTCTGTATCCGACGTGCATATTAACATCGTCGACGGCGGGACCGACCTGGGGCTGTATCGTCCTTCCCCGACCACCAAACCGGCGCAAAACGCAAATGCGGAAAACTGAGATGGCGACTCAAAGCGATGGAATCAGTTTTGGGACGCTTGTCCTGCACGATACCGGGGATGTATTCGAGCTTGCAGTTGACTTCGTTGTGCGAATTGGCGACGGGACTGTGCTGATCGCCCCTAAGGGAACGACCACCGACGGCGCGTCGATCCCGCGATTCTTCTGGCGCCTCATCGGGCCGCCCATGACGGGACGCTACCGCCAGGCCGCGGTAATCCACGACGCCGGATACACCGGCGACCTCCAGTGGCGCATCGGCGGGGCGTTAACAGAATACGACCGAAAGGCCGTGGATGCACTGTTCCTGCAACTGATGAAGGCCCTCGGCGTCTCGTGGTGGCGAAGGCGACTGATGCACCTGGCCGTCCGATGCTTCGGCGCCAGACACTGGTCGCATCGCTGACGTTCAACCTTGCCGGAGGCCGATAGCGCCCGATCAGTCAACTATCTTCGCTGTCGTCAACCTCGTCGGGACCGTCGGCCAGGCCTTCGGGCATGGGGATCAGGAGTCCTCCTGCGCCGAGTCCGCCCTTGAGCGGGGTCTTGCGTTTCCTGGGCTCGCGGGCGGGCTGATCGTCGTCTTCGTCGGGGAAGGCATACCCGTCAGCCGTCGCCAACTGCTTGATCGACAGGCTGATTCGGCGCTTCTCCTCGTCGACGGAAACTACTTTCGCCTGAACGCTCTGGCCTTGGCGGACCACTTCCTCGACTCGGTTTACCCGCTGCTCGGCCAGTTCGCTGATATGCACCAGGCCCTCGACGCCGGGGACCAGTTGCACGAACGCCCCGAACTCGGCGGTCCTG
>Ga0180434_10007136_pt1 | contig 12625 bp, 21 predicted proteins | sample SS_ome_7_FD_132453 | JGI IMG/M metagenome (GOLD analysis project Ga0180434, IMG submission 132453) | Hypersaline lake sediment archaeal communities from the Salton Sea, California, USA - SS_1_D_2 metaG | ecosystem: Environmental > Aquatic > Non-marine Saline and Alkaline > Hypersaline >... | reverse complement strand
TGTTCTAGTTTATATATTCCATTTTATATATTGGATTTTATATATTTGACTTGCTAAATAAATATAAATGTCCACTCGCATAATTTAGGTATGACAATTAAATGTTGTTTATGCAAGAAAAATGCGACGCATAACATCGCATATACAAATAAGAATTATTGCTTTTCTTGTTGGGAAAAGGTGAGAAATAAAAATGGGAAGAAAAAGAATCGTAAGTGATAAAGAAATACTAAACGTCATTAGAACATACCCTGAATTTTATTTAAGGGTGAATTATTCAGCTTTAGCCCGACGTTTTGATATATCGGACGTCGGAATAAGAAAGCGTGTGCTAGAACTTGCGAGGAAAAGTAAGGAGAATAAAAGAAAAATTCGCCTTATCAGTTATTTACATGAGGTTTGCAGGAATGACGATTAAAGAAGCGGGGCGAAAACTCGCGCATCTTTTGGGCTATGTATTGCAAAAAATAGCCGATCTCTTTAAATGGATTGGTTCAAAGTTGATGTATGTATGAATATCGCAAGCAATGGCGCATTAAAATTAAAATGTCCTATTTGTAATACTGAGACATTAACAAAAATTGATAAACAAAAAGGTATTATTGTAAACTGCTTTCGTTGTTATGTATGCAATACATGCTTTAAACATGAAAGACACGCGTTGATAAGGATATGAAATACGTAAAGGGAAGATTTAAGGTACGATGCGCTTATTGTGGGCGTATGATTCGACCGCAAGAGATGGAATCACATTTAATATTTAATCATGGTGTTAAAAAACACCCACTAAATAAGAAGGGTGAATAGATGAGGTTATTTATTTTTAAAAATAGAGATGAAGAACACGGTTATTATATTGGCATACTTTCCGGTATGGTGATATTTGCTTTCTTACTCGCTTTAATTTGTTGATTATGGGATATTATCGCATCGCTAATCATAGCTATCAATGTTATGACTGTGATATAGAAATAAAACAAGGAGAACGCGTCTATGTATATGGGGCGTATAGATCGTTAAAGGCATTATGTTATAATTGTGCTATTGATAAGCATGTAAAAGAATTACAAAACATAAGAGTTATAACGATCTAAGATCTTTTTATGAGTTTGACAATTGCGTTTTTGTGTTTTTTCTCATAGTTCTTTTTTATTTTTTCTGCTTCCGGTCTTTTTTGAGCCGCTACGGGTAAGCGTCTTTTTCTTTCGTATATTTCTATGTCGTATTTATCGTAAACGCTGTTTTGTTCTGCCCATGACAAAGATCTTTTAGTGCTTCGTTTCGCTGCTTTAGAATTCATAACCATTTAACCACCACCATACATATATTTAGATATTAGTACTATTAAAAGAGCACCTATCGGTAAAGCAAAGTAAAGCACTAGACTTTCTTCGGCGTTGCATTGATTGTCATTACAACCATATTGGCAGCGTGTTAATTTATGCTGTGTCCATTGCGTACCGTTTATTGTTAAATCCCATTCTGCCCGCAAATGTGTATTGTTTACACAATAATAATAAGACGGCACATCGCCCCAATCAACATTTATATTATACTGATAAAGCCCGCTTACATTGGCAACATTCTTATTAAAGATAAAGTATGAGGATTCGTTTTCAGTATCTAGATCGTGATAACATGTGACACTATAATTTATTTGTTGTTTATTGTAGCTAGCGTTAAAAATGAATTGCCGGCTTACAGTTTCGTTTATTATGATTTTGCTTTCATTTGAATAAACACTATCGCTTATGTTAAAGCGTATTGAACAATTATCTATAACAATATCGGGATTGTCTGAATACATAGTATAATTTATTGTTACTTCGAATTCGCTTAATGTTGCATTTATTGGCGTTTCTAGAATAAGAGAAGTATTTAAAATTACTGCTTCTTCTTCGTCACCGAATGTGTATGATGGTGATGGGCTATGTTTTTTATAAACAGCTACCCAATCCCAATAAACACCCTCTCGTTTATGTCCACGCGCTGAAATTCTTAAATCTTTTGTTGGTACATAATCGCTTTTTGTTGCAACACTATTGGAAATATTATAATTTAATTGTGTGTCATTTCTCCATATTTCCCATATTGAAAAATTGCTTAATTCCGCATAAGTTGAATCTAAACCATCTGCATCTTCCGACCAGCTCCCGCTTGTACCGCTACGTAGATCAATATCCCCATCATTTGCACAATCGTCGATTTGTATTGTTGCATACTCACCATAAGATACACCGTAACTCTGAAATCCAACATCAATCATATAATCGTTGACGCCTCCAACATCTAAGCTTTTTGCGTAATATTCCATTGTATAATTAACGCCAAATAAGGCGTTTGCTGTTTCGTTTGTTTCTAGAGCACAATCACCGCCAAAACCTGAACCGTCACCCTCAATCGTTAAAATTGAATTGCTAACACCGCAATGATCACCAAAAATATTACGCCAACGGCTAGTATTAAGTTGATTGTTTGGTGTATCGAAATGATCAAAAAAGAAAAATGTTTTATCGTAGTTTGACACGTCGACGGCATCGGTGTTATTGTAATAAAGCCAAATATACGAAGCACCGAGCGTATAATTATTAGATGTATTCACGTAAACTGTTGCATAATCACTATTAACAGTCTGATTCCTTTCAATGTAATGATTTAAAATATTATTTGATAAATCGGTAAATCTTAGATCGTCAAAATCTGCTTGCATTGAATCATTGTATTTTATATATAGTTTGTGTGTATAATCATCTTCGGATTTGCCGGCGTTATTCGTTATTGTAATTTTTCTACGTTTTCCCCATGATTCATTAAAGAAAGTCCAATCTTTTTGGATAAATTCGTCTTTAGTTTCTTTTATCTCGCTTTTCTTTTCAACATAATAACTTTTTATTTTTGGAAGTGCCATTTTGTAATTTGTTGGATTGCAGACTTCATAAAGCATTTTATGCTCTGTTAGATCTTGATCAACACTCTTTAATTTTGAAAATATATCCGATGTCTTAGCCGTTCTTAATGCTGATTTTTGCAAAGGATAAGCGGAAAAATTTAAAGCCGGTATTATATCAATCGGCTTTTGACCGTATCTTATTGTGTCACCTGTGACGTGTAAAACATCAATACAAGAGCGGGCATCAATGCTTACATCTTTCATTTCGCGCCATTGCATAGCGCTAGATCGTATTGTACCGTTCTTTTGTTCAACTGTATAATTACAAATGCTTGAATTTAAGGTTTTATCACCTTTTTTAGTGCAAGCGTAAGAATAAGTAAAATTATCAAATTTTGCTGCGTTTATGCTTACGTTTTCTTGTACGTAATAAGTACTTGAAAGCGCATACATTCCGCTTATGATTACAAGCAAACAAGCTATTACATAATTTATTTTCATTATATCACCATAAAGGATAAAATATGCCGAACACTGAAATTAATGCAAGTGCGGACATAACGACAAAAACTAATCTAGTAAAATCGTTAGATCCTATCGAACGAGGAATATTATTTAAATCATTATATGCGCGATCGCCTAGATCTCTTATTGTCGCTTCGCCGCTTAATGCTGATTTATTTAGACCGTTTGCTTCTTGTAATTGTATTTGACTTTCGGTATCAGTGGGGGCATAAAATAAAATAGTTGAATATACCATTAAGAAAATCATATAAAAGACTAGATATAATACAAATATTGTTTTTCCACTTTTCATTTATATCAATCCCCGAAGCCACCTTTAAAGATCATGTACATAAGTCCGGATATTACCGCAGATCCTATAAACAAGACCAAAGCCAAATAGTTATTGGATATAATCCCGTTTCCGCTTCCCATAATCACATCGGACGCGCCAATACATGCAAACATAAACACGGTCAGCCCGACAATCGCAGCAATAGGAATATTATGTCTTAATACATAAATTACGGGCCATTCGACAAATATCAATAGAATAAAGATAAGCATTGCTTCACCATTTGATACAAAGGCAAGCGGTAAAGCCATTAATGCCGCCATGAATCCTTGATTATCGTCGTCTTCTTCAAAATTCCAAAATTCTGAGGAATCGCAATTTATATCAGAGGCGTTTACAATGTTAACAGTTACACCTAAATAGCAAGTATCCCAACCGTCAGAACATACGATTTCGTTTTGTGTTTGCGATGTTTTATAATCCCATTCATTGCGATTGATACCGTTTCTTATTGGAATACTTATATTTTGCGGATCAATTTCATAAACTACGCCGTTACCGTTTGTTGTTGAAACGTCAACCGATCCGCCGATATATGCAAGAGTTGGATAAATTGAGCATATACCTTTATTGTTTGTTAAACATGATTGACCATTAACATTTATTAAAACGTTTGCCTTGCTTAGTAATTTATCATTACAAGGATAAACCGCTTTCAATGTTAAAAGTTGCTGTGGTGCGGATATGTCAACATAATAAGAAAAGTTGCCGTCAAATGCGCCGCACTTCTTCCCGTCGTCGTCGGCGTCTGTTGTGTCGTAATAGTTACCGGTCTTTAATGCAAAAGATCTCTTGTTTCCTTTATACGTGATATTTACAACATATTCAGTCAATGGGCTAACATAGGGCAGATAACAACGACCGTTTGTATCACTTAAAGCAGTATACCCGCTTATTTGGCATGTTGCGCCGCTTATCATTTTTGGTGATCCGGCTTCTTGTTCATAAACGTACATGTTAATAGCAAGGACGCGGTCTTGTTGTAGCAATAAAATATTTTGCATTTGATTGTCTACGCTTATATTATCAGTGTATATATAAGATCCCGTATTGCTGAATGAATAGCCGGCAGGCGCGTAACATGTTACTTGTTTGTCGCCGCCGTATACTTCCATATTGCAAACCGAATCAGTGACAACGCGTGACCGATCATGAATAGTCACATTATCATCAATTACACCGACATAATGATATTGATCCATGTCTTCATTTGCCCTAAAATGTAATATTTGTTCACGTGTTATTTTATATTCTCCAAGATCCACTTGTTCAACTTTCACCGGAATTATTGAAGATCTATTAATTAATGCCGTTGGTACGCCGTCGCTTGTTACATCTATTTGTGCAAGCTGTCCACTTACACCGTCATCACAATAAAAGGAATTCTTAAAGAAATGAGTATTATTCTTACCCGTATAATATGTTAAATTCCAATTATGGTTTGTTGTACAAGATTTATGTTGTGACGGAAGCGGAGAAGTAAAACCGTCGTTTGTTAAATAATATCTGAATTGATTATCGTACCACAAACGCGGACTTGATGTAAATGAAACATTCGTAACGTTGTTTCTTGATATGTATGTATATATTTGATTATTTGTTATTTCTTCATTTGTTGGATTAGTATTTGAATTAGCAAAAATCATTATTTGTGATATGTTACCGAAATTATAGGAAAATGGGACACGACCATAAAAGAACATCGGCTTATCTTTATTATATTGAGTACTCTCTAAAAATCCTTGATGGTGATTTTTCCATACTGTAAACCATGAGCCGCTATAAACATCTTCGTCAATTGAATAAAGCAAAGTATCAATATCCTTATTATATGATTCGGGTGGTGTTAATGCTGAGGAATAGGCATCTAGCCCCGCACTACTTCCATAGGTTGTAAGTATTTGATTGCTATTTGCTAGATATTCGGTACGCCCGCTTGATGTGCATGTTTGATCATCTATTTGACACGTGACGCCTTCAACGCTATCAAAACCGACACCGCAGGAATCGAGTTTAGGCAAGAATGAGACATTAAACCGGTCAGCGCCAGACGTCACGAAATCGTTTAGAGTTACGTAAATCAGTGCACGATCTACGGGTGAATATAAATTCTCATAATATGAAGCGGTGCACCATGTCCAATATGTTGGCACGACGTAATAGTTTCCGAGATTCTGATATAACGCAGCTGTTAAAACTTCGTCGGTATCGTCATCTGAATAGTAAATATTTCTTATATATGAGCTCAGACCTTGAGAAGAGTAAGACATATTTAAGCGGCATTGTCCGCTTACTGATTCTTGACTTCTTCCATCGGGATAATATGTATATCCCGCTTCGGTTTTTGCATAAGTACCGTCGGGATATTTATCAGTTGTATAAACTTGACCACCATAAATATACATGCTCATATCGTGGTCTATGTTCCCCGTTGTTGTCATTGTTGCAAGATGTGACGCAATCGCTCTATATTGATTAGATGAAATAATGACCTTAACACCGTTATTGATTGCGTTCAATACTGCCGTTCTTACATTTGTTGACATTAAGCCGGCGCTTCGGTCTACGCTTTCCGGTGTTATCACTAAAACATCATAACTATTAAATGCAGAACTTGAAATGCTAGTACTTGCAACATCATAAGCAGAGCCAGCATTAAAAGTATTTATTGTTGAATATCCCAATGATTTAGTGACATTTTTAAAATAATTTTCTGAGTATGTCGGCTTATTATATATGTCTGAGGGAAGACCGGAATACCAATTATTTTGTGATGAATAGCCGATAAAAGCTATTTGTCCGCGATTCTCAATCTCTGAAAAATTAACGTTAATACTTGTTGATCCCGAATGTATTTGATCTTCAAATGTTTGAAGAGATAAATTAAGACTGCCGCTTATTTCTGCCGTGACCTCTATATTATAAGTATCTTCTTTAAGACTTATTGCTTCGTTTGTGTCACCGTATGAAGTGGTGCGATCATATACCGTCGCCGTTGCATTTGTTATTTTGTAATAACATGGATTACAAAAATAAGATGTTGCACCGTCTGATTGATAAAAATTCATAGTAAACGTACTATTTGCCGCATATCCTAACGATAAGAACATGGTAAATATTAACAAGACATTTAAAATTTTAACTGATTGATTCAGTTGCATAAACAACAACACCACCATTTAATAAAAGCCATATAGCCAAAACAATAAATTTTATCGTATTTGTTGCCCATGTTTCCGAAGACATGAACGTGTATAATAAGATAAAGCCGAGTATCATTAAAATTGACATTCCACCGCCGAAAACTGCTGCTAATGTATGATAAGAACTCATAACTAGTATAAAGAACAAAGTATTATTAAAAGATATGGGGCGAAATGCCCCAAATCTCCGATTTTGCCCGATCTTATATCTTTTTGAGAGCGGCTGCAATGTTTTCGAGTCCGAAAGACAAGAAGAACATCAAGATTCCAAGACCGAACATAACCGCTTGAGTTGCTGTCAAATTGGCATAAAAGCTTGTACCGCTTGCCGTTGCGGCGAGCCCTTCAACCATGACGTTACCCATCAGTATAAGTCCGATAGTGAAATACACAATCTTTTTTAGAAAAGATTTATCCATTCCTTATCAGCTCCAACTAATTACAAGAATCGAAGATCGATCCAGTATTCATATATTCAACCGCAAGTTTTTAAAAGATTGCCGTACTTTTAAAATACATGGCGATAATTTCGGACTTACAACAAAAAACAATCGTTAAGATGTACAACGAAGAAAAACCGGTATTGATAAGCTATTTTTTACGCATATACAAAAATAAACGATCATGTGAACGATCGATTGAATATCTTACAAAAGCCGGTTTGATAATAAGCACAAAAAATATTTTTGGTGCGGATCAAAAGCGTGTTTGTTATCAGCTTACATCTAGAGGTTTACAGCTTGCCGAAGCGCTAATAAAAATAGAGGAGCGATTTTAAAATGGATATTCTTTTATTGAGTATGTTCGGAATGATCGGAATCGGAATAATCGGCTTTATCCTCATGATATACATTCAATTTGTCATGTCGAATACTAGAGTTTTAGAGATTACCACGCCCGATATTGCCGTATTGAAAAAAGCAAAAATCATAAAAAATAAAGTGCTTGTCGCCGACGGCGAAGCATGGGAAATCAAAAGCAAGCCAATACGTTTAAAGCATGGACTATTAAATCGTTATTCAATGGTCTATATCACAACACCATACACAAAAAGAACGTATGAAAGCCCAATCGACGCACTAGAAAAATATAAAGACCAATTCGATAAAAAGACAAAAAAGGAATTAAAAGGCATCGTAATAAATGGCGAAATAAACGACGCCAAATTTTCCGAAATATATAAAACGGCGCTTAAAGATTCACAGAAAAAGAATCATATATTTACACCGTCAAACTTTAGCGCACTAATAAACGAAACGTTTATTTCAGACTTAATAAATTCGGCAAAAACAAGTCTTGCAGGCGGAAGCATTTTATCTTTTATGTTGGCGCTTGTTATTGGTCTCGCTATAGGATTTTTAGTAAGTCAACAGTTCTTTCCCGAGGTGATTAATTCATGTCCAAATCTAGTAGACGCAGCACAAACAGCAGCGACAGCGATACCTTAAAACAAGTAAATGCACCAATAAAAGAAAGCGACGAAGATATAGCCCGTAAGCTTGCTTTAATGTCTGATATGAATATAGACGATACAATCGATAAAGAAGAACAAGCGAGAGCGGTATCTATCGCTAGATTGACGAAAACAGATCCCGAACTAATAAAGATTTTAACAGATGTAAGCAAACAAAGAGAAGTACCGCATCTTTTAAAAATTGCAATCATTGGGGATTTGCTCGAAAAAGAAACGGGCTCACCGTCTGTTTTGAAAGACTACCCATACGAATATCTAAAAATGTCAATAGCGGATAAACGAAAAGGAAGAACTGAAATCGTAGACATCGCAAAGCAAAAAGCTGAGGAATTTCAAAACAAAGTCTCAGCATTCAAGCAATATATACAGGGCGGGAGAATATGAGAGAAATTATAACGGCACTACATAACTTACAGATTTTAAGAAATCTAGTTATGTTTTGCCTTGTTTTTTCAATAATCACAATGCCTTATTTAATAATAAATCATGGACTTGTTGGCTTTCTTTTATTTGGCGTTTTTTATCTCTTATTTACAGTTTTGACTTTTTCAATTCGTGTAATTATCTCATTGTTAGAAACAAACGCGGAGCGGTGATTAAATGCTTTTAGCAGTTACAGGGAATACGGGAGCGGGCAAAACTTTATTTATGACATATATGGTTTTAATGGAGCACATAGCCGGTACTAAAATATATGCAAATTATAATTTATTCGGTATACCTTATTATCAAGTAGAATCACCCGCGCAATTCGATCAAATAAACGAGGGCTTTTTTGCTGCCGACGAATTATGGTTATGGGCAGATTCTCGCCAATCAATGAGAAAACAAAATAAATTTATCTCTAAGGTAGTGGCACGATCTAGACATAAAAAAGTTGACATAATGTACACCGTCCAAGACTTGCGACAAATGGAATCTAGAATAAGGCGCGTAACTGACGTTTTTTATAAGCCGCGCTTGATACATAACGAAACTGTATGCGTCGCTGAATATTACAATAAAAGAAATAATGAACATAATTTTATAAAATTTAAGACCGCACCAATTTTTAATTTATATGATACGTATGAGGATCTAAGGTGTCTTGAATATGGCTCAGAATATTAAATTACGTAAAAAATTATCAAAAATGCTTAATGTGGATCTGAAAACAATAGACTTAATGATCAAAGTATGGATTATTTGCGCCGATGTCTTGCGCGTTGGTTTTTTCTTAGCGCTTTCTGTTCAAATGTTCGCCATAAATGATATGAGAACATGTGCTGATTATCTGCAAATACAAGCCGCGCCACGTTATACTTTAATGATAAATTACACCAATTCAACCGACACTTATAAAGTCGGTTTTTATCCGGAAGCTTACGAGGTTACACCCGAAGAAATTTACATAAATCGAAATGACACTTTCAGATATGAGATCCTAAACTATAGAAAAGCATTAAATCCGGATAAGATGTTAAAAATTTTCGTCCAAGAATGAGGGTAATATTTTATTACATTCTGCCCGCATCGCTTCCCATGATTCACGGTTTCTATTTTTCCCATAACTCTTTAAAGGGAATGTCATATTACCAACCATCAAACGCTTATCATAGCATGATTTCATACTCTTTTTAATTGTCCTAGCTTTTACCCATTTACCCGTCCTTATCGCTGTTTTTATCTTGTCAATACCACGTGAATAAGAAACCTCTCTGCCTGCAAAATAATCAATAACTCGTTGCTTATTTAAAACAAGCTTGTCATCTTCGTCTTTATCATAAATTGAAACACCTTTACATTTTATTTTTTTATCAGATATATATGCTTTAGGAAGAAAGATCATCAAACCTTTTACGCTATTTTCTAATTCCATTTTTCCAAGCTTTTTTGAATTTTCTAGTTTCTTTTCGCTTAAATAAAGACTGTCGGTATCCATATTAAAAATTATTTCAGGATCTAGACGATTTTTATATTTGTGCATTGTAGTTATTGCATACGATGTTACATAAGCAGCAATCGACGGCTTAATAAAAGAAGAGAAAGCGTCACGTTCATATTTTATTATGCTTTCGTCCGGCGTTAATGGTATGTATGTGTCGGGGCGTTTATCTGGATTAAATTCAATCACTTGTTGTTTTAATTTTTGCCCGAATTTTCCATAAAGAGAATTCATCATAAGCTTAGCATTTAGATAAGATACGGGATCTTTTCCTTTACTCTCTTTTTTGATTTTATAATAATGTTCAATATATTTATCGAAGATTGGAGCATAATTCGACGTTGCATAAATCTTATTTATCGTGATGTCCATTCCTAAACTTTTAGCATAGCGCACAAATGGGAGCATATACCAACCGCTTTTACGTTTATTCATGAATAGCAGCTTTTCTCTGAATTCAGGGAATAAAGGAAAATGCAAGTTATCATTGACCGTCACATGTGCGACACCCTCGATTTCATATAAATTATGATCAGATGGAAACCGTTTAAATTCACCTATCGGGTAATTATGATTAAACATCATTGCGGGATACAATGAATTGACATCATACAAATAAAATCTTTTATCGGGATCTGTGTTAAATTGAAAGATCTCAGTACGTCCGCCAAAATAAGCTTGTCTTATGTATGGATCAAATTTTGTATTATCCTCAATTGTATGTTTTAAAAAATCCTTTCTAAAAGACGTCATCGCAGCTTGCGAGTAAGTTATACCATAATTTCCATGTAAATTATTCTGAAAATGCTTATTCAATATGTCATATAAGGCAATACAATCAGAGATATTACGCGCGTCTAGATCCTTTAAACTTACTTTTTGATGTTTTGTTTTAAATGTCTTCATTAAGGCATCTAAAGAGTATGGGAGCAATGCGTAAGAATCTCTAATCGACCATTTATTGCGACCTTCATAAATATCTAGTCCTAGCCATCCCTGCGACACAATCGGCTTTATTTTGTATCCTTCTTCGTGCAATATTTCCATTAAGAACATGCTATCAAAATTATTATAATGCGCAAAAAATACGGTGTGATTTCTTGAATGTCTTTTATCTAGAAGAAAATCTAGAAATTCTTCGGGCGTTTCAAATCGCCTATAATCAAAACCATCATACGTACCGCAAAAATTAAAAGTTGCCCAATCCTTTTTTGTTTCAATATCGAAAGTCGCTAAACTCTTTATTTTGCGCCCACGTTTTAAAGGTAAACATCGTTTATCCATAAATATAAAAAGGGGCTATAAAGCCCCAAAACTCGATTTAAACAAAGTTAAAGCTTACGATGTCGTCGTATACTTTGCCGGTTTTGACGTCCGGATTCTTTTGTATTACAACCTTAACTTTTCTGCCGACCAAACTTTTTGTATCGACTTCAGATCCTAGCTTGACGCCTGCTTGCTTTAGAAATTGTCCAAGCTTACTTTTTGGTGTTACTTTTTCTCTTAAAGCCATGCCGTACTTTCTTGTAATTGGCTTGCCCTCGCTTGTTGTCATTCCATCTATTGAAACGATAACGTCCATATAATTATAGGTGTTACCGTCTTTTGTTACTTCTTTTTCTTGTATATCGACAATAGCGCCGCTATGTTCGCCGGCACTTATTTCTTTACTTTCGTTTAATTGTATTTTCATATTAAAAACTCCTCTTATATCAAATAAGCGTAATAATAAATAATCAAAATCAAAATTATGATAAAAGCGCAAAAAGATATAAACATCGGTATATTATCTTCGAATTCTTCTCTTACTTCATGATCATAGTGCATTATTTCCGCTTCACTCATTCCTCATCCTCCTCGCTTTTTGGTTATTTCTATATCTCCATATTTCCCCAATAACCAAAATAATAAAGCTGTAATCAAATAACTTAAAATTTTTATCTCTATGCTTACTTCACTCATTCTTTAACATCTCCCTTTAGTTCCTTTAATCTATTATCAAGTATAATACCGTCAGTTAGCATAGCAATTTGGGTCTTTTTAGAATATCCCAATTTATTCATTATCTTCTCCATAGCTCTACCAATTGTTTCTGGTCTTTGTTTGTATTCTCTCATCTTCTCCTTAACTTCTGGTCTTTGGTAGTATTCTTTCATGTATTCTCTTCTCTTCTCTTTATTCATTCCTTCACCTTTTCCTGTTCTTCTATCCATTTGTCAATTGTATCATAACTTAAACTTCCATTATAGGTTGCATCCCCTCTTAATTCTTTAAG
>Ga0180434_10007135_pt1 | contig 12626 bp, 10 predicted proteins | sample SS_ome_7_FD_132453 | JGI IMG/M metagenome (GOLD analysis project Ga0180434, IMG submission 132453) | Hypersaline lake sediment archaeal communities from the Salton Sea, California, USA - SS_1_D_2 metaG | ecosystem: Environmental > Aquatic > Non-marine Saline and Alkaline > Hypersaline >... | reverse complement strand
GCTCATAGGGGTTATGATCTCGCCCTTACAGAGGAGCCCATTCCAAACGTTTTATAAAGATGCAAACTCACTTCAGACGACCTTTCTGTGTGGGCTGCATAGACTCGGCTTCGCTCGGATCCGGCTCTTGGTCCCGGAGTAGCGCTGAAGGGTAGAGGTTTGCCGCTAGGGTTCGTGTCGAAGCCTGGAATATCGGCGAGGTGAGAACACAGAACTGTGGCTTGCGTCTTAGTGATGAGGACATAACCTAAAGTATTCCCATGACTTCGTGCTTTTTCGCTGTGGCATTTCAGCAGCAAGGTCGTTTTCCGTTGACCCGTACGAGCAAAGTGGTATAGGCTTAGAGACAACAGATCTCCGAAGTCTTGTAGGAGAGGAAATGGACGAAACAGACAGGGAAAGAGCCGCAGAGTGGGCCCGTGACCTTTTGGACCGGTCCGATTGGGTTATTCTCGACACAGAAACGACAGGCACATCCTCGTGGGACGAGATCGTTCAGATCGCCATTGTTGATTCTGAGGGGAGAGTGCTGTGTGATAGTCTGGTCCGGCCGACTCGTTCCATCCCTCCGGAAGCTACAGCTATTCACGGCCTCTCCGATGCCGATGTTGAAGATGCGCCCTCGTTTCCCGAAGTGTACAGCCGGGTCCAAGAGATTTGTCAGGGAAAGCAGATTATCATCTACAACGCTCCCTTTGACCTTCGTCTCATTCACCAGACTTTGGCCAGGCATAACCTTCTGCCCTATGGCCTGGATGCGGACCAGTCCGAATGTGCGATGCGCGTGTATTCGGCATGGGTGGGAGAGCGCTGGCGGGATGGAAGTTACAAATGGCAGAAATTGACAAATGCCAATCACTCGGCTGTCGGTGACTGCCTGGCCACCCTAGCCCTGATCATAAAGATGGCCCGGAGCTGACTGCGGTCAAGGCTTCAATTCCTTTTTTGTGATGGCGGCAACCAGCTCGGACTGCAGTGCGTCCAGCTTGGGCGATACGCTGACGGGGTAGGCTTTTGGCGCATCTACGATGGATTTGTGAGAATCGGCCAGCCTGGAAAATTCGCTTGAAAAGTTTTCCTGAATTTGCGGTAAAGTCGGCAAAGGCGGGATAATTCTGCCCTTGTCCATCACCTTACGGAGCAGGGGCTCGCTGTCGGGGAAGTCTTCCTCTCTAAGCCCGATCACATCCCTCTGCAGTTGGCCCGTATCGGTGTAAAAGCGGTAAACCTGTTTTTCAAAGGCGAGGGTTTCTTTTTCCGAACTTAGCTTGAGGATGGGTCGTCCGGCATACTGAACCAGCTTGTAGACGATATCCAGATACGGAGCGTCGCCTGAAACTCCCATCTTGGTTCCCACGCCGAAGGCGTCAATATCCGCACCCTCTTCGAGGACTTGTTTGATTTTGTACTCGTCAAAGGCACCGCTGGCGAATATCTGGGTATCGTGCAGGTTGGCATCCCTGAGGATTTTCCTGACCGCACGGCTGAGCTGTGCCATGTTGCCGCTGTCGAGCCGGACGCCCTTCAGCGTTTCTCCTCTGGATGCCATTTCCTGGCCCACTCGTGCTGCTTTCTTGGCCCCTGAAAGGGTATCGTAGGTGTCTATGAGCAGGATGGAGTTCTCGGGTGAGGTTTCTACGAAGGCGCGGAACGCTTCGATCTCTTCATCAAAACTGGCGACAAAAGAATGGGCCATGGTGCCGAACACGGGAATGCCGTAGTGCTTTCCGGCGCGAACATTGCTCGTCCCGAGAAATCCACCGATGTAGCTGGCCCTGGCCACTTTCATCCCCGCATCGATCCCATGAGTTCGCCGGAATGCAAAGTCCACCAGCTTACGGGGCCGGGCCGCCGACACACATCGGGAGGCTTTGGTGGCTATGAGAGTTTGGAGGTTGACGGCGTTGATGCAGAAGGGCTCGATGATCTGGGCTTCCATCATCGGGCCTGTGACTTCCAGTATGGGTTCGTTGGCAAAAAAGAGGCGGCCCTCGGGAATGGCGAACACATCGCCGGTGAAGCGGAAATTTTCCAGGTGAGAAAGGAATTTCGGTTTGAACATTTTTATGCGGTCCAGGTAATCGAGATCATCAGACGTGAATTTCAAGGTGGAGACATACTCGAGCACATCGGTCAGACCTGCTGCGACAAAGTAGTTGCGGTGAGGAGGGTAATCACGGATGAAGAGGCTAAACGTGGCTGTTTCGTCAATGCCGTGCTCGAAGTAAGAGGCAGCCATGGTCAATTCGTAGAGGTCCGTCAAAAGCGCCAAATTTCCAATTCTGTCCATTGAAATGCGCTGTCCTTTCTTTGTATGGAAGAGAAAATCCCAGGGATTTGCCGCTCACTCAAAAAGTATATCGTCCGTCGATTTGACGACATCGCCTGTGTACAGGGTGGCGACCTGCCTCAAAGTCAAGGCCTGGTCGAATTCTGTCAGGGCGGAGATCCCGTTGGCTGGCACCGTCACGTGGAACCAGCGCAGTCCTGCCGAGGCCGCCGTGTGGAGGACGCATATATTGGCCACTGTTCCGATGATGATCAGGTGCTTCACCTCCCAAACATAACTCAAAAAATGTTCAAGCCAAGTCCCGTAGAATCCGTCATACCGGCTTTTGGAACAGATCAAATCGCCGGGCTCAGGCCCCAACTCCGGTATGATTTGCCAGCCCCAGGTGTTGATGAGACAGTGCTCGGGCCAAATGGCGAACTCTGGATCGTCGGCATAGGTTGTGTCCTGCGTGTAGGCCACAGGGATGTTTTCCTGGCGAACCCTCTGCAGGAGTTTCTGGATGTTCGGAATGGTTTCGGCAGCTGTCGGAACGACCAGATTTCCGTCAGGTTTTACGAAATCGTTCTGCATATCAACAATAATCATGGCCGTGGATCGGGCTGGCAGTTGGACCCGATCTTTATAGGGAATTTCAGGCACTTGCACCGAATTTCCCGGAATAAATGGAACGCTCATGATGCATCTCCTCAGGCGAACGACCAGGGGTCACTCGCGCTTTTTGTTGTTAACGCAAATCCATAATTAAATGCTTACTATGACCAAATAAACGATACAGCAGACAATACCCTGGGAATCTGGTGCGGAAAATCCCGCACCGGTTCTCTGATAAGACAATCGGCAAGAATTTCGACATAAATAGAGCCACTCGTGCTTATAGCTATAGCACGCCATCGATCCAAAATCAAACCAACGGCTCAGAAAAAGTCGTCTTCGACCCAGAGTGTGATGACGGCAGTGACAAGCCGTCCTCCGCTGCCGGGAACGCTGGACACAAATTGCTTTGCGATCTGTGTCTTTGGGACGACGGGCCTCACTGGTTCTTGGGAGTCTTTTTTGCTCAACAGCCCTTTGATGACTTGGTAGGCGGCAGCAGCCGCACTCAGGATGGACACACCGCTAGCGTTGGGGGATGGCTCGGCACTCGATTCGTAGGGGTCAATGGCATAAGGCCGCGGTATGGCGGCAATGTCTTTGGACAGCTTGGCTGTGTGCAGTTTTCTGTAGGAGACAACGAGCTGCCCGCTCACATACAAGGACACGACATGTTCGCTCTTTGCTGTAACAGCCTCCTCCTTCAATTCCTTGGGGAGGTCGATGCGGATGTCAAGCTTGAATTCCTTTTGGACTATATATGACCCGGCCTTTATCTCTAACGTGTAGGCATAAGTTCCAGACTGCCCAAACCGGTTGCGCATGTTAAGGCTGAACGTATTGAACCCTTTAAGGAATTGACCCGCTTTGATAATCCCGCTGTCATCGCCGAGCTTGAAGAGAACGTCCCTGGTCACATCGATGCCTATGACAAGAGTATTGGGAGGAGCGGTCGTCTGGCCGGTACCGCTGTCGATCAAACCGATATTTGATATGAGGCGAATGTCATCTTGAGCTCCGAGGAGTGTGGACAATCCCAGGATAAACACCAGAACTAGCGCTCTATTATTCATAGTACTGAAACAGGAGGTCGGCTTCCAGCCGGTCAAGGGGGAAATCATCGGGCAGCGCAGGAAGGGGCGCGCTCAGTATGATGGCGTTCAATGCGGCCGTATCGAGAGGCGGCAAACCGGAAGAGTTTCTGACTTCATAGGAGATGAGCTCCCCGGATTTGGTGACGACGATCGCAATTTCGACGGCTTTCGTATTGTCTTTATCTTGGAGGAGCGGGATTGTCCAATTTCTCTGGATGCGGGCGACCGCACGCTCCGCCCAAGGAGTTATGTCATATTCGACGGGTTTCCCCGTGGCTTGCCCGCGGAGAGAACCGCCTGTTTGGATAGTTCTGGACGGAATGCCGCGAAGCGGCTGGGCTCGAGAGGGGTCAGGTTTGAGATAACTCAGAAGGGCCAGCTCGTCCATTGTCATTTCCCGCTTTGTTTCCGGTTCATCGGACTCAGCAGGCATGATATTCAGAGTGAAGCCGGACTCCTCGCTTCGCGACGAGTCCAGCCTGAATGAAGATGTCAATTCAGGAGGGAGGGACACACGGGGCAATCTGGCCCGGCGGACTGTCCGCTCTGCGGCCATCTCTGATTCGCCCGCAGCTGAACCCACGGTGGTTCGCATCTCTCCTGGGCTTTGTTCCATCCCGGGAACAACCTCCGGGGATGAAATATTTCCCTCCAGCGCTGCGGTACTGCCTATCGGTGGGACCAGGATCTTCCTTTTGGGCGCTATAATCACCTCGGTGACTTTTTCATAGACTTGAAATTCCACGGGGGAGAACAGGGAAATGACAAGGCCGATAACGAGGGCGTGAAACAGAACAGAACCCACAAAACAGAGGACTCTTCGTTTGCAATCAGAGCTCGTGGAGAAAATCTTGCCGGTCTCCTTTTTTCATTGTAACACAACCAATCCCCATAGTCTTAAATTCACTCCGGATCGAAAACGTTTCACTCTTTCCTGAAGATGATATCAATCGACATTGAAGCAATCCCGGACAACTCGGGGGACCGGAAGCCGAAGTAGGTAGTTTTCGCAATAAAATAGGTTAATTCAGGGACGATACCACTGGTGGTTTATTCGCCTGAGGATTTTGCTCCTGATTTTCAGCTTCTTAGGTTTGAGTGCAGCGCATTCATAAACTTGCGAACCGTGCTGCTGCCTATCCCGAACAGGTCGATGAACTGTTCTTTCTGAAGAAGCTTGCAGTCGACATAGACTTTCCCTTTTGATGAGGTAATCATGATCGACATCCGCGGGGGTGCGTGCTGGAATACGTGTGGAGGAGTCTTTGGATCTTCAGCCTGAGGTCAGAGGGAGGAGATGAGGCCTTCCCTGTAGAGTTGATGGGAATCCTTGACTTCGTAATCTCCCGATTGGATCAGTTCGATGGCTCTGGTCACGGTGGCCACCATGCGTTCTTTTTCCTCGGGAAGCGTGCCGGAGACACCCTTGTAAATGACAGTGTTTCCTGCCCAAAGATAGTTGGTCAGGTGGTCGCTGGTCAGAAAACAGTCCTCAATATCCAGTGTTTCAATGAAGAGCTTCACTTCTTTGAGCCTATCCAGCGGAGGAGTGAGAGAAAATTCGCCGGCGGCAAGTTTTTTGTCCAGGGGCGTTCCGTGCTGGATAGTCAGGGTACGCAGCCGGATGAAATCGGGTTTCGCCCTGTTGAGGACTCGAGCGCTGTTTACGGCGTGCTCTTTCCATCTGTCATGCCAGCCAGCCCCGCTAAGCACGTAAAAAGAGACTTTAAATCCCGCTTTTTTGGCTTTCTGTCCTGCCAGGACCATCTCTTCGGGAGTCGCGCCTTTGCACAACCTGTCGAGAACGACAGGATCGCCCGACTCGAGGCCCAAGTGCAGTCTGTTCAACCCTGCTTTCCGGACGGATTTGAGAAATTCCATTTTCCGGCTCAAGACGGTTTTGGCACGGGCATAGGAGGTGATTCTCCGTGTTTCCGGGAAGGTTTCTTTTATGAACGACACAATTTCGGGCATGTTTTTGTGCACAAGGCTGTCACTGTCGCCGAGAAATATTGTCGGGGCTGGGCCGTAAATCTCTCGTGCCTTGAGCACATCTATTTTCACTTCTTCCAGCGGTTTGGATGCGAACTTCAGGTGTTTGTACATGGCACAAAATTCACAACGATTCCAGGGACAACCTCTGGTGATACGGATCAAGGCGCTGTTGGCCTCGTTGGGAGGCCTGTAGGGCGGAAAGTCATAGGCGATCTGTTCGAAGAGCATGGCCTTATTAAGGTAAAAGATTTCGCGATATTTATCAATAGCCTGGGCTAAGGCCTATTTCTGTGGAAAGGGATCTGACGGTGAAGCCGAGCGACTATAGCTTTTCCTGCAGTCAATGAATCCTACCCGCCCCATGGGCCTTCAAAGGGTTTTTGCCATCACACATCCTGATCACTGAATACCGCCCAGTTTTTGTGCCATCACATCAGAGGTGCTTGTTTATTCGTGCCGTCATTTGACGGGAGCGCAGAAAACTGTTATCAATGCTTTTTGATGCACTCTTGGAAGGAGAAGCCGTCATGGAATACAAATTTCTCGGTGACACGGGAGTCAAGGTGTCCCGGCTTTGCTTCGGCACCATGTCTTTCGGCGGCGATGCGGATGAGGAAACATCGGGAGAGATGTTTCGTTACTGCCGGGATAAGGGCATCAATTTTTTCGACTCTGCCAATGCTTACCAGAAAGGCCGGGCTGAAGAAATCCTGGGGACGCTCATCAAGGATTGCCGGGATGAGCTTGTCATAACCAGCAAAGTCTACTTCCCGATGGGTGAGGATGTGAATGCCCGCGGGAGTTCCCGACGGCACATCATGAAAGAAATAGACGCGAGCTTGAAGCGGCTGGGCACAGACCGCATCGACATTTATTTTCTGCACAGGTTTGATGATTTTACGGCCTTGGACGACACACTGTGGGTCTTGGACGATTGTGTGAGGCAGGGTAAGATCCTCTATACCGGCGCCAGCAATTTTGCCGCCTGGCAGGTGGCAAAGGGCCTGGGTATCTCAGCCCGGCAAGGCTGGTCTCCCTTCAAGTGCATCCAGCCCATGTACAATCTGGTGAAACGACAGGCTGAGGTCGAGATCTTCCCCATGGCGCTTTCAGAAAATTTGAGCGTCGTACCCTACAGCCCCCTAGGAGCCGGCCTCCTGACGGGCAAGTACGGCCAGGGGAAAAAACCGACGACTGGCAGACTCTTGGACAACATGCCCTACAAGACGAGGTATGGAGACGCGGGAATGTTTGAGACGGCAGAAAAATTTGTCCAGTTTGCCAGGGAGAACAACTACAGCCCTGTGAGCCTGGCCGTGGCCTGGGCAGCCAGCCATCCGGCTGTGACCGCGCCGATCATCGGGGCCCGCAATGTAGAGCAGCTCAAAAGCTCGATCGCGGCTCTGGATATAACAATGACATCCGAGCTGCGGCGATCCGTTTCTGATCTCTCTCCTGAACCTCCCTCGGCTACGGACAGGAATGAGGAGAGAACCCCGCATGCTCTGGCATCCCGATAGGACCGGAAGAGAATATTTCGGTGCTTTGCCCCCTTTGAAACGCCTCATTTTCGAACAGGACCTGCGCCCCGCTTTCAGGCTTTCTTATCGAGCGCTGACGTGTACACAGCCAAGGTGGCCGTGGCGGAAGATTTTAGAGTGAATTTCTAGTGCAAAAGTTCATACGAATAATTTATAAATCTGTGCTGCATGTCCGTATCATGGGGTAGTCATGAATTCTTATTTGCCAAGACTGGCCACAATTTTTTTGACAAGATCGTTGAACGCCGCGGGGCTCTCGAGCATGGGGTAGTGACCCATGTGGTCCATGATGACCGCATCAAAGTTAGCTGCCACTTTTCTGTTTCCGGCTATATCGGTCGGAAAGAGGTCGCCGTTGATGGCTCGCAGCGGCACGGTCAAGCGGCGGGAAGCCGCACCTGCGTCATACCCGGCAAGCGACTTGAACATGGCCTGTGCCGCTTCGTGCGAAGTCCCGGCCATACGCCTTTCCGCGTCGGCCACAAGGCTAGGATCGGCATCGTCATGGAAGAGCATCTGGACCATTTGCTTTAGAGCCCCGGCGAAATCGTGCTGGAAGGAGTCGACCCTCTGTTTTGCTTCCTCGGGCGTTATCCGGTAATCGAGGACCTGGAAGGTGTCGACGCCGACCACGCCTAAAACCCGGCCGGGAAGGAGGAGCGCGGCTTCAATGGCCACCGGACCGCCCAGGGAATTGCCGAAAATGATGACATTTTGCAGGTTCTCCGCCTGGATGACGGCCTTGACATCGGCGCCGAACTCCGGAACTCCCCATTTTTTTCTGTCGATTCCCGACTCCCCATGACCGGCAAGGTCGAGAGCGATGGTCCGGTGGCGAGCTGAAAAAGCCCTGAGTTGTCCATCCCAGAACGTTCGGTCGGCCAATCCTCCATGGATAAAGATCAAGGCCGGATCCCCGGCCCCGGCAGCTGAATAGACGATCAGAACCCCGTCCTCGGCCAGGCATGTTTTTCGTTGAATTATCTCATCCATGGCTTCCTCCCCATTTGCTCCAGGTGCTGCAGCCAACAGAAACACGGCTGCCAGTATTCCGACTCTAACGAAGCTATCCAAAACTCGCATGATTTCTTCTTGATGTGATTATAAAATTCTTCGGAGATAAATTCTAGGCCATTCTGATCACACGTATTCCTTGTAACCCTTGAGAGATGCCACCCTTCCCGATTGAATGGATTCTGCAGGCTATCGCAGCTTCGGAAAGAGCAAGGAGTTGGCGTACGCGTTTTTATTTGATAAGAAAGTATTTGGTCTGACGGCCATCAATGAATGCACAACCGTCTGTGGTGAATACCCCGCCCTCTTCCAGGCCTATCTGCACGTCCATGTTATCCCATTCGGGAACTTTGTGTTTGTTGTTCATTTCGATGGCGTAGCATGTGTTGGGATAAAGCGGATACTCTCCTCTCACCGGAACCCCATCCTGGCGGTTCCACAGGCCGACCACAAACCCGGCCGCGTGCCCGTGGATTCCGAGAGGATGACAGTATACGCTCGGATTAAGGCCCTCAGCCTTGGCCTTCTCCAGCGACGAGAGGAGAACTTCGTTCCCTGTGCGCCCCTCTCTGTGTTCGGCCATGACGATATCTTGAAGCCGGTTGCCCCTGCGCAAGGCTTCCTTCAAGCCTTCCGGCGCATCCTGTTCACCGATCCTGCAGACATAGGCGTTCTGTTGGGTATCCGTGCACAACCCCAAGTAGACGATCCCGATGTCGCAGTGCAGAAGATCCCCCCGCCGAATGATCTTCGGCTTGTCTTTGTAGAGTTGTGCATCCATCTTGGATCTCTGTATGGAAACCGAGGGGTGAAACCAGGTGTCAACCCCAATATCAGTGAACCGTTGCCGTATCCACCAGACCACGTCCTCCGTCGTGGTCACACCTGGGATGATCACTCTGTTGGAAAAGAATTCGGCGATGATGTCATGCGCCACCCCACAGATATGCCTGTAAATACTCAATTCGCGCGGACTTCTGGTCTCGAGCCAGCCCACACAGATATTTTCTGCCGACACCATGCGGGAAGCCAGGTCCGGTCCCAGGGCTTCAACCAGCCTGGTTTTGAAGGACGCGGAAAGTCCGTCTCCGAAAGCCCAGGTTTCGGACTCATTGATGCCGATTTTTTTCGGCGTGTTTTTTTGTATATACTCCGCCAAAACCTCAATCTGGTCTCTTGTTTGATCCCTGTAGATAGACCTGTACCATTTTCCCATTCCGTAAAAGCTGCAGGTCAGCCTTTCCACCCCGTCTTTTTCGCCCTTATCATGGAAAATGAGGATGGACGTGCGGCGGGCGGCCATGCTCGGTTCAGGCACCAAGGTCATATAGACTGGGTCCTCGTTGTATTCGCGGCAGATTATGAGCCACATGTCGATCCCTTCCCGGCGCATCAATTCGGGGATAATGTGATCCAGTCTCCATTCAAGGATTTCGTTCATCACCTTTGCCCTATCCCTTTCGGGCAGGATGGTGTTGATGTCGCCAACATTCGCGGGCCCCATATCCTGAGCCAAAAGGCTCAATCCTGCCAATGCAATGAGGGCCGTGTGCAAAATAGCCAGTGATGCTGCCTTTTTCATGTGTGGTGTTCTCCTTTCATAAACTTTGATCCAAATCAAAAATCTCCCGCTCGGTGGATGTAATAAAAGGATTTCATGTCCTCGATATCCTTTTCATCCTCGACGAACGGCATGTCCTCTTCCTGTCTCAATTTCTTGGCCAGGACTTCGGCCTCCCGAAAGCAGGATTTCCGCAAACGTGAAATTGCAGAGGGGCTGATTTTTTGGGGCTCAAAATGACAGTCTACAGAAAACTCCGGGGGCTCTTCCACAAAATCCTTGTGACTCCATTCGGCTTTCGCCATATCGAAGGCATAAATTTTGAGGAAGAGGTGCCCCTTTTCGGCCAGAAAGCGGATGGCTTCGATCAGGAAATCCACATCTTCCCGGCTTAGCGTGTAGTGAATGTTGACCCGCACCCAACCCGGTTTGATCCCCTCGCAACCCCTGAGAACGAGACTCCGCAATTTCCGAGAGGATTCGTAGTCGATGTCAAGCAGGATATGGCCGTAGGGGCCGGCACAGCTGCATCCCGCGCGGGATTGGATGCCGAAGAGGTCATTCATCAATTTGGTCACGAATTTGGGATGCAGGATCCTGTTCTTGTGTCGGATGTTGAAGGAAACGATCGAGACCCGGCGGTCAGCGGCCACATCTCCGACAAGCTCGAGATTTTCGATTTTTGCCAGCGCCGAGAGAAAGTATTTGGTGTGCGCGGCTTCTATCTCTTCGATCGTGTCAATGCCGATCTTATGCTTGAGCTCAAGAACCAGAGCGGCCTTCAATCCTTGCAGGATGGGGGGGGTGCCGGCCTTTTCCCGCGTCTCGATATCCTCAGCGAAATCATGATCTTGGAATCCAACGTAGAGCACGGTCCCTCCCCCAGCTGTCGTTGGGGGGAGATCGCTGCGATATATTTTTTCATTGAAGACCAGAACGCCGCTTGTGCCCGGGCCGCCTAGAAATTTGTGCGGAGAAAAGAATATGGCATCGAAATAGGCCCTGTCATCGCGATTCATGTCGATCTTGACATAAGGGGCCACGGCTGCGAAATCGAAAAAGACGAGAGCGTCGTGGGCATGACCGAGCTTGGCAATATCATAGACCTTGGTCCGTACGCCCGTTATGTTCGAGCCGGCAGAAAAAGAGCAAAGCTTGTGTCGGGCCGCGTATTTTGGGCTGGCCAGTTCCTTCTCGAGCCTGTCCAAATCAATGGCCCCATCTCTGCCGAATGGAATCACGACCACTTCGGTAAAGGCCTCACGCCACATCAGCTCGTTGGTGTGGTGTTCGTAAGGCCCGATAAAGACCACGGGGCGACTCTCTGATAGCGCCCCTCGCATCTCTTCTGTGGGTCGGCATCGCTCGTCGATTGTTCGCTCGATCCTCTCTTTTGTGACGGGGGGGATGTAGACTCCGAGAATTTCCTGGAGTTTTTTCAGCGCTCCCGTTGTCCCGGATCCGGTCATGATGATTTTGCCCTCCGGGCCGGCATTGACCAGGTCTTTGATCTTTGTTTCGGCTTGATGGAGGAGAGACGTCAGGTATTTGCCGGAATAGTCGTCTTCGGTGTGGGTGTTGGCATAGGACATTTCGATGTTCCTGATTTTGTCCTCGATCATGCGCAAGCCTCGTCCCGAAGCGGTGTAATCAGCATAGAGGAGATGACGTTTTCCGAAGGGCGTATCAAAAAGAATGTCGTTGCCCAGGATCTGCTGCCGGATGTTCTCCAGACTGTAGTGTGTCATAGGGCATCTCCTGATTCGGATAAGCCCTCCCATTATACCGTGAATGCGCCCCGATTTTAAAAACTGTTTTGTGTGCGCGTTCATGTCGTGTGACATTCCGGTTGAGAGTTGAACGGGGAAATGGTATTGTTTTATGTTATTTGTCGAACCAGTAGCAAGGTATTATAATGCGTTGGAAAGTCCTGGCGAAAACCCTGGCCGCTAACCCCAAGCTTGTGTTGGTTAAGCCATCCATCAGCGCCTTCATGTTTCGCTATCTGCAAAAATTCAAGGTGATGGCCATCGATGAGAACCTCATTCTCCATTCTCATCTGCCTCCACTGACGAGCAAAGCCTATGCGCGTTTTGTTGACCTGCATTTGCGCCAGCGAATTTCCGGCCCGTCCCATGCCCAAATCGGGCTGACCAATGACTGCCCTCAGAACTGTGAATACTGCTACAACAAAGGCCGTAAGGGTCTGCCTATGGATACTTCGACCATACACAAGGCCATTCAAGACTTGAAAAAGATAGGGGTTATCTGGCTTGGCTTCACCGGGGGAGAGCCCCTTCTCAACAGGGACATCGTTCGTATCACCGAGGCAGCCGGGGATGACATTGCGCTGAAGCTCTTTACCACGGGCTGTTCTCTGACTCGGGAATTGGCCTCCGATTTGAGAAATGCCGGGTTGTTTTCGGTCTCTGTCAGCCTTGACCATTGGCAGGCCAAAGAGCATGACCGATTGAGGAGGTGTGACGGCGCCTTTCAAACAGCTCTGGAAGCCATAGACATTTTTAAAAGTGTGGGCG
>Ga0180434_10007134_pt1 | contig 12626 bp, 11 predicted proteins | sample SS_ome_7_FD_132453 | JGI IMG/M metagenome (GOLD analysis project Ga0180434, IMG submission 132453) | Hypersaline lake sediment archaeal communities from the Salton Sea, California, USA - SS_1_D_2 metaG | ecosystem: Environmental > Aquatic > Non-marine Saline and Alkaline > Hypersaline >... | reverse complement strand
GTATCGGCGGTTGGGTGTGCCCCTTTTGGTGTGGACGAGACGCCGACGGCGACCCCAGAAGCACCGGCGTTCACGCCAACAGCTGCGGACCCCGGGCCGGGGGAGCTAGCCGTGTCGGCAGAGACTCGGGTGACCTCGCCCGACGTGCCGGACGAGGACGTGGAGACCAGAGTGGAGGGCTATAACGCCTTCGCCTTTGACCTCTACCAGTTGGTCCGTGAGGAGGAGGGGAACGTTTTCTACTCGCCCTACAGCATTGCCCTGACCGTGGCGATGGCCTACGCCGGGGCCCGCGGGGAGACAGAGGCGCAGATGGCCGAGGCGCTCAGCTACCAGCTGCCGCAGGACCGCCTGCATGCCGCCATCAACGCGGGGGCGCTGGGTCTGGCGCGTGGCAGCGCCGAGGACGAGGAGGATCCCGGGCAGCGGTTCCTGCTCGTCGTAGCGAACGCCGTCTGGGGACAGAGGGGGTATTCCTTCCTGCAGGACTACCTGGATGCACTGGGCCGGTACTACGGGACGGGGCTGCGCCTGCTGGACTTCGAGCGGGATCCGGAGGGGGGACGCCGGACCATCAATGGCTGGGTGTCTGACCAGACAAATGGGCTCATCGAAGAACTGATTCCCGAGGGGATCATCAACACGATGACGCGCCTGGTGCTGACAAACGCCGTTCATTTTCGGGCCTCGTGGAAATACCCGTTCGACGAAGGTAATACGGATGATGGGACCTTCCATCTATTCGATCGGAGTGAGGTGACCACTCTGTTCATGGAGCAGACGGAGGAGTTCGGGTACGCGGAGGGAAACGGGTACCAGGCGGTCGAACTGCCGTACCTCGGGGACGCGGCGTCGATGGTCATCATCGCTCCCGAGCGCGAGACGTTTGGTACCTTTGAGGAGGGACTCAACAGGGAAGGGACCACCGCCATTGTGGACGAGATGGAGCGGACGAACGTGACGCTGCGTCTACCCCCATTCGAGTTCTCATCTGACGTCCCACTCTCGGACGCGTTGAAGGAGATGGGGATGACGGACGCCTTCTCGCCGGAGGAGGCGGACTTCTCGGGTATCGACGGCACAACGAGGCTCTTCATCCGCGACGTGCTGCACAAGGGGTTCGTCGCCGTCGACGAAAGTGGTACCGAGGCGGCGGCCGCAACGGCGGTGGTGATCGAGGAGGAGGCCCTACCGCCGGAGCCGATCGAGGTCAGCGTCGACAGCCCGTTCATCTTTCTGATTCGAGACACGGAGAGCGGTACCATCCTCTTCGTGGGTCGGGTTGCCGACCCGACGAGGTAGGCCCAGGGATGAAGCGCCTCTGGCGTCCTACGGCGACGCGGCAGAGGCAGATGGAACTAGGCAACGATATGCGAGGAAGGGAGGAAGGGCATGGGAGCGTTCAGAGACAGGCGGGAGGCTGGGCAGGAGCTGGCGCAGGAGCTGTCGGACTACGCGGGACGGGACGACGTTGTGGTCCTCGGCTTGCCGCGGGGCGGCGTCCCCGTCGCGTTCGAAGTGGCCAAAGCGCTGAAGGCCCCATTGGACGTCTTCGTAGTGCGGAAGCTGGGGGTGCCGCAGAATCCGGAGCTGGCGATGGGAGCCATGGCCTCCGGCGGGGTTCGGGTGCTGAATGAGGACGTGGTAGGTAGGATGGGCATCTCGGAGGAGACCATCGAGCGCGTGGCGGACAAGGAGCGGGAGAAGCTCGAGAAGCGCGAGGAGATTTATCGCGGTGCCCGCCCGGGGGTGGCACTGGGCGAGAAGACGGTGCTCCTGGTGGACGATGGGCTGGCGACGGGGGCGACGATGCGCGCCGCGGTCCGCGCGCTGCGAGAGCACGAGCCCGAGAAGATTCTGGTCGCCGTGCCGACGGCACCCGCCGAGACGTGCGCAGATTTTGAGGACGAGGCGGACGAGGTCATCTGCCTGACGACGCCGCGACCGTTTTTCGGTGTCGGCGGCGCGTACGACGTCTTCTCCCAGACCAGCAACGAGGAGGTACGGCGCTTGCTGGAGGAGGCCGCGACCTTGATCGAGGCGGAGTAGGTGACGGCCCGGGAGATTGCGCTGCGGATGGTGCCGCAGTCGACGCCGGGGGCATCTATTGCAGGATGGAGGTAGAACGGATATGACAGGAGGGGTGAGCCAAGAGGACGCGGGGGATCTGGTCCACGTTTCGGTGAACGGTGAAGCCGTGGAGGCAAACCTGAGCATCCCGGCGGGGGCCGAGGGAATTGTGCTCTTCGCCCACGGCACGGGGAGCAGTCGACACAGCTCGCGGAACAACTTCGTAGCGGACGATCTCCGGGATGGGGGGCTGGCTACGCTGCTGATCGACCTGCTGACGGAGGAGGAAAAGGAGATCGACCGCCGCACGCGACGAGTCCGGTTCGATATTGAACGCCTGGCGAATCGAGTGACAGGTGCTACGGACTGGCTTCTTGAGCAGGAGGAGACGGAGCATCTCAACGTGGGTATCTTCGGCTCAAGTACGGGAGCCGCGGGCGCGCTGATCGCCGCCGCTCGACGTCCCGAGGCGGTGGCGGCGGTGGTGTCGCGTGGCGGGCGCGTCGACCTGGCTGAGGCGGTGTTTGGGCAGGTGCAGGCACCGGCGCTTTTTGTAGTCGGGGGCGACGATGTCCAGGTACGGGAGTTGAACCGGCAGGCGTTGAGACAGATGGAAGGCGATCATGAGATGGAGGTGGTGCCGAGGGCAGGCCACCTCTTCGAGGGGGCTGGGGAGCTCGAGCAAGTTGCGGGGTTGGCGCGGGATTGGTTTCAGCACCATCTGACATAAGAGGGTGAGTATTCGGTCTGACGAAGGAGGTCGACGATGTATGAGAGCACTGATGAGCTGGCTGATTCCGTGAGCGAGGTACTGCCAGAGGAGGCCCAGGAACTGTACCTGGAGGCGCACAATCGGTCGTGGGAGCTGTACGACGAGGAGAAGAGTGGTGGGATGTCTCAGGAGGCGGAGGCGAACCGCGACGCCTGGGCGGCAGTCAAGCGAGAGTACACGCGGGACGACGAAACCGGCAAGTGGCATCCCGCCGGGGAGGTCCCCGAGCACGAGGATGGAGACGAGGAAGAGGGGCTCCTCGACAAGATCGGAGACGCTCTGTAGCGGAGCCTTCCACGCCACCGCGCAGCGGGCCGTTCCACGGCACGGCGTGACGACGCAAGTCGCGGCGGATGGAGCTGCCTGTGCCGCCTCAGGCGGCCGGCGATCTGCGTGAGGTGCAGGCCCACACGAGGGCGCGAGTATGCACCAAACTGCAGGCAAGCACTGGGGCGCAGGCCCGTACCAATGTGCGGGCATGCACTAGCCTGCAGGCCCGCCCTAGGCTGGGGGCATGCACCTTGCAGGTCCTGGGAAAACGGAGCAGCGCGGTGAGGGGGCATCCGTTGGGCGGCACGCTGTTGAAGAAGGGCGTATCGTATACAAGGAGGTGACATGGAGTCTGTTTTTGGGTTGTTCACGGAGTATGTGAAGGGTAAGGCTGCGGTTGAGGAGCTACTTGAGGCTGGATTTGAGCAGGAGGAGATGAACGCGGTCCTAGACGTGGAGGTGGTGAAGAACCATCTCGAGGTGGACCTGGACCGGGTAGACGTCGCCGCGAGTGAGGAGCTGGAAGGAATTCGGGCCGGCCTGGACATCATGCTGGGCACGGAGCAGCCCGTCGCTGCGCCCGGCGTGGGGGAGGTCTACGCAGCAGGCCAGTTGGCCACGATTCTCGTCAAGACGGCTGCCGGCCCGGACACGGCTGACACGGAGGTCGCGTTGATTGACTTCAACGTCTCCCCACCGATGGCAGCGGCTTACACGAAGGGACTTGTTGACGGAAGCCTGCTTTTCTGGATCCGCGTGAGCGATGGGAAGGCCTTGCAGGCAGCGGAGATCCTGAGGGACCACGGTGGCGCTCACGTGGCCAGCCACACCGGTCGGTAGAGGCCGAAGGAGGAGATCTATGCGTTATCACGAGTTGGTCGAGATGGTCCAGGAGGAAGGGGCGCTCGACTCGCAGGCTGAGGCTGAGAGGGCGCTCCGGGCGACACTGTCCAGCCTGGGCGAATGCCTCTACCGGACGGAACGACGCCACCTGGCGTCCCAGCTGCCGAAAAAGGCAAAGGGTTTCCTGACGGAGTATGTGGACGATGCGGTGACGCGTCAAGGCTCGGCCTGTCTGACGATTCAGGAGTTCTACGATCGCGTGGGGGCTCGGGCGGATGTGACGCGCTCGCGGGCTATGGAGCGAGCAAATGCCGTGGCGGGCGTCCTACGTCGGGAGCTGCCCGAAGGGGAATGGCAGCACATCATCGACGAGATGCCGAAGGCGTACCATGAACTGCTCGCCGAGGGTGAGACCGAGGTGACGCCCCCAGGCGAAGTGTAGTGAGTTGCGCGTTGACTTGCGCGACATCTGATGCCGCGCGCGGCGAAAACGTGTGAGAGGGGCCTATGCCCGAGATGCCCGACGTCGAGGCGATGAGGCGCTATCTGGAGGCGACGTCGCTGCACCAGGAGATTGGGGGGATGGTGTTCCAGTCAGCCAACCGCCTCCTCGGAGAGGATCCTGGCCCTCATCCTGACGTGGGGCGCCGACTGAAGGACGCGCTGGAGGGCCGGGCTTTCGACGACACCGAGCGCCATGGGAAATGGATGTTCGTTAGCCTGAAAGACGGAAGGAGACAGACATTGGGGCTCCACTTCGGGATGGCGGGGGGCCTCAAGTACTTCCGGGACATGGCGGATGAGCCGGCGTACGACCGGATGCGGTTCGATTTCTCCAACGGATACCACCTGGCCTACGTCTCGACGCGCAAGCTGGGGGCGGTGCGGCTGATCGAGGATGGCGACGCGTTTGTTGAGAGGAAGGACCTCGGCCCTGACGCGCTGGCCGAGGAGCTCGATTTCGACGCGTTTCGGCGCCGGCTGGAGGGCCGCCGCACGATGATCAAGGCGCTCCTCCTGGATCAGCATGTGTTGGCTGGGGTGGGAAACGTGTACGCGGACGAAGTCCTTTATCAAGCGGGGATTCACCCGCGCATCAAGGCGAACGAGCTCGACGTAGAGGACGTGAGGGCCCTCTATGAGACGATGCACGAGGTGCTCGAGACGGCGATCGACAAGCAGGCGCAGCCGGGCGATCTTCCTGACTCGTACCTCACTGCCCACCGCCACGAGGACGGTGTATGTCCGCGGTGTGGGGCTGCGCTTGGGCGGGTGAAGGTCTCCAGTCGGAGGTCGTACATCTGTCCGAAATGCCAGCAGACGGGTTCGCGATAGGGACGGCGGGATTCGCCCAGCAGTCGGTGGACTGACGCGTCCAGGAGACGGTTGGACTGGGGTAGAAATGTGCCAGATGGGGCCGGCGCGCGCCGCCGCAGGGCTGTGCGGACCAGGACCGACGAGGAGTGAGAGATGGGTGAAGAGGTGATTGAGATTGGATCTCGGAGGATCGAGACCGCGAATCTGGACGACGTGATCTTCCCCGAATTGGGCATCACACAAGGGGATCTGATCACCATCTATCGGAGACTGGCGAATTCGATGCTTCCGCATCTGGAGGACCGGCCGCTGACGATGGAGCGCTACCCCGACGGCCTGGATCAGGAGGGCTTCTACCAGCGTCGTGCACCTTCGTACTTTCCAGACTGGGTGCGACGCGTATCCGTCCACGTGAAGGAGGATGACGGGGAGCAACCAGCGGTCGTCTGCGATGACGAGGCGACGCTGGTCTATCTGGTGGATCAGGGGCTGATCACTCCGCACGTGTGGCTGAGCCGGGCCGAGCAACTGACGCGACCGGACAAGCTGATCTTCGACCTGGATCCGCCTGACGATGATTTCGACAGGGTGAGGTTTGCAGGCGAGCTCTTGCACGACATCCTGTCTGAGCTAGGCCTGGCATCGTTTGTGATGACCACAGGGTCGCGCGGGGCTCACGTGGTCGTGCCGTTGGTGCGAGAGGATGACTTCGACGGTACCCGCGCTTTCGCGCAAGATGTGGCGGACCTTGCGGCGGCCAAGGAGCCCGATCGGCTGACGGTCGAGATGCGGAAGGAGGAGCGGGGCGAAAAGGTCTTCGTCGACACCCTGCGCAACGTGTACGGGCAGAACTCGGTGGCACCCTACGCAGTCCGCGCGAAGGCCGGCGCACCGGTGGCGACGCCGCTGGAATGGGACGAGTTTTCGGACGGGTCGCTGCACTCACAGTCGTATACCGTGGAGAACATCTTCCGCAGGCTGGGCCAGAAGGCGGATCCGTGGGCGGATATCATTGAAGAGGCCCAGTCGCTCGGCGAAGCTCGTCGCCGCCTCGGGGAGAGCGCTGAGTACGATTGAGGCGGTAAGACGAGAGCCTGAGCCCCTGCGTGGGAAAGAAACGGGGCCGGCTTTCCACCACGGCCGATGTGGCGGTGTAGAGGGAATCGAGGCTCTCAGGAGGCATGTTTGAGAAGGAGACGACAACGGCTGACTGACCTGGGGACGGCGGGCCTGGTGGCCCTGGTGGCCCTGGCCCTGATGGCTGGCTTTGCAGGGGGCGTTCTCCTGGATCTGCGCATTCTGTCCGGCGGCGGCGGCTCGATCGAGGCACCAGCGAACGCCGTGCAGGAGTTCCGACTGATCGCGGAGGGATGGCGCACGATTGAGAGGGAGTACGTCAATCAGGCCGGTTTGGAGCCGCGTCCAATGGCCTACGGCGCCCTGAGTGGGATCGTGCGAACGCTTGGCGATGCGGGGCACACCAGGTTCTTGACACCAGAGATGGTTGAGCGGCACCAGAATCAGTTGGAAGGGGAGTTCGAAGGGATCGGAGCGTACGTGGAGATGGAGGACGGGCGGTCGGTGATCGTGGCTCCTATCGACGACAGCCCGGCCCAGAGGATGGGACTCAAGCCGGGGGACGTGATCCTGGAGGTCAACGGTGAAGATGTCACCGGACTTCGTCTGGATGAGGTCGTCAACCGGGTGCTGGGGCCGGCGGGCACCGAGGTGACGCTGATGATCCTGGATCCTGACAACGGAGAAACCCAGGAGGTTTCCCTGGAGCGGGCGGAGGTGGAGCTGGACCTGGTCACGTGGCAGCGCATTCCGGAAAGCTGCCTGGCGTACGTGCGGGTTTCGGCTTTCAGCGAGGGTGTCACCGATGAACTGGAGCAGACACTGGCCGAGATTGATGCGGAAGAGATTGAGGGGCTGCTGTTGGACCTGCGGAATAACCCAGGTGGTCTGCTCAGCGAGGCGGTCGGGGTCACGAGTCACTTCGTGGAAGACGGGGAGGTACTGCGCCGACGGGGTGCCGGCGGATCCTTGGAGGTGGAGACGGTCAGGCGCGGGGTGGATGCGACGGAGTTCACCATGGTTGCCCTCATCAACGGGGGCACATCGAGTGGGGCCGAGATCGTGACGGGGGCCCTGCAAGACCACGAGCGCGCGACGATGGTGGGCACGACAACGTTCGGGGCGGGAACGGTGCTCAACGAGTTCACGCTCTCAGACGGCTCGGTGCTGCTCCTGGCGGTTGAGGAGTGGCTGACGCCCGATGGGCGGGTTATCTGGCAGGAGGGTTTGCCCCCGGACGTGATGATCGGGCTGCCGGAGGAGGCTGAGCCCCTGGTCCGAACGGGTCAGGAGGAGATCACGGCGGAGGCCTTAAGGCAGACTGAGGACGTGCAGTTTCTTGGAGGCCTCGAGCTGCTCCGCGAGCCATCGCGACGGTTGAACGCGCCCGGCGCAAGGTAGCACGAGGAGGTATATGCCTGAGAGAGCATTGCCCGAGTATCTGAACGAAGTGGTCGAGACCGGCGCCGTGCGGGCGGGGAGGCCACTGCCGTTTGGCGCGCAGCGCCGGAGTGACGGCGTGAATTTCGCGCTCTTCAGCCGGAATGCGACCGGGATTCGTCTGGAGCTGTTTGATGGACCAAGCGACGGAGAGGCGGCGCGGACGATAGAGCTGGATCCCGTACACAACCGGACGGGCGACGTTTGGCACGTCTGGGTCCAGGGCATTGAGGCAGGGCAGCTCTACGGGTACCGGGTGGAGGGACCTTACCGCCCCGAAGACGGGGACCGCTTCAATCCGCACAAGCTGCTACTCGACCCGATGGCCGAGGCGGTCACCTATCACGCGGACTGGGACTTCGAGCCGGCCCTCGGCTACGATCCGGACGATCCCGATGGAGACGACTCTTTCTCCGAGGAGGATAACGCGGCACTGATGCCGAAGTCGGTCTTCGTCCAGGAGTTTTTCGATTGGGACGGCGACGAACCGCTTAAGCGCCCGCTGAGCGAGACGATCATCTACGAGACCCACGTGCGAGGGCTGACTATCGACGAAAGCTCCGAGGTCGATCATCCCGGATCGTACCGGGGGATCGTCGAGAAGATCCCGTATCTGAAGGAGCTGGGCGTTACCGCAGTCGAGCTGATGCCGGTGCAAGAGTTCAACGAGAACGAGCTGCAGCGCAAGAATCCGATGACGGGCGAGCGGCTTAAGAACTACTGGGGCTACAATCCGGTGGTCTTCACGGCGCCGGAGTCCTCGTACTGCAGTCGGGGCACGGTTGGACACCAGGTTCTGGCGTTCAAGGAGATGGTGAAGGCGCTCCACGACGCGGGGATCGAGGTGATCCTCGACGTGGTGTTGAACCACACCGCCGAGGGTGACAGGTTTGGTCCGACCCTCTCCCTCCGCGGGGTGGACAACGGGATCTACTACCTTCTCGAGGGGGAGAACCGACGCCGATACAAGGACTACACGGGGACGGGGAACACGATCAAGGCGGACCATCCGGTGGTGCGGGATTTCATCCTGAACGTCCTCAGGCACTGGGTGGTGGAGATGCACGTGGACGGCTTCCGCTTTGACCTGGCCTCGGTGCTGGGCCGGGACGAGGACGGGAACCTGCTGGGGGACCCGCCGCTTCTGGAGCGCATTGCGGAGGATCCCATTCTGCGGGAAGCAAAGCTCATCGCTGAGGCCTGGGATGCGGGCGGCGCATACCAGGTGGGGGCCTTCTCCGAGCGCCGCTGGGCGGAGTGGAACGGACGTTACCGGGACGACGTGAGGCGGTTCTGGCGGGGAGACGCGGGGATGATGCCCGATTTCGCAAGGCGAATCACGGGGAGCGAGGACCTATACGCCGGATCCGGGAGGGGCCCGGAGAGGAGCATCCATTACGTCACCTCGCACGACGGTTTTACGCTGAACGACCTGGTGAGCTACGAGAGGAAGCACAACGAGGCGAACGGGGAGAAGAACGAGGACGGACCGAGGGAGAGCTACAGCGCCAACTACGGCGAGGAGGGTCCCAGCGATGATCCTGACATCGAGGCCGTCCGACGCCGACAGATCAAGAACTTCCTGCTGACTCTGTTGGTCTCCCGTGGGGTTCCGATGCTCCTCGGCGGCGACGAGTTCCGCCGGACTCAGGGCGGGAACAGCAATGCCTACTGCCAGGACAACGAGGTAAGTTGGTACGATTGGTCGATGCTGGACGAGCACGGGGAGATTCACCGCTTCTGCCAGCGCGCTATCGAGTTTCGAAAGGCGCACCCGGTCCTCAGCCAGGATGCGTTCTACTCGGATGAGGATGTGGTCTGGTTCGGCCCCGATGGAGGCCAACCCGATTGGGACGACGAGGAGCAGAGATCGCTGGGATGGGTGATCAAGAGGGACGGGGAGGCGGATCTCTGCATACTGTTCAACGCGTCGCCAGAGCCGGTGAGGTTCGCGGTGCCGTCTGCCCCGGAGGGACAGCCCTGGGGCCTGGTGGCGGACACGGCGGCCCGGGCGCCAGAGGACTTCGTCGAGCCGGGGACGGCCATAGAGCTGGGGAACGAGGCGGAGATCGAGCTGGACGCCCGATCGACTGTCATTCTGAAGACATTGGATTAGAGGGAGGGAACCGAATGGAGAGCAGAGACCCGGTACCGGATCTTCCGGAGCGCATACAAGGGCTGAAGCCGCTGGCCTACAACCTCTGGTGGAGCTGGCACCGGTCGGCACGGCACCTTTTCCGCTTGCTCGGGCCTCACGCGTGGCGCGAGAGCGATCAGAACCCAATCCGTATGTTGGACAGGCTGCCCGAAAGGACTCTGAAGGAGGCGGCCGAGAACGAGGAGTATCTGGAGCACTACGACCGTGTCATGGAGGCGTTCGAGGAGGCCGAGGGAGCGGAGGACGGTTGGTTTCGCGACCAGTTCGGTGAAGTCGAATCACCGCTGGCCTACTTCTCAGCGGAGTACGGCTTGCACTCCTCGCTGCCGGTCTATGCGGGCGGCCTGGGCATACTAGCGGGGGACTACTTGAAGGAGTGCAGCGACCTGGCTATCCCGGTGGTGGCCATCGGCATCATCTACTCCGGTGGATATGTGCATCAACGCATCCGGGAGGACGGTTGGCAAGAGGACGTGGAGGAGGAGGTGGACCGAACTTACAATCCAATGTCGCGGGTGTTGAACGATGACGGTGAGCCGCTGACGGTTCGCGTGCCCGTGCTGGAGCCAGCGGTGCACGTGGGGCTGTGGGAGGTCAAAGTTGGACGCGTACGTCTCTACTTGCTGGACCCGGATCTAGAGGTGAATCGGCCCTGGGACCGGAACATCGCCAGCAGCCTGTATGTGAGTGACGCGGAGCAGCGGCTGAGGCAGGAAGTTCTGCTCGGCTTGGGCGGTATGCAGGCTCTGGATGCCCTCGGGATTCGTCCCCGCGCGCTTCACCTGAACGAGGGTCACTCCTTCCTAGCCGTGCTGGAGAGGATCCGCTCGCAAAAGGACGAGGGTGTGGGGTTTGAAGAGGCCGTTGAGCAAGTGCGGGCGACCACGATCTTCACGACACACACGCCGGTGCCGGCAGGGAGCGATGTCTTCCCCTTCCAGTTGATGGACAAGGTCGTGGGGAGCTATCTGAGCGACATTGATGTTGGACGGGACGCATTCTACAACCTGGGCACAAATCCTGAGGATCCGAAAGCCGGGTTTAACACCACCGTGTTCGCTCTGCGAACAGCGGGGTACCGAAACGGGGTCAGCCAGAGGCACGGCGAGGTGGCAAGGGGGATGTGGCGCCACCTCTGGCCGGAGCGCGATCTGGCGGAGGTGCCCATCGAAGGGATCACGAACGGCGTGCATCTTCCCACGTGGCTCGACGCAGCCAGGCTCCAGCCCCTGCTCGACGAACACCTTGGTCCAACGTGGATTGAGAATCAAGATCAGCCGTCGACGTGGGAGGGCGTTGAGGCGATTCCAGACGATGCGTTGTGGGAGGTGCACCAGGACCTGAAGCACGAGATGCTGGCGGAGATCGATGGGCGCGCACGGGCGCACTGGCTTAAGGAAAAGGTGCCAGCGCCGAACGTGATCGCCTTCGGAGCCTTGCTTGACCCCGAGGCGCTGACCCTCGGTTTCGCCCGGCGCGTGACAGGGTACAAGCGGCTGGATCTGATATTCAACGACATGGAACGGTTCAAGGCCATGGTCACGGACCGGCTGCGGCCGGTTCAGGTGATCTTTGCCGGTGAGGCCCATCCGGCGGACGTGACAGGGAAGCGACTGATCCAGAAGGTCTTTCGTGTAGCCGAGGATCCGTCCTTCGCGGGGCGCATCGCGTTTGTGGAGGACTACGACCAGGAGCTGGCGTCGCACATGGTGCATGGGGTCGACGTGTGGCTCAACAACCCGATACCGCCGAAGGAGGCGAGCGGGACGAGCGGGATGAAGGCGAGCATCAACGGGATTCCCAACCTGTCGATCCTGGATGGCTGGTGGATCGAAGGCTACGAGGGCGACAACGGTTGGGCCTTTGGCGACGAGGAGGTCGGGGAGCACGGGGAGGCTCGGGACAGGGCGCACGCCGAGGCGATCTACGGGCTCCTGGAGGATGAGGTCATCCCCGCCTACTACGAGCGGTCCGACGACGGTGCCCCAGATGTTTTTGTGCAGGTGATGAAGCGCGCTATCGGCACGGTCGCGCCGCGATTTGGCACCCGGCGGATGGCGAAGGAGTACGTCAGGCGGTTGTACGCCCCGGCCATGGGGCTCGATGAATAGCGCCTTGACGTCGTGCTCGGGCGTCGGAATGAGCACGCGCGCGATGCGCCTTTGGACAACGGCGGGAGGTCGAACGACGATTGACACGCGAGACGGCAGGCGATTCACGATCAGGAGAAAAGGGGGGTAGTGATGCGCACACCACTGATGGCGGCCAACTGGAAGATGCACAAAGGACCTACGGAGGCCTTGGAGTTCTTCAACGAATTCGCGGAGGCCGTGGGGGAGCACCCAGGTCGAGAGGTCCTGATCTGTCCACCGGCCGTGGATCTGTACGTGATGGGGCGGAAGCTACAAGCAATGGAGGGCGAGGCCCCTTTCCGACTGGGGGGCCAGAACATGTACCCGGCCGAGGCCGGCGCGTTCACCGGTGAGATCGCCCCGCCGATGCTGAAAGAGGTCGGCTGCGACTACGTGATCGTGGGGCACAGCGAGCGCCGGCAACTCTTCGGCGAGGACGACGCACTGATCAGCGAGAAGGTACGCATGGCACGGTCCTTCGATCTGATCCCGGTACTGTGCGTGGGTGAGACGGAGGAACAGCGGGATGCCGGAGAAGCGGAGGACG
>Ga0180434_10007133_pt1 | contig 12626 bp, 12 predicted proteins | sample SS_ome_7_FD_132453 | JGI IMG/M metagenome (GOLD analysis project Ga0180434, IMG submission 132453) | Hypersaline lake sediment archaeal communities from the Salton Sea, California, USA - SS_1_D_2 metaG | ecosystem: Environmental > Aquatic > Non-marine Saline and Alkaline > Hypersaline >... | reverse complement strand
CTCGCTCGGAATGACATTGTGCAGAAGGTTCCGGGAGTCGTCTCCACGTGGCGGGCGGGCGCGGCCGTGGCGCTACGGCGACTTGGCGGCGGCTTCGAGGGCCGCGCGGGCCGCCTGGCGGACCTCCTCGTCGGGGTCGCTCTCGGCGACCTTCTTCAGGGCCTCGATGCCACGCGGGTCGCCGAGCCGCGACAGGGTGTCCACGAGGCTCTTGCGTGCGGAGGCGCTCAGGCTCTTGTCGTCGCGGGCATCGAGGGCCGCGATGAGCCGCGGCACCGCCGCCGTGCGGGCCTCGCCCGTGGCCTTGTGAAGGCAGATTCTCAGCCACGACGGCGCGTTGGACCGGACCGCCCAATTCTCGTGGCCGAGCGCCTGGAGCAGCGGCTCGACGTAGGCCCCGCCCTGCTGCTCGAAGATGCGCTGGGCGGCGTAGCCATACGCCTCGTTGCCCGGCTCGAGCCTCTCGGCCATCTTCTCGATGAAGCGCATGCGGGCCCGCGGGTCATCGATGCGGCCAAGGCCCTGAAGCAAGTAGGCATCTGTCTCATCCTTCGTCTGGGCCTTCACTTTATCCGCTGCGGCCACGACGGCGTCGATCGACTCCGGCACGTTCAACTGTCCCAGCGCCCAGCCCACGTGCTGGACCACCTCGTCGGGCGGCAGCGGGTCCAGCGCGGCCACCAGCGCCTGCCACGTCTCCTTGGCCTTGAAGTGGCCGATGAGGTCGGCGGCACGGATGCGGACCTGGGGGTTGTTGTCCTTCAGCAGGCCCGCCAGGACGGTGCCGAACGTCGGGTCGCGCAGGTCGCCCAGCATCCGGGCCAGCGACTGGCAGAAGCCCGACCGCAGGAACGCGCCCCAGAGGAGGTCCTTGTCAGCGGGCTTGGGCTCGACGCGTTCCGGCGCGTACGGCTGGCTCTTGAAGGGGGCGCCGAGTTTCGCCCGCCCGGCGAGGAGGACGAACGCCCCCGCCATGCGGCCCGCCCGCCGCGCCTCGGCCGGGCCCGTCTTGGCGTCGGGTACGCCCGGCACGTGGCCCAAGAGGCCGTGCAGATCCACGACCAGCCGGGCCTGGGCCTCGTCGTCGGGCTTGGCGGCGGCCTTCCAACCGACGGCCGCCAGCATGTGCCCGGCCACGCGGCGGACGTCGTCGGCGATGGTGGCGGAGGTGCCCTCGTGCTTCTCGGTCACCTCGACGCGGACGGCCTGGACGTCCTTGAACTCGGCGACGTGGGCGGGCGTCAGTTGGCCGGGGGCCTCGGCGGCCGCGGCGGCGCCGGCGATCCATGCGGCGATGGCGGTGGCGCCGGCAAGCCGTCCGGCGGCGGCCATCGCGGCACAGGTTCGCGGATTGGCGTGCATGATTGCCCCCTTCACGCGTCTGGTTTCGCGCCGATTGTACGGCAGCGCCGGCGGCAGGTCCAGGAGGTTGACCGCTTCCCGGCCCGCGTGGCCCGGCGCGCGGTGCGGCGGAACTTTCCGCTTCCCCGCGGGGGGCTGCGAGCGTAGCATGGTGCCCGCGAGGCGCGGCAAGGAGCGGACAGCGCGCCTTTCGATACGAGGAGAACACAATGGCCCGATTCCTGAAGCGACGCACCTTTCTGAAAGCCTCGGCGGCGGCACCGGCCGTGCTGGCCCTCGCCCGGGCGGGAGGCCCTGCCATGGCCGCAGCGAACGGCTACAAGAAGGCCCTGATCGTCGGCAAACCGACGGAGAAGAACCTGGCGGCCGTGAAGGCGGCCGGCTTCGACGGCGCCGAAACCAACGCCGCCGACGTCACGCCCGACGAGGCCGAGGCCTCGCGCAAGGCCGCCGACGCCACCGGCACCCGCATCCACTCGGTGCTGCGCGGCTGGATGAAGTTCAACGGCAGCGCCGACGAGGTGGCCGGGTCCATCGCGAAGGTCGAGACAGGCCTGGCCGCCGCCAAGGGCTACGGCGCCGACGCCATCCTCCTGGTGCCCTGCCGCATCGGCGGGAAGAAGATGAAGGTGCCCGACCCATGGGCGTTCGACATCCAGTTCGACCCGGCCACCGGCCACCTGAAGCAGGTGGTGGCGGGCGACAACGCCCCCTATGCCGACTACATCGCCGCCCACGACCACGCCACCGACACGTCGCGCGAGGCGATCAAGCGGCTCATCCCGACGGCCGAGAAGACGGGCGTCGTCATCGCCGTCGAGAACGTCTGGAACAACCTGTGGGTCAAACCCGACGTGTTCGCGAACTTCGTCCGCTCGTTCGATTCGAAATGGGTCCAGGCGTACTTCGACATCGGGAACCACGTCAAGTACGCCCCGCCGCAGGACTTCATCAAGGCCCTCGGGGCGCTCATCCGCAAGGTCCACGTGAAGGACTTCAAACTGAATCCCGACGGGCACGGCGGGAAGTTCGTCGACATCCGCGAGGGCAGCGTCGACTATCCGGCCGTCATGACGTGCCTCGATGCGGCCGGGTACCGCGGCCACGGCTGGATGACCATCGAGGGCAGCGGCGGCCTGTCGGACGACGAGAAATCGAAACGTCTCGACCTGATTATCGCCGGGAAGTAGGCCGCGGCGCGCCGCGGCCTACACGCGCCGTCCGCGCGCAGGCTGCGCGGCGGTCTACTTCTCTTCGCCCTCGCGCGGCTCCAGGTCCAGCGACGCCGAGTTGATGCAGTACCGCAGGCCCGTCGGCTTGGGCCCGTCGCCGAAGACGTGTCCCAGGTGGCCCCCGCACCGCGAGCACAGCACTTCGGTCCGCTGCATGCCCAGGCTCGTGTCGGCGTGTTCCTCGACGTTCGCCTCCGCGACGGGCTGGGTGAAACTGGGCCAGCCGGTGCCCGACTTGAACTTCGCGGTTGAATCGAACAGCGGCTGCCCGCACGCCACGCACCGGTAGACGCCGGGCGTCTTGGTGTCCCAGTACGTGCCGGTGAACGCCCGCTCGGTGCCCTTCTCGCGGACGACGTGGTACTGCTCGGGCGTGAGTTGCGCGCGCCACTGGGCGTCGGTCCTGGTGACGGGGTAGGTCTTCGCGGCGGACGCGTCGTCGCCCTCGGCTGCGCCGGCGGGGCTCGGGCCGCAGGTCATGCACGTCTCGGGGTCGGGCGCGGCGGCGTCGCCGGCGCCGCCATCGGCGGCGTTCTGGGCGCCGCCGTCGCCGCAGCCGGTGCACGAGAGCATGGCGATGCCCACCAGGGCCACCCCGAGGGTCGCGATGTCGAGAAGGTCGTACATGGTTTTGGTCGTCCTTTCCGAAGGTCTCTGGTATTCTAGGCCGTCCGGACGGATGCCGCAAGGGCGCCCAAGCGGCGCTGCCTTGTGTGGCCCGGCCGGCTTGCCCGGCCGGGGAGATCCAGGCGGCCTGCGCGGCGGGTACGGAGACCCGCCGCGCGGGGTACTTCTCGCCGAACAGGAGGTCGACCATGCAACGGACCCCCGCCTCGCTGCTCGCGGTCTGCGGGCTGATCGTGGCGGCCGCGTGTGCGCTGCCGTCGTGCGGTCCTCGCCGTGCGCCGGAGGGCGCTATGACGGTGCCGTTGCCCGCGCCCGCCGCGGCGGACCTCGACCTGCGGGCGGTCGCCCGGGCCGAGGCCGCCATCGGCCGGGCCATCGACGCCGGCCACATCCCCGGCGCGGTCCTCGTCATGGGCGACACGGCCGGCATCCGCTATCTCCGCGCGTTCGGCCACCGCCGGCTCGAACCCAAGGGCGAGTTCATGACGCCCGACACGGTCTTCGACGTGGCATCGCTCACGAAGGCGGCGGCCACGGCGCCCAGCGTCATGAAACTCGTTGAAGAGGGCAAGGTGGACCTCGACGCGCCCGCCGCCCGGTACCTGCCCACGTTCGCCGCCGGCAAGGACACGATCACGGTCCGGCAGTTGCTGCTCCACCGCAGCGGCCTGACGCCCGACAACGCCCTCGGCGACTACGCCGACGGCCGGGCGAAGGCGCTGGCCCGCATCGACGCCCTCGCTTTGCGGTGGGACGTCGGCTCCGGCTTCCACTACTCCGACGTCGGGTACATCGTCCTGGGCCGGCTGGTGGAGCGGGCCTCCGGCGTGCCGCTGGACGAGTTCGCCCGCCGCGAGATCTTCGGACCCGCGGGCATGGACGGCGCCCGCTTCCTGCCGCCCGAGACCTGGGCCGACCGCATCGCGCCCACCGCCAAGGAGGACGGCGAGTGGCTCGTCGGCACCGTGCACGACCCGCGGGCCCGGGCGCTCGGGGGCGTGGCGGGGCACGCCGGGCTGTTCGCGTCGGCCCGCGACCTGGCCCGCTTCTGCCGGATGGTCCTCGGGGGCGGCGAACTCGACGGCCGGCGCGTCCTGGCGCCCGAAACGGTCGAGGCGTGGACCCGCATCCACGTCTTCGCCGACGGGGCCCGCACGTGCGGCTTCGACGCCGACACGGGCTACTCGTCCGCCCGCGGCCGGCGATTCGAGCGGCGGCGCACGTTCGGCCACACGGGGTTCACGGGCACGATGCTGTGGATCGACCCGCAGGGCGGCGTATTCGTGGCCATGCTGACGAACCGGCTGCACGTGGGGTCGCACTCGGTCGTGCCGCTGTACCGCGAGGTCTCGACCGCCGCGGCCGAGGCGCTGCTGGGTCCCCAAGGCGTGCGGACGGGCATCGACGTGCTCGAACGCGACGGCTTCGCGGCGCTGGCGGGCCGGCGCGTGGGCCTCATTACGAATCACACGGGCATCGACGCCCGCGGGCGGTCCACGGCGGCGCTGCTGAAGGATGCCGAGAACGTGACGCTGGTGGCCCTGTTCAGCCCGGAGCACGGCTTGGCGGGCCGGCGCGAGGGCAAGATCGGCGACGCCGTCGACGAGGCCACCGGCCTGCCCGTCCGGTCGCTGTACGGCGAGACGCGGCGTCCGACGGCCGAGATGCTCGAGGGCATCGACACGCTCGTCTTCGACATCCAGGACGTCGGCACGCGGTTTTACACCTATATATCCACGATGGCGTACGCGATGGAGGCGGCGGCCGAGCACGGCCTGCGGTTCGTGGTTCTCGACCGGCCCAACCCCATCGCCCCCCTGGGTGCCGACGGGCCCCTGGCCGACCGCGACCGCCTCTCGTTCACCGCGTGCCGGCCGCTGCCGCTCGCGCACGGCATGACGGTGGGCGAACTGGCGCGGCTGTTCGTCGGCCGGTTCGGCATCGCGTGCGACCTGCGCGTCGTGACCATGGAAGGCTACACGCACGCCCTCTGGTTCGACCAGACCGGCCAGCCGTGGGTCGACCCGTCGCCGAACATGCGGAACCCCACGCAGGCCGTCCTGTACCCGGCGGTCGGGCTGCTGGAGATGACGAACCTGTCCGTCGGCCGCGGCACCGACGAACCGTTCGAACGGCTGGGGGCGCCGTGGATTGACGGGCCGGAACTCGCCCGCCGGCTGAACGCGGCGGCCTTACCGGGCCTTCGATTTGTGCCGATTACGTTCACGCCCGACGCGTCGAAGTACCAGGGCGAGCCGTGCGGGGGCGTCCACATCATCGTGACCGACCGCGACGGCGTCGCCCCGGCCAGGACGGGCCTGGCCATCGCGTGGACGCTGCATCGGCTGTACACGCGCGACTTCAAGGGCGACGCGGTGCTCACGCTCCTGGCGAACCGGGCCGTCCAGAAGGCCTGGCCGGACGCCGACGACCCGGCCGCGCTGGCCGTCCTCTGGGCCGAGCCGCTGGCGGCATTCCGGGCCGAGCGGGCCAGGCATCTGCTGTACCCCTGAGAATACCCAATGGCAAATGACGAATGATAAATGAGAAATGACAAGAGAAAGCGGCGCGGGTGGCACGGCCGCCCGGTATCGCAGCATCCTTCCGTATGAGGAGAACCATGAGACGAGCGGCAAGCCTGGTGTGTCTGGCGTGCGCGGCGCTGGCGGTCGGGTGCGAACCGGGCATCGGCCGGGACGGCGCCTCGCCCGCCGCCTCGCCCCCGGGTGCCGCGGCCGCGCCGCTCTTTGCCGATCCGAATTACCATGGCTCGTGCGACCCGGAAATCGTGTGGAACGCCCGTGCGCGCGAGTGGTGGATCTTCTACACCGCCCGCCGGGCCACGCGCGAGAAGGGCACCTACGTGGGCACGCCCATCGGCGTGGCGGCCTCGGCCGATCTCAAGACATGGCGATGCGTCGGATACTGCGCGTTCGACGGCGTCAAGGGCAAACCCGACATGCCCGTTACGTTCTGGGCGCCGGGCATCCTACGCACCGGCGACACGGTTCACATGTTCGTCACGCACAAGCCGAGCGCCGAACCGCCGTGGGGCGGCAGCGGCGCCATCGTCCATTACACCGCCCCCGCCGACGACCTCCTCGACGGGTGGACCAGGAGCGACGTGCCCGACTTCCCCGGCCCCGACCCCATCGACGCCACCGTCGTCCGCGCCGGCGACGGCTTCCGTGCCTACTACCGCGTGGGCAAGGGCGGCGGCATCCAGTGGTCCGAAAGCGACGACCTGGTCCACTGGACCGACCGCGGCCGGTGCCCCGGCGACGTCAACGACCGGGCCAAGCGCGGCTACGGGTACCAGGAGGCGCCGTACGTTTTCCGCTGGAAGGACGCGTGGTGGATGCTGACCGACCCGCACGAGGGCCTGGCGGTGTTCCGGTCGGCCGACGGCGTCACGTGGGACGTCAGCGGCCGCATCCTGCGCGAGCCCGGCCGCCGCCCGCAGGACGGCACCCGGGCCCGGCACCCCAGCGTGGCGGTCGTCGGCGACCGGGCGCTGCTCTTCTATCACGTGGAGCCGAACCGGCCGTACCCCTCGCCGCCCGCCGAGAAGCGGACCGTGGAGCAGAAGATCTCGTTCCTGCAGATGGCGGAACTGGCCCTGGAGGACGGCCGGATCGTGTGCGACCGAGATGCGCCCGTCCTGCCCCCTGTTGCGAAGGAGCCGTGAGAGGCGGCCGCCGGGCGGGAAAAGGGGCGCGGCAGGTACGGAGACCCGCCGCGCGGGAAGTCACCCGCCGCCCGCCTTACCGGCGAAGGCTTGTGGGCAGGACCCACCGGTACTGCTCGTAGCACGCGCGGGCGTCGGGCGTGACCAGGAAGTCCATGAACGCGCGGGCCCGGTCCGGCTGCTTCGTGAACTCGAGCATCGAGACGCCCGTGCCGCGGTAAATCCGCTGCTCCGCCGGCAGGTCGATGATCTCCAGCCGGTCGTCGCCCAGGTGCCCGAAGGCCGTCCAGGCGAAGGCGACGTCGACCTTGGCCTCGGCCACGGCCTCGACGATGGCCACGCAGCCGGAGGCGTGGAACGTGATGTTCCGGCGGACCTCGTCGGTGAGGCCCGCGCGGCCGGTCACGTCCTCCCACACGCCCTTGAGGCAGTCGATGACCGAGATGCCGACGCGGACGCCCGGCCGGGTCACGTCCTCGAGCGACCGGATGCCGGCCGGGTTGCCGGCGGGTACCGCCAGGGCCGACTCGCGGTAGGCGATCAGCCGCCGCTCGCCCTTCAGGCAGATGCCGCGCACCTCGCCGTCGTCCAGCAGGTACTCGGCCCCGCCGATGGCCAGGTCGTGGATGCCGTACTCGGCAATCTCGACGAGGAAATCGTGCGTGCCGCTCTCGGGGTCGGCCTCCTCGGCCTCCTGGGTGGCGCAGTGACGGGCGCAGACGCTGATGTCGATGGCGATGCCGGTCCGCTCGGTGTACAGGGCGGCGGCCTCTTCCAACGGAGCCGCACAGGCCCGGGCCGAGAAGATGCGGATCGGTTCAGGGTCAGGGTTGGGCACGATCGGGTCCTTTCGCTTCGGGTGCGGCGGCGGAGGTCGCGTCCGGACCGGCCGGAGTCGGCGACGGCTTCGCCGGCACCAGGAACATGCGCAGGGCAACAATGACCAGGAAAACGGCGAATATTCTGCGGAGCCAGTGGCCCGGCAGGCGGTAGGCCAGTTCGGTTCCCACGAGGCTCCCCACGGCGGCCCCGGCGGCGATCAGCGCCACCGCCCCCAGGCGCACGTCGATGGTCGGGTGCCACCAGTACCGCAGGGCGCCCAGCAGCACCATGGGGACCATGACGGCCAGGGCGGTGCCTTGGGCCGATTTCTGCGGCAGCAGGAACACCGTCACCAGCGCGGGCACGAGGATCACGCCGCTGCCCACGCCCAGCGCGCCGCTCAGCACGCCCGCCCCCAGGCCCAGCAGCACGAGCATCCACCAGATGTTCGCCAGCGGTTCGACCATGGCTGGACACCTCCGCCTCGTCCGTGCCTGCGGTGGCCGTCGGGGCCCGCCGCCGTACGGACCCGCGCCTCGCAACCTGTCCGGACTGGCCCTTACTCCGGTGCGCCGACGTCTCCGTACAGGGCCGTCGAGAGATAGCGTTCGCCCGTATCGGGCAGGATGACCACGACCAGTTTGTCCTCGTTCTCGTCTCGGGCGGCCACCTGGAGTGCGGCGGCCAGGGCGGCGCCCGACGAGATGCCCGCGAAGATGCCTTCCTTCCGCGTCAGCGCCCGAGCCGTCGTCCGCGCCTTCTGCGACGGGACCGCGATGACCTCGTCCAGGACGTCGCGGTTCAGGACTTTCGGGACGAAGCCGGCCCCGATGCCCTGGATGTCGTGCCGGCCGGGCTCGCCGCCCGACAGGACGGCGGATTCGGCCGGCTCGACGGCCACGATCTGCACCTCGGGCTTGTGCGCCTTGAGGGCCTCGCCCACGCCGGTAATGGTCCCGCCCGTGCCGACGCCCGCCACGACGGTGTCCACCCGGCCGTCGGTGTCGACCCAGATTTCCTCGGCGGTCGTCCGGCGGTGGACCTCGGGGTTGGCGGGGTTCTCGAACTGCTGGGGCATGAAGTAGTGGTCGTCGTCGCGGGCCATCTGTTCGGCCCGTTCGACGGCGCCGGCCATGCCCTGGTCGGCGGGGGTCAGGACCAGGCGGGCCCCGAGGGCGATCAGGATGTGCCGCCGCTCCTCGGACATGTTCTCCGGCATGGTCAGGACCAGCGGATACCCCTTGGCGGCGCACACGAACGCCAGCGCCACGCCCGTGTTGCCGGACGTCGGTTCCAGGATGACCGTGCCGTCGGTGATCCGGCCGTCGCGCTCGCCGGCCGCGATCATCGCCAGGCCGATGCGGTCCTTGACGCTCGCCATGGGGTTGAAGAATTCCAGTTTCCCGACCACGCGGGCCGGCAGGTCGGCCGCCACCCGGTCCAGCCAGACCAGGGGGGTGTGGCCGATCAGGCGCGTGATGTCGTCCGCGATATTCATGATGCCATCCTTCAGATGACGTAGCACGGGACGTACCCGCCGGCCAGCCGCCGCTCGCTCTCCACGAGGTCGGCCAGCGTCGTCCCGTCCAGGACGCCGGCTACCGCAGCGCCGACCTGCTGCCACAGTGCCAGGAAGACGCAGCGGCCGTACAGGGCGCAGGCGGTCCGTTCGTCCTCCAGGCAGGGGACCGGGTCGAGGGGCCCCTGGATGGTCCGCAGGACGTCGCCCACGGTGACCTCGTCCGGCGGCCGGGCCAGCAGATACCCGCCGGCGGCCCCGCGCCGCGACGTCACGTAGCCGCTTTGCTTGAGTTGGTTCAGAATGACCTCGAGGAACCGGGGCGGAATGGCCTGGGCCTCGGCAATCTCGGCCCCCTTGACCGGCGCATCGCTGCCACGCTTGGCCAACTCGAACAGGGCACGCAAGGCGTATTGGCCCTTCTGTGTCACGTTCATGGGCGTTACCTCATCGTTTCGGTCGATTTTATGCGCAAACCCCGGGCGCGAGTCAAGAGGGAAACTGCGCGGCGGGGCATCAGGGCGCCTGCCGGCCGGCGCCCTCCGGCCGATGGCGATCCGGGCCGGCGTGGGGCCTGCATGACTCCCGCTCGCGGCCCGTTTCGGACGCCGCCATCCGGTCGCGCGCAAAGGCCCGGTAGAACACGACCACCGCCAGCACCCACCACAGCCCGATCGTCGCCGCCAGGCAGGCCATCGGGGATGTGTCCCGAAGCCAGACGGTCAGCACGGCGGCTGCCACCAACAAGGCAACCAGCGCCCGTTGGCAAAGGCCTGCCAGCCGGTACATGGTCGTTCTCCTTCGAGAGTGACCGCAGCGGATGGGCCGCGCCGCGGATCTCCGCAGCCGACGTTGCCCCGGCCGTGCCGCGGCAGGGGAAGGGCCGGGTCGGCTCAGATCTGGTAGTCGGGCGGCTTCGGCCGGCCGAAGGCACTCCGCGCCCAAAGACGCTCGTGGACGTAGTAGGCCGCCACCTTCAGCACGGTGTCCAGGATGCCGACGCTCGCGGCTACGTCGGCGCGGCCGGTGACCACCCAGGCCACCGCGACCGTGACCACCAGGCCGCCGGCGCGCCAAGTGACGGCCTTGACGATGCTGCGCTTGCGGGTTTCCACAGGGTCCCTCGCGCGGGCTCAATCGACCGAGCCGTCTGGCGAGGTAAGCGGCCGGGTATGAATGCCGCACTCCCCGCCGCACTTGCTCGTGCCGACCCACCGGCCGGCCCGTTCGTCGGCCCCGGTGGCGATGCGCGTGCATGGCTCGCAGCCCAGCGACCGATATCCCTGGGCGTAAAGCGGATTGACCTTCACGCCGTTCAGCGCCAGGTACTGCCATACCTCGCGCTCGCGCCAGATGAGGATGGGGTTCAGTTTGACCAGCCCCTTGTCGCGTTCCTCCACCTCCTGAAAATCGGTGCGTGTCCGTCCTTCGGTGCACCTCAGGCCGGTCACCCAGCACGCGACCTTCATCTCGCGGATGGCCCGCCGCGTCGGCTCTACTTTCAGGACGTCACAGCACCGGTCCGGGTCGGTCTCGTAGAGCCGTTCGGGCAGGGCCGCATCGCTTCGGAACACCTGCAGTTCCGGATACCGCTCGACCGTTTCGTGCATGAACGCGACGGTCTGCCGCGGCTTGTGGCGCGTGGTGACGATGAAGCCGCGGATGTCCGGGTTTACCCGCTTCGCCAGGTCCCAGACGGCGCAGGAGTCCTTGCCCAGGCTGTGGGCCACCGCCAGGCGATCGCCGTACGTCTCGCAGGCCTGGCGGATCAGTCCGAGCGCGCGTTCGACCTTCTCCGCGAAATTCAGCCCGTCAACCAGGGCCTTGACGTCTTCCTGTGTGGCAGTCAGTCCCATCGTTCTTGCTCCCGGGCCCCCGAAGGGGCCGTTCCCGTGACTTGCGGCGGTGAACCGTCACCGTCTTCCACATGATCCACGATCCGCCGCTGTTGCGGCGCCGTACCGCCTTGTTTCGAGTTGTCACGACGACCGGGGGCGCCGAGCCTCATCGGCCTCCGGCCACCGCCCGCGGCTCGCTCCCCCTTGCATGCCCGAGGCCTCTGAACACCCCTCCACAGGGGGCTTTCTTGACCATTTCGATTGGGATAGTAGCATATATTCCCGCACGCGTCAAGTGGTTTCCCGGGATTTTCGCGCTTTTTTCTGAATTGGAAGGGGCTCCGTTACGCTGCCAGCGTGTCACAGCGCGGCTGTTTCCGGGGGGTTGCGCAGGGGTGGACCGACATCGCCCTTCTCGAGCGGTCGCAGGGGCTGGCGGCGAACTTCGGCACGCTGCCCCGTCGCAACCTCACGCCGGCCCGCGCGGAGTGGGAGTTCTAGGCCGAATGCGCCAGCGACGCGATGTGCTGGAGGACCTCGTCGCCCGTCACCTTGCCGCCGACGGCCTCGGCCAGGGCGGGCGTCCGCCCCATGCCGCCGCCGGCGTACAGGAACCACCCTTCCTGGGGCGTGCCGTTGCGGCGGAGTGTGGCCCCGCCTGCGCCGATGTCGGCCACGCGCGTGTGGCCGCAGCCGTTCGGGCACCCGGAAATGCAGACGGTCGTGTCCGGGCCGAGCCGGTCGGCAAGCCGTTCCCGGACCCGATCCGCCAGGAGGTCGGTCCGCGTCAGGGCGCGGGCGCACCACCGCCTGCCCGAGCAGGCCACCACGCTCGCCTGGGGACGGGCGGCCTCGGCCAAGGCCGGCTGGGCCGCAACGGCCGAGCGGACCGACCCGTCGTCGCGGCCGAATACGTGAATACGATGGTGACACCCGATGCGGACGGCCAGGCGGTCCTTCTCCATCAGGTCGGCCAGGGCGTCGGCCGCACAGGGCGCGAGGTTGCCGTTGGCGAACGTCAGGACGGCCTCGGCATCCAGGCCGGGCGTGTCGGCCGAGAGGGCCTCGGCCTCCGGGCGGCCGAATTCGTCTTGTCGCTCGCGGAACCGTGCATCCAGTGCCTGGCGGAAGGCGTCGTCGCCCAGACGCTCGCGCACGTGCCGGAGCCGGGCCCGACGCCGGTTCTGCCGGTCTCCGTGTTCGGCGAAGAAGGCGATGGCGGCCGCGACCAGCGGGAGCACGTCCCGCGATTCCAGCCAGTCGTACAGCAGCAGGCCGGTCCGCGGGATCGCCCCCAGCGAACCGGCCCCGACGACGCGAAACCCCCGCCGGCCCTCACGCTCCCGGGCCAGAAAACCCAGGTCGTTGATCCACGGTCCCGCGCAGCCCCGGTCGCACGCCGAGAACGACACCTTGAACTTCCGCGGCAGCGCGCAGATGCCGTCGGTCGCCTCCAACTGCCGGCGGACCGACCACGCCAGCGGCAAGAGGTCCGGCCGCCCGCTCCGCACGCCGCTGCCCGGGCACACCGTGACGTT
>Ga0180434_10007132_pt1 | contig 12628 bp, 15 predicted proteins | sample SS_ome_7_FD_132453 | JGI IMG/M metagenome (GOLD analysis project Ga0180434, IMG submission 132453) | Hypersaline lake sediment archaeal communities from the Salton Sea, California, USA - SS_1_D_2 metaG | ecosystem: Environmental > Aquatic > Non-marine Saline and Alkaline > Hypersaline >... | reverse complement strand
TACAACTTCGAGCCGCGCGGGGCCCCGACCTACCACGGGATCCTCGCCTCGGCCGACAACAGCAGCAGCGGAGCGTAGCACGCCATGAGCGACATGCGACAATCGGCCGGCGCGGTCGAGCAGACCTTCGACGTCCGCGGCAAACGGTACCGGATGGCCACACCGCCGGTCGTCGACCTCTACTCCGGCATGGTCCAGGCCTGGCAGGCCGAGCAGCCGGATATCCTTGCCACTGCGGCGAAGGCCTGCGAAAAGCTCCAGCCGTCGCTGCATGGTGCCGTCTGGGAGGCCGCGCTGAAGTTAGCAGAGCGGAAGCCGGGCCGCGGCGACCTGGAGACGTTTCTCAATAGCCTGGCCGGACAGGCCTACGTGTTGTGGACTTGTCTCCGGAAGCACCACGGCGACGAGTTCCCGACGCCGGCCGACGTTGAGCCGCTGGTCGGCGAGCTGTCCGAGCAACGCCTGACCGAGATGATGCACAAGACGGGGATCGTCACCGGCGAGGCTGAGGCAAAAAACTGATTTGGCCGGAGCCGGAGCGGCCGGCCTCCGGCTCCGGCAAGATCGACATGCAGCTCGCGGGCTGGCCGGAGGTGTATTTGTTCATGGCGAGGGAACATCACTTCACGCCGGAACAGGTGAACCGCCTGACGCTAATCCAGCTCTGCATCCTGCTGGGGGCCGTGACACCGGACCACGAGATCCGGCGGCTCCCGATGAAGGATTACCTGCGGCTCGCACGCACGCAGGAAAACCGCGAGAAACTCCGACGCATCCACGGCAGGTGACCGCATGGCATTCAAATTCGCCGAGGGCTACGTCGAGCTGTCCCAGCGCGGGCTCGGGCCGTTGGGCCGGATGCTCGACGGCGTGAAGTCGCGGCTTCTGGGGATGCTCAACCCGGCGAACCTGCTGGCCACGGCCGTCGGTGCCATCGGTGCCGGGGCGGGTGTCGGGGCGCTACTGAAACTCTCCGGCGACGCCGAGGTCCTGGCCGTCTCATTCGAGGTGCTTCTCGGGTCGGCGGCGAAAGCCCACCGGCTGATGGAGGAGATCAACCAGTTCGCGGCCAAAACGCCCTACGAGCAGATGGAGGTGGCCGGGGTAGCCAAGCAACTGCTAGCCTTTGGCGTGGCCCAGGAGAAGGTCATCCCGACGATGCGGCAGCTAGGCGATATCGCCTCGCTCTCCGGTGCCCGGATCAACGAGCTGGCGGCCATCTACGGCAAGGCCCGGGGCATGGGCGTGGTCCAGACGGAGATCCTCGACCAGTTCCTCGAACGCGGCATCCCGATCGGCCGCGAGCTGGCGAAGGTCCTGGGCGTTGCCGAGTCGGAGGTTCGCAAGTTGGCCCCGACTGGCAAGATTACCTTTGCCGTACTACAGCAGGCGCTCGACAACCTGACCGGCGCCGGCGGGCAGTTTGCCGGCGGCATGGAGCGGCTCTCCTCCACGCTGCCGGGCATCTGGTCGACGCTCACCGGCAACATCAAAACAGCTATGGCCGGGATCGGCGACATCATCGTCGAGACGTTCGGCCTGAAGGGGGTCATCGCCTCGGCGGGCGATTTCGCGGCGATGTTCAAAAACGACTGGGCTCCAGTCGTTCGTCTGGCCCTCGAATCGGTCCGCGACATGGCGGGCGTCGTCCTGGGAGCGTTTACCGACCTGGGCAGCGTTTCGTTCGGCGGCATCCTTCGGGGGCTGGTCGAGATGGTCGCCGGCATCCGCAACTGGATGGTGGCCAACCAGGAGGCAATCCAAGGCGTCCTGAAGTTCACCACGGTTATCGCCGGCGTGGTCGCCGGGTTGATGGCAGCGAAGGCCGTTATCGCGTTGGTGGGCGCGACGATCGCCGTGTTGCTCTCGCCGATCGGTCTGGTCGCCGCGGCCATTACCGGCCTGGGCCTGCTCTTCCCCAACGTCTTCGACGGCATCTTGACCGATCTCAGCTACCTGGTCTCGAACTGGGACCTGCTCTGGCGGCTGGCCTGGGAGCACCTGAAGTTGGGGCTGTCGAACACCTGGGAGCGGATCAAGACGTTTTTCGTCAACGTCGGCGAGGTGCTGGTCTGGTTCGTCGACAACTGGCGGAGCATCTTCGAGACGATCTGGAATTTCACGAAGACGATCTTCGTAAACCTCGGCCAGAATATCGCGGCCGTCTGGCAGGCCGTGCTCGATTTCTTTAGCTCCGGCGAGTTCAACGTGAACTGGACGCCGATGCTCGACGGGTTCAAGAGCACCGTCTCACAGTTACCAAACCTTACCAAGGCGGCCGTCCGCGAAAGCAACGAGGCGATCGACGGGCTCTACCGGCAGCTCGGCGAACGGGAGGCGAAGAAGAACCGGGCCGAGGCCGCCGCCCGGGGCGAGGACAGCCCCGGCGACAACACGCCGGACAGCCCGGGCGCGACGGCCGCCTCGGGTCCGGCCGCCGGCAAGGCGTCGTTCGGATTCGTCGGCCTGGCGGCGCTGGCCGAGCAGATGCAGCGCAAAGCGGCCACGTCGAACGAGGCCGCCAAGCAGCTCGCCGCCGCCGAGAGGGCGGCCAAGGGGATCGACGCCGTCGCGGCCGCCGCATCGGGCAACGGCCTGAAGGTCCAGGTCGTCAACGGCCAACCCCTCGTTCCGGATTGGGTGTAGCATGCCGCCACTGACGATGACTATCGAGGAACTCTCCGGCAGTGGCCGCTCCACGCACAGCTACGACTCCGGCAACGCCGACGAGCGAATCTTCCTCTGCCACTGGAACAATCGATTCTCGCTGGCCGACCAGCTCGCCGGGCAGCCGCATCCGGTGTTGCCGTACTGCTACGTCCACACCGTGCGGATCGAGCCGCTTTCGGCCGACCTCTCGCCGAGCGACGGCGCGTCGATCGACCCCGAGAACCAGGTGGTCGCCTACGCCCAAAACGGCGGCAAGGTGGCCCTGGTGCGGGCGATTTATGCAACCGACTACAAAGCCGCGCCGTGGCCATGCGAGATCACCAAGCCGTCGATCAGCGACGGCACGGCGTTGAGCCTGCGGATTAAGAGCGCGGGGCAATTCCTGACGATCCCCGCGTCACTGCTACGTTGGAGCGACAACGCCGGCGGCGACCCGACCGACCAGATGCCGGCACCCGACAACGACGGCCGGCTGCTGATCCCGATCCGCGAGTTCCACCTCGAATGGGACTATATCGACGACCCGCCGGTCGAGGCGTGGGACGCCCTGATCGGCAAGGTCAACAGCGAGGAATTCCTCGGCTGTGCCGCCGAGACGCTCCTGTTCGAGGCCTACGACCTGGAGCCGGCCCCGAAGTTCAAGCCGACCGACCCGTTCGGGTTCCGCATGACCACCGTGCTCAAACACCGCAAGATTAGCGCCTACACGCCGGGCGAGGGCGAGGCGTCGGTCGGATGGAACCACGACCTGCGGGCCGACGGCTGGCAGCGGATCAAGGTCGATGACGGCAGCGGCAACGTCGACAATCGCTACAAGTTGACCGACTTCTCCGATATGTTCACCCAGTCGAGCTGCAGCGAGGAATAGCCCGTGCCGACCGACTTGCCTCGCAAACGATCCGGCGTCTCGCAGCGACGGGCCGACCGCGAACTCCGCCGCTCGGTCGACGCGATGCGCAACGCCTACGCGGGCGACGCGCAGGCGGGATTCATCGGCGGGTCGACGGCAGCCACCGCCGGGCCTCGGCCCGACCCGCGGCAACTGGTCGAGATCACCGACGCCTGGGAGTACGTCGAACTGCCGCCGTACCTCGGGCACCCGCATTACTGGCACTACGCCCTGGCGAGGCCGGTCCAATACGGATTCAACAACAGCAGCTCGGGCGACTGGGACCGTGGGCCGGACGCGAAAATCCAGATCTGGCATCCAGGCGGCTACCCGGCCGATCTGCGTGCCGACATGCGCGACCCGGAGGCGGCACACTTCATGTCACGCTACGGCGTCGGCGACTGGGTCTGGGTCGCCTTCAATCCTCAGTCGGGCAAATGGGAAATTCTCGACCAGCACGAGGACGTCTGGCGGTTTCAGCTCCTGGAAGACCTCACCGAATGCGGGACAGCCACGGCCCGCCTGCTGCTGCCGTGGCACGAGGACTACCCGAACCTCTGCTACCCCAAGTGCCGTAGCGACGAGGCGGGCGTCTCCGACGATATCTGCTTCACTATCCACGATCCGATGGGGGTGATTCGCGGCAGCCGGGACGCATCGCGGCCGGCCGGCGACGGCACCTACTTCGCCCCAAAGGGCACGACTGGCTACTGCAAGCGGTTCGCCGACGGCCCGACGCCGACGTGGGAGGTCATCGCGTTGGGGCGATGCGGGTGCAGTAGCAGCTCGTCGTCCAGCAGCTCGTCGTCTAGCAGCTCGTCGTCCAGCAGTTCGTCGTCTTCGTCAAGCTCCAGTTCGTCGTCTTCGTCTTCCTCAAGTTCTAGTTCTAGCTCCAGCTCGTCGTCGTCATCATCATCTTCCTCGGGTTCCAGCTCATCTTCGAGCTCTTCCTCGGGAACGCCGTGCATCGATATGATCGGGGACATTTCGCTCGACGAAATCCCGCTGGTCGACGGGCTGGTCGTTGGCGATTACGTCCTAGCGATCCAGAACGGCTGCCTCGTAAAGGTGCCGGTCACCTCGTGTGCGACGAGCAGCAGCGGAGCATGATCCATGGGCAGTGTGCAACTCTGGAACGGCCGGCCGTTGATCTCCGGAGGCAAGCTCGCCATCGACCCCGCCTGCTGCTGTGAAGGCGTTTGCCCGGAGTTCTGCACCGATTGTCCCGAGCTTCAGTTTGAAATCTCCGGATTCGGTATGAGCTATGACCCTGATAGGTGTGGGCCAGAGGGCTGCGATTGCACCGTATTCAACATAAGCGACACCCTCACGAAAAATGGGTGCTTCTTTGGGTATTGGGCTTTGCTTGACTTCCCCGGGTATGGAGCCAACGCAGTATCCGCTCAAATACATTGCGAGGATGGAAAGTGGGTGGCGAGATACATTGTGAACTTCTCGACATGGCAGGCAGTGATAGGTATCGCTTCAGAGACCGGCGAGAATGCCTGCCCACCAACAGGGACATTCACCTTAACAAACACGTTTGAGTATGACCCAATCGACCCATGCTACGCATGGCCGGAGGTTACCATAACAATCTCAGGGCAGGAGTAGCATACCGGCGGGAAGCGGCACAGAAATAGAGCCGGTGGTGCGGGCGATCACCTCGGTTCCGCGACGCCCGCGACGGCTCTAAAATCGATGGCATGAAAATCTTCATCCTGGGATATCCCGGCGGCATGGGCGGCGCCAACACCGAGTGTTGGCATACGGTGCGGCTCTGGCGGGAGGCCGGCTGGGAGGTCGAGCTGGTCCCGACCTGGGGCAATCCGCGACCGGGCCGCGATCGCACCCGCGACCAGCTCGACGCGATCGGTGCCGTCACGCATACCGGCTACTCGCCGGAGACGCTGCAGGCGGTCCCCGACCTGCCCGGCGGCATCGTCGTGGGGATGTGCAATTCGCACTTCACCCGCAACTTCCACGTCCTGAAATCGCTCGGGTGCCGTACCGTGTGGGTCAACTGCATGACCTTTGCCTTCCCCGAAGAGCGGCAGGCGTTCGTCGATCACGGTCCGGCCGACGCCCATATCTTCCAGAGCGAGTTCCAGCGGTCGATGCTCGCGCCTGAATTGCAGCGGCTCACCAGCTACCAGCCGTCGCAGGGCCATTTGGTGCGCGGTGCGTTCGCGGCCGACGAATGGCAATTCCGTCCGGCCGACCATGGGCCGGGCGAGCCGTTTGTGATTGGCAAGTTGGCCCGGCCGGCCCCCGACAAGTGGTCGAGCAACCATTGGCGCATCCTAGCCTCGGTGCCCTACCGCCAACGCCTGGCGCTGGTGATGGGCTGGGACAAGGCCCTAGAGGGCAAGCTCGGCAAGCCGCCGGCGTGGGCCGAGGCAATCAAACCGCAGGGGCTATCGCCAGAGGCGTTCCTCGGGCGATGCCACGCTTTGGTGGGCATGAACGGCGGAGCCCGGGAGAACTGGCCTCGCGTTGGGCTGGAGGCGATGGCGGCCGGCGTGCCGCTGGTCGTGCCCGACGCCTGGGGCTGGCAGGAGATGGTCGACCACGGCGAGACCGGCTACCGTGCCGGTAGTGACGAGGAGATGGCCTACTATCTGGCCCGACTTGCCTACGAAGAGCCGCTGCGGCTACGGATCGCCGAGGCGGCCCGCGCATCGCTCGACCGGCTGGCCGATCCCGAACGACTGACCGCGGACTGGTACGGTGTCTTCCGGTCGTTGGGGCGCAGCCAGCGACCCGCCGAACCGCAGCCAAAGAGGATTGCCATGCCGAAACGCCCCGCGAAGCCGCCGGCCGTCCACGTTGCCGCGTCGTCGCCGATGATGATTTCCTGCCACTGCCCGACGTTCAACCGGCCGGACCAGCTGGCCGAGGTGATCGAGTGCTTCCGCCGGCAGGATTACCCGGCCGATCGCCGCGAGCTAGTCATTCTCGACGACGCCGGCCAGTACGGCGACCAGGCAGGCGACGGGTGGCGGATCATTTCCGTCGATCGGCGGTTCCGCACGTTGGGCGAGAAGCGCAACGCCGTGGTCGGGCTCTGTCGGGGCGACGTGCTGGCCGTCTGGGATGACGACGACATCTACCTGCCGTGGCACCTCTCGCAGATTGCGGCGGCCGTCAGCGCCGGCGCCAGGTGGGTGCGGCCAGAGACGATCTACACGCTCACCGGCGGGCAGCAGCGGCTGCGAACCAAGCCCACCGGAGGCATCTTCCATGGTGCGTGGGCGTTTACGCGCGAGGCATTCGAGGCGGCCGACGGCTATCCGATGATCCAAAGCGGCCAGGACCAGGGGTTGCTGAAGCGTATGAAGGCGGCCGGTATCGAGACGTTTTCGACCACCGAGCGGCCCAGCTACATCTACCGCTGGGGCTCGCACGGCGGGCCGCCGCATCTGTCGGCGATGGGCAAGGAGGGTTACGAACGGCGGGGCCGGGAGTCGATCGCCTGGACGCCGGCCGTCCGGCCGCGATGGACGAAGGACTGGGTGCGAATGACCGAGAAGAAAGTCGAGGCGGCATGAACATCCACCTGCTCGAGGACCGAGCGTGCTACATCGCGATCGAGAAGGTGGCCTGCTCGTCGATCAAGTACGCCCTCGGGCATCACTACGGCATCGCCAGCCGCAAGATGCCGCACGTATGGCCATGGCGGAAGCTCACGCCCGATCGCCTGCTGGAGCTACGAGACGAGGGCGTCTGGGCATTTGCCTTCATTCGCAATCCGTTCGACCGGCTCGTCTCCTGCTGGGCGCACAAAGTGGCCCGCTACCGGGGCAAGCGGGCACGCTGCCCTCTGTTCCGCGACCTGCCGACGTCGACCGGCTTCATTGACTTCGTTGCGTGGGCGACGGCCCAGGACCCGCGACGATGCAACTGGCACTTTCGGCCGCAGCATCGATTCTTGGAGCACCAGGGCCGGCCGCTGACCGATTGCCTCTATTATTTCGAGTCGCTCTCCGGCGACTGGCGGATGCTCCAGGCCCGCTTCGGCTGGCCCGATCTGCCGCACCGCAACGCCACGCCGCACCCGCACTACCGCGAGTTATTTACGGCCCAGACGCGAGACATGGCCGAGCGGTACTATGCAAGGGACCTGGAAATCGGCGGCTACGAGTTCTGATCGCCATTGGCCATCAGCTCATCCAACGACACCCCCAGCCGCTGGCAAATCCGGTACAGCACGCCGGCGGTCGTGCGGTCGAGGTTGGTGCGATTCTCGATCTTGCTGATGAGCTTCTGGTGTGTGCCGATGGCGGCCGCGAGATCCTCTTGCGACAGCCTGGCCGCCAACCGCGCGTCGCGGAGCCGCTGCCCGGCGTGGGTGGGTGGTTTCTTTTTCATGGGGTTGCCTTTTCGATTGCGGCCATTGCGTGGTGGTAGGCTCGCTGGTCCTCGAGCGTTTGTTCGGCAGTCCACTTCCAGCGGGCGATGACGGCGAGCAGGGCGTCGAGTAGATCGGGCGCAGCGGCGCACGGCGTGCTCGCGCTCGTACTCGTTCGTCATGCGGACCAGCTCGTCCCGCTCCGCCTGGGCCGACCGGGCTTGGTCGAGCAGCCGCTCGACCGCGTAGACATACCGACGGCGCTGGTGGTCCAGTTCAACGTCTTGCATCGCGATTTCTCCGTTTAGGGGTTTGTGAAGCGTCCACTCACCCTAGGCCCCGTGCGCAAGCAATCGCGCAAGCAAAAATGGACTCACGCGCACGAAAAAGGCGGTTTCCCCCGAGGAAAACCGCCGAAAAGTTTTTTCAGATTTTTCGAGTCGCGTAAGTTGCGCGTAAGCTAACGGCCGCCCTGCCCCCGAAATTGTCTCCATTCCGCCCACGTGTCCGTCTGCCGAACATTGGGCGACAAACAGCCGAGCAGCTCAGCCCACTCCGGGGAGCCGTAGGCCCGAAATCGGCCGTCGATGTGGGCTATCTCACGCATCCGCGAGTCGGCCGACTTTCCGTTCCGCGCGATAGCCATGATCCGCTGCGTCTCGGACTCGGCACCGCGGTGTACGCCGTCAAGCCATAACCCGAAACGTGAAGCGGATATCACAAAGTATTTTTTCGTAATACCGCGAGGGTGAGAGCGGCAGCTTAGTCGCCGTCGGCTGTGTAGATCACGCGATCGATCTCGATCCGCATGTCGGCCTGGCCGTCGGCCAGCAATGTCCAGGCCCGATCCGGCACTATGGGCCAGTGCCCCTCCATGTCGATCGACTGGCCGGCCGCCAGCGGCTGGTCGACGGCGTGTTTGAGCCCAACGAGCCGATCGCCGTGCTGGTCGTAGATGGCGATCGCGTACTTAGCCGAGGCGACGGTCCGGCTGCCGACGTTGGCGAGTCGGTACCGGAGCGAATCGCCGAAGTCGCCGCGGGTACGGCCGAGATAGGCTGCCGCGAGGATTGGCGGGACGACCGGCTCCACTGGGGGTTGCTTCGCCATCAACACCTGGGCGGCCGGGAAAGCTTCGGCCACGGCCCGGCCGACGGCCTGCCGCATCTCGTGTTTCAGGTGCTCGCGGCCAGCCACTGCCCCGAGCGTGAGGCCGACCGCGAGGCCGCATATAGCGCCGATGATGGCGGGGGTCGTGTTGTCGTGTGTATGCCGCCTTGCCAACCGCTCTGCTATACGCGAGTCCACCTTGCCCCTCCTGCCGCCTGGCGGCATTACGGATCGGATTTCCTGGGCCTGCCACGCGCCGATCGTGGCAGCCGCTTCAGCCGCTCGACCTCCGAGCGAGGGATTAGTACGGCTCGGCTATGGGGCCGCTCGGCGGCGACATCGCCGGCTCGAATCATCTGGTAGAGGCGCCCCTCGGTGACCCCCACCTCATGGGCGGCCACGTCGACCGTGAGGAAGTCGCCGTGCAGGTTGACTGTTGGCATTGCGTCCATACCTCCATTATTACCCTGGGGAGAAGAAATGACAAGATGCGGAGGCGGCCGTGAATTCGGCTCACGCATGGGCCGTGCGGGCGTTACCGCGACCGCCGACCACCTCCGCGACGCCAATGCGGGAAGGGGGATTTGAACCCCCACCACCTACTGGGTGACTAGGCCCTCAAGGTATTCACCCCAAGGCTCGGCTATTCTTACTCGCCGAATTTTGCGGAACATCGGGATCGCCACGGCTGGACATGGCGGCTTTTTCTTATGCGTCGCAATATCTAGTAGACACGAAATGCCCGCCCCCTACATTTTGCGCCTTGACGCTTTTACAACCGGTTGTAAAAATACTGGTGAATTGAATCACGCATCCTTTTCCGGCTCCTGGCCGCAGGGGATGCACCAAGCGTCTCCAGGTAGGCCGAGGAAGCTATGCGCCTCATCCTCGTATCGCGTGCTATGGTTGGGCGACGCCGCCCCGCCTCCGCAACTGGAAAACGCTATGATCGCATCCGACCCGCCGTATTGCGGCGACCTACTGCTAACCGACCTGCTAAATCGCTATGTGTCCGGGCGACTGGGGCTCGGCAACAACGCCGCACAGCAAATGGCGATCTCCGTGCGTCTGCTCGACCGGCACCTCGGCCGGCCGGCTACCTTATCCGACCTCTCCGAGGAGTTGTTGGTACATTGGCTGCGTGCCATGCGGCAGGCGGGCCGATCGCCCGCGACCTGCAACAGCAAACGCGGGTCGCTGCTGACGCTCTGGCGCTACGCCGCGAGGCTTCGACTGTGCCCGCCGGCGCCCGAGGTCGATCGGTTCGTCGAGCCGGATCGGCTGCCTGCGGTCTGGTCGCTCGAAGAGGTTGGCCGGCTATTGGCCGCCGCCAGCGAAGAACGCGGCCGTTGGGGCGGCGTGCGAGCGTCGCTGTGCTGGCGGATCGCAATCGGGTTGATCTGGGATACCGGCGTGCGGATCGGCTCTGTACTGCGGGCGAGGCTGGCGAGCGTCGACATCGATCGCGGGTGGTGGCACGTACCGGCCGAGCACTGCAAGGGCGGCCGGGGCGACCGGCTCTTTCGTCTGCACGCCGAGACGATGGATTTCATCAAACTCAGCTTGTCGCACCCGCGCGAAATGCTCGTACCGTATCCGCGGCACCCACGGCGGATATTCTTGGATTTGAAGCGCATCCTCGCGCGGGCCGGCCTGCCGAGCGACCGCTCGCGGATGTTCCACTGCCTGCGGCGCACGGCCGAGAGCTATGGCGCGGCGGCCGGCGGGATCGAGTGGGCGGCCGCTGCCGTTGGGCATTCGGTCACTGTCGCGAGGCGATCGTATGTCTCGCCGATGGTCGCGCCCGGGCCAACGCTGGCCGACGTACTGCCCAGACCGATCGTGGTCCGGGGCTCGGCACCCAACACGCCCAACGAATCGACACCCTAGCCGCCAGGACGGACGGCTTGTTTTCGAGGCCGCACGGTTCCCACGATGGGGCCGTGCGGCCTTTTTGCTGCGCTGAAGGAGCACCCCATGAAGTTGTTTCACGCGATGCTGCGGTTGGTCCGCAACCGCAATCGAAAGTCGCAAGCGGCGGCCGCGAGCAAACTGCGAGGCCCAGGCGTCTGCCTGCACGACGGGCACCGGTGGCGACTGGAAACGTTTGTCCCATTCGCCGATCCGCGATGCGTGCCGAAGTGCGTTCAGGCGGCATCGGTGCTGCTGCGAAAAGGCGAGTGCGGCGTGGTAACCGGCGTTTGCATCGTCGCCGGGCAGGTGATTCCCTACCAGGACGCCCCGACGAATTAGGTTTTGACGCCGGCCGCACGGACGCGGCCGGCTGAATTGTGATTACGGCTGGGACGCACGGACGCGGCTCGGCCGCCAATAGGCCAGGAGGCCGGGAGAGAAGGAATGCTCGTACTATCACGGAAGACGGATCAGCGGATCGTGATCGGCGAAGGGATCGTCATCACGATCGTCGAGGCTCGCGGCGGGCGGTGTCAGATCGGCATCGAGGCGCCTCGCGAGGTGCCTGTCATGCGGCGGGAGCTAATTGCGGCCACAAACCCACAAGAGGCGACGCCATGACGCCGAAACAGTGGCTCCAACGCTCACACCGATTCCTTGGCGGCGACGAAGAGGGGGCGGTGCGGTGCGCGACGTGCGGCTGCATGGTGATCGCCCCGTGCCTGGGCTGCTGGCAAGCCCGATCCATCGCCCGCGGATGCGCGTTTGATCCCTACGACCCGCACCCGGGCGGCCTGGACCGCCCCAGCGGCATATCGCGTGAGTGGCCGCATTCGCTCGTATTGGCTGTCTGGCGGGCCGTCGAATTTGACATGTTTTTCGGCATTGGGCCGCGAGAGGTGGCGGAGCGAGTACGGGGACTCAGTCGCGAGTTCAGGGTGCCAACGAAGGGCTGGCACGGCATCGGCCGCGGTTACGCGGCCATTCGGCGATATTTGGAAAAGGCCGCGAAGGAGGAGGCGGCCTGAATGAGGCTAGGCTGCCGGCCGGCACGGATAGGCCGGCCGGCGGCCCTATTACGGGGAGCGTCACGATGTGCGAGCTGTTGATTCGATGTGGGGCCGGGTGGACGCCGAGCGGCGTCCGAGGCTCGCGGCGGGCGTGCGAGACGGCCGCCGATCGATTGGGACTCAGGCGAGGCGAGTGGATCGTCGAGCCGCTGACCGAAGGAGGTGCCCGTTGAAACTCGACACGGACCTATTCAGTGCCGCCGACCTGTTCGGCAACGCCTACAGCGAGCCGGAACCGGCCGCAACGACGGCGGTGGCGACCGGCGGCCGGTCGATCGTCTTCGACGCCGAGACCGGCCCGGAGCCGGAGGATCGGCTGCGGGAGTTTTTCGAGGTTGACCTCTCGAAGGTCAAGGACCGCGAGCTAATCGACCGGGAGTTCGACCCGGCGTCGGTGAAGCTTGGCAACCTCAAGGACCAGGCCAAGATCGACGCGAAGATCGCGGCCAAGCGAGAGGAGTTCGAGGCCGCGAAGGCGGCCGCCGTCACGGCGATGGCCTCGGCGGAAACCGACCAGTGGGCCGCGTTCGTCGAGCGGGCCCCGCTCTCGCCGATCACCGGCCGCGTGCTGGCCATCGGGCTGTGGGACAGCACCAACGAACTGGAGCCGACGCTCGTCTGGAT
>Ga0180434_10007131_pt1 | contig 12630 bp, 15 predicted proteins | sample SS_ome_7_FD_132453 | JGI IMG/M metagenome (GOLD analysis project Ga0180434, IMG submission 132453) | Hypersaline lake sediment archaeal communities from the Salton Sea, California, USA - SS_1_D_2 metaG | ecosystem: Environmental > Aquatic > Non-marine Saline and Alkaline > Hypersaline >... | reverse complement strand
CGGGAAGCGCGAGATCGTGGGTGTAGCGGGCCGCACCGGTCACCTTGTCGAGTCCGTCGTCGCGTGCGACCGGCTTGCCGACGTAGCGGAGATCATCCGGCACCGGCGTCACCCCCGTTCGAGTGCACGGCCGCTCGGTCATCCTTCTCGGGAAGCCGTCTCTCCTCTCCGGCTTCCCGTCCGTGCCGGTCGGCTGCAAGCCGGATAGCGCGAAGAATCGCTTCATACCCGGTACAGCGGCAGAGGTTCCCGGCGATCGCCTCGACGATCTGCTCGTCCGACGGGTTCGGGGTGCGTTCGAGCAGCGCCCGGGCGGACAGGATCATCCCGGGCGTGCAGAAGCCGCACTGCACGGCGCCGGCGTCGATGAACGCCTGCTGGAGGGCGGAGAGTCCACCGTCGGTCGCCTCCCCCTCGATGGTACGTACCTCGTGTCCGTCCGCCTCGACGGCGAGGACGAGGCAAGAGGTCACCGGCTTCCCGTCGAGCAGGACCGTGCACGCGCCGCATTCCCCGATCCCGCAGGCTTCTTTGGTCCCCGTGAGGTGGAGCCGCTCGCGAAGGAGTTCGAGCAGGGTCATCGATGCGGGAACCGTCACCTGCTCGGCCCGGCCGTTCACGCTGAGGGCGATCTCGTGATTCACGATCCACCTCCTCCGTCGAGCAGGCGCTCGACCAGACGGCGGAGCAGGACACGCAGGACGGCGGACCGATACGCCGCCGAGGCGCGAACGTCGCTGATCGGACACGTGGCTTCTTCGGCGCGTTCGATAATTCGATCGGCGATCGCTCCGACCGAGCCGCCGTTTGCGTCCACCGGCTCGAGGAGGAGCGGCGTCGGCGCGCAACTGCCCACGGCGACGCGGAGCGCTCCCTTGCCGGGGGCCAGCGTGCCGGCGGCGTTGACGATCGCAAGGTCGTGCCCTCGGATCCGCTGCTGCTTCAGGAATGCAGTCCTCGTCCCTTTCCCGGGTACTGGGATGCAGACGGCCGTGACGATCTCCGCGGGACCGAGGGAGATTTGCTTGACGCCGGTGAACAGGTCGGAAACCGGGACGGCCCGCTGTCCGTCCGGCCCGGCGACGGCAAGGACGGCTCCGAGGGTCAACAGCACCGGGGCCGTGTCGGCCGCCGGCGATCCGTTGCACAGGTTCCCGGCGAGGGTCGCGCGGTTACGGATCTGGTAGGTCCCGATCGAGAGCGCTGCGTCCGCGAGCGCCGGGAGCCGCAAGCGAACCGCGTGGTGTTCAGCGATTCGGTTCAGCGGAACCGCCGCACCGATCTTGAGTTCCCGGCCGTCCGCATCCAGCCGGTCGAGCGCGTCGATCGGCTTGATGTCGATCAGCAGTCTCGGAGCGCGGAGGCCGTTTCGGATGTCCACCAGAAGGTCCGTTCCCCCCGCGAGGACTCGAGCGTCATCGCTCTCCGCGAGGTAGCCGCAGGCTTCGTCGACCGATCGCGGACGAACGTAATCGAATTCTCCGAGCACGACGGCTCCTTTCCGATCCCTCCTCGCAACGTCGGGACGAACAACCGCTGGAACGCGAAAAGACGGGCTGCATCAGCCTCGTCGCGTTCTCATGATAGACCACGAACCCGGATTTGCCAAGTCATCTGACAGGTTGTGCGGATCCGACTCGGGTATCATCGAGGCCCGCCGACCGGGAGGTGGAAGGGATGCAAGAGGCGCCAACGGTCCGCCGAGGAGTCAGCCGGGTCGCGCTCGTCCGCTGCCCAAGCTACGACCTCCACGATGTGAACGCCGCGGTCGATCGTGGGATCAATCTGCTCGGCGGAATCGAGCGGTTCGTGGCGACGGGCGAGACGATCCTCCTGAAGCCGAACCTCCTCGTGGCTCGGACCGCCGACTGTGCAGTCACGACCCATCCGAGCGTCTTCCGAGCGGTGGCCCACCGGTTCGTCGAGGCGGGGGCACGGGTCACGTACGGCGACTCGCCTGGATTCGGCCGACCGTCGACCGTCGCTCGCCGGACCGGGCTGGCGGCCGTGGCGGAGGAGCTCGGGCTCGAACCGGCCGAGTTCTCCCGCGGACGGGACGTCCCATTCCCGGATGGGGAGCTGATCAAGCGGTTCACGATCGCGGAAGGCGCTCTCGCGGCCGACGGAATCGTGTCGCTGCCCAAGCTGAAGACGCACGGGCTGACCCGGATCACCGGCTCGATGAAGAACCAGTACGGGTGCATCCCGGGGCCGCTGAAGGCCGAGTTCCACGCGCGGCTGCCGAACGCGGACCTATTCTCGCGGATGCTCGTCGATCTGAACCGGCTGCTTCGCCCGCGCCTGTTCGTCATGGACGGGATCGTCGCGATGGAGGGGAACGGACCCCAGAACGGAACCCCCCGCGCGATGAACGTCCTCCTCCTCTCGACCGATCCGGTGGCGCTCGATGCGACGGTCTGCCGGATCATCGGACTCGATCCGGCGCTCGTGCTGCCGGTCGTCCACGGCGATCGCACCGGCCTCGGCCGCGCGTCGGATATCTCCTGGGTCGGCGATCCGATCGAGTCGCTCCTCATGCCGGACTTCGAGGTGAACCGCCGGCGCGCGTCGACGACCGGCGGTCCGGGACGGTACAGCCGGTGGGCTCGCCGGTTCGTCGTGCCCCGCCCGACGGTCCTCCCGAAAGCCTGCACGAGGTGCGGCACCTGCGTGGAGGTCTGCCCGGTATCGCCGAAGGCGGTGCGGTTCGAGGATGGGGACCGCTCGAGCGTGCCGTCCCATCGGTACGATCGGTGCATCCGCTGCTACTGCTGCCAGGAGCTGTGTCCCGAGGGCGCGATCGAGCTGCACGTTCCGCTGCTGGGACACGTCATCCATCGCGGCGCTCGGGTTTGATTCGGCCCATGGCGCGGCTCACCATTCGAACGGTGAACGAATGATGGCACACGACCCTGCACGTCACGCCCCGTCGCCCGGCCGGCGGATCGGCGCCGCCTTCTGGCTGAATCTCGGGTTCGCCCTGATCGAGGTGGCCGGAGGGCTCTGGACGAACAGCGTGGCCGTGTTGTCCGACGCGCTGCACGACTTCGGAGACAGCGTCGCCTTGGGGCTGACGTGGCACTTTGCGCGTGTGTCCGAGAGGAAAGGCGACGAGACGTTCACGTTCGGGTATCGTCGATTCTCCCTCCTCGGCGCGTTGGTGATGTCGGTCGTCCTGTTCGCCGGGGGTCTGGTGGTCCTATTCGAGGCGATCCCACGTTTGCTCTCGCCGGAGCCCTCGAACGCGGCGGGAATGATCGCCCTTGCCGCGGCCGGGATCGTGGTGAACGGGATCGCGGCGCTCCGGACGCACGGCGGCCGAAGCCTGAGCGAGCGGGTGGTGACATGGCATTTCGTCGAGGACGTTCTGGGTTGGGTGGCCGTCCTGGTGGCGGGGATTGCGATGTCGTTCAGCGAGATCCGGATCCTGGATCCAGCGTTGTCGATCCTGATCACGCTGTACGTCCTGTGGAACGTCGGACGGCGCCTCAGGGACACCCTGGTCATCTTGTTGCAGGGGACGCCGCGGGACGTGACGGTGGCCCAAGTCCAGGAGGTCATCCGCGCGACGCCGGGCGTCTGTAACGTACATCACACTCACCTCTGGACCCAGGACGGCGAGCATCATGTCCTGACGACCCACGTCGTGGCAGAACGCGGAACGACCCTCGAGGAGACTGAAGCCCTTCGGCGGAGGATCCGCGACCGCCTCGGTCCGATGGGGATCGTCCACGCAACGATTGAGGTCGAGCATGAAGGGGACCGCTGTTGCGCCACGAACGAGGAGTGTCACCTCCCATGAAACCGTGCGCGATTCCGGGTGTAGTACCGACAAGGAGGTGTGCATCATGTGTGTGTCCGCGTGGCTGCTTCTGTCGTTCTTCTGGGCGTTCTGGGTGTTCGCATTCGGCGGCTGGTGGTGCGGCGGGATCTGCTGAGCTGCGTGATCGACGCCTGCTGAGTGTCGATCGCGAAGGTGAGAGGGTCCTTTCACAAGAAGGTGGGGCTCCGGGGGGAGCCCCGCTCTTTGGTTTCGCACGCGTCCTCACACGGGCTTTAGACAAGCCTCACGACGTGGACTCCGGGACAGCGCAGGCTGCAGGGCTGTGTCGGTGAATCTGGTCGGTTCGGGGAAGCTCTCGTTCTTGCATCGGTTGTCCTCTACGAGCGCGAAGGTATAATTGGCTCGTGCCAGTAGCAGCCGGAAATGCTATTGGCATCAATCCTTTCGTGTAGGAGGTGGGCGGGGACATGAAGGTCACGCTCACGGCGATCAAGGCGGACGTGGGGAGCATCGGCGGGCACATCTGCCCGAGCGAGCGGCTCCTGGCGGCGGTCGAAGAGACGGTGTCTCGGCAGGGCAGCGGGTTGGTCATCGACTATGCGCTGAACTACACCGGCGACGACGTGGCGATCCTCTTGACGCACGACCGAGGGATCGACGACGAACGCGTCCATCGGCTGACGTGGGATGCGTTCCTGGCGGGGACCGAAGCGGCGAAGGAGCAGGGGCTCTACGGGGCCGGACAAGACCTGCTGAAGGACGCGTTCTCCGGCAACACGCGGGGGCTGGGGCCGGCGGTCGCGGAGATGGAGTTCGAGGAGCGGCCGAACGAGCCGTTCCTCATGTTCACCGCCGACAAGACGGAGCCGGGAGCGTACAACCTCCCTCTGTTCCTGGCGTTCGCCGATCCGATGCACAACGCGGGATTGATCCTCTCGCCGACGGGAGGCGAGGGATACCGGTTCACGGTGATGGACGTCGACTGCAGCGAGCGGGATCGGGTGATCGAGCTCGTCACTCCGGAGGATACCTACGATCTGGCCGCGCTCCTTCGGGACAACGGACGGTTCGTGGTGGAATCGATCCACTCGAGACACGACGGGGACATCTCGGTCTCCTGCTGCACCACACGGCTTCGAAACATTGCCGGGAAGTACGTTGGCAAGGACGACCCGATCATGCTTGTCCGGACCCAGAGGAACTTCCCCGCGACGGGTGAGGTCCTCGCGCCGTTCGAGATCTGCCACTATGTGTCGGGGTTCATGCGGGGGAGCCACGTCGGTCCTCTGATGCCGGTCAAGGCGAAGACCAGCGTCTCGTTCTTCGATGGCCCTCCGATCGTCTCCTGTCTCGCGTTCTCGATTCGAAACGGGGAGCTCACGGAGGCAATCGACGCGTTTGACCATCCGTACTGGGACTGGGTTCGCGAGAAGGCGGCCCGGAAGGCGCACGACATTCGAGAACAGGGGTTCTCGGGCGCGGCGATGCTCGGCATTCACGACCTGGAATACGTCGGCATCAGCCACCGGCTGGACGCGTTGGACGAGCGGTTCACGATCCGCGAGGAGAGGGAAGGATGAACCGGGGAGCGCTGGAGGATCGGATCGAACGGATCCTCTATTCGGAGGACGCGATCCGATTGCGCGTCGACGAACTGGCGAAGGAGATCGCCGCCGACTACGCGGAGCGCGGCTCCGCGTGCGATCCGCAGGGGCGCCCCATCCTCCTGGTCGGCATCCTCCGCGGGGCGCTCGTGTTCATGTCCGACCTGGCTCGACGATTCCCGATGCCGGTCGAATACGACTTGATCAGCGTCTCCTCATACGGAAACGGGACGGCCCCCGGGGCGGTTCGCTTGGTCAAGGATCTGGAGAAGCCGATCGAAGGGCGCGACGTCCTCATTGTCGAGGACATCATCGATACGGGATTCACGATCGAATACCTGAAGCGCAGCTTCGCGGCCCGGAACGCGGCCTCGGTCCGGGTCTGCACGCTGGTCGACAAGATCGCGCGCCGCGAGACGCCGGTCGAGCTCGACTACGTCGGATTCACGCTCGAGAAGGACGAGTTCGTGGTCGGATACGGGATGGACTACGCGGAGCTGTATCGGAACCTACCGTTCATTGGGGTCCTGAAGCCCGAGTACATCGGATGAACGAGGCAGCCTCGCTTCTGACCCTCGCGATTGAGACGTCGTGCGATGAGACGGCGGTCGCGATCCTCCGAGGCGAGACGGACATGGTCGTGAGTCTGGTCTACTCGCAGGCCGACCTTCACGCGCAGTACGGGGGCGTAGTCCCCGAAGTCGCGTCCCGTAATCACGTTCGGAAGCTTCCCTACCTCGTCCGCGAAGCCGTGGCCGCGTCGGGCGCGACGATGGGGGATCTAGGGCTGATCGCCGCGACGCACGGCCCCGGGCTGATCGGGCCGCTTCTGGTCGGGCTGTCTCATGCGAAGGGGATGGCGTTCGGGCTCGACGTCCCGTTTCTCGGGGTGAACCATCTGGAGGGGCACCTGTTCGCGCACCGTCTGCACGCGCCGGAGATCGAGCCTCCGTTCATGGCGCTGATTGTCTCCGGCGGCCACACCAGCCTGATCGACGTCCACGCGTACGGAGCCTATCGGCTGGTGGGACGCACGGTCGATGACGCGGCGGGTGAGGCGTTGGACAAGATCGGTAAGATGATCGGCATCGGGTACCCGGCCGGGGCCGAGATCGATCGGCTCGCCGAGCGGGGCGATCCGAAGGCGATTCCGTTCCCGCGGCCGATGGTCGGTTCCTCCGGATTCGATTTCAGCTTCGCCGGACTGAAGACGGCCGTTCTGTACCACCTGAAGAAGAACCCGCGGGAGCGGCACGTCGACATCGCGGCTTCCGTCCTCGCCAGCGTCGTGGAGATCCTGACGAAGAAGTCGATCGAGGCGACCCGACGGTATCACCGCCGTCGTCTGATCGTCGTCGGTGGCGTGGCCGCGAACGCCCATCTGCGACGTGGCCTCGAGGCTGCGGCCGCGGCGCATGGCATCGAGCTGTCGTACCCGCCGCACGAACTGTGCACGGACAACGCGGCGATGATCGCCGCCGCCGCCGCGTTCCGTCATCGGCAGTTTGGAGAGTCTCACCCGCTCTCGCTGGCGCCGAATCCGTCGCTGGGGATCGGCGAGGAGGACGAACGAGCGGATTCGGGTTCGTAGGGTCGGATCCTCGGAATCAGTCGGAGACGGACGCCGCCTCGAGCTTGGGCTCGGCCGGCCGCTCCTCTCTCCCAAGGACGCGTCGCAGCACCGTCAGTGCGACCTCCAGCATGTCGTCGTCCGGCTCGGCGGTGGTCAGACGCTGCAGCCAGAGCCCCGGCTGGGTGAGGAGGCGAACCCACCAGCGGTCGTAGTGGCGCCCGCTGAACCGGAGAACTTCGTACGACACGCCCGCGACGACGGGGAGGAGAAGGAGGCGAGAGACGATCTTCAGCCAGAGGGTCGGGTTCCCTGCGAGCGAGAAGACGAGAATCGCGATGACGACGACGGTCATCAGAAACGCAGTCCCGCACCGCGGATGGAGCGTCGTGTGCTTCCTGGCGCAATCGACGGTGAGCGGCTCGTCGGCCTCGTACGTGTAGATCGCCTTGTGCTCGGCGCCGTGATACTGGAAGACGCGGTGGATGTCCTTCAGCCGCGAGATCAACAGCAGGTACAGGAAGAAGAACGTCAGTCGGATGACACCCTCGACGAGGTTGAACAGGACCGAGTTCCCGAGGCGCAGCCCCGCGATGCTGTTGGTGAGGTACAAGGGAAGAACGATGAACGCGCCGACCGCGACGGCGATTGCGACGGCGAAGGTGAGGAACGTGCCGCTGCCGCTCAGCTGCTCCTCCTCGGGGAAGGCAAGTTGGGTCGAGAGGTTCAGTGCGCGGAGGCCGAGCGACATCATATCGTACAACCGGAACAGCCCCCGCAGGAAGGGGACCTTGCTGAGCCGCTGGAACCGGCTTCGGGCGGGCATGGAGCGAAGGAGGATCTCACCGTCGGATTGACGACGAACGGCAACCGCGATGCGATCGCCGTTCTGCATCATGACGCCTTCGATCACCGCTTGTCCGCCGACGGGCGGCTTCACTTAGCCTTCCTTCTTCGCCTTGGCGTACTTGCGGTGGAACCGCTCGACGCGGCCTTCGGTGTCGACAAAGCGCTCCTCGCCGGTGAAGAACGGGTGGCACTTCGAGCAGATGTCGACGCGCATCTCCTCTACGGTGGACAGCGTATCGAACTCGGCTCCGCAGCCGCAGTAGATCTTCGCCGGCTTGAGCTCGGGATGAATGCCCTGCTTCACGTTTCCTCCGTTCCGTTCCGGTCTCTACCGCTTGGAGTACTGCTCGCTCTTCCGTGCCTTGCGCCGGTTGATCTTCTTGCGCTCGACTTCGCGTGCGTCGCGGGTCAGCAGTCCGGCTTGCCGCAGCGGGAGCTTGTACTCGTCGGTGACGCCGACCAGCGCCCGGGCGATTCCGAGCCGGACGGCCTCCAGTTGGCCGGTGTATCCGCCGCCGCGAACCCGTGCCTTCACGTCGTACTTCCCGACCGTTCCTGTGGCGTAGAACGGCTGCTTGAGGCTCTTCTCCAGATACTCGGTCGCGTTCAGATACGGGGAGAAGTAGTCGTCCGCTGGTCGGCCGTTGATGACGAGCTCGCCGCCTCCTTCAGTAAGGTAGACGCGCGCCGTCGCGCTCTTCCGCCGTCCGATGGCATGAAATGCATCGTTCACCCGCTTTGGCAATCGTCGTTCACCCTGATCCACGAAAGGAAAACACCTCCTGCGAACCTACCCATGGACAGATGGACGAATGATACCGGCCCCATGATGGCGTGTCAACGCCCTTCGATTGGCCGTTTCATGCGGATCCGGGGGATGGCGGTCACCGCGATGCGCGTCAGGAGATCCACCGAATCACCCGCCGGAGAAGCGGGTTGGCCATCCGATTCATCATCCATCGTTCCGACACTCGCTTCGTCAGGAACGACATCGACGGGAAGGCGTGCTGCAGGAACATGATCTTGTGGAGCCGAAGACGGTTCTGGATCGCCAGCCCCCACTCGTTGATCATCTCTCCCGCGGCTTCGCCGATGATCCGGACACCGTAGATTCTGCCGGTCCGGCTCACGTAGGCTCGGACAGAACCGATGGGAGCCCCCTCGGCGATCGCTGCGCCGTAGTCGGCGTACTTCTCCTCGACCACCTCGTACGGAACGTCGTTCGCTTTGAGGTCTCGCTCGAGCGCCCCGACGTGGGCGATCTGCGGCTCGGTAAACACGGTCCACGGAACGACGTACCTTCGGTAGTTGAAGCGAACGGGCCACGGAGCGATCGCGTTCAGCAAGGCAATCATCCCCTGATGCATCGCCGCGTGCGAGAAGAGAAAACCACCGTTGCAGTCCCCGGCGGCGTAGATGTTCGGTGAGGAGGTTCGCAGCCGGCGATCGACCGCGATGCCCGCGTCGCCGTACCGTACCCCTGCGGACTCCAGATTGAGCCCCCCGACGTCGAATCGCCGTCCGGCAGCAATGAGCAATCGATCTCCGCGGAACAGCTCGCCGTGGTCGGTCTGAACGGTCAACACGGCGCCGTCTCGGCCGACTCGTCGGATGCCGCGGGCATTGTAGACGCTGATTCCCTCCTCGGCGAACACCTCCTCGAGGAGCTTCCCCGCGTCCCAATCGCCGTGGGGGAGGAGATGGGGATCGAGGTGGACGATCGTGACGCGGGAGCCAAGGCGCCGGAACGCCTGGGCCATCTCACATCCAATCGCGCCGCCCCCGATGATCAGGAGGCTTTCGGGGATCCCCCGCAGACCGAAGACCGTCTCGTTGGTCAGGTACTCGACCGATTCGAGCCCAGGGATCGGGGGGATCAATGGGCGCGTGCCGGTGCAGAGGAAGATCCGTTTCGCGGTGGCCGTTCGCCCGCTGACGGAGACCGTGTGTGGATCGACGAACGAAGCCGATCCCTCTCCGAGGAGAAGATCGACCTTCTCGAACATGCGCATCGTCTTCTTCTCGGTGATGAACCGAAGATGCTCGGCGATGCGCTCGAACGGTCGATCGGGCGTGGGGGGCTCGACCTCAGCCAACGCATAGTCCGCCAACCGACCCACGAGATGTCGAACGTGCGCCATGCGGAGAAGCGCCTTGCTCGGAATGCAACCGACGTTCATGCATTCACCGCCGAGTGCGCGGTGTTCGATGCCGAGGACGCGGAGTCCCATCTCGGATGCCATGGCGGAAACCGCCATCCCCGCCGGCCCAAGGCCAAGGACGGCGATGTCGTAGTCGTGATGCATCGCTCGATCCCCCCTCCGTTCGTCGCGGTCCGGACAGTATAGCTGTTCGGTGGCTAGGGACCACGCGATCCGCTGTCATCCAGGATGCGAAACAGCGATGGCGCGACCGGGGATCGCGAACGGCGGCCCTCCGGTGCATCGCCGGCCGAGCGGTGCGATGGGGAAGGGGGCGGCGCCCCTGTGGGATTCGGAGGCGCGGGACAGGAGCGCCGCTGGGATGACTACGGACGATCGTGCGGACCGGGGATCGACGTCCCGATCGGACGTAGGTCCTCGTCGGCGGGAAAGACCACCGGGCCGCCCTCGGCGAGCTGCCGAGTCAACGTCGGAAGGAGTTGGTCATCCCTTCCATAGGCAAGTACCTGCCCGGCCGAGCGGAGGATCCGTTTTCGTACCTCCGCGTACATCGCCGGAGCCGCGCGCTCCAGTTCGCGAAGCAGATCGGAAACACCCGCTCCCGCGGGGAGAACGAGCCGTTGCTCGTTCCTGGAGGCCGAGGGACCGTCGGATCGGTACACCACGACGAGAACATCCTTTCGTTCTCCCGCGGTCATGGGGATCCCTCCCTCCGTTCGGCTTCCCGCGCGACCGAATCGGCGCGTCCGACACCGAGAAGAGCTCCTCGCTCGGAACAGTGGAGGACCGCGAGGATCATCGTCATCGTCCCGACGACCGCTCCAATTGCCAGGCGGTGCATCGGGAAACCGCGGGCCGGACCGACCGCACGGTCGATCCCTTGTCCGACGTGACCGACGACTCGGGGGTTCGTTCTGACCATCGTGACCTCCTGCTCCCCGGAGGGCCGGGGATCTCTCGGGTCCGCGCGCTCGACGGCGCCACGATCCAACAAGCAAAATCGCAGGCCGAAGCCTGCGTTCTCTTGTCGGACGGGTCTTGCGGCGGCTTCCTGCCGGACTAGCCGCGCGCCGTCCGTCCGACGATCGTCTGGAAGACCCAAAGCATACCCAGACCGTGCACATGGCTCGTCGTCGGGCAACGCTTTGCGTCTTTCATCTCGGTAAGCATTGTCACCGCGTGGCAAGGGAAGTCAAGGACAGCGGACACCTTGCCGGAGAGTACATGCAGCCGGTCAGGAGCCAAGATTGAACGATGGATGAATCGCTTCGATGGCGAGGATCTCCAGTCCGTCCGCGGGCCGGCGTCCTTCCTCAGTGGCCGGGACGATCTTGACGAAGACGTAGTTCCCCTTCGTTCCCGCCCGCCGTCTAGATCGGCCACGGTCCGATCCGCGATCCACCGTACCGCGGTGACCTCGAGGGGATGTATTGTCTTCGGCTCCACCGCGAGAACGCCGTCCGCCGAGCGCTGCCCACACGAGCAGAGGCCCAGGAACAGGACGACCAGAAGGCCGCGCGCGACCCGTCGTCGTAGATCGTCCATGAGAGACAGGATAGACCCCGAAGTGGTGCAGCGGCAAGCGGGCGGGGTTCCGGATCGCGCATCCGCTAGGCGATGAAAGCGATGGCTTCCTCGGCGCCCGGCTTGAGGTACTCGACCTCGACGCGCGTGATTCGGATGAGGCAGAGGTCCGGATCGTCCACCCCTTCCCAGTATTGCGTGAGGAAGGGAATGCGCCCGCCGATGTCGCGGAGCGTGTCCGAATTCGTCACGGGCGTCGCGACACCGCTGATTCGGATGTAGCCTTCCCCGCACTCCTCTGCAAGAGGCATGCAGAACTCGACGTTGGGGTTCCTGCGTATCTGTCGGGCCTTCGCGCTCCGCTGGCTTGTGGCGATCCACAGCTTCTCGTCCAGGTCGAGAAGGGTGACCGGGCGAACGCGCGGCTGGTCGGCCTCCGCGGTCGCGAGGTAGACGCACTGCGCGTCTTTCAAGTGGGACCAGACTTCCTGACGAACTTTCTCGATCGATGGCGACATGGGGACTCCTTTCTTCGATTCCGTAGAGCGTCAGAGCGTCGGTCCACTGTACGAGCGGACTGAGCAATGGGCAAGCGGCTCGATGCGGTTCGGCGGACATGTGGCTATGCAGGAGAGGGATCGAATGACTATGCGCGGGTCCACCGAACGTCTCTCTCACCAGAATGCACAACGAATGGGCACTTCGGAAGGGGGTGCCGGGAGGGATCGACGGGGGAGGGCGGAAAGCGTGACGAATATACTTTTTGGCTGCTTTGGATATCGCGAGCGCACTCTATATAATATCGACATCAAATACATATCGGGAAGGTGGTCGCAGGATGACACTCCGCAGGTTCACACAGGTTGGCTTCGCCCGGCTGCTCGCGCTCGGGCTGCTGGGTACCGGGGTCCTCGTTCATGCGGCGGAGGTGACGTTCGCTGGTTCGACGACGGTTCTCCCGATCGCTCAGGCGGTCGCCGAGGCCCTCGCGGATCAGTACGACATCGAGGTGGCGGGCGGCGGTTCGAGCGTCGGCGTCGCGTCCCTGATCGATGGGACGACCGACATCGGGGATCACTCCCGCGCGATCAAGAGTTCCGAGTACGAAAAGGCCGTCGAGGTGGGGGTATTCCCGTT
>Ga0180434_10007129_pt1 | contig 12630 bp, 9 predicted proteins | sample SS_ome_7_FD_132453 | JGI IMG/M metagenome (GOLD analysis project Ga0180434, IMG submission 132453) | Hypersaline lake sediment archaeal communities from the Salton Sea, California, USA - SS_1_D_2 metaG | ecosystem: Environmental > Aquatic > Non-marine Saline and Alkaline > Hypersaline > Sediment... | reverse complement strand
GAGGCCACCAACTTGGCCCGGCCCGTCCAGGACGTGCTCTCGGCCGCCAGGCGGATCGACCTGGCGGGCCTCGTCCTGATGAGCGATGGAATCCACAACGCGGGCGGCGACCCGGCCGAATCCATCGCCGACCTCGGTCCCCCGCCCGTCTACACGGTGGGCGTCGGGACGGACCTGACCGAACAGAGCGGGTACCAGGACATCAGCATCGCCGACGTCCGCGCGCCGGAGGAGGCCACCGTCAACAACGTGGCGCGGATGACCGTGGACGTCGAGGCGGTGGGCCTCGCCGACCGCAGCGTCCAGGTGGAACTGCGCGAGAAGGACGAGCCGCTCGCCCAGTCGCCGCTTCGGCTGGACGGCCGGCCGGGGACCCAGGCTGTCACCTTCACCTTCACGCCGGAGGAAACCGGCCGGCACACCTACACGGTCCGCATCCGGCCGGACCCGGCCGAGCGGCGCGACGAGAACAACGAGCGACAGGTCCACGTCCTGGTCACCGACCCGAAGATCCGCGTTCTCTACATCGAGGGCGTGGTCCGACCCGAGTACAAGCCCCTGAAGAGCGTCCTGGAGACCGATCCCAACGTCCAGCTGCTGGCCTTGGTCCAGGTGAAGCGGGGCGAGTTCGTTCAGTCCGGCAGCATGCAGGGCGTCACGCTCGCCGGACCGCCGCAGACCCTCCAGGACATGCGCCGGTTCGACGTCTTCATCCTCGGCGACCTGCACCGCAGTTACTTCTCGGCCGAGGTGATGGAGAACTTTCGGAAGGTGATTGAGGAAGGCCGCGGATTCCTCATGCTCGGCGGGTACAACAGTTTCGGCCCCGGGGGGTACGGCGGCACGGCCATCGAGAAGATGCTGCCCGTGGAGGTGGGTCCGCCCGGCATCGGCCAGGAGACCACCCCCTTCGTCCTCAAACTCACCGCCGAGGGCGAGAACCATCCGATCTTCCACGGCACGAAGGACTTCTTCCAGCAGCGGGCCGAGGGACCGCGCCGACAGTTGCCCATGCTCAAGGGATGCACCAACCTCGCTGGCGCCAAGCCCGGCGCCGGCGTCCTGGCGGTCCATCCCGAACGGGCGAACGAGCACGGGCCGCTCGTCGTCCTGGCGGTCCAGCCGTACGGCGAGGGGCGGTCGGCCGCCTTCGCCGCCGACACCACCTACCAGTGGTACCTGCCCTTCCGGGCCATGGGCGCCGAGTCGCCCTACGTCAAGTTCTGGAGCCAGATGGTCCGCTGGCTTGCCAACAAGGAGGTCAAGGAGCACGCCGACGAGCCCGGCCTGAACCTGCTGGTCCGCAAACCGTTCTACGAGCCCGGCGAGAAGGTCGTCGTCCGGGCCAAGGTCCGGGCCGACGAAGGACGGGCCACCAACTTCGCCGAGACGAGCGGCACCCTCGTTGGCCCCAAGAAGGGGCAGAAGCAAAGCCTGTCGCTCTCGCTCGTCGCCGGCGCCGTCGGCATGTACCAGGTCGAACTCGAGGCCCTCGACCCCGGCGACTACACCGTCCGCGTCAAGGCCGAGAAGGACGGCACGATGCTCGGGGAGGACGAGGTCGCGTTCAGCGTCGGCCGGCCGAACCAGGAGTTCGACCGCCTCGGCATCGACCGGGCGCTTCTGAAGGCCATCGCCCAGCAGACGGGCGGCGGTTACTACGAGCCGGCCGCCTTCGGCGACCTCGTCGACGCCCTGCGGAAGGAGACCGTCACCGAGAACGTCCACCGCGAGTTCGGCATCCAGACGGTGCCCGGCCTGTTTGCCGTCCTCTTCGGCCTGTTCCTGGCCGTCGTGACCGGCGAGTGGCTGCTGAGGAAGTATTATCAACTGGTTTGATGAAACCGCAGGCCGCAGCGTGCCGCGGCCTACATGTCCAGGTACTCGTTCCGCATCCGCTCGGCCAGGGCCCGGGTCAGGCGGAAGGCCCGCTTGGCCGTCTCCGCCGGCCGCGTGCCAAGGCCGCACGCCGGCGTAATCAGGCTCTGCCGGAGCACCTGTTCCCGCGCGAGGCCCAGCGCCTCGACCTTCGCCAGGTGTTCCAGCAGCCGCTCGTGCAGCGACTCGATCGTCGCCTCGGCGACGGCGTCCGGGTCGGTCGGCACGATGCCCCAGGCGATGGTCCCGCCTCCGGAGAGGAACGCACGGATGTCGTCGCGGTACACCAGGAAGTTGTCCGCGAACTCGAACGCATCGAACGAGACGACCTGCACCGGCCCGCCGAGGAAGATGGACCACTCCGTGTTCGAGCAGCAGTGCGAGCCGGTCGTCTCGGTCCCGGCCGTCACCGCCGCCAGCGTCTCCTGGACCTTCGGCTTCTCCCACCCGAAGAACGGCGTGCCGAAGGAGGCCAGGAACGGCTCGTCGACGAAGACGATGGGCCGGGCGCCAGCCTCGGCGATGCGGTCGGCCTGCCAGCGGACCCGCAGGTTCAGGAAGCGGGTCAGCACGTCGCGGAGGACGTCGTTGTAGAGGATCGGGTTGCCGTCCTCGCCCTGGATGTTCATGCCGACGGTGATAGGCCCGGCCACCTGGCCCTTGGCCTCCGGGCAGCCGCGCCGGCGGACCTCCTCCAGGAACGGCGCAAGGCCCGCCGCGGCCTCGTCGGGTATGGCGGCGAAGTCGGCATCGCCCGCCTCCGACGCCGCCAGAAGATGCTCCACGCCCTCGAAAAACGGCTCGTCCTGGACGAGGCGCAGCCGACCGTCCTCGGTGCGCAGGCCCGGCAGGCCGACGGCCGCTTGCTCGTTCATCCCCTCGGCGCGGGAGACGTTCGGCAGTTGGGGCCAGTACGGCAGGTCCGGGCAGTCGCGGAAGACCGTCTCGACGGCATCGGCGGCATCCTCGTACGGCAGGCTCCCGATGCCGGTGGCCCGGCAGTTGGCGTTGAACGTCATGCTTGGCTCCGATGCGAGTGTTTCCCGTCCCGCGCGGCGGCCGCGCCGGGCCGACGGCGACGGCGGTGACTTAAGGAAGCGGCATCTCCTTCTCCAGGTAATACCCCTCGTCGGGCATCGGCCCGTGGCGGGGTTCCATGGCCTCAAGCGCCATCGGCACGAAGATGGACGCCAGCGTAGCGAGCATCAGCAGTGCGATGATGCCCGTGACGGCGCTCCACAGCATCGCGCGCTTGAACGCCTGCCGGCCGGTCTGCCTCAGACCCGCCCACGCCTTCGCGAACACCCACACCGAGGCCGGGAGCACGAGCGGCGAGGTCAGCGTCGCCGAGATGAACAGGATCACCATCAACCGCTTGCCCCAGCGCTGGAGATGCTCGGCGGGGTCGGCCTGGGTCGGCGTTTCCTCCTCAGTCACGTCGCGGCTTTCGGCGGATTCGGCAGGCCGCGGCGGCGGGGAAGGGTGCTCGGCCAGCACCTGCCGGGCGTCGTCGAGGCGGCCATGCGGGACCATCACCCGCATGCCGCCCGGACTGATGGCGTATTGCAGGTGCCAGTACCATCCCGCGGTCGCTCGATCCGGCACCCATGCGGGGATGCCGGCGCCGCGCAGGGTGGTGGCCGTCAGTTCGGCCTCCTCCAGGGTTCCAGCCGTGGCGGCGACGGCCAAGCCGCCGTCCCGGTAGGCTTCGGGATCAGTCGGCAGGCCCAGTTTCCTGGCCCGATGCTCGAGGCTTCGGCCGTACTCGTCGCTTCGCACCCACCGGACGAACCGCCGGATGCCGCCCACGGCCAGGCCCACCCCTCCGACGGCCAGAAGCACGCCAGCCGCGCCGAAGGCGACGCGCGACCACGTCGGGCCGGGGGCGTCGAGGGCTTTCATCACGAGCCAGGCGCCCGTCGCCCCGCAGACCGCCATCCCGACAAGGTGTCCCAGGAGCGAGGTCAGGGCGAGCGTCAGGCCTCGCGGCGGCTCGGCGTCCTCGGGCGGGCGGTCGAGGTCGTCCATCGGGGCCGTTCCCTCCGCAGCGTTCGGGCGTCATCATACGCCGACGCCGTCGGCCGGGCCAGCGGTTTTTGCGGGAGGCGGAGGTGCGGCCGGCGGGCTTCTCAGGCAGGTCATCCCGGGCGGCAAGAAGGAGATGCCACGAACCCCGGCGCGGCTTACTCGTTCGCGCCGGCGGCGGCCTGGTGCCGGCGGTGCCAACGGAACCACGCCGACTCGTCGAACCCGAAGTCGCGGCCGGTGATCTTCACGAGGGCCTCTCGCACCTCCGGGTGGCGGACCGGGACGTAAACTATCCGCCGGACCGTGACAACGACGTCCTCGGCGCCGGCCGACGCCCCCCAGGGGACGGCGCTGATGACGGGGTCCCACGCCACGGCTCCACCCGGCCCGATGACCGGGTCGACGTCGGCGATGTAGGGCACGACCGTGCCGAAAAAGTAGTGCGGGCCGGGCGACCGCTTCTCCCTGACGGTTTTGACTCTCGGCCGTTGGGTATTGAGGCGGGCGATGAGATTCGCAACGGCCGGCTCGGCCCGCAGGGCGCCCAGGGCGCGGGCGGCCCGCCGGAGCGCCTCCTCCGACCCGCCCAGCGCGTTGGTCAGCGGCTGGAGGGCGTGATCGTCGGACCGCATCTCCAGGGCCGACACCGCCGCCTCGTACACCGCCTCCGACGAGTCGGTCAGCAGGACGCGGGCGAGCCGGCGAGCGGCCTCCCGGCCGGGCAGTTGGCCCAGGACCTTGCACATCAGCAACCGCGTCTTCTCCCGGCCGGTGGAAAGGACCCGGTGGACGGGCTCGGCGGCGGCGGGGTCGCGAATCATGAGCATCGCATCGGCGCCCTTCCGCCAGGTGGACGGGTCGAGCGAGCCCAGGTACTCGGTGTAGATGGAGCGGATGCGGAGAGCGAGTTTGAGCCGGCGCTCCGCGAAGGTCGGGGCCGACGGTTCGGCGTCGTCCGCGCCGGGGGCCGAGATGCCGGCCGACTCCGCCGCCTTCACCCACTCCTCGCCGCGGCGGACTTGGCCGAGCGCGGCCCGGGCGGCCGCGTGGTCCGGGTCGCGGAAGACGACCTCGTTCCAGTGCCGCTTGGCCTTCTCCTTCAGGCCGACCTCCTCGCACCAGCGGGCGAGGGCGGCGTGAGCCTCGGCCGTGTCGTCCATTGCTAGCAGGCGCTTCGTGTACTCGTGGCCGAGTTGCGCCGTGTCGTCGAGGCCGTGGGCCGCCGTCGCGACGCCGACGACGAGCAGGACGGTGAGGATGGAGCGGATCATGGCGGCCTCCCTGCCGCGGAGGCGTTCCGGCGCGCCACAGTATTATACGGCCATCGGCGCGGCAAAGTGGAGGCAAAAGAAGCCGCGAGCCGCGAGCGTCGAGCCGAGTATCGAGCGGCGGGCACCCTGTCATTTCGACCGAGGCGTCGCAGAGCGACGCCGAGATTTCTCGACTCGGCCCTTACGGGCCTCGCTCGAAATGACAAGGCCACTCGCGGCTTCTGTTGCTACGACTTCCCCGTCAGGACGTGGGCGATGCGCTTTGCCATCAGGCCCGCGCCCTTGGCGTTCGGATGGACGGTGTCGGGGAAGAGGGCCTTCTTGCCCTTCAGCGCCTCGTACAGGTCGATGACGCCCACCCGTTTCTCCTTGGCCACGCGGTTGACGATGGGAATGACGCCCTCGCGGATGACCGCGTCGCGGATGCCCCACCGTCCCGGGAACGCCGGCACGGGCCGGCATAGGAAGATGCGCGGCTCGGTGTCGAGGGTGCGAAACCGCTCAATCATCGCCCGGCAGTCGGCCGCGAAGTCGTCCTTGTGTTCCCAGTTTTGCGGCTTGGTGTCGTTGGTGCCGAGCTTGATGATAACCACGTGTGGCTCGAAGGCGAGAGCCTGTTGGAAGGCCTTCTGCTTCCAGTAGGGTTTGTCGCCCTCCTTGAGGAGCGTGGCGCCGTTGACGCCGAAGTTTCGCACGTCCCACTTTTCGCAGAGCATCCGGTCGAGTTGGGCGGGGTAGGACTTGTGCTTGCGGTCCTTGATGCCCGCGCCGTAGGTGATGCTGTCGCCCACGCAGGCCACGCGGAGGGTGCCGGTGTGGGCGGCCACGTCGATGGGCCGCTGCGGGTTGGCGGCGCCGCAGCCGACGAGGGCCAGGGCAAGGGTCAGGGCGAGGACCATCAGCCGGGTTCCGAGGAGTCGGCGACGCATGGTGGCATTCCTTTCATTGAATGCGAGACGGGTTCGTTCAACTGCTTCGCGGTTCGGCACGCGCCGAGCAAACTCGGCGACTAACTGTAGCGGCTCGTGGCGGTTTTGTCTTTGCTGCTTTGCCGTGGCGTTGTGGATTGCTGCTTGAGGCTTGCAGCCCGTGGCTTGCGGCTTGTGTCAGTACCCCAGTTCTTCGAGTTTCCCGACCTGGCGGCGGACGTGGGCCGTGCTGGCCTCAAAGGCCTCGCGCTCGGCGTCCGTGAGGTCGAACTCCAGGACTTCCGTCACGCCGCCGGCGCCGAGGCGGGCCGGCACGCCCACGAAGTAGCCGCCCACGCCGTATTCGGCGTCGCAATACGCGGCGCAGGGCAGGACGCGGCCTTCGTCGCGGAGGATGGCCTGGGCCATCTTGACCGCCGCGGCCGCCGGCGCGACGAACGCGCTGCCGCGCTTCAGCAGGGCGACGATCTCGGCCCCCGCGCCGCGGGTCCGCTCAACGATCGCCTCCACCTGCTCCTCGGACAGCCGCTTCGCGACCGGCACGCCGCCGATGCTCGCGAGGCGGACGAGCGGCACCATCGTGTCGCCGTGCCCGCCCAAGACGTACGCCTGGACGTCCTTGGGGCTGGCGCCGGCTTCCATGGCGAGAAAGGCCCGCATGCGGGCGGAGTCGAGCACGCCCGCCATGCCGACGACCCGCTCCGGCCCCAGGCCGCTCACCCGGTGCGCAAGGGCCGTCATCGCATCCACCGGGTTCGATACGATGATGAGGATGACGTCCGGGCTGCGGGCCACCAGGTCCCGGACGACGCCGGAGACGATGTCGGCGTTTTTGGCGAGGAGGTCGTCTCGGCTCATGCCGGGCCGCCGCGCCAGGCCCGCCGTCACGATGGCCAGGTCGCTCCCTTCCGTGGGGCCGTAGTCCGTCGTGCCGGTGACCGTGTGGCTCGCGGCGAGGAGGGGCGCGGCCTCGGCGAGGTCGAGGGCCTTGCCCTCGGCGAGGCCCTCGACCACGTCCACGAGGACGACGTCGCCGAGGTCGCGCTGGGCGGCGAAGAGGGCGGCCGTCGCCCCGACGTTGCCGGCGCCGACGACGGCGATTCTGGGATGGGTCATGGCAGATTCCTCCGGCGGGTGGTGACACGAACGAGCCCGCCGCGGAAGCGGCGGGTCAGTCTCTCAGGCCCTGCTCCGTCAGCATCTTCAAGGCCCGGATTATAGGCGATGGCCGGCGGGGGTCAAGCGCGCCGCGCGGGCAACGAAGCCCGTGGCGGCGTGAGGGCGGGTTACTTTACGTACAGTGTCTCGTGCACGGACCGGCCGCGCGAAAAGGTTGCCGGCCGCCTCCCCTTCGATACACTGGACCTTGGACCGCCCACTCTCCCGACGCCCCGCCCGGCCGCCCGCCGGACGGCAAGAAAAGGGGGCCGGTCGTGCCCACGTGCCCGCGGTGCGACAAGCCGCTCGTCAAGCAGAAGACGCCGAAGGGCCTCGTGTACACGTGCAGACGGTGCGAGGGCCGGGCGCTGGCGCTGCCCGTCCTTCGGCGCACCGGGGCGACGCCGGACTTCCTGCGGCACGTCTGGCAGCGGGCCCGGCGCAAGGGCACCGCCCGCGTTATGCCGTGCCCGCACTGCGGCCGGAAGATGGCCCGCGTCCGCGTCGACGTGCCCGGCGAGGACGGCGTCCCCGTCGACGTCTGCACGCTGTGCAGTTCCGTCTGGTTCGACCCGGGTGAACTGAAGGCCGCGGCGCCGACGCCCGAGCCTGCGGAACCGGAGAAGCCGATCTCGCCGGAAGCGCGCGAGCGGCTGGCCCGCCTCGCCCTGCAGGCCCGGCAGCGGTCAACCGCCATGGGCGACGCGCCCGACGACGTCTACCCGCAGGAGTTTTGGCAGTGGATTCCGGGCGTCCTGGGCCTGCCGGTCGAGACGCAGGCCCCGGAGCGCACGGTCCGCCCGTACGCCACGTGGGCGACGGCCGGCCTCTTCGTGGCGGTTTTCGCGCTGACCCTCGGCCACCTGGAGGAGATCATCGGCGAGTGGGGATTCCTGCCGGCCGATCCCGGCCGCCACGCCGGCGCCACGCTCTTCACCTCGTTCCTGCTCCACGCGGGATGGTTTCATCTGATTGCCAACACGTATTTCTTCCTCGTCTTCGGCGACAACGTGGAGGACCACCTGGGCTGGTGGTACCTGCTCGTGCTGCTGGTGGGCTCGCACGTGGCGGGCGTGCTGCTGCACGCCGCCCTGGCGGACGACCCGACGGTGCCGGTCGTCGGCGCCAGCGCGGGCATCTTCGGTGTGCTGGGATACTACGCCGTGACGTTCCCGTATGCGCGGCTGGGACTGCTGCTGCGGTGGTACTGGTACTTCCGGTGGGTCCAGGCGCCCGCGTTCGTGTTCCTGCTGCTGTACCTGGTGCTGCAGGTGCTGGGGTCGGTGGTGCAGGCGTCCGGCGGGGGCGACGTAAGCCACCTGGCCCACCTGGGCGGCCTGGCCACGGGCATCGCCGCGGCCGTCGTCGTCCGGCTGGTGCGGCGGAAACGGGCCGAGGAGGCGATGGCGGCGTAACCCCCTCGCTCCGGGGAATGGGACCTGCACGTGGCGAACGCAGGCGGACGCCGGTACACTGGAGCGGGCCACTCGCTCCCGGAGCCGGCATGACCATCCTTTATGCCCTCGATCTCTTCGGCGTCGTCGTCTTCGCGGTGACCGGCGCGCTGGCGGCGGGGCGGAAGCGGATGGACCTGTTCGGCGTGACGGTGCTGGCCCTGGCGACCGCGCTCGGCGGGGGCACCGTCCGCGACCTCGTCCTGGGCGCCCGGCCCGTCTTCTGGGTGGCCGACCCGCTGTACGTCGTCGTCGGGGCGTCGGCGGCGCTCTTGACGTTCACGGTGGCCCGGCTGTGGCGGCTGCCGCCGAGGCTGCTGCTCGTCGGCGACGCCTTCGGCCTGGCGGTCTTCACCGTCATCGGGGCGGGCAAAGCGCTGGCGATGGACACATCGCCGCTCATCTGCGTCCTGATGGGGGTGATGACCGGGACGGTGGGCGGGATGACCCGCGACATCCTCTCGGGCGAGATTCCGCTCATCCTGCGGCGGGAGATTTACGCCACCGCCAGCCTCTCCGGAGCCGTCGTCTACATCGTCCTGTCGGTGGTCTGGCCCGGCGCGTGGTTCGCTGCCGCAGCCGGCGTGGCCGTGGTCCTGGCGATGCGCCTGGCCGCCATCCGCTTCGGCCTCAGCCTGCCGACCTTCCTGCCGACGGGGGAGGGGGAAGCGGAAGTGTAACCCTCGCTTCCGCAGTTTGCCTTGGGAAGTGTGAGCGTACCCAAGCTCAATCTAACAAGCCGCTTATGATGGCCACGATGACGCCCACCAGAATCGCGGCGATGCTGGGAACAAGGAATACCATCAGCCAGCGCATTTGCTTGCTCAACGTGTTAACGCTCTGAGACATCGCTTGGACATTACGGCCCAGCTCGCTGAGGCTCGTTGTTTCAAGGGTGCGCAAGAAGGCTCTGTCGGACTCGGGTATCTTCCCGTCGATTAACTCGGGAATTGGCGCTTGAGGATGCTCGACCGGCCCTGAGAGCCTGTGGAATTCCAGCATACAGAGCCCATCATCGTAATCCAGCGTTACTCTACGTGGCGAAGCGTTGTACAATCCGAAGCGCAGATGCCCTTCGAAGCCGGGATCGACTTGCATGCCTGCCAGGAGGATCAGTCCCCTTCGCGCCAGGTAACTTCGCATGCCTATGGCACCGGCTATGTCATGTGCCAGCTTCAGAGATTCCTTCGTCAGAACGAGTGCGAAGTCCCCCGCATCCAGATGGAGAGAGGTTGCCGAATTGGGCCCCATTACGATCTTCTGGTCAGAATTGGAAACTAGCGCCTCTCCCCCGAGGCCAACATCATAACTAGCGCCCTGGAGCCTCTGGGGATCGAACGGGCGAATGACGATTTGCTCTTTCTCGACGGCTTCTTTGATCTCGGAGTCACGCATTAGCATTTCGTTTTCTCCCCTTTCGTTTCGGGCACCAGCCTTCTCGAGCCCGCCACGGATTCTAGGCTAACGACAGCGCGTGGCCGTTTCCAGCAAATCCTACCGCCATTATACTGTTCAAACAAGCCCCTAACAAGCAAATTCCCCAACAACGGCCTCGTGTCCTCGGGTGAATTGGGCGGTAGAATGCGCTACGCACGCGGATGGAACTTCCGGTGGATGGCCTTCAGGCGGGACGGGTCCACGTGCGTGTAGACCTGGGTCGTGGATATGTCGACGTGGCCGAGCATCTCCTGGACGGCCCGGAGGTCGGCCCCGCCTTCCAGCAGGTGGGTGGCGAAGGAATGGCGCAGCGTGTGCGGGCTGACGCGCGGGCTCACCCCCGCCCGCCGGGCGTACTTCTTGACGAGCCGCCAGATCGTCTCCCGCCCCAGCCGGCGGCCGGAGTGCGTCAGGAACAGGTGCTCGTCGCCGCGGCGGTCCAGGCGCGGGCGTTCCTCGGCCAGGTAGACGTCCAGGGCCTCCAGGGCCCGCCGGCCGACGGGGACGATCCGTTCTTTGCGTCCCTTGCCGATGCAGTGCACGTACCCGCCCTCGCGGTTGACCGAATCGAGCGTAAGGTCGGCAGTCTCGCTGGCCCGGGCGCCGGTGGCGTAGAGGACCTCCAGGACGGCCCGGTCGCGGCGCGGCAGGCGGTCGTGCGACGGGTCCGGGGCCGCGAGCAGCCGGTCCACGGCCTTGCGGTCGAGGACCTCCGGCAGCGTCTGCCACAGGCGCGGGCTCTGGAGGTGTTCGGTCGGGTCGCGGGAGAGGAGGCGCTCGGCGCTCAGGTATCGGAAGAACATCCTGGCCGCCACCAGCGCCCGGCTGACGGTGGCCGCGGCACAGCCTCGGTCCTTCTCGGCCATCACGAAGGCGATGATCTCGTCGCCGGTGACGGCGTCCCATCCCCCGCCGTCCTCGATGCCCAGAAACGCCGACAGCCGGTCCAGGTCACGCTGGTAGGCCTGGAGCGTGTTCACCGAAAGTCCGCACTCTATCGTCAGGTAATCGAGAAAGGCCTCGACGGGGTTGGCGGCCACCTGGAGCACCGGCGTTTCCTCCGTGTCCTGGCTTGCAGCGGGGAGACCGGATCGGGGACCCTTCAATCCGGCAGAGCCTGTCGGGCGTGGGCACCCCGTACATCGGCTTGTGCGGCGCAAAGGTTTAGCGAAAGTCCGATAACAACGGCGGCAAGCCACGAGCACCAAGCGGCGAGCCGTGCGCCACGATCGCCCTGTCATTTCGAGCGAGGCCCGCAAGGGCCGACTCGAGAGCCGTACCCCGGGGGCTCGCAGGAAATCTCGCCGTTGGGCCCAACTGGCCATGAGGCAACAAGGCGAGATTTCTCCGCTCGGCGTCGCTCTGCGACGCCTCGGTCGAAATGACTCGGCCTTCCATGAAGCCACGAGACGCAAATACCCGCCGTCTCAGGCCCTATCTGCCCCTTTGCGGTTGACACGTTGCGCCAGGCCGGGTAGGGTAACCCACCGAGACCGTCCAGTACGATTGAGGTGTGCCATGGGGGAGGTCTGGTGCCGCCGGAACAGGACGCCGACCCTGTGCCACATCGCCGCGGCGGCGATGGGGGCGCTGGTGCTGGCGGCGTGGGCGGCGCTTGGGCTGGCGGCGGTCAGCACCACCGCCGAGGGTGCCGACGCCGAAGTGGCCCGTCTCCGCGACTTTCTGACCGGTCCCGACCGTACCTTCGCCACCCGCCGAGACGCCGCCCAGGTCCTGGTCGAGAAGGAGACCACCGAGGCCCGGTCGGTGCTGCTGGAGGTCCTCTCCTCCCCGGCCCCCTCCGAGGCGACGCGGGCGGTGCTCCAGGTGCTGGCCTCGCGAGCGGCGGCGGCCCCTGCCTTGGTGGCCCCCCTCTTTCACCTGCTCGAGAGCGACGACGCCGACATCCGCCGGGCCGCCGCCGATGCCTTCGGCGCCTACCAGGGCGACGAGAAGGTTCTGAGTAGCCTCCAGGGCCTGGCCTCCGACACGTCGGCGCCCGCGTCGGCCCGGCTGGCGGCGGTGGAGGCCCTGGCCCACCTCTTCGACAAACGCGCCATCGGCATCCTAGTGGACCTGACGGATTCCCCCGCCCGCCCGGTCGCGTCGGCGGCCGCCGACGCCCTCGCCGAGATGACCGGCCGGACCGACCTGCCCCCCACCGCCGAGGCCTGGCAGGTCTGGTGGCAGGGTCGCCGCCACGAACCGGAGGCCCGTCTCCTGGCCGGCTTCGTCCGCCGATTCCACGAGACCCTGGCCCGGCGCACCGCCAGGCTCGACGAGGTCCGCCGGCGTCTGCTCGAACACCTGACCCGCTGCTACGAGACCGCCGAGACCGCCGAGAAGGTGGCCCTGGCGGTGGAACACCTGGCCGATGCCGTCCCCGCCGTTCGGACCCTCGGCGCCCGGCAGGCGGCTCGGATCGCGCCGTCGGCGTTGGCGGCGTCGAACGGCACGGGGAACAAGCTCTATCCG
>Ga0180434_10007128_pt1 | contig 12631 bp, 6 predicted proteins | sample SS_ome_7_FD_132453 | JGI IMG/M metagenome (GOLD analysis project Ga0180434, IMG submission 132453) | Hypersaline lake sediment archaeal communities from the Salton Sea, California, USA - SS_1_D_2 metaG | ecosystem: Environmental > Aquatic > Non-marine Saline and Alkaline > Hypersaline > Sediment... | reverse complement strand
CCAGGCGTTATCACCGTTGATATCGAGACGATAATACTTGTCTCCATATCTCTCAACAGCAGTCGTTGCTCCGGTAGAGGGGTTATATAGCACGTCATAGACGCCGCTAGCAGAAATATCAACGAGATAGTATGGTTTTCCATTGATGTAGATCTTTGTGACGTCTGAACCATCTTGTGGATTAGACCCAAGTTTTGTTTCAATAGTATCAACAAGGCTGTCATCATCGTCATCGACATCGCCTGTATAAGCGCCATCCAGTGAATCTTCATCGGGAACACCATCGCCATCTGTATCAGTCGGGAAACTATTTGCATCAATGGTACTTGTTCCATATGAAAGCTCCATATCATCACTATAGCTATCACCGTCATCATCGACATCAGCAGAATCGGGTAGATGATCGTCGTCTGTGTCTAATGGGTAGTTATCAGCGTTGTTTAGATCTGTACCATATTGTTGTTCTTCTTCATCACTCCATCCATCTCCATCTGTATCAATGAACGTGGTGTCAATCGAGAAGGAAAGTAAGGAATAGCCACTGATCGTGTCATCAGTGCCCTCTGCCCTTACATAGAAAGTGTGTAAACCATCTGAAATATTATCAGATGAAGTCCAATTTGTTATGTCACCGACATATATTTCTGGACTGATGTCTATTTTGACATAGTACCCTTTTACGCCTTTGCTATACACTGAGGGACTCCAGGTGAACGAAGGAGTATTATCTGATCTGCTGCTGACGTGTCTCACACCAGCAGGTATTGTTATTTCATCAGGTAGAATCATAGAAGTTAGTGGGAATCTATCCACATTTTCCTCAGATATTGTGTATGATGTATCTCCAATTCCGTCACCATTTACATCTATGCCTGTGTATTGATCCCAATAGTTCCCTTGTTCGCCGTTGTCCCACGTATTGTTGCATTCATCAATTGCAGCTACATCATTTTTCCAGAAGTTGTTAAGATAAACAGAGTTGTTGTTTGAGTTTTGCCAGATATAGATACCTAAGTCGTTAACATAAATATTACATTTAGATACTAGATTGTCATGTGAATCAACGCGAATGTCAACAGCAATTTCATTGTTAAATATGTTACAGTTTAATATCTTATGATCATGAGATCTTACTAGAGCTAAAACACCGACAGTGAATCCGTATATGTTACTATTTTTGATTATATTGTTTTGTTCTTGCAACTCAATGCCAGTGCCGGTTGAGCCAATTCCGATAATGCTACAATTGAAAACAACGACAGAGGAAGCTCTTATGCGAATACCAATATTTTTCTTGGCGGCTTCTATAGTGACCTGAGAAATATTACACCAATCACTGCCCGGTTTAACGTATATCGCATATTCCCCTGGATTCATCAATTTAAGATTACGGATATCCACATGTGAACTATCTAAGATGAAACCTTTATTGCCTCCGCAGTCGATTATGGTACTGGCTTGGTTATCTCCGACTATCGTTAATTTTTTATGTATCTCTATGCTGTTTTCTACATAGGTACCTTCTTTTATTCTAATGATGTCATTTGCATTGGCATTATCAATGGCGTCTTGAACACTGATGTAATCCCCGTTTCCACTGATATCAACTATCCAAGTTTCTTGTGGAACAGGAGGAACAGATTGCACTATTGGTAAAAGTGTTGTATATGCTAGCAAGAATATTGTTATGCAAGCGAATACTTGCAATCCTAGTTTCCTGCTCATCGCTTCCCCCCCTCCTTTCTTTTTTCGTTTCCTCTAGTCTTCAGGAGGCCTCTTTCAGTTAGATAGATGAGGACCATGTTTTTGACTACTTCAGCCTCTGAGTTTCCTAGTACACCTACTTGTTGTTTTATTATCTCCCGGATAATCGGGGGGAAACCGACAGGAAACCTCTGGATTTTACCCATGCGTGAATCATATATGAATCACTTATTTAAATACTTTATTACCATATATGAGTCTTATTTTATCCGTATATGAGTCTTATTTTATCCGTATATGAGTCTTATTTTATCCGTATATGAGTCTTATTTTATCCGTATATGAGTCTTATTTTATCCGTATATGAATCATATGTGAATCACATAAGGAAGAGTAATTGAAAAAAATATAATAAAAAACAACAGGAGTACAAAATTAGGATAAAATTACTATTATCTCCTGTAGTATAATGCATGAAAAAATATGGTTTGAAGGGTTTACATATTTTTGAAAAAAAGATACGTAGCAGGACAAATAAAGGATGTAATATCAATACGGAACAACTAAAAATGTTTTGTTCACAAGTTATAGTGAAGTGAAAAAGGATAGTTTTTTTGAGATTCAAAATTTATTATTCTTAAATTTACTATTTTCTTTATTTCTACAGTAAAAAATAGCTTTTCTATCAGCTTTTACAGCCTCTTTCTTTTTAATTATAAAAAAAACTGTGGTTACTACTACCAAACCTAAGATAATGCCTACCAGAAGGTACAGGCTCTGTGGTTTTTGCATTCCCATCGTGCCAGTTGGAGTATGAATAAAGAGTTTTACACCAAGTTGCACTCTGATTGCTGTACCGCCACTTGCCCCAGATAAAATTTTAGGAATTACAAAGACCCATACCTCCCAGCTTTCGTTATAATGAAGCGTTTTTTCATTTTCAGGTACATCTATTAGCACTTCAAATTCTTTATAAGATTTAGCAGGGACATCTAATGTTTCAGGTAAAAATTTAACCCATGATAAATCAGGTATCCTCATATAATTCTCTGTTAAATCATACGGGTGTATTACTCTTGATGATACCCGAATATCATAGGAATAAGGATTAGTCACCTTGACTTTATAATTAATTTCTTTTTCAGGATAATCCTCAATGGTAATAACTAATTTCGCTGGAGATACCTTTACACCACTTTTGACACATGGGGAAGCTAATAAGAGAATATTTCCAGTTACAAAAAGAAAAAGCAGAAGAGTCAACAGTAGCCTTTTCACATCCATCCTCCTTAGTAAGAAACCATCTATCCTTATAATAAAAGGATTATTTGTTTTTAATATTTTCTAAAGAATTCCATAACAGACTCTCCCCATATGAATGTCTAGGACTTTTAGATGGGATGGGGCGCATATATGAGGAGAAGCGGCCAAAAGGGCCCGCTGAAGGTTTTTATTCTAACCTAAGTATCCCTCATGATTTAAACATCAATGGTTCTATGGACGTAATCGGACTCTGGATGATAATATATAAAACGAGGGGAAAGGGCAAATCTTATTTAAAAAAATAAAAAGTAGAATGAAAAGATGGGTGTCTCTTTACCATCTTTTGCCAATCAACATGCCTATGTATGTATGACTCCTGTAATATTTATTGTGGTAGTCTGTGCAGCCCAGTCTTCACTTCCAGTCCCTAGTTCCAAGTTAATACCAAACGTTATAGTGGCACCACCTCCAGCTAAATTATTAGACCAAGATGCATTAGTGTTGGTGATCTGTTGAGCATTGGACCCCGTAACATTAAGGCAATACTGATCCTGAGCAGGATTGCCTGTATTTTCAAGGTCCATATTTCCGCTATCTGTAGTATGATTTGCCTTGATCCATACATCTGCTGCTACAGAACCATTGTTGTAAAGCGTATAAGTGGTGTCTAAACCACCCTCACTAGGCCATTCATTTGAAGCTTCGAAATCAACGGTGCCAAAAGTCGCTGTACCCGGAGTTACATCCAACTCTATATCTCCTCCAGGGTCAAATGTCACCGTAATTGTGTCACTATGTTCATTGGCAGCAAAAACTATTGGCGTGACGGCTGTAATCATCATTACTACAACCAGGGGGACTATCAATGTTTTCTTTATCTGACTTGCTTTTCTACCAAAAATAATCCAATCTACTTTTTTGCATCCCATCTTCTCACTCCATACATCGTGATAAACAAATATAAACCTTACGCTCTTTGTTTATCCCATCCTTTTATATAAAAGAGTAAAAAGTGTTCAGTATAAATGATTTATTGGCAGGTGAATATGCAGATAAATATGCATGTATATTGTATATTACATATATAATTATAAAAAAATTGCTATACGTTTTGCTTGTTACAAATGTGCTATATAAAATAGATACAGAGAGTGAAGATTATTTAGTGTTTCCTCTGTGATTTTATTAGATGTTTATCTGCTACCGAGGTTTTGTTTTCTACCAAGGTCGTATCAACCTTTAGATTCATATCATCAATGAGTATTTTATCCACCTTCGCTTCGATATTGTCGAACAGAATTCTGTCCACCTTTGATTCTACTTTTTTAATTTCGCGTCTCTTTGTTGTCTGAACTTTTTCGGTGATTCGTCTACCTTTTTGAGTCTTTCGTTTACGTTTGAATAGTAAGACGATAAGCATCGTTGCAATTATACCAATAATGAGCATCGTCAAGAGTGATAACGGCAATTCTCTTTCTTCACCAGGTTCTTCACCAGGTCCCTCTGTTTCGTTAGTTTTGACGTAAACAGTTGCGATATCCATGTTCGTTAAACCGTTGTTATCAATAACTGTCAGAACGGCAGTGTAATTACCTAGCTTTGCATATACATGTACAGGATTTTTCAATTGCGATGTATTGTGATCCCCGAAATCCCAAATATATGTCACAATGATACCATCTGGATCGTAACTGCCGGTTGCGTTGAATGATATGGTCTCATTGACAAGACCTTCATACGGCCCGTTTGCCTCAGCTACAGGAAGTTGTTTATCGGGATCTACCTCTCCAATAGTTATCACATAGGAATCTGTTGCGGTGGCACTATCATTATCCTGCACCTGTAGCTTTACAGTGTAGTCGCCAGGGCTGGAATAGATGTGTGAAACAAATTCATCTTCCTGCCAGTCGGTGTCAAATAATCCATCATTAGTGAAATCCCACCGGTAACCGATAATGTATCCATCTGGGTCATAGCTGTATCCACCATAAAACACGAGTGATTGTCCTACGTATCCATTCCGTGGTCCTGTAATATTGGCAATAGGCTTCTCATTTACCCGTGGCTCTTCTTCAGGGGGATGGTAAGGGGGACCTCCACCCAGCGATGTAGTTGTAAAATGATAGATTGCTGTTGTTGTAAAAGTGCCATCATCTACATCAACCTTCCAATAATACAGAGTATCATATGATGCTGCATCTGTATACGTCCAATATACAGTATCTCCAGAATTTACGCCACTATCGATCTCCTCAGGGTTAAAAATAAGGCCATCTGTGCTACTATACCACGTAACATTTAGACTGTCCCCATCATCGTCACTGACTTTAATATGGCAGGTTATTTGTAATCCGACACCTGTTGAACCGTTTGCTGGATATACATTACTAATAACAGGTGGTTCGGCGGAAGGAACTGGATCAAATGATGCTTTCATGGAGCTGTCAGCCAACACTGTCGGCATAAATAAAACGATAGAAAGTAAACTAATCAAGAAAAGAATAGGCAATGAACATTTCCGGTTCTTTTTCGGCCTTCCGTTCATCGTGTGTTTCCTTCCGTTAGCTTTCCTACCAAGGTAATTCATGATACTTGATAGCACGATACTTTCTGTCAGTGATGATATTTAAAGCTACCCCGTTAAAACGACAACAGGAAAAAACGACACAATGACAAAATGTCAAATAAAAAAAGATATTAGATACTATTACACTAAAAAAGTAATTTTTGTAATATATATTATGCAACTACAGCCTTGAACGTCACCGTCAGCCCAAGCGGATCAGTTGTTGACGAGGTGGTTGCCATCAAGAGTTTCAGATCAAACGTCTTCCATGAATCTACTGCTAAATTCGTAACAAAGCTGGTGAAGGACGTGGTAATATTGGTCCACGATGCATCACCGTTCTTCTTGTACCACAGACTGAAGTTGTCTTTTGCTGGCGGAGTGGTAAGATTCCATTGGGCACCGGTGGTACCGTTGGTAGCATGGGTGGCATTAATGGTAATATCTAAGGCAACATTTCCTTCATTGGTGAGATTGAAGTACCATCCTGAGGTTTCGTTGGTCTCACCGATATTCACGTTTCCCATGACCCATTGGTCAGGAGTGACCAAAATAGAAGTGTTCTCAGCCCAGTAGCAGATGGCATCAGCATCAGTTGGTGGCGTTTCATCAACGCTACTTGCTTTCTTACCGATACTGTAAAATTCATAATAACCCGTTCCATTGGGGAAGGTAAAGGTCCATTGCCAGGGACTTGTTTCATCGGGATTGGTTCCGTTCCATATCCGCCAGTTCTCTACACCTTCCCATTTGAGGTTACTGCTCCCATAATATCCAATGCCATTTGGAGATACCTTTCGCCACACCAGAGCGAATCCTATTTCTGGACGATTCGTTTTAAATCCATTAACAATAGGATATTGTGAAGAAATCAACATGGGTGCAGTATCCAACGCAGTACTAGTAAGGTCAGTAATACTGCTCCAGCTCACTGTATCATTATATCGATATCGTGTGCCGCCTGTATAGTTGTCCCAAACGACATATACATAATCATTACTATCAACAGATACCTGAGGATATCTCTGGTGATTCGTAGCATCATCAGTAAGCCATTGAACGGTCGACCAGCCGACACTATCATTATATGAGTAACCGATTTGGTCTTTACCATTAGACTGCCCCCAGCTGTACCATACTACATGAAGTACATCATTATCATCGATAGCCAAACAACCATACCACTGATCGTGAGCTGCATTATTTGTTATCGGATCGGTCGTCCAATTTGACCAGGTAATGCCATCATCCGAGTGCATATGTAGTATTTGATCATGGCCGTTGGCAAAATCTTGACACATAAATACAATATGAATACTATCAGTGCTGTTAATTGCAATAGACGGATTCCAATATCTGTCACCGAAATCAGGCTCATTGGTGAGAACTTGTATTGTACTCCAGCTCCTACCACCATCAGTAGAGTTTAGGTACGCCATTTGATAGTCTACACTTGGTCCTTCGCCACCTTTTGCAAATGCGATGTGGATGTTGTCATTGCTATCAATCGCAATTGCTGCCTCAGACATGGAATACGAGGTATTGTCAGTTAAATTCTGAATGCTATTCCAATCTGTAGAATTTGCATACCGCAATTGGAATTTCCCATTTGAATCGGAGTGTTCTCCATTCCATACAATGTGTACAACATCATTACCATCGATAGCAATGGATGGTTCTGCCTGGAATCGCCAGTCGGGTGGGCCTCCGGCAAGGGTAAAATTGTTCCAATCCATTCCGTTAGTATAAGCAACAATTATTGTTCCAGCATCATCTGAGAATGCAGTCCACACATCGCCTGTCGAATTTCTTGCAACATTACGAGTGGGGCTATATCGCAACCAAGCAGTTCCGCTATATACGTCGCTTCCTATGCTTTCCCAACTAACGTTGCCTGCTGACCAGCGATAATACAAGGTTACATTATCTAAGGTACTATCTCCCGTTGCCGTTACAGTCAATGGAGACGATGTTACTTCATATGGAGTAATTTTATCTACAGAAGTCTCTATACTTTTCTCAACATATCGCGTTTCGGTTGTATTCTCATTTCCTGCCGTATCAATTGCATGAGCATAATACGAATAATTTCCGACAGAGAGACCTGTGAAGTTATGATGTAGCTTGTAGTCTGAGGAGTTATAGGAAGCGTTTATTTCTTCCCAGCTGAGGGCTCGTGAAAAGATACAAACTTCGTCAAGAATACCTGAGACAAAACCGCTTGCTGCATCGCCGCGAGTCATAAGTTTTACAGTAGCACCTGTATCAGCACCATAGTCTACTGGCGATATCGAGTCACCATGCTGTGAACCATCGATGTAGAGTTTTGCATCTGTACCATCAAAGGTAAATCCGAAATGATGCCATTCACCATCACCAAGTTGATTGCCTCCATCTATCGTGCTGCTTCTAAACCATAAGCCGTTATTTTGGTATCCCAATATCCAATCACTTGAGTATGATGAAAGACTATGTGCTTGACATATCATGTATCTGTTTCCGCTTGGGATGTTCTTTACCCATGCAAATACACTAAATGCGCCGTTGCCTGACAAATCATATTCCAAGAGAGTGTCAATATAATCATCATCACCATCAAACTCCAGAGCGTTTCCGAATTTTCCTGTTGTGACATTGTTTATCCCGAAGTCTGCCCCATTGAAGGTACCAAAGTTGTCATATGTAGAGTTATCGTATACGCCAGTTGAATTGTAGTATTCCATTGACCAATAACCACGTAAACTTCTATTCCAATCAAAGAATGCCGAGGTATCGCTTATATCAGAAATGGAGACATTCACCTGCGCCCAGTTTTGTGTTTGTTGTGTGTTATTTGCGGGGGTTGGTGGCGTATCAAAGCTTATCGATGGTTTCACCGATAAGGTTGTGTTACTTCCACTGGTATAATTGGCAGACCATTCGTTATTTGTTTCATTCCAGCTCCAGACACGATAATAATACGTGACTGTTTCAGAAAGACTACCGTCATTATAGGATGTACCGGTACCGTTGTACACATTGGTTCCATCACTAATGCTTGAGGGATAGCTTCCTGTCTTCTGTTGGATTCGTGTATAATCGGCTCTTGTGCCTTTGGACCACGTTAGGTTGATTTGTGTTTCATTATATGCTGCAACGATGAAACTACTTGGCGGATACGGGGCAGTTTCTGTTACAGTAGTGAAGTAATATTGAGCAGAAACATTGCTTACACTGTCATTGACGGCAACCCTCCAATAGTATGCCGTATTGTATGCGCTTGCCTGTGAGAACGACCAATTCACCACAGAGTTTGCAGCTACACTATCATTTGTCTGTCGTAATACCCATGGGCCAGTTGTGTTTTCATACCAATAGACAGTTAGGGTGTCCCCACCGGTATCATTCGCCCATATGAGACACGTTGGTTGTCGACCTACACCTGTTGTGCCATTAGGAGATGGGGAGATAAGAGTTATCGTTGGTTTTGTGTTGATTGAAACATTTCTTGTTTCGGTCGTGTTTTCATTTCCTGCGATATCAATAGCATGAGCATAATACGAATAGTTGGCAGAAGAAAGCCCAGTAAAGTTGTGATATAACTTGTTGACCTTAGAATTATATGATGCATTCACTTCTTCCCAGCTTAATGCACGAGTCCAGATTTGAACTTCATCAATCAGGCCATTGAATGGTATATTATTACTATAAAATGCTCCAATACAAGCATATGCTGTATTTCCTGAAACATTCTGCATTCCCTGATCATTGTCACTGTCTTTAAGATCTCCATCGATGTATAATGTCCTTACCATACCGTCAACAGTTGCAACAATATGGTGCCATTTTCCGTCACCATAGTTCTTATCGGTGGCCCATACCCAATCATGTGCAGTATCTGCATAATTTCTTGTGAGGAAACCTAAATTGCCATTATTGAGATTTAAACTGATCAACGTGCTTTGACTGGCACTTCTCTTTAATGCCACAGGATATTGTGAGGCTATATCAGTTGACTTTATCCAAGCTGATATAGTTACTTCCTGACAATTATCCCCTATGATGTCGTTCGTGGGTCCAAGATTAATGTAATCAGTGGCATCCTTGAAATTCAATGCCGTTCCAAATTTACCGGGGACCCAGTCGCCATCTACCATATTGTACAAGGTTCCATCATGACTATAGGTAGAATTATCATGAGCGGTAGCACCAGAACCCTCATAGAAGTTCCAATAGCCTGCCAAACTCTTGTCCCAATCAATGAAGCTTGAGGTGTTATCTGGATCGGAGATGGTTACATTGATTTGCACCCAGTTCTGTGTTATTTGCGAATTGTTTGTTGGAGTTGGTGGCGTATCAAAGCTTATAGAAGGTTCTACAGAAACGTTCGACGTTTCTGTATAGTTATTCGGATCGCTTCCAGATTGATTTTCCCAGTAATCGTTGATACCATCATTATCTGTATCACTCAAAAATGGATTCGTGAATGTTACATATAATTCATTGTAATCATTGAGATTATCGCTATCCGTATCCTGCCCTTGTAGCGTAGCATTATCTGGAACGTTGAAGAGGATAAAACTGGTAAAAGAGCGATTACTGATGGTTTGAATATTATGTTTTGGATAAGGACGATAGACCATAATAAAGTACTCATAGATTTCATTGTCACTGATATTAACAGACGACGTAATATTCAATAACGAAGTTTCTAAATTGTATAGTTTGCTGCTATAGGTTATATTAGAACGGCTGTTTGTATCATTTGTCATATAATAATTCAACCAGTTGTTGTCTCGGTATATGCCTGCTTGTGACTTACCTATCGAGAAGTTTATGTTTTGTGAAGGACTATCGTCGTACCACCATACGTGGAAATATATGTTATCCAGAGTGTCTTTTTGTGCAGTTACGCTTTCATCAAACCAATAATCTACATAGATGTCCGCAGTACGTGAATGAATGGCGGATGTAGGAATATCGTCGAGGAGATAACCTGTATCAGCACCCCAACCGTCAGGCCCTTGATCATGATGCAGAACATCATCATTGTAGATACTATGCCCAGGACCATACCCCACAAGATACACATAATCTGCTTCATAGAGATAATACGGAGTGAAACTAACATTGGTTGGTGTACCTGCTAATTGGACATATGATCTGCTGTATGAATCAACGTCACCTGCATCTCTTTTTTGCCATGCACAAGTAGAATTATGATCTACTGAAGTATCGTTCGCCCAAATGTCAAATGAATAATTGTAGCCTGAAGCAATATCTGTTATATTACCGCTGGTATTGAACTCCCAGTAATTCCCACCCGTGTTGGTAAATTGATAACTGTTATTTGTCCATGTGGTCTCATTCAACCAGTGGAGCCAGACTTCATCTACGCCAGCATCATCTGTTACCGTACAATTTATGTAGATCCAGTTCTCAGATTGATGAGAGTCGTTTACATAAAAGCCATCTGCCGCTACCGTAGACGTCATAGGAACGTAATACGGACCGCTTTTATCTGATAGATTCCCTACAAAATTGATAGTTATAGACGGCGGCGTATCTAATGTTGTAAAACTATACGTCTCATTTGTCCAAGAGGTACCATCGGTACAGTTGACACTCCACCAGTACTTAGTTTGGGATGTCGAAAAATTAGAGTTACTACATGAACAATAGGTACCATTCGATAGGTTATGTAAATATCCGTAAGTAATAGTTATATCATCAAGTCTAAAGTATCTACTAGCAGAAGAACTTACATTCCAACATATCTTTGAATTATCACTGAACGTATAACTATCACTATTTATTTCATCGTAAAAATGATACCAGAAGTAGTTGTCGATTACATCGCTGTTGATGGTTCGCAAATCATGCCAACTAGTTCCATCACAATATCTTAATGTAAGATTGCTAGTAGCATTTATACCATAGCCATATACCCAGTAAGATACGTTTAATATTGAATGCGATCCTATGGTCAAAGGTCGAAGGAAATAATCTTGGTTGTTGAGCGAATAATAACGTGAACCACTATGTGGTGAACCGGAAGTGCCATTAACACCTGTACCGCTTGCACCATCCCATGACTCGCCGGCTTCAAATCCATATGTGTACTCTGAAGTATTTTTGAGACCACCAGTGTAAAATGGTAACCAACTACCGCTACTGTTAGAGTACCATGTAATGTTCATAAAGTCGCCATCAGCATCATTGATTGTGATGTTCAACGTTGTATTTAGGAGGATATTTTTGGAACCATTTGCTGGGTAGGGATTGCTGAGTTCAGGGGAAAAGCTTGATTCATCACTGCCAAAAGAAAGGAATGTACCCGAGTCGCTAATCGTTTCATAAGTAGCATTCATCCAAGCTTCACTTCTTTTTATATCCGAGAATCTAACCTCATCAATCGACCCGTTCCACTCCCGACTTCCAACCTCCCTATCACTAATCATAGTCTTTGATGTTGCAGCCCATCCTGGAATTGATGAGCTACCACTGCTATTTATACTCCTATTAAATCTTATGTGGTCATTTGTTCCATTATACAAAAGTGCAAGATATCTCCATGAACCTACAGCTGTAAAGCCGCCAGAGGTTAAACCAACATTCGTGGAATTAGTATAAGCGTTAAAACCACTATCAGAATGAGCCTGTATCATAGCACCAGAAGATGGAAGACCAGTCAGAAATTGTGAGATGAGATATCTTGTACCAGAATTACCTTTACCCCAAGCCTCCATCGTAAATTCAGTCTCAGTCGTATATATCTTTGGTAAATCAATACTGTCATTTGTTCCATCAAAATCTACAGCATATCCTACAAAACCTGCCTGTTGATAAGTAGGATCTCCATTGTCACCTGTTGCATCGTTATCGTTACTAGTGGAATCATCAATTCCGGCAGCATCAGCACCGTGCATATGATAAACCGCCAAATAGTGATTATCCCATGTACCTGCTACGTTTTCTTGGCTGGAGCAGGCGCTGTTGTTGTAATACATCCAAATCTTGGTGTCTACGCTACTGCTGAGGCTGGTGACGTTCACCCATGCAACAAGCTCACCGCTGCTCCCGTTAAACAATTCTACCTCATGGTTCAGTTTGGTGGTG
>Ga0180434_10007126_pt1 | contig 12634 bp, 13 predicted proteins | sample SS_ome_7_FD_132453 | JGI IMG/M metagenome (GOLD analysis project Ga0180434, IMG submission 132453) | Hypersaline lake sediment archaeal communities from the Salton Sea, California, USA - SS_1_D_2 metaG | ecosystem: Environmental > Aquatic > Non-marine Saline and Alkaline > Hypersaline >... | reverse complement strand
GGTGTCTTTGTGTCGTGCCATCTCCCTCCCTCTGCGGGCTTACGCCAGCGTGATGCTCCAAGCGTTGGAGTCCGTGCCGTCGCCGTACAGGCGCAGCGTGTAATCCCAGCCGCGATCGTCGTCCGTCTCCGTCTCGCTGGGATCCATGATGACCGCCTGCGCCGTCGCAAGGGTCAACTCGTCCGAGACGTTGGTCAGCGTGACCTCGGTCCCAGCCGCCCACACCTGATGCACGTCGAAGTCGTCGCCAGACTGCATGTCGCAACTGACCGAGATCGTCGGGCGGACCTTGCCGGACACGCGCGGATTCGCGAAGCCCGATGCCGATCCCGACGCGTCGCCGCCGACCCGCTTCATGCTGATGGTGTAGCCCGGATCCCACGCGAGCGAGGTCACGTTCAAGACGTCGTTGCCGTCCACTTGGTGCGTGATCGTCGAGCCGAAGAACGTGATCGGCTCCTCCCCGTCGTTCTGGAACGACGGCAGCGACGAGAAGTTCAGGTTCGCCGTGTCGTCGCTCACGCTCGACGTCCCCGCGCCGGGTGCGGTGACCGTGACCGTCAGGGGGACGCCCGCGGTGGCGCTGGTGATCTGGATCGTGTCCGTCGAGACGGTTTCGGTGAACCACGTCTCGGACCCGCGGGCGGTCTCGAGCGCAGCTTCGATGCCGGACGCCGTGGCGTTCACGGTGTCGCTGCTTGCTGAGTAGGTGGCGGACACGCTGCGTCCGGTGTCGTCCTTGACGAGGATCACCCAATCGCCGTCCGCGGCGCCGGTGATCTGCGCGTCCACGACCTGCGCCACATCGTCCGTGGTCGCGACCGCCGTCGGGATGCTTTGCCCGTGGATCTCAGCGTCGACCATCCAGATGCCGCCGGCTTCGGCTTGGGCCTTGATGGTCGCGTGCGCGTTGTAGAGCCCGTAGCGCTTCCCGTTTCGCTCGTACCACGCGAACGTGCCGGGCACGAACTCGCCGCCGTTGAACGGGAGCCGGTTGGCCGACGGGGTCAATACGGCAGGGCCGCCCGAATCGTCGATCGTGATCGGCGCCGATGCGAAGATCGGAATGGCCTGTGGCGAGGGCCGCAACTCGAACTGCACCTGGAAGTAGTAGCGGGACGGACCCGGCAGCGGCTTGAGCCCGCCCTCGTGGGGGCCGTCGTAGTCGTCTCGCTCGATCGACCCACCCTCGTACACCACATCGCACGACACCACGCGGATCGCGTTGGTGATGGCCGGCGCGGTGAACGACGAGACCAAAGCCGTCTGGCTGTAGCCGTAGAAGGTGCCTCGCGTGCTGGTCAGTGCGGTGCCCATTGGGTTCTCTCAGGTGTGGGGGTTAGGAGCGAAGAAGGCGGGATTCTTGGTGGACGACGGCGCGCACCTGGGACGTGAAGATGTGGCCGCGGATCCCTGCAACTTGTACGGCGGCGGGATGTCGGCCTGGCGCGTGCGGCAGGAGTAGACGCCGGCCTCTGTCGATCCGTCGGCCCGTGCTCGCATGTACGAGCGGAGCACGATCTCGACGGCCTCGCTGAACGAATAGACGGTGTCAGCCATCTCGCGCTCGCTCGCCGCCGTCTGGGTCTTCGCGCTGAACACGCAGATCGCGACGATGTGGATCTTGCGCTTTGTCCGGTCGTTCGTTTCGGTGGTTTCTACCCGCTCGCACAGCAGCCGGATCTCGGTTCCTCGCGGAGGGGCGTTGAAAATCTCGGATCGGCGGTAGTCGGCGTCAGCCGGCGCCACCATAGACAGCGACCGGGCCGCGTTCCGCGCGTCGAGTTCGTCCTGTAGGTAGATCTTCAGGACGCTTTCCGCGTAGTCGAGGACGCCGACGACGTCGTTGGAAACGGGAACGCTCACGACACCAGCCCCCCACGTCGCCCGACACGCTGCCGAAGCACGTCCTCCTTGGTGAACCCTACGGACGACGATCCACGGCCAGCAGCGAGGCCTTGGAGCGCACTGGCGGCGTAGTTGCTTGTGGCGCGGGACACGTCGTCAAGGAACTGGTCGTCCGTGAGCAGCAGGTCGCGCTTCGGGATGGGCGCGGAGCCACCCCAATACGGACCGCGCCCGATGCCCTCGTGGTGGTTGATGGCGTACTCGACCGACGTGCCGAAGCGCGCCGTGGTCGACGTGATCTCGGCCACGTTCTGCGGGTGGTTCGCGTCGGTCATCGACGGAAACAGGATCTCGCTCGCGCCGAAGTCCCACCGGAGCATGTCGCGGCGGGTCATGAGGCGACCGAGGATCGAGCCCTTCGCCATCGCGTACTGCGTCTCGCCCGTCTCGTAGTAGCTCGGCCATGTGCCGAAGCCCTGAGACGTGTAGGCGCGTTGGGCGTTGTCGAGCCACACGGAGTGCAGCGCGTCGAACAGGCCCGACAGATCAGCCATGCCCTCAAGCGCGACGCCGATCGCTTCCTCGACCTCGCCGCCGTCAACGCGGAGCGTGATGAAACCGGCGGTCATGACGGCCTCCGCTTGTCGCCGAGCATGCGATCCAACCGCTTCGGCTCTTTGCGAGCGCGGTTGGCTCGGGCGTTCCGACGTGCTGTCGTCGCAGTGGACGTGACACCGCCGGACGCGGCGGCACCGTCGCCGCCTTCGCCGGGATGGATGCGGAGGGTAGCGAGCAACTCGTCGCCGGCCTTGCGGTACATCGCCGCCTGCTCCCGCCCGTCGTCGGTCGGCATGGTGACGGCGTACAGGTATGCGTATCCGTAGTACGCGCACGCCAGCCCGCATGTCTCGTAGGTCTCCGGGTCGTCCGCCTCAGTCAACGAGGACGGGTCGACGCGCAGCCGGTCGCGCACGAACGCATTCACGCGCCCCACCTCACGGGCGTAGGCGCGCGTCGCCGCGGTGAGCGTGGGAGACGAGCCGGCGTCGAGGGGTCCGAAGTGGGCGAGCTCCTCGGCCAACTCTGCGATCGACGTGCCGAAGTAGGCCAGCGCCACGGCTAGACCTCCTCGGCGGTGGCCCCGTCGTCGGTGGGTTCAGCCGGCTTCGCCTTGCGCCGACGCACGGGCGTGAGTGCCTTGGCGGGGGCCGGCGGTTGCTCGACCTCCTCCACAAGCCAGCCCCGCGAAAGGGCGCGGTCGTCCGCTGGCAGGCGATCCCCCCACTCCGTCACACCACCCACGGTGATGCGCTCGTCCCTCACGTCGAGGAACGTGCGCCCACCGGGGTAGGCGTAGCGATAGCGGTAGCGGGGGGCGTCGGTCATCGGGCGATGTCCGGGTCGAATTGCTCGATCGACTCCTCAAGCCGCTCGATCAGGTCACCAGCGGTCCCGGTGGCGTCGAGCCCGGCGAAGTCGCAGAGCGCGACGAGACCGGACTTGGAGAACGAGCCGTAGCCCGCCCCGAGGTCCGCGAGGTCTGCGACCGACATGCGCGCCCACTCGGGCGCCGTCGGCTTCGGTGCAGGCTTCGGCGGCGCCGGGTCGTTGATGTCGTCGGTGTAGTCCCGAAGACGCCCGGTGTAGTCGGTGAGCGCAACGAGGCGCTTGCCGACGCGGTCCTTGTCCCGCTCGTTGTCGATGTCGTCGGGGCCGAAGTCGACCTCGTCCCCGTGACGAATCCGAAGGCGCTCGCCGCCGACCGAAGCCGACGCCGAGAATCCATGCGGATGAATGTAGATGTGCGTTGCCATGTCGGGTTCCCTCCTGTTCTGGCTCAGCTGTACACGCCGTCGAGAAGCGCGCCGTAGTAGCCGCCGTTGTCCGGGTTGATGAGCCCGTAAATCTGCTTCATGTAGAAGCCGACGCCGTTGGGCTCCTTCGGCGGGTTGTACTGGATGAGGCGCCCGAGGGCGTTCTCCGCCGAGAGGGTCTGCGTACGGACGAAGCCCGGCGCGTCCTCGTCGATCGCTCCGTCCGTGCCGGGGCGCGGGCAGGCGATGATCGCGATGTCGTTGTTCATGACGCGCACCACGCTACCGGAGGACTTCACGCGCTTGCGGAGGACGACCGGCTCGATAGCCACGTCGAACGCTTGGCTCCAGAAGTTGCCCACGTCCTCGGAGGTCGCGTAGCCGAGCTTGCGGAACGTGGCCGTGGCCGAGACGTCGGCGCCCGCGAAGCCCGCGCGCTCCTTGATCTCGTTGTGCCGCTTCAGGAGCTGGTTGACCCCGTCGTGGTAGACGGCGCAGATCCGCATGTTGTCGATGTCGACGCCGGCGTCGACGAGGTCGTTCACTGCCCCGTCGATGTCCGCGATGAGTTCCGAGGCCGGGTCGGAGATGTCCGCCGGGGCCGAGTTGACATGCGCCGAAGCGTAGTTCGACGCGGTCGAGAGGAACTGGCCCACGCTGTACTCATGGTGCTGCATGGCGAACCGGGCGCATCGCCCGACGTGCAGGGCCTCGGCGTCGACGCCTCGGGCGGCGAGTTCGGAAAGCTCCTCCTCCGAGAACACGTAGTCCTGATACTTGAAGATCTCGGCGTTACCGGTGGCGGTGCCGAGCTTGAAGCCGCCGCGGGACGGCTCGCCCTTGAAGCCCTTCGGCTTCATCGGGGAGTCCGGTCCGTTGACCTCCATGAAGCCCAGCTCGTCGACGTAGTGCCACTCGGAGCGGAGGCCGGACAGGAAGACGGGCGGCGCCACCTCGAGGGAGCGGCTGGACGATCCGCCCTGGCGGTTCGCGAAGACCCCGTCGAGGTCGGTGCGAACGAGGGCGTTGGCCGAGGCGTTGTTGACGGTCATGGTCGTTCTCTCGTGGGGGTTGGGTTCGGGTCAGGGATCAGGAGTTGGCGCCCTTCGACACCAGCAGGGCCACAGCCGCAGCGCCGGTCTTGGCGAGGAAGAGGGTGGCCTGTTCGGCCTCTTCGAGGATGAGGTCCGCGCCGTTGGTGACGCCGGTGACGCCCGATCCGGCAGCCAGGGTCAGTTCGTCGTCGGCGGTGTTCGTTACCACGACCTGGAACCGGGTGATCCCGCGGGCGTCCATCTCGGTGATGAGCGCCGACGCGGTGGGCGTGGTGACGTCGCGGGCCGAGCCACCGCCGTCGATGCGAATCTCGCCGGTGAGCATCTGGGCCACCGTCGCGACGACGTTGGCGCTCGCCGTGATCTCGGTCGGGGCCGCAGACCAGAACTCGGTCACCTTGAACGACTGGTTCAGGTCGATCGTGAACTCTCCGTCCTCCGACGCCGTCTCCATCGCGACGCCGTAAACGAACATTCCGGGGGTCAGGACGGACGCGGTGACGAAGCGCCCGCGGTCGGTCCCGCTGGCTGCGTACTCACCGATCACAAAGTCGCCCTTCGTGACGCCACCGGTGCCGGCGATCATGCCGGGCTGATAGCCCTGCCCGCAGTAGGCGACGGTGATGGGCTCGTCGGTCTCGCCGCCTTCGACGATGACGCCCGCGAACTCGTCGAAGCCGAGTAGGCCGGTCGCCGCCTGGGACGAGCTGGACGCGAGCGCCCACTTGCCGGACCCGTTCTCGTAGACCGCGTGGCCCACGTAGCTCGACAGGTCTTCGGCGGGGTAGGGATTGACGAAGCCGAGATCGAGGGCGCCGTAACCGAGTTGCGTGCTCATGGTCTTGTCCGTTCGGGGGTTGGTGTGTGAATCAGTTGCGGCAGGCGGCGATCAGCGCCGCGCGGGCCTTGTCTTTCGTGACGCCGTGCTCAGCGGCGTAGGCGTTGATCATGCGCTGGTTGGCCTCGACGTCCTCCGCAGTCCGGGGGCGCTCGGAGAACTGGAGCGCCACCGTGCCGGCTCCCGCGTGGCGGTCGTCGGTCGGGCGGGTGTCCCGGTGCAGGGCGCCGAAGATGCGGGCGAAGCGGTCGGCGTCCAAGACCTTGGCCTCGACGAGGTCGTCGAGAAGGTCGGCGTTGTCGCTCGCGGCGAGGTCGAGGAAGACGCCCTCTTCCGTCGCGGCGGCGAGGATCTCGGCGCGGGCCTCCTTGCGCTGGGCGGCGTCACGCTCGGCAGCACGGGCCTGCTTGAGCGCGTCGACTTCGGCGCGGAGAGCGCGGACCTCAAGCGCGTCGGCGTCCGTGTCGCTCGCGGCAACCTCGGGCATCGGAGCGGACAGCACGGCCTCGACAGCGGCGACCACCTCGGGCGGCAACTCGACGTCGCCCCGGAGGGCGGCCTCGACGGCCTCCGCGTCCATGCCCGTGGATTCGGCCACCTTGGCGACGACCGCGGCCCGGCCTTCCGTGGCGTCCGCGATGCGCTGGTTCACGGCGGCGAGCTCGTCGCTCCCGTCGGCGGTCTGCATCTTGTAGTCGCTTCCGGCCTTCATCTCCTCCATGCATGCGGCGGTGATGGTCGGGGTCACCATCTCAGCCACCTTGGCGGCGATGGCGGTGATCTGCTCTTCGGTCAGGTCCATTGACGTTCCGTCGTTGAGGGCGAGGTGCATCGTTTCTTCCACCGGGCGGAGGCTCTTAAAGTGGGGCTTGCCGACGGCGCTGACCTCTCCGAGGTGCGCGGCCCACGTGCGGCGGGGTTCGTCGTTGGCGTCGAGAACCTCGTCGGCGCGGAGCAGGCCCATCCCGACGGAGTTGAATCGAAGTTGTTCCGAGTCGAGAAGTTCACGCCCAAGGTCGTTCAGCTCGACGCCGAAGAAGATTCCGGCGTCTTCCTGCATGCCGATAACGCCGTGCTCGATCGCGTCGGCAGTATCCAACTTCGCGACGCGAACCACCTTGCCGATGATCTTCGTGCCCTCGCCGTTCTGGTGTCCCAGCAGCTTGGCGTCGATCAGGTAGTTCGGCTGGTGTAGCCCGGTCTCGATCTGCTCATAGAGCGACGAGAACACCGCGTCGAAAACGTCGGGGTCATCGAACGGGATCACCCGCCCGCGGTAGTTGGTCCGCGCCTTCGGGATGCCGTGAATCCAGAGCAGCCCATCGGACTCATGCGTCCCGAGGCCGTCTGACGTCGCGGTGGCGCCCGCTGCGATGTGGATGGTGGCTCCCATGCCGTCGAAAGTATCAGCGGACGGGAGGGCGGCAATTGCACGGAACGGGGTCGGGGCCGTCTACGCTAGCCGCCCGTACCGCACCAAGTGCCCGCACCGGCAGCGGCGCTCGGTCCCTTCACACTCGGGGTCCGGCACCGTTGAGAGCGCGTCAGCCGCGAACGCCTCAACCTCTTCCGGGGTCCGTAGCGACCACCGCAGGCCGTCGCGGTCCTGGCACGTCTGGCACCGGCGCTTGTCGTTTACGCTGGTGCGGATGACCTCGACGGGGACGAGGTCTTGGGAGCCCTCGACGACGGCCTCGATCAACCGCCCATTGCCCTCCGCTCGGTTGGCGATGGATTGCGCGTGCGACGACAGGCCGGACGGGCGGATGCGGGACGCGAGTTGCTCTGGCTTGGCCCCGGCGTCGAACTGGTCGAGGATGTCTTCCTGAACGCGATTCGCTGCGACGCGGGCTTGGCGGGCGATAGCGCGCTCCGTAGCGGCAACCTCGCCCTCTACCCAATCCAGCAGGGCCGGCGCGTTCTCGCGGCTCGCTGCGGCGGCAGAGGCGCCACGTCGGGCGCGCTCGCCCTGGGAGGCGGTGGCGGTCGCACGCTGGACGGCCTCGACGTGGTCGTCGATCGCGGCGGCGTACCGCTCGGCGTAGGTGTCGCGGATGGCGTCGGTCAGCTGCTCCACCCGGTCGGCAGACAGCGCAGGGGCGCCGGCTACCGGAGTGAGCGCGAACCGGAGATCGGCCACGTGGTCGTCGCGGATCGCCTTCATCGCGGCCTCAAACTCGCCGTCGAGCCGGGCGCGGGTCCGGTCGTTCTCGTTCCACGCCACGTCGAACTCAAGGTCGATGAACTCGCGGAAGAACTCGACGGGCTCACCGTTGGCGTCCGTGTTGGTGACGGAGTCGGCGGCGTTGACCTCGCAGGCGCCGCAGCCGCAGCCGGTGTCGCTGGCGAACATCTCGTCGAAGGTCTCGGACTCGACCCACCGGCGACCGCTATCGCCGCCCCACAGGAGCCACGCAATGTTCGCGGCGCTGGTCTCGTCGTCGCGGTGTTCGGCGTCGACAGCATGCCGAGCGAAGAACGACCGCATCCGCCCGATGGTGTCGCCACTAACTCTCCCGTTGGACAGGTCGCGCGCTCGGGCGACGCCGACCTCCGTGCCGCCCCTGCCATGCTCCCGGCGCAACTCCAAACCTCGTCGGGCGTTGGCCCGGACGCGCTCGGGGACGTCGAAGGAGTCATCGTCCGCCGCCCGAAGGCCCATGCGTTGCGCGAGGGTGCTTCGGACGGGGGCCGTAACGGGCGCCGGGGGCTCGACGGCTTCGGCAGCGCCCGAGGCCGCCGGGGGTTCTGCCTGCGTCGCAGCCGCCGCAAGTTGCTCCTCAACCACTTCGTCGGGAAGGTTCGCACGCATGGCCCACTCCCGCGTCAGGCCGGGCGTCGGGCGCAGGGCGCCAACCTGAAGCCCAGCAGTGACGGCGGCGGAGAACTCATCCAGCGGAATGGTCTCCGAGGCGGCGGGGACTTCCAGCGTGGGGACGCGGACTGACGATGGGTAGCCAAGCTCCGCGCGGAGCGTCTCGAACATGCCGGTGAACGCCGCCCCAATCGTGTTCAGGAACCGGCGCCATCGAAGTTGATCCTGCACCTCAAGAGTCTCGCCCAGCGCGCGGGACCCGCTGCCCGCAGTGAGGCCGAGCGACGCAACCCACGAGCCTAGAAGGTGGTCGACGGCGCCGTCGACGTATTTCAGAAACTCGACGGTGTCCGTGCCGCCGCCGGGCGGCGCGAAGAAATTCGCCTTGAGCCCATAGGGCAGCGCCATCGCCTTGGCGTTGCCAAACTCAAACTCATCGAGGATTCGGTCCACCTCGTCTTGGTTCTCGCCGAGAACGTCGCCCAAGTCTGCGGCGAACTGCTCCACCGTCATCACGCCGCCAGCGTTCCGTGCGTGGCGAGCCTTGGCCGTGTAGAGCGACCACGCGACTTCAAGCAGGAACCCGAGCGAGCGGGCGGGCGTCCACCCCTCCCACTGACCGGACGTGCCGAACGGGCGAATAAACAGGAGCTTGTGCGCGGGGATGTCGCGGTAGCCGCCCGCCGTCGAGAGCGAGGACTGGCGCACGTACTCAAGCACGCCGCCCGGATCCTTGAACTCCGCGATCGTGCTCGGGTGGACGTGGAAGAGTTCGAGCCGGGCGCCGCGGCCCGCCGTCGCGCTGGGGTCTTTGTACCACGTGCGCTCAAACAGGGCGTTGCCCTGCCATGCGGTGGACGCGGCTTGGGAAACGACGTCTCGCCAGGAGCCCTGCAACTGCCGGTTGAGCTGGCGGCAGTCGGCACGGAGTTCATTAAAGATGACCCCGGCGAGACGGTCGCGGAACGCGGCCTCTTCCGGCGTCTCGTCGGCGGCGGGAGTCAGCAGCCAGCCGGCGTCCCGCACCCCTAGCTCAATGTCGAGGCGGGCGCGAGCGGCGCGAGGGTGGCGCTCGAAGAACTCGTCGACAAATCCGGGGTTGCCGTTGTAGCCCCGCCACTGTCGCGGCTGCAACTCGGCACGGGTCGTCCGGCTACGGCGGTCCAGGCCCGACCAGCCGCCGACGGTCGACGATGCTTGCCGGCCTAGATCACCTGTCCATGCGTGTGCCACTCAACCTCCGGAGGCGGTCGCCTGATGCGCCACGCTTAGACTTGCGCTGGTAGCCGGTGGTCGCAATCGCACGGAACGAGCGGGCGCGCTCAAGCGCCATCGTAGTTGCGTCGACCTCGTCGTCGGGCACGCCCGACGTGGGGAACTTCGCCATGTTGTAGAGGTATACCTTCGCGGTGCAGTCCTGGGACTCAGACGGGAATCGGTCAGGGATGAAAACGTCGCCGTTCTGGATCGAGAACGCTTCGGCGGCGAACCGCTGGGCCTTGGAGCCCTCGGGCTCATGCTTGCGAAAGCTGTACTTACCAGCCAACAGGTTCATGATCGGGCGACCGTCCGCCTTGTTCTCAACCACGAGCTCGTCGGCCTGGGGCCAGCGGGCGCACAGCGACTCCAGCTCCGCGATCGTCTCCTTCGTCGACCACCGCCCGCGCACTTGGTCGATCAGCCAGCGGTGCGCCTTGTAGGCAAGCCACACCTGCCCGACGGCGAACGACGTGGTCTTGCCCTCGCCGTTGTCCCGCATGTCCCACGTCTGGAACCAGTGCCCGTGCTGGATCGCCTCGCGCGGTATGTCGCCGATGTCGCGATACCGGCGGAACTGGTCAGCCGAGACGATCTTGCCCTTCGCGGACGACGGACGCTGCTGATACTGCGCCTCAAACTCCCGCTCGGCCTTCGCCTCTTCGATGCCCTTCTCGTCGTAGATGACGCCCGCTGAGTCGAGGCACTCGCCGGGCGTGCTCCGCCAGTCGGTCCACCCGATAGACGTCGAGCAATGCGTCTCCGGTTCATAGAGCAACGGCAGGCATAGGTGTTCCCACCCCTGATTGATGGCCCACGCCGACGGGTCGAGTTCATGCACCCGCTGCATGATCATGACCATCGGATCGCGTGAGCGTCGGTTGCGGCGATTCGGAAGGACGCTAGACACGTGGTCCCATGCCCGATTTCGGTGCGCGTCGCTGTACGCCTCGAGCAACGCCAGGGGGTCGTCAATCAGGACGCAGTCCGCGCGCTTACCGGTGGTCTTGGAGCCGACGCCGACGCTTTGCCGATGCCCGAACTTGCTCGTTCGATAGAACGTCTTGGCGTTCTGATCGCCGGTGAGTTCCCACCGCTCGGGGTCGACAACGCCCCATTCATCGGCGAAGATCGCGCGATACTCCGGGTCTTGCAGTAGATCACGGCACCGGAGGGAATCACGGGTCGACAGGTCGATCGCGGACGCCGAGCACAGGATTCGCCACGTCGGATCGCGTGCCCACATCCACGCGGGGAACAGGACCGAGACGATGATCGATTTCCCGAAGCCCGGAGGGATGTTGATCAGGAGGTACTGGATCCGCCCCTCTGCAACGGCCTGCATGTGGACGCACAGCGCGTCGACTGCCTCCGTCCAGACGAGGTCGATCGGCTCCACCTTCGGCCACGCCCAGCGAACGAACACGCCGAAGTCAGCGACCGCCTGTTCGCGCAGCTCGGCGCGGAGGATGGCGAGTTGCCGCGCCGACTCAGGAATCGGCAGGTTCACCGCTCAGCACCCCGGCAATGCGGCGGGCCTCCTCCTTGCGCTCGGCCTCGGACATCGCGAGCAACTCCGCGAGCCCGGCGCCGACCTTCTCGCCCTTGCTGGTGACGTCCACTCCCTTCGGCAGAGCCACCCCGGTGCGGTCGAGCACTTCGCGGATGGCGGAGAGCTGCGGCCCCGTCGCGTTGTCCGGATCGTCGAGCATCTTCTCGAGCGCGCGCAACGCCTTCTCGCGCATCGTCGCCAGCCGCCGAAACGCGACCTCGCGCCCCTCCTCTACCCGTGCAAGGTTCAGCGCGTCGAGGTGTTCGTCGTAGGCGCGACAGCGGGCGACCCAATCGTGTTCCGAACTCCAGCGCGTGATGTGCCCATTGCCTTGCGCCTTCGGCGCGCCTTCCTTGCGCCCGTAGACCCGCTCCTGCAACTCCCGCAGGCTGCGCCCCGCCCCCATGTCCCGGTAGACGCAGAACGCCGCCCACGACTTGTCCGTGTCCGTGTCGCGGCGCTCCCACGGCTTGGGTGTAGTCATCGGGTCACGTCCCATATCGGGTTGACGGGAATCCCCCTTCGGGACGCGCGATGTGAGTCTACTACTCATTGTTTTTTCCGATTGGTCACGATTTGGCCGGACGTGGTATCTACGTGGTCAGTAGCGCGTCGTAACCGTTCCCGTGGTGCGACCCGCTGCATCGTGGCGTGCGTGGGGGGGGTGCGGCGGTTCCACGGCAAGCCCTACCGGATAGCCACCGATCCGCGCCCATGCGAGGCGCCACTCCCTGCGGCGAAACTCACCCACGCCGCACCTCCCGCCGCAGGAACCACCCGAACCCCGTGATCCGCTTCCCCTCTCGCCACCGTACGCCCACACGCCCACGGTCGAACGTGACCACCTCCCCGGCGTCAGAGCGGAGGGGGTGGCGTGAGACGGTGACGCGGTCGCCTGCGACGAGGTCAGGCACGCTCGGCCTCCCGGCCTCTGAGCCACTCCAGTTCGATCCGTCTCGCCTCCCGCGCCGTCATCCCGTCCGGCAGCAGGTGCCGTGCCGCGGCGTAGGCTGCGCCCTCGTCGGCGCCGTCTGCCATGATGATGGCGACACGTTCGGCCCATTCGTCGAGGGCGGCGGGGAGTCCGTCAGGCATGCGTGAGCCCCTCCGGTATCACAAGGGGAAAGCGCCTGGCCTTCCTATGCGCCTCCACCAACTCCCGATACGCCGCCACGCCCGCCTCCCACAGCTCGTCAGCGGTGGCGCTCCACGGGCCTCCTGTGGCGGCGAGGACTTGGCCTGTGTCGGGGTCACGCAACTCCACCACATCGAAGCATCGGCGCCGGGGCGGTCCTCCGACAAGTCCGGGCTTCGTCGCGTGCGCAATGCGCTGGGCGGATGGAAGTCGCATGATCGCACATGCGGCGGTGCCTGGTATCGTAATTCGCACCCTCACTCCGCACCCTCCTCGTGGTCATCCCCCGCCATCCGAGGCAGGTCCGGCCCGCCGTTCTC
>Ga0180434_10007120_pt1 | contig 12640 bp, 11 predicted proteins | sample SS_ome_7_FD_132453 | JGI IMG/M metagenome (GOLD analysis project Ga0180434, IMG submission 132453) | Hypersaline lake sediment archaeal communities from the Salton Sea, California, USA - SS_1_D_2 metaG | ecosystem: Environmental > Aquatic > Non-marine Saline and Alkaline > Hypersaline >... | reverse complement strand
TCACCCTGCGCCAGATCCTCAACAAACGACTGGCAGAGCGCTCGTTCGACGGCTCGTTCGTCGAACTGATCGAAGGGCTGTCACGGGTACGGGCGGTGCTGCTGGACGACGGGAACGGCAACCGCTACCGACTGCGAGACGAGATCCCCGCCACAGCGATGCCGGCGTTCCGTGCATTGAACATCGTCCCTCCACGCCGGGTCGAGAAGATCGACTGAGCCAAGTGATCAGCCGACACGCGCAGTGCCACGCGCCCTCTTCGATCTTCCAACTACCCTTCGCTACGCCATTCTGGATCTGGGGTTGTCAAAGTCGAGCAAGAGGTTGACTTCGTGGTTGCGTTCTGCTAGGTTGGTATGGCAATGAACGTAAGATCTAGGATCTTGACCGTGACTTCAGAATTGCATGTATGAGGGAAGACATCGACAGAAGCCCACGAGCACTTCTTCAAGCAACTCGTCTCTCAGCGGAGGGAGGTGGTCGCGCGTAGCAGAGAGGAAACTGCATGGATCCGGTTTGCTGGTCATCCTAATGAACGGAGGGCGATAATGAGGAATTTCCGACTATGCCTAGTTGCACTTGCGTTGGTCGTTGTCGTCTCAGCGCTGACCCTGGCTGATGATCCGGTTCGCTTCGTCTATGCAGCCGGGTCGACAAACCACCCTGATCCTCAGATTGGAACTGGAGCTCTTGACTGCACTGTCTATGTGAATGTCTATGACTCTCTTCTCTACCCAACGCCAGAGGCAGAGTTAGAGCCACACATGGCTGAGTCTTGGTCGGTGAGCGAAGACGGCCTAGTCTACACGTTTGTTCTGCGAGAGGGAATACCCTTCCATGATGGCTCGGAGGTATTAGCTGAAGACGTTGTGTTCAGTCTCAATCGGTTCAAGGCTCTTCGGAGAGGATTCAGCTATTTGTTTGAAGTAGTAGGGAGCGTCGAAGCTGCTGATGAATACACAGTAAGGATCACCCTTGATCATCCCTATCCATTGTTCCCTTGGAACATTGTCCGGCTCTACGTCATGAACAAGGACTACGTTCTCTCGAAGATTGAACCAGGAGAATATGGAGAATACGGCGACTACGGCGTCGGGTACTTCCAGTCCTCTGGTGATGACGCTGGCTCCGGTCCCTACAGGATTGTGGAGTACGAAGCTGGCACCAAGACCGTCATGCAGAAGTTCACTGATTACTCGCTAGGCGGAGGATTCGTTGAGAATGCGCCGGACATTGTCACAGCCACGATGGTCATCGACCCCGTTGCTCAGAAGGCGATGTTCAGACAAAAGCAACTTGACATCGGTAGCCAGTGGGCCCCAAAGGAATGGAATGATGATGTTGCTCAGTACGAAGGCGTTACAGTAGCTGGTCTGTTTGTGTCATCAACCTTCCAGCTTCAGATGAACACACAGAAGCCCCCTTTGGACTGCGTACATGTTCGGAGGGCACTATCGTATCTTGTCGACTACGAGACTGTCGTGACCCATCTATGGCCAACCTGTGAGCGCGCAATTGGGCCTGTTCCGCAGGCGTTCCTGGGACATAACCCTGACCTCTTCGTCTTCGATTTCGATTTGGAGAAGGCCAGGGAGGAACTAGAGCAGTCGAAGTACTACGGGCGATTCGACACCTACCCGATTCGTTATGTTTACGTTGAAACGGTCCCAGATGAGGAGAAACTAGGACTGCTCCTCAAGAGTGCGGCAGCGCAAGTGGGCCTGACGATAGAGGTCGTCAGAAGCCCGTGGGTGCGAATCGTGGATGGCGCGACGACTGTTGAGGGAAGCGAGCATATATATGCCATGTTTGCCTCGGCGGACAATCCTGAGGCAGTCTCCATGCTGCAAGTTCGCTATCACTCGGACGCGGCGGGCCGGTACTCACAGACCGAGTGGTTGATGAATCCAGAGGTTGATGCCCTCATTGACGACGCGCTCCGCACAAGTGATGAAGAGCTTCGCTGGGCGAAAGCACGTGCTATCCAGAGCCGCATCATTGAACTGTGCCCAACAGTCTATCTCTTCGATTTCATGGAGCCTCGGGCATACCAGTCGGCCTACATAGACTGGCCTTTCGCACATGACAGCGTTCCGCTACTGGGTTACAACTTCGCTGCACGCTTCATCAGCGTTGATCAGGAAGCAAAGGAAGCCTTGCAAAGGTAAGGACTGGCAAGAGAGGGCAGACCGAAGGCGTGACGTCATGTCCGGCTCTCGGTCTGCCCGTTTGTATGAACCTCCAATATGAGAGGTACAGGCGGACACTATAAGGGGTGATCACCGCATGAACTCATTAGGATGCCTAACCCAGGAGTTTGAATTGGGTCTAGGAAGTGACAAGCTAGTCAGGCGGCTACTGCAGATGGGGCCTGACGAGACGCTCGTTATCAGCGCGGATACGGAGAGCGATCTCCGGGTTGTCACAGCTACGGCGAGAGCAGCTTATAGTGTTGGCGCACGACCTCTAGTCGTCTGGACAGCTACTCCACCTGCTAGCGGGAAAGCTGGTGAGGTAACCTGGCCGGTAGGGGCCCTGACGGCACTTCTCAAAGAGGCCGATGCATGGGTCGAATTCAACAGGATGCCGTTGCTCTACTCACGGATCTATGACACTGCTGTGAGAGATAATCCTGCATTGAGACATCTGTGCCTCCCGGGTATGTACACGGATCTTATGACGAGATGCATTGCGATGGTAGATTATGAAGCACTCCAAGAGTTCCTACGTGAGGTTGCGAACATAACGCACGCAGCAGAGCACATGAGAATCACGACGCCTGCTGGCGGAGACGTGGAGTTTGACAACAATCCAGAGTGGCCTGTGATCTGTGAGGCTGGGGACGCTAGCAAGCCAGGCTCACACATGCTTCCAGGGCAAGTGGGTTGGTCACCAGTATTCGAGTCCATCAATGGTACCATAGTATTCGATGGTTCTGTCTCAAAGGTGCTTGGCCTAGGGCGACTTGTCGAGCCGATTGAGTTACATGTGGAGAAGGGGACCATTACCGCCGTAGAAGGCGGCAAAGAGGCAAGAACATACGAGAAATGGCTGCAAGGATTCAACGATCCACAGATGCTTCGGATGGCACACGTATGCTGGGGGTTTCACCCAAATGCCAGTCTCTCCGGGGTTGTCTTGGAAGATGAGCGCGTGTGGGGTGCGACCGAGTGGGGTATCGGGAACGTAGGACCGATGTTGGTTCCTGGGGGGATCGATGGGCCCTCTCACTCCGATGGAATCTGCCTAGATTCCTCTGTCTGGGTCGATGGTGAGAGAATCATGGATCGTGGAAATGTCGTGTATCCCCCACTTGTCGAGCTAGCGAGGAAGCTAGGCAAATGAGATCAGCAGCAGAGTGTGACTCAGATCCACGGACATCGCCTATCCACGCTTGCGACTTGTCTGATCCAGTTAGTAATCCGAGCATTGCATACAAGCTAGAGATACATGCGCGGAGACCATGAGACTCAGAACCTACATAGTGCGAAGGCTGCTTGGAGGAATACTCGTACTATTTCTAGTGTCTATGTTGGTGTTTCTGCTCGTAAGACTGATTCCAGGGGATCCAGCGCGCCTTGCTCTCGGAGAACGAGCCAGCGATCAAGCGGTTGCCGATCTTCGAACAAGACTGCGCCTAGACAGACCACTCCCACTTCAGTATGTATACTGGATCTCAGGGGTCTTTCGGGGGGATTTCGGCGAGTCGCTGTTTAGCCAACGACCTGTCCGTGTGGATCTCCAGCTCTATTTCCCAGCAACGTTCGAGTTGGTGTTGGGTGCCCTTCTTGTGATGACAATATGTGGTTTCGTACTAGGTGCTCTGGCAGCCTATTACAAGGACACCTGGGTTGACAACGCCATCAGATTCGCGTGTTACTTGTGGATCAGTGCTCCGTCATTCGCCTGGGGGGTGTTCTTGCTCCTACTGTTCTCTTACCAGCTGAACATACTCCCATTTATCGGTAGACTAAGTCCTGGAGTGGCCCCCCCAGCTCATATCACCGGCCTATACACGATTGACAGCCTACTGACCGGCAACGTGGGCGCATTCTGGGACGCCTTGAAACACCTTGTACTTCCGGCTACTGCTCTATGCATGGCAGGACTTGCGCAGAACGCGCGTATCACGAGGGCGAGCATGAGTGAGAACATCAGCAGCAACTACATAGAGCTGGGAAGGCTTTTCAACTTGCCTGGACGAGTACTTATCCTGAAGTACTTATTGAGGCCATCGTTGATTCCTCCCATCACGCTACTTGGAATGGAGATCGGTGTGCTCTTGAGTAGCGCTTTTGTTGTGGAGTTGGTCTTTACATGGCCGGGATTTGCCAGGTATGGCCTGCGGACCATACTGGCTAAGGATCTGAACGCTATCACCATTGTAGTAGTAATCATAAGTGCGGTGTACGTGATATCTAACATACTAGTTGACCTTGCCACAGCGTACATTGATCCGCGCATTCGCATGCGGGGGAAAACGAACTAGGGGGGCGGAATTGGACCGTGAAGCTGCATGCCGTGCGCCTAGTGGGAGAATGACTGCCTGGAGGGAAAGACTCGCGAGGGCTAGACGAAACTGGCACGTATTTTCTAGGAATCGCCTTTCAGTTATTGGGCTTTGCGCTCTTCTGTTGATCTCATTCAGTGCCGCGTTTGCCCCTTGGATTGTACCATATCGGGAGTCAGCCGGCCTCTACTTGAATTTCGATGAGGCAAACCAGGCACCGAGTTGGCAACACCCTTTCGGAACTGACCAGATGGGGCGGGATGTGTTCAGCCGAGTCGTTTTCGGATATCGGTATTCATTACTCCTCGCGATTTCCGTGTTAGGAATGGTAGCGCCGCTTGGAATCCTGCTTGGGCTTGTTGCGGGCTACTGGAAGGACACTTGGCTCGACATGGTAATCATGCGCGGCACAGAGATCTTCCTCTCGATTCCGTCATTACTCCTCGCCCTGGTTGTTGCAACTCTCCTAAGGCCAACTCAGTTCAATGCCATGGTCGCAGTGGCGGCAACCTGGTGGCCATGGTACTGCCGGCTTATGTACGGGATGGTCTCGTCACTCCGAAATGAGTACTACGTACGTGCAGCAGAAGTGCTAAATGCTGGAAAGGCGCATATCTTACTTCGAGAAATTATGCCCAACACGTTGTCTCCGCTGTTTACAAAGCTTAGTTTTGACGCGGGAGTAGTCATTATAATCGGTTCCATGTTGAGCTTTGTCGGGCTCGGGGTACAACCGCCGGAGCCAGGACTTGGGACTATGGTTGCTAACGGGCTCCAGTTCCTTCCAGAACGTTGGTGGATTCCGGTGTTTCCGTCTTTAGCCATTCTGCTAGTGGTTCTCTCCTTCAATCTTATAGGGGATGGGTTAAGAGATGTACTGGGGGGGGGGTAGAGAATGGAGATTATCAGTGTCAAGGACTTGCATGTTCACTTCGAGATATATGAGGGGACATCGCGTGTCATTAACGGAGTGACTATGTCAGTAGAGAGGGGGGAGAAGGTGGGACTTGCTGGTGAGACGGGGTGCGGCAAGACGGTGATGATGAAGTCCATACTCGGTAGTCTCCCCTCCCCTGCGGGGCGGATTGCTGGAGGGTTCATTCACTACAAAGGGCAGGACATCACGGACCTCAAGGGGAAGGCAGCACGAAGGGAACGCCTGGGCATGTCCTTTGTGCCACAGAATCCTATGAACTCCCTAAACCCAGTCTTTACCATCGGCGAGCAGCTGTTGACTGTTCGCAAGTACTCCAGAATGGCACCGCAAATGGAAACGAGGCACAGGAGACGAGACGTGGTCAGAAGTCTTCTTGCTGCCGTGCAACTGCCTGATACGCATAGGATCATGAGTAGTTACCCGGTTCAGCTAAGCGGTGGAATGCGGCAGCGGGTCCTCATGGCTATGGCACTGGCACCGGAACCTGAGTTCCTGATAGCGGATGAACCTGGCACCGCGCTTGATGTTACCATTCAAGCGCAGATACTGAATCTCCTTACTAAGCTAGTTGACAGGCAACGCTTGACGGTGTTGCTTATCACCCACAACCTTGGTGTGATGCGAACTCTGACAGAGCGTCTATACATCATGTATGCAGGTAACATAGTAGAATATGGGCCTACTCAGGACGTGCTGCTTAATCCTTTGCATCCTTACACTGTCGGCCTAATCAGATCTGTTCCCAGATTGCGTGCCAGAGGAATGGAGGGGGGCATTCCAGGGCATATTCCAGATTACCTGTCTCCCCCAGCAGGGTGCCGATTCTCTCCGAGATGTGTCTACGCGTTGGAGAAGTGCAGGTACGTGCTGCCTGACCCAGTGGAGCTCCGGCCGCGTCACTATGTGTCGTGCCATCGCTCTGGGGGTGGAGGGGAGGGGCAATGATCCTTACTGTCCGGGCTCTTCGGAAATACTTCCCCGTCAGAGCAGGCCTCCTCCAAAAACAGGTCAGCGTTATCAGGGCCGTGGATGGTGTTAGCTTCTCGGTGAAGCGCGGGGAGGTATTTGGGCTTGTAGGCGAGTCCGGATCGGGAAAAACGACAATCGGCTTCACACTTGTGGGTATCTACAGGCCCACAAACGGGGAGATTGAGTTCGAAGGGCAGTCTATTGCGGGGAACCGCTATCCACCATGGGTAAGTGGTAAACTGCAGATAGTGTTCCAAGACCCTGTTTCATCACTCAATCCACGGCGGACGATAGCACAAACCCTAGATGTACCTCTCAAGGTCCATACGCTAGTAAGGCAAAGGCGACTGCGGCTTGTCAGGGAGGGAGAATTGCTAGAGATGGTTGACATGCCGCGCTCGTACTTGCATAAGCTTCCAGGGGCTCTCAGCGGTGGCCAGATGCAGCGCATCGCCATCGCTCGGGCCCTAGCTGTCAAGCCGCTGATGATAGTCTTGGATGAGCCGACTGCCTCACTCGATGTATCTGTGCAGAGCAAAGTCATCAGTCTCCTAAATGACGTAAGGACAGATTTTGGTCTCTCCTACCTCTTCATAACACATGATCTAGCCCTCATTAGCACAATCGCACATAGGGTGGCTGTGATGTATCTCGGACGGATCTGCGAGAGCGCCCCTGCAGTCCAGCTTTTCGAGAACCCACTTCATTACTATACGAAGATGTTACTAGCATCCATTCCAACTGTCTTCCCTGCCGATGACGTATTGAAACCCAAGGGGGTGGAATCCAAAGGCGAAATCGCCAGCCCTATGAGTATTCCCACAGGTTGCAGTTTCCACCCACGATGCCCGGTCGCAAATGAGCTGTGCAGCACAGTCCAACCTGTAGCTGTAGAGCCCGAAGAAGGACACAGAGTCTGGTGTCACGAGTACTTAGAACGGAGCACATGTTCTCTCCAGAGAGAGGTGAGATATGTCGTATGATAAGATCATCTATATGAATGCGATAGGAACCTCTATTCACAATAGAACGGTACACGAGTACCTGCAAAGCATCCAAGAGCAATCTTCGAATGTCGAGGTCAGATCTCTTCGCAGTGGCCCAACGCATCTTGGTTATCGAAGTTATGAGGCTGCTGTTATCCCTGGCCTCCTTTGCCAGGCCAGAAAAGCAGAAGCTGAAGGTGCGTCTGGATTTATCATTGGCTGCTTCCTTGATCCAGGTATAGAAGCTGCTCGTGAGATATCGAACCAAATGGTGATCACGGGTGCGGGTCACGCATCCATCACAGTCGCGCAGGGGCTTGATCTTGGTTTCTCTGTACTTGTTCTTCATGACAGAACAGTTAAGAAGGCTATGCGTCTTGTCAGGAACTACGGATCTGAAGGCCAGATGGCCTCCGTGAGGCACATCGGTGTGAGCGCAACCGACGCTCAGAGCTTCGAGACCAGGAGCTGTGTCCTTGACTCCCTTGTGGAGGGGGCAGAGAGGGCAGTGCGCCTTGATGGTGCGGAGTGTGTCATATTGGGCTGCACTTTTCTACAGAGCTTCTCTGATGACCTCCAGGCAGCCTTGGAAGTGCCAGTGATTGAGCCGATTGCATCTTCACTCAAAGTGGCAGAATGGCTGATTTCCCTCCGTAGCACGTTCAGGTGGAGGTGGCGAGGGCTGAATTCAGGAGCAGTTCCACCTCCAGAGGAACTCGCGGAGGCATTCGGCTGGGCAGGTGGGGCTGAGAAAGGTGTGGGTTTTCAGGAGTCGGGTAACTCTGGCTGTGAAGGGGGAGAACATGTCAGATGAGTTGATGTATGAGGTCGATGATGATGGTATCCTAACGATTACTCTGAACAGGCCTGGAGTACTCAATGCTTTGAGCGGTCAGTTGAAGGTCGATCTCAGGCGGGCGTTCGCTCAGGCGCAATCAGACAGTGGTGTTAGAGCTGTTCTGCTTAGAGGGGCTGGTGAACGTGCGTTCTCTGCAGGCCAGGATCTAGGTGAGAGCGTGGAGTTCCATACAGCAGAGCAGGCAGCCGATTGGATAGAGGAACACCATCTGCTCTACTCTGAGCTCCGTGGCTTTTCCAAGCCATTCGTTGCTGCCATTGATGGCTATTGTGTGGGTGCAGGATGGCAGGTAGCTCTCCTTGCTGATGTGCGCTTCTGCTCGGAGCACGCTCTATTCATCATGACGGAGATCAGTGTTGGTATTCCTTGCATAACGGGGAGTGGCCTGTTATGGCCCATTGTCGGAGCCGCGAAGACGGCTGAGATCGTCCTGAGTGGCAGACGCTACAGTGCTCAAGAGGCTGAGAGGCTGGGCTTGGTAACAGCAGTCTTCGCCAGGGAGCACCTCTACGAAGAGGCAAGGTTCCAAGCCAAGAAAATGGCTGATTTTCCGACCAAGCCATTCGCTTCAACGAAGACTTGGCTGACTATGCTGACACAGAGCATCTACGAGCAGTCGATGCATTACGCAATGAGAGGACACGGGGAGGCCTATGAATCGGGGGTCCCGCAAGAGAAGATGAAGAGGTTCACACGCGGAGGTACCCAGGGTGGACGGTAGTACCAAGAAGCGGCAATGCCAATTCTTCTGCCCCTCAGGCATGAGGACATCAATAGAGCGGAGACAGTTATGTATTTAGTTGAGAGTACAACAAAAGAGCTCTTGAGGAAGACCGGAATTGCTACCCCACATGGGTTAGTGATGGAAAGCTGCCCTGTAGGCCCCGTATCAGTGAGATTCCCAGTCGTAGTCAAGGCGCAAGTTCCAGTCTGGAGGAGAGCTGAGCAGGGCGGTGTTGTCTTTGCGGATTCCCAAGGGGCTATGGAGCGCGCGATCGAAGCTATGCTTGGCACGGAGATCAACGGCTACACCGTTCGCACGGTACTTGTGGAGGAGAAAGCGGATATCACAACGGAGCTATTCCTGAGCATCTCTCTTGAGCGCGACGCGGGGTATATCGTGATGCTCGCTGAGCATTCGACAGAACACGTTGAGGAAATGGACCGAGGTGGATTCACCATCCTTTCCATAGACCCGGTGCTTGGGTTTCAGGACTATCTTGGAAGAGCACTGGTATCAGGAAGACGATTCTCTGACCCTGTGAAACAAGCTGTGCAGGATACTGCGCAGCGCCTGTTTGAGTTGCACAAGTCAATCGATGCACGGCTTCTCGAGATCAATCCGCTGGGGGTGATGACAGATGGGAGGGTCGTGGCACTCGACGCAAAAGGAGTGGTTGATGAGAACGCGCAGTACCGGCAACCACAACTAGGTGTCACAGCAGGAAGTGCATCTGCGTTCGAGAGAGCTCTCACGACGTTTGGAATCCGAGCTGTTGAAATGGGTACAGGCGTCGCAATTGTGACTAGCGGGGCTGGCCTGGGAATGGCCACCATGGATTCTCTGCGGGATCGTCGTGTAGAGGCGGGGGCTTTTGTGGACTTGGGCCCCAGTGTATTCACAGACAGCCAAACGATCGCGAGCGCAATCCGTGCTGTGAGAGACCTGGATCCCCCCGTAATCCTGCTCAATTTCTATGTTCAAGTCGTTAGTGCGATGACGATTTCAGCAGGGATACGTTCAGCACTGGAAGGATGGACGGGGAAGCTGGTGGTGCGGCTGAAAGGGAAGGACAGCGAGAAGGCCTTGAACACGCTGGGTGCTGTGGCAAACATGGAGATTGCTGATACATATACTGAGGCCTGCGATAAAGTAAAGAAAGCGATGGCATGAGCATCTTAGTGACTGAGCGGACATCCGTAATCATTCAGGGCATCACTGGACAAGTGGGACGTAGCATAGCAGAGAAGATGATAAAGGACGGCACTAGACTTGTGGGTGGTGTCGTTCCAGGGAAGGGCGGCCAGTCTGTGGCTGGAGTCCCGGTATACGAATCGGTATCCGAAGCAGCAGATGGCTATGATGCGGTCGCGTCCTTCGTAGTTGCTCCTGCTCGGTTCGTGCTCCACGCTGCTTTGGAGGCGCTTCAGGCAGGCGTTAAGCTTGTTGTTGTTTATGCAGAGGGGGTTCCGACGCGAGACAGCCTATTCCTGCGCCGCTACTCAGGGTGTTGCGGTGCACATGTGCTCGGGCCGAACTCTGCAGGGGCTGTATCTCCAGGCAAATGCAACGTGAGTGACCTTGACCTGGGCTTGTTGGGCATGCACCCCGGTACAATAGGAGTTGTGTCCAAGAGTGGGACGCTGACTTACGAAGTTGCCCTTCTCTTGTCCGACTCAGGTCTCGGGTGCAGCACGGTGGTATGCCTTGGAAGTGACGAGATAGTGGGGACATCCCACGTCGACATGCTGCGGGAGTTTGAACAAGACGAGGAGACAACTGCGGTTGTGCTTCTTGGAGAACCTGGGGGCAGGTCAGAGCTTGTTGCCGCCGAGTATGTTCGGTCCATGGAGACCCCTGTAGTGGCCTACATATCTGGCCACAACGCGCCGCTGAACAAACCGATGGGGCACTCAGGGGCGATCGTACGAATAGAAGCTGAGAGCGCACAAGGCAAGACAGATCTCCTGTATCGGAACGGTGCAGCGTGCGCCACGTCACTCGACGGAATACCAGGCCTTCTTGAAAAGATTGTCAGAAAGATGGGGCCAGTTGCTCAGCAGCAGGGAGCTGACAGGAGAGCAGGTGAATCCAGACCCACCGCCACCCAACTAAATGCATGGCAAGACATGACTTTAGATGCATAAGTATTGTATCCTGAATGTGTTGAAGTAGATGCTGCTGCAGAAGTAGACAGCTGCAGGGAAGGTAGGTATGCAAGGTGACCTACTTACGGGCAGGGATTCTGATTGATGGCACGAAATGTGATGTCCAGCGGAATGTGGACATCGAGATTAGGGACGGTAGGATCCACAACATCAGCTCGTCAGGCGACGGCAAGCCCGCTAGTGCCAGCGAGGGGCTGATCGACTGTAGTGATGGTGTTGTCATGCCAGGATTCATAGACCTTCACGTTCACCTAAGGAACCCGCTTCCTACAGACTGTTCCAGGGAGGAGTCTTACGCTTTCCGCATAGAGACGGACCCCGTCCTTGCAGTGTTCTACGCCGCACGAAGTGCTCGAGCATGTCTTGCAGCAGGGTTCACCACAGTGCGGAACATGGGAGGGCCGGAACACGTGGCCCTCAGAGACGCGATCGAGAAGGGGCTCATCCCAGGGCCCCGGGTCCTGACATCAGGCATGGTCCTGATGACTGGCGGACATACGGACCGCACTCTGCCGTCCGGGGTTCCACGAACCGGACGGTGGTTGGCCTGGGCGCGAGCGGATGGAGTTGATGGAGTCCGCAGACGGGTGCGTGAACTGGTGTATGCCGGTGTCGATTTCATCAAGTTCGATGCCTCAGGGGGGCTCCATTTTCCCGGTATCCGGATGTATAGCGAGGAAGAGGTGGAAGCGATAGTACAAGAGGCTCATAGCCTGGGAGTTCGGGTGGCAGCTCACGCGCACGGAAAGGAGGGCATACTTCGGGCCGTGCGCGCAGGCGTAGATACCTTAGAGCATGGAACCTTCATGGATGAGGAATGCATTGACGAAATGCTATGTCGGGGCACAACATATGTTCCCACATTAGCAATCATGCATGACAACATAGTGCGTGGTGCTTCCTGGGGATTGACAGCAAATCGTATAAATGAGTATAGGAGGCTGTACGATTTACGGCTCCAAGCAGTCGGGGATGCATACCGAGCTGGCGTACCTGTGGCATTAGGGACGGACTCATCAGGATGGTTAGCGCCTCATGGACTTAACGGAGTGGAGTTCAGACTGCTCGGCGACGCCGGGATCCCAGAGATCGACTGCCTGAGAGCTGGGACAGAAATCGCAGCGAGGGCAATTGGCCTTGGTGAAACCCTTGGCAGTCTCGAGATAGGCAAAACAGCCGATCTTGTCGTGCTCAATGGGAACCCATTGGATCGATTGGCGATTCTTGAGGGCACTGCGAACAGGCAGCTCATCATGCTAAAGGGCGAAGTGATCGCACATCGGAAGGAATCGCGTCCGGGAACTGAGTTGGTCTGGCAAGAGCAGTACGATGCTGAGTCTCTTATGTGAAGAGGTCACATTCCCGCGGGGCGTGCGTGTCGACCTGTGCCAATCGCGAGTAGAGAGTCAGCTCGATAAGGAGAGCATGGACGGATAAGGAGATGGCGATTCGCTGAGGAGCAGATCGCGACGATCCTGGTAGAGACCGAT
>Ga0180434_10007119_pt1 | contig 12646 bp, 21 predicted proteins | sample SS_ome_7_FD_132453 | JGI IMG/M metagenome (GOLD analysis project Ga0180434, IMG submission 132453) | Hypersaline lake sediment archaeal communities from the Salton Sea, California, USA - SS_1_D_2 metaG | ecosystem: Environmental > Aquatic > Non-marine Saline and Alkaline > Hypersaline >... | reverse complement strand
GAAGCCTTAATTTAATTTAGAGTTAGGGCTTTTTTATTATATAAAAATTCCTGCTTTTGTAAGCCGTAGGATAAGCTCTTGTAAGTTTTCTTCTGGAGTACGATTAAAATCGATTTCAAAGGCAAGGTAAGCTAACCCACCTGTACTTGCCAACTTGGAGTCTAGGAACGTTAAGGATTCAAAGAAAGTTTTTGTTACTTGCATATGAAAATCTTTAGGCTTGTTATCATAACGATCATCAGGATTATCTTTGTTTTTAAATTGAGAGTTATGACACAGGATTACGAGTGGTCGGTTCCATTTTGTATTGATGTTAAGCTCGCAAGCCATATCAAACCATCGATCGAAAGAAAACCCTTCCATATAAGCATAAACCATTCCGCTAATAAAACTTCGATCGCTAACAACACGATGTCCTTCCGCTAACCATTTTTCTACTGTTTGATATCCAATAGCACGATTCCCTAAAAGAAGGTACTCTCTCGCTAAAGACGGAATCTCTTTTGTTAAAGCCATTTCTCGAAGTGCCATAGCCTGTGGAGTATGCCCAAAAGGCTCAAATATGTATTTAGCATTAAAGTGCTGTGCGAAATTTTTCGCGAGCATTGATTTGCCAATACCATCCGCTCCTTCGAAAACAATGTATTTATCTAGCTCCATTAGATCACCTATCAAAATCAAAAAACATACCCATTAACGCTTCGACTGGATTCCTTCTTTCGCTGTCTTTATCTGAAAGATATAAAACCCCGTCCACAAATCCTAACGTGTACTTCTCGTCTGAATAATCTTCTGGAAGAAGGTTCCGTTCTTTTAACACTTCCTCGATACGTTCCCAGTGGACACCTACGAGAGTTTTAAAACTTTCTTGGTGCTGCTTTTTAAGAAAATTAATTTGCTCATCAAGCATCTCACGTCCTTTATCCAAATCCTTTTTTATTTCTTGAAGCTCTAAATCATTTTCTACGATGACTAACGGTTTTTTCATTAAGATATCCTTTGTAAATAAACTTACTAATAAAGTTAGGTGTTGGGAAAAAATAAAGATACGCCCACCAAATACTTAATACTACAATATTATGCGGACCTTGACCTGCTATTAAATAGGAAAGTATCGGAGGTATTATAGAAACAAGAAAAAATCTAAAGACACTGAACTCTTTCATATTACTCCCGATCTTTAAATGGAGCTGTTTCTATCTCCACCTTATTTTCAAGCTGCTCTCTGATCCAATCGATCGATTGGAATATCTGACCGCAAACCTGCTGACAATCCATAAGAACATGATACGAACCTAGAACTTCTGGCTTTTTCCATTCATCCTTTTTATGTTGTATGCGTATTCCTCGTTTACCATCCACATCCTCGAATTGAATTACGGACCATTTAGGTAGGAAGAATTCGAATTCGGTATGAGTCTTGTTATGAAGGGAGACTAAGCCGCCCAGATCATACTTATCCATGATAGCTTTTATCTCAGCTTTTGCCTGTCGCAGTTCTATACTTATATGTTTGTTATTCATGCCTCATCCTTTATTTTATACACACTCGCCAGATACTTTAAAAAGTCCATATCAAGACACATCCCCTTACCCTTGCTGTCAGATATCTTAGCAACAGGCTGTCCATTTACCCTTACAACCTTAATGACAATCTGAAGCGGATCTAGGCCGCAATCGTTCGTTAAGTTAGTACCTATACCAAATGACGTATTAATTTTACCATAAAATTTTTCACACAATTCCAAAGCGAGTGGAAATGTTAAACCATCTGAAAATACTGCTGATTTAGTCATAGGATTTATTTTAAGTTTCTTATAATGTGCTATGAGTTTTTCACACCACTGGAATGGATCTCCAGAATCATGACGGCAGCCATCATAGAGCTTGGCGAAGTAGAGGTCGAAGTCTCTTAGGAAGGCATCAAAGCCCACTGTGTCGCTTAGAGCTATTCCCAGATCCCCACGGTACTCCCTAGCCCAGACATCGAGCATATGCTTCTGGCTGTTGGCAAGCTTCACATGATCCAATCCCTGCCCTGCCATAATCCATTGGTGAGACATGGTGCCAATTGGTTTAAGATTGTACTCTTTGGCTAACGCTACGTTAGAGGTTCCAATGAAGTTGTCTGGAATCTCATGCTTACACTGACCAACCACTGCTTTATGCCATTCCTTACCAAACCGTCGTCTTGTACCAAAGTCGGCAAATTTAAAACGAGGAGCGTAGCCTGTTTGCATTCTGGAAGTAGCATTCTGAATCTCTTCATACCTACGAACCAAACGGATCTTTTCCTGTAACCGCTCCTGACCAATATCGATGTATTTCCAAGTACCTTTAGAATGGTGTGTGAAATAAATTTCATTTACGATAGCAAGGATTGGGACTTCAAATAGGACTGTCTGAAACCAATTCCCCTTTATTTTAATCGCAAGCTTTTTATCGTCGTCGATGTAAATATCTACATGATCAGGATTCAATTGAAAGTTAACTAAGAAGTCCACGTAGTTTCTTTTTAAAAAAGAAAGGAGATCGGAGTTGAGATATACCAACTCCGATCTCGTACATCGCAACGAACACAAATGTCCGACTTCTTTTTTTATTTCATCTATAAAAGGTGTGAGATCTTTATCGTTTCGACATTTAAAATGGTACTCTACATTCACGTCTGGGAAGTGATGGAGGATCGCTTGTTGCTGCGTGAAGGAATACAGATCGTTGTCTAATAGGCTAGTTATAATCATTTCAATTCCTCTACGGATAGAGGTTCTCTGCCATACCGAACATACCAAATTCGTATGTTTCCATTAGGAAGATCCACAGTTCGAATAATTTCCGATTGAGATCGAGTCTTAAGAAATTTGGATGCTTCTTCTGCATTAGTAAATTCTTTGACATCCGTAGTGGCGGTTGATCCAAAACTCATTTCCCCACCAGAAAACTTAATACCAGACTTTTCGAGGGTTTCTTTATCACCGATACCAATATTACCATTTTCATCTTCATGTATTTTGGGGTTATTCCATCTCACTGTAGCACCTCCATCTTCTGGTTTGTATTTTAAATAAACAGCGACACTGAGAAAACAAGCAAATATTCCTAGAACCACAAAAACTACCAAACACCCCTGTGACTTACGTTTTACCATTTTAAGTTTCCACCTTATTTTGAAATGTGAGAGCCATTATCTTTTTACAACACTCAGAACAAAGCCGAACCTTATTCTGCCTACAATGAATTGTAATGCATTTCTCTCTTGGCTTTATTTCGTGAGGACATGCGGAACAATAGACAGGAACTTTTACTTGAGATAGTTCCATATTCATTGTCATTGCTTCCAGAGTCTCAGTCTTTTCTGTCATCATTTTTCCCCTCTTCCTCTTTTACAAACTCTTCAAACGTTTGTGCCTTTTTAGGTGTTGGAGCAACATCAAATTTCCGAGCTAATGCCATTAAATCAGATTTTTCCACCCTAGTATCTATTCGCTGCTGCTTTGCTTTCTTTTCTTCTTTTTCTGTGTGTATCCGTCCTACCGAAAACCCCATCTGCTTCAAGAAAGCTAATCGCTCTTTATCGTCCATTCTTTTCCTTTCCCTTCCGCCATTGTTTATAAAGATCCACTAGTGAAAATAATATTAATAGTACAGCACCAAATGTTAACGCACTGAGTATATGAAAAGCTGTACAAGTCATCATCTGTCAACCATATCAAACATATCTATCGGCCAGTATGTCCGATGCCAATAATCCATCGCTAAAAATCCTGGTCCTTTTTTCTTAAATGTCCTAACTTGGACCTGTACGTCTAACTTATTATCTAGGATCTGCCAAGTGTGATCTACCACTCGCGCCCTTCGACCTGCAAGCGACTCTTTACACCGCTCTTTCTTCCATATTACACGTTCAGTTTCCTGTACAATATTCTGCCGGATGTAGTCTTCCACATCATCTCTAGCAGTTGAGTACGCCTTTACTATACGTTTTTCCTTAGATCGCATATTATCCTCCCATAAATAAAGGCCAAATCATCCATGCGAAAAACAATCCACACGCAAATCCGACCATCCCACCTAAGATCAATCCGATAAGAAACCAATTGTATTCCGGTTCATTCTCGCGCATTTAAGTACACCCCAATCAGTGAAGTAAAAACATCCTGATTCTCTTCCACAGTTTTATACAGATCAAAGTTAGGATCAAGAACATCATAGCCGTAACAGAACCGCAGCAGATTGATCACAGGATTTGTGTTAAACCGTTTCATACAAACGTCCATGGAATCTGTGTTGATATTTCCCAAGGTAACACGTTCTGTTAACTTGTGTTCCTTGAAAGCTTCGCAGGGCAATACGGAGCCGTCGTATTTAACAACAATTTTAGTTCCTTGGAGCATCCCACATTTTTTCATTTGATAAATCCTGTTTGTTCGATAATAGATCGATGATCAAACGCTATGTCCATCTTTTCTATCTCTTCTCTAGTGAACCAACCTACGTCTGCTGCATCGTCTGCTGCTATTGGTTTCCCTTCAAATTTATTAATTACATACACAAGGGATAAAGCATGAAATCTGGAATCCCGATTGGGTTTGGAACGAAGAGTAAAAAACTCAGGATCTTGTCCTTTAATTCCCGTCTCTTCTTGTAGCTCTCTAAGGACAGCTTCTTCCGCAGTTTCTCCAGCTTCCATTATTCCCCCAGGCAATGCCCAGCCATACGGAGGATTTTTTCGTTTCACTAAAAGATATTTATTATACGGTATGACAAGAGCATCTACAGTCACTACAGGACGTACATTGAAAAGTAAAGACGCTGTACTAAGCAGGGATTTAAAATTACCTCCTTTATACTTCTCCAAAGTGCTAGTGCATTTAGGACATAAAAGGGATTCTTTGTTATGTCTTGAAACCGTAGTCGTACTAATTTTAATTTTCGACCACCCGTCTTTAAGAATAGAGTGGATGTTGTTATTGGATGGAATTTCAATAACCTCCTCGCCATAACCACAATTATCACAAACGTAACTTCTTCTTAATTCAATGGATATCGACATTTTGCTGTTTCCCTTCTAAAAGTCTCTCAATAAAAAAGTCTTCCTTATTCTCAAATAACCACCATAGCATCTCAGTAAAAACATCCGCCATCTGTTCTGCAATATCAGGAAGGATAGGCTCAAGTAATGTAACCCCGATAAAAGTACACTCGTCAGGTTTTTTTGGATCTGCTGTATAGCTATATCTACCGAAAGCTTGGACTAGAGCTTCCTTCACTTCATCTTCGTCCATATCGATAAATTGATTCATGTACGAATCAAAGGATCGAGACTTCTCTTCCAAAAAACCACAGAAGATCTGAATTTCTGGATCAAGTTGTTCAGGCGGTTCTGGGATTGTTTTTATCATAGGAGTCTCCTGGGGTGTAAAATGTTTTTGGTTTCCATCGCTTCCAACCAAATGTTTCTGCTATTTTTATTTGCCAATTTCTTCGTACTGCAAAGCGATAACTGGCAGGATCTTTTCTTTGCCAATCTCCCAAACTTTTATACACACTCGCGCATTTTAAACAATCTTCAAACGTTCTCATTTAACATATCCACAACCAAGTATTTTCTAGCGACAATGTCCCAATTACATTTAGGAACATACTCCATCCATCTTGGATCTCTGAATATCAGCATTTCTCGAATCATCGTTGCTGAGATGAAAGGATAATTAGCCTTTGTTCTATCAATAACGTGAGGTGTCATAAAGGCATACTCAGAGAACCAAGACACGTCATATTCAGATCCACCAAAGATGTGTGCTATTTCAGCGTCTGGATACACCTTATCAATAGATTCTAAAACATATGCTGGCCAACGTAGGCTAAAGATATCAGGTAATCCAAGGATGCGGATTTTTTCCCACAATCCTAGATCTTCATAGTACCTTCTAATCATCATCTTCCGTTCTGAAAAAGTGAACGGATTCTTTTCTGTGCCATGCTCTTGTGTGGAACCAAGAATAACAAAAACTCGGTCGCAAATATCTAGTGCAGCATCTAAAGGACGTATATGACCAAAGTGAAAAGGCTGACCTCTCATTACAAGTAATCCATCAATCATGCTCTACCTCCCTTGGGTATAAGTAATAATTTTGAATGCTCATCAGCTAAGGCTTGTAAGAACGGATTGGTAATAGGTACAAAGGGCCGATCGGGAACATTGTCTATCCATTCATCGCAGACATGTACATTGCGGTAAGTATGGAGAACTCCAAACAGCTTACCGTTGTATCCAACAGAAGACATGGGAGGTGACAAGTCTAAGACGGAGGATGGTTTTTCTTTTATGATTTCCTTTTTGACTGCCTTCCAACCTTTAGCAAATAACAATTCCAAACGCTCTTGGTACTTACCTGACTTGGTATCGATACGGAATTCAGTGAGATCTCGGATGTTGGAATTTCCTTGCGCTCCCAATCCGCAATGATATTGAAAGTCTGTCGGATCTAAACAGATGAAATTCACGATATTCTTTTTAGGGACAGATCTAATAGCAACGCAACCAAAGTACTTCAAACTCTCTTCCCACAACTCTTTATAGTTAGCCACGTCGATATCGCACATGGGAATTTTTTCCCCTGTTTCAAAGAAAGTTTTCCTTTCAATATAGTCTTCGTCAGGATAAAAGTCTTTTGGATCTACATCAACTCGGATAATTACAGGTAAATTGTCTATAGTGTAGGCATGAGAGACAGGGTGGACTCTGGAAAGGTAAACAAAATTTTCATTGCTGGCTTCTGTGCCATGATAAGTTTGTTTCCCTGTCTCTTTACGTGGAAGTAAACCTTTTTTTAAAATATTTTTCAAGTACGTTTTATCTGTACCGTGGTATAAAATCATATTTATTAACCTAAAAGATCAGGTAGTTTTTTGTTAACAACATCCATAAATTCAGGAGCCAATGGTCGGGATTCTTTTTGAAGATCAAATGGAATAGAAATCGCACCGCCATGTCCATTTGTACATGTCAATCCACCCTCAGTATCAAATTGTTGTTCCCCACATACAGCACACCGTGAGTTAACAAAGGCTGGTTCTACTTCTAGTAACTCTTTCTCTCCCCAAATTCCTTTAAGATTTGCATCTATCAATTGAGTAGTAGCGTTGCTATTGTTAACAGGTAAAAAGTCAAGTATGGGATTACCTGCTGGTATTGATTCACCCTTCTCCTCACCTATCGTCCATTGTTTAAAAAGTAAATAGGGAGTGGAGAAATAATTTCCATACACATGACTATCATCAATATGCAAATCTATTTTATAAGTACGGCAGTATTCCCCTTTTGTTTTGTTCCAAATCTCATCATCGATTTTTGGTTGATTATCTTCATATCCAGTCATCGGAGTGCCTATCTTAAAATGATAATCACTTATTGAAAAAAGATGCGAGTATGATATACCATATTCGCTGAGTTGTATCTTTAACGACTCAGTAATCCTGCGCCCTGTGATTATATGGACCTCATAATTCAGGTAACGCAGGATTTTTGATAAAAAAGAAAATAACATCGGATTTGCTGTTATCACTCCGTGATAGTCTAAACCTAGCTTCTGCATTTCAGCTCCTCTAAACTCTCTGCTAAATGTTGTAATTGAAATTTATCCCTATTTAACAAAGTGATACCATGCGAAGTCATCTCAGATAATGCAGCTTCTAATCTTTTACCCTCAGAGATAGCACGACATGCAGCTAAGTTTACATACACTTTAAAATGTTTTGAGAGTTGAATGGCTGTTGTCTTTACGCAATAATCAGCAGCTAATCCACCAATAATTACTTCTTTAATTTTTTGACTTTGTAGGTATTCGATCAAGCCTGTCGATCTTTTTTCTTCCAGATCGTGGTAACAAGCTCCGTAGGGATGCATGTTAGGTTCCATACCTTTATACACTACAAAATCATATTCTTCTGGACGAGGAAGCCCATCAAGAAACTCAGCTCCTACAGTCCCAGCAATACAATGAGCCTTCCAATGAATGTCCATATTAGGCTGGTCAAATATAGCCGTGAATTGTGGTTTTTCTTTTGTTGCAATCCAAAGAGCATTTGTAGGATGCCAATCTTTCGAAGCTACTCGAATCTTAACGTCTTTAGCTTGCTCGTTAAGTGCATCAACAATATTATGTCCATCTGGAACAGGTAATTCATCGGGACAAAGTGGAGTAAATCCTTTTTGGGGATCAACATCTAATGATGCCCTATCTTGTTTTTTAACAGTTGATATGGCAGCCTGTTTTTGTTCTTGTTCAAGTTTCAAATGAATAGGAATGGTACACACTGGAGGTGGAGACATCTTATGCTTGTTCGCTTCGTGGCGTTGCTTATATATCTGCCTGACTTCCTGCTGACGTGGAGTTAGCCCTTCTTTTTCATAACCATCGGATTCAGGATTGTACGTACCCTCTTCCATAAAGATTGGATCTTCGCAACGCATAGCCCACTCAAGTTCATCGTAAGTAGCTCCAATCTGATCTTCATCTGTTCGACCATCTTCCCATAGACCGTCTGTAGGAGCCGCTTTTCTAATCTCGGAATCGATCCCTAAGAAGTCTGCTAATTTGTATACTTCAGATTTCAAGAGATCTCCGATAGGAGAGATGTCAACCCCACCATCTCCATACTTGGTAAAAAACCCAATCCCAAAATCTTCCACTTTGTTTCCTGTGCCTACTACTAAATATTTTTTTCTATTAGCATAAGCATACAAAGCGCACATTCTTAATCGACTTTGAATATTGGCAGACATTAGATTGTATTTATTTATTTCACTTATATGAATAGTATCGATTCCTGGGAAGAACGCTTCTAAGGAAGCCATCAGAACAGAACCTAAATTTATAGTTTTTGTTTTTACATTAGAATATTGTTCCATAAGTTCTTTTATATGCTTGTCAGCTAAAGTAGTATTTTGATTCCCGATGGGGATACTAACAAGAAATGTAGGATGTCCCGTTCTAGCACACAACGTAGATACAACGGCTGAGTCTATACCGCCAGAAACTCCAACCACAAAACCCTTTTGTCCTGTGTCGGTAAGTTTCTCTTTTAACCACGAAACAATATGCTTTTCAGTATGTAAACAATCCATATAAAACCTCCGATATTCAATGTCTATGGCTAATAAAAATGAGGATTTATCGAAGGTATGAAGGAAGGATAAAACTCCAAGATTACTAGCCTTAAAACGTTAACGACTGTCTAGTCCTTAGCCGACGTAACGCTGTTTTATTCTTGATTCTAAACTATTATTTTTGGGTGTATTAGTCAAGAGGTTTGATGTAAAGTTCTCAAAACAACTAGGAGAGTAATGATGGAAGAAACCTACACAATACATGTACCTATCGTAGCAGAGAATGATGAAGAGGCGCAAAAGAAAGCCGATTTGATCAGTGGTCTATTAAGTAAGATTATAATCACACCGGAAAAATACATCGTCTATAATTCAAAGGACGAGATTATAACTCCAGGAGTTGTCCTATGATAACTAAACTTATTTTTTTAGATATAGACGGAGTGCTCAACTCCCACCAGCATTATTACACTAAGAACCTTTTGGGGTATCCAGAAGAAGATCCTCGAAAAGATCTGTGTATGACCGCTGTGAGTATGTTGTATAAAATTTTAGAGGCACATCCTGAATGTAAAATTGTAATCTCCAGCACTTGGAGATTGCCTTATTTAAAAAACAAGGAAAAACATATCTCTCAGATCTTTGATCCTGTCCCTCACGATAGATTACGGAAGTTACTTAAAGATAGAACAATCGATGCTACTCCCTGCTTGAGAGGGGATGTGAGGGTAGGGGTTAAAGACGAATCCCGGTCTAGGTTTCGAGGGGAAGATATCCAACTTTGGCTCGATACGAACAAGGGGAAGTTAAGTCCGGAGATGACCTTTGTCATTTTAGATGATGACTCCGACATGAGCTACCTATACAACCATTTCATCAAGATCGATGGCTATGTTGGACTGACATATAAGGACGCAATAAAGGCAATTGACCAGCTAAAAACACCTCGTGAACGACGAATCGCAGAGACTTCGGAAATCGCAAGACAGTTGGTACGAAATCTAGTAAAAAACACCCACTAATGTTATTTTTCATAACCTACTTGTTTATATACACAATCTAATGTAGATTTTTTCGCCACTGTCTGCTACCTGAGCAGATAGCGTCATTTATAATTATAGTGATATTACACGGTTACTGAAAATTATTCAGGCATGGATTTTGAATGTATCAAAAATGTGTGTGTAGAGGTCTGGAATGGATACCAACCTTTTTGAAAGGCGAATGAAAAAATGATACACTTTTTAAGAACTTTTTTTGAAAAAGTTACAGAGATACCTGTGTTTAAAAAAGATCCCCCTCCAGTAGTTGGTACTAAATGGTACACTGCAGTGGAGCAAGCTTGGGCAGATCAATTTATTCAAGAGAATGCAATTGGTTTTAAAAAACAGGAAGATTTTTATGGTGTAACACTTCCATTTATATCTCTTCGTTTTGTGTCGTCCAAAGAACGCGCACAAGCCTTGGCTACAAAACAAGGAGACAAATACGTTGTCGTAAAAATTTCAATTGACACCACTAAGTTTGGTTTCATGACTATTGATTATCAAGATGTCATTTCTCTGCTTCCTAACATTATGAATAATCGACAAGTGCGTAGGAATAGAATCGATGGGTTCTATGTTAAATTTCCCTATTCCGAAATATTCTCAGAACTAATCCTTGTGGACAATCATGGTGTCCATTCCATTGAAATAATCAAATAGCTCAAGATTAGTGTACATGATCTTAATTTTTTAAGCATTGGAGGGCTTCAATTATGCTTAAACATGTACTACCTTTGATTATTCTTACCTTCTTACTTAGTGCTGCAACATGGAAAATCACAGAACAAACATCTACGCGGATTGTGATGGAACTTGTTAGCGAGGAACCAATTCCTATTCCCGAACCAACTCCAGAACCAATCCCAATTCCAGATCCTCCCCCTGTTGTCGGGGATGAGACGGCATGGCTAATGGGGTATTATGTCGGTTACCAACAAGGGCTTTACCCACCGGAGAAAGTAGATTTTACAAGTATCACTCATCTTATGGTAGGACGAGCGGTTCCCCGCAGTGATGGCACACTAACAACCAATCTCGATATCGATGATACCAATGGTCCCATCTTAGCTAAAAAACTAGCCAGTCTTGCGAAAGCTAACGGACGAAAATCCATCTTAATGCTTGGCGGTGATGGAGCCCGAAACGGTTGGATTGGCGCTGCCAGTGCCACCAATCGATCTAAGTTTATCGCGAATCTGTTAAAGCTTGTGGATGAGTGGGGGTATGATGGTTTAGATCTCGATTGGGAACCGATCCTCGCAGAAGATAAACCTCTCCTTCTCGCTCTCACCAAAGAGTTAAGAGCAGCTAGACCTAACATTATTCTAACAATTCCCGTCGGTTGGGTTAACGCAAACTTCAGTGCTGACGCTTGGTTTAAAGAAATCGCACCTTATGTCGATCGAATTAATGTGATGTCTTACCTAATGGGGGGAGCTTGGGATGGTTGGCTGAGTTGGCATTCAACAGCTTTGGAAGGACATGGCGGACGCTATCCAAGCTCCCTAGATGCGTCAGCCAAAGGGTACATGGCCGTAGGTATCCCTGCAACCAAATTAGGACTGGGGATTGGATTTTTTGGCGTATGTTGGAAAGGTATCACAGGACCACGTCAGGAGACTTCTGGAGCGTCTATCGTCGCCAGCGACAATACCATGAGCTACCGTAACATTATCTCTTCTTATTTCGTAGAGAGTGGTTATAAGTGGGATGACGCTGCTGGTGTCCCATATCTATCCTATCCCAATGGGCATGGCTCTCTCGGTTGTCAGTTCATCTCATCCGAAGATCCACGCTCCGCACAATTGAAGGGAGAGTATGTTCGCACAAACGGTCTAGGTGGGATGATTGTCTGGACTGTCAACCAAGGCTATATTCCAGAACTCGATCAGAATCCTCTCCTTACTGCTTTGGCAAAAGGGATGTTTTCTGAGAGTGCTCCTGCTCCTTTGCCTGAACCTGAGCCTGAGCCTGAACCAACACCCCCACCCCCAGCACCGTCTTCAGAAATCCAAGGAAGCATTTCTGGTTCCTTACCAAAGGCCGTTTATTCTGTCACAGGCGATCTACATGTCGCTAAAGGTACAACACTTACTATAGCTCCGGGAACTACCCTGATGTTTAAAGGTCCGTATAAGATGACGGTAGATGGTATCTTAATTTCTAAAGGAACAGACGCAGAGCGGATTGTGTTCACAGCCGAAAATAAAAGTGAAGGTTGGAAAGGGCTTCGGTGGGAATCTAATAACCATGACACATCCCCAACAAACATTATTGCTTATACTCGGTTTGAGTATGGGAATAAGATGCAAAAGATTGTGAACGGATCTTATAAAGAGAATCGTGCTGGAGCATTGTTTGTTTATGGTGTAGAAAACATTTCATTGGAGAATAATGAATTCTATTACAATAAAGCAAACGACAAGTGCGGAGCTGTTATGCTTCTCTCTATCGATGCTGCAATTTCGTTTACAAATAATGTTTTTGT
>Ga0180434_10007116_pt1 | contig 12648 bp, 10 predicted proteins | sample SS_ome_7_FD_132453 | JGI IMG/M metagenome (GOLD analysis project Ga0180434, IMG submission 132453) | Hypersaline lake sediment archaeal communities from the Salton Sea, California, USA - SS_1_D_2 metaG | ecosystem: Environmental > Aquatic > Non-marine Saline and Alkaline > Hypersaline >... | reverse complement strand
GATTCCTCACCACGGTGTGCCACTGCTTGCCGCAAGGCAAGCAGTGCCGAGGACTTGCGGCAGCCACTGCACTGCTTCTGCGAAGCAGTGGCACACGGTTTCTGCACTTTCCGGCGTGGCGAGAATTGCGGGCTAACGTCACGGCGCGGACCCGAGCCACCGCTCGTACTGGATCATCGCGCTTAGGGCGTGCTGCACGTAGTCGATGCGCACCTCGGTGGCGCGCCGATCGTCGGGACCGCTCGGCTCGGCCGCGCGGGGCACGGCGCCCGCGCGGGGGCCGTCTCGCACCTGGGCCCGCACCAGAAACGCGATCCCCGCGTGTACCGCGCCTTCCATGCGGGCACGAAGCGCCGCCTGCTCCGGCGGCAGAAATTCCAGCGCCGCCAACAGGCCCTCCAGCCGCGTCGCCGTGGGGCAGGTCCGCCCGTCGGCGGTCAGGCAGCCGGCGGTCCGCCGGCTCGCGGTGTAGCGGGGCTTCGCTTCCAGGATGGCCTCGCAGACCTGCACGGCGTGGCGCACCGCCGCCTCGCGGTCGAGCGCCGCGGAACGCCCTTCGGCCGCCCCGAGCAGCTTGGCCGTGGCCAACAGTGCCCAATGGTCGGCCTCGACCCGAACCCGGTCGCGGCGCATCCGCGCCAGATACGCGATCGCCCGGGCCGCGGCCGTAAGCCACTCGGGCGACGGGTCGTGCTCGTCGAGCATCAAGAGTCCCAAGGCCGCCTCGCCCGGGTAATAGAGCGAGGTCCAGGAGTCGTCCCGGCCCGACCCCTCCGGCAGGTACTTCGAGTAGAAGCCGCCGTCCTCCTTCTGCATCCAGACCACGAAGCGGCCCAGCCCCCGCAGCTCGTCCTTTGGGGTGAAGCCGGGCCGGACCCGCTCGACGCTCAACAAGGCCACCAGCCCCAGCCCGGCCCCGCCGAGCTTGGCCTGGAGCGGGCCGTCGGTGCCGGTGAGCTCCGGGTCGGACCAAACGGCCAGCATCCCGTCCTGCCCCGGCACCGGGCCGATCGCCCGGCGCTTGAGGAAGCCCGCCGCGCGGACCATCGCCGCCTCGGTCGGTGTCTCGGTCGGTCTCCCGGTTGCTGCGTCGATCGACCCGTCGGCCTGTCGCTCGCGGGCCATACCCAGGGCGTAGATCGCCCCCGCGTGGCGGAGCATGTTGTACTTGGGCTCCGGCGTGACGCCCGGGTCGAGGTTCACACGATAGACGAACTTGCCGTCCTCGCCACACGCGCGAACCAGGTACGCCGCCGCCCGGTCGATCGCCCCGCGCAGCTCCTCGCGCGTCGGCCGGGCTCGATCCGGTGCCGCTCCCAAGACGGGAGCGGGACTCGATGCGCAGGCATCGGGTTGCGAGGTCGGCCCCGCGTCCGGGACCGCCGCGTCGCCCTTGTCGGTCCGGCTCGGCGAGCCGGACCTACTGGCGTCGGGTTCGGGCGAACCGTCTCCGCAGCCGCCGGCCGGCGCGATCAGCAGGGCCGCCAAGAGAAGCCGTGTGCAGCGAGTCATGGGAAGCCCAAACGAAAGAAGGACCACGTATGTCTAGTGCTTACCGGGCCAGCTCGTACCAGTCAACCACGGGCTCGAACCGCTCGGCACCGAAGGGGACTTGGGCCAGAAGCGGCGGCACGCAGCGGGCGGCCAGCTCGGCGGGGTTGCTGGCGGTGCTGGGGTCGGCGGGCGGCGGCGCGGGGTGGTTGAGCACCACGCCGGCGATTTCGAGCGGGGACTGTCCCAATTTTCGCGCAGCGAAAATGGGACTGTCCCCCTCCGCCGTCCGCTGGCGAAACGACGCCGCGGTGATCAGCGTCTGCAACGTGGCGTTGATCGTGCCCAGGGCGTTGCGCGCGACCACCACCAGCGGGTAGCCGAACTCCCCGGCCAGGTCGGCCACGTAGTCCTCCTCGCTCACCGGCGAGAGCAGCCCGCCGACGCCCTCGACCAGCACCACGTCGCTCCGCTGCTGCCAGTAGGCCAGCCCGACGCGCAGCAGCTCGGTGTCCACCCTGCGGCCCTCCTCGCGCGCGGCCAGATGCGGTGCCAGGGGTGCGAGGAACCGCTGGGGGCAGACCCGATCGAGCTGGCCCGGCCGCCCGGCCGCTTCCCATAGTGAGACCGCGTCGTCGGGCAGCGAAAAAGGGGACGGGGCTAATTTGTGCGAAGCACCCTTCGGGCCGTTCCGGCAAATTAGCCCCGTCCCCTTTTTCGCCCGGCACCCGCTGGCCACGGGTTTATACACCCCAACCCGGCGGCCCGCTGCGCAAAGCGCGCGAGCGATCATGGCCGCCACGTAGGTCTTGCCGACTTCCGTGTCGGTGCCGGTGATGAACAGGCCGGGAACGCGGTCGGGGGTTTGCTTCGCCGTCATGGGAAGGGCCGAACGTCACTTGGCCATGTAGAACAGCACCAGCCGGTCGCCGAGCTCCGCGCCGGCGGCGTGGAGCGTGACGGACTTCTGGAACTCGACCGGTGCCAGCAGCATGTTTCGCCAAGCGAGCCCCTCGCGGCGCCCGCTTAGGGCACTGCGGAACTCGCCCGGGCCGCCGAGGAAAAGGTCGAGGTTCTGCGACGCCCAGCCGTCGACCGGCTTGCCGTCGACTTCGAGGCGTTCGATGCCCGTGGTCTGTCCCTCGTGTTCCTGGTAGACCAGCCCGACCCAGCGGCCGCGTCCCTCCTCGGCGAAGAGCTGCCCGTCGGCGGAGTCGCCGGCCGCGAGGAACCGGGCGCGGAGCCGCAGCCGGGACGCCGCCTCGTCGGCCGGTACGCTCTCGACGCAGAGCTGGGCGCTGAGGTTTTCGATCGGCTTCGGCCCGCAGTTCCGCGCGGTGATCTTTAGCTTCTTCACAAAGGGGATCGGCAGGCGCACGATCGGCCCGCCGCGGTCGGTCCACAGGAAGTTGCCGTAGCGTCCCTCGGCCACGAGGCCCGGGATGAGGAACCGCACCGGGGCGGCCAGCGAAGGGCTCGGCTCGTCGTCGACCGTGATTTCCAGCCAGAGGTCGCCGTTGGCGAGCAACCCGCGACCGCCGGGCAGCTTCAGGTAGCGGACGATGCCCGGCCCGTCGACTTCGAGAAGGGCCGCCGACTCACCCGGCGGCAGCGTGGCCGGCCCGCTCTCGAACTTCGGCATGGGGTCGTGCTGACGCACCACGCCCCACCGGCACTGCCCCAGCCGGTAATCGACCGGGGCGAGCCAGCCGTGCGGGAAGCCCGAGTGCGGGTCGCGATACGTCTCGATGCGGTAGTCGCCGGGGAAGCTCACGTAGTCGATCCGGAACGAGCCCTGCTTGGCCTCGCGGAGCACGACCCTAAGCGACTTCTCATAGCAGAGGCAGGTCGGCAGCGGATTGCGGTCTTCGGAGAGCGGCGGCAGCGGACCGCGGAGTTTCGACGGCTTGCACTCGATGCGCGGCTCGTCCTCCCCGTCGAAGGTGAACGCCAGCGTGCCGTCGTCCACGCTCTCGTCGCCCCGGGCGAAGCGGACGATGGCCCCGGGCCCGGTAAGCTCCGCCAGCACGTGGTCGCCCGGCTCTTCGGCAGAGATCGTCTTGGAGACCACGCCGGACGTGATGCCGTCGTCTACGGTGATCCGCCCGGGGTTCATCAGCCGGTCGGCCATGGCGGTGGTGGCCCGGCGCGGCGGGGGGTCGGCCCAGGCAGCCAGCCCCTCTCCGTCGGGCGCCTCGAGCGCGCGCAGGTCGCGCACCCGGATCCACGCCCCGTGGTCCTGGAAGCCGATCCAGCCGGCCAGGTTGCGGTGCTTCAGCTCGGGGTGGTGGCGGGTGTTGCAGTGCTGGACCATTTCGCCGTTGCACCAGACGGTGATCATCCAGCCGTCGGCCTTCACCACGACGCGGTTCCACTCTTCGGACTCGTCTGCGCGGGCGATGGGCGGGACGTTGCCGTAGACCGCGGCGGTGCGGTGCTTGTTCAGACCCGGCCGGTCCTCGATCTGGATCTCCATGCCGTCGCCCGACGGCCAGCCGTCGCGCGGCGTGCGGATGCCGATGCCCGAGTTGCCCCCCTTGCGGATCAGGTAGTCCATCGAGAGGGTGAAATTGCCGTACTCCTTCTCGGTGCGGATGTAGTTGCCGCCGCGCTCGTGGAGCACCAGCTCGCCGTTTTCCACTTTCCAGGCGTTCAGGTTGCCCGGGCACCACCAGCCCGATAGGTCGTTTTTGACCAACGGCTCGCCGGTCGGCTCCTCGACGCGCAAGTCGGCCAGCGTAACGCTGCCGCGGACCACGGCCAGCCCCAGGCCGAAGCGCCGCTTGGGGTCGATCGGCACTTGGCGGGCTTCACCGCCGTCGATCGACACGCTGAGCTTCCCCCCGGCGCGGCGGAGCGTGGCCGTGTGTACCGCGTCGGGCGTTGCTTCGATCTTCACGCCGGGCGCCAGCTCCTTCTCGCCGTCGGTAAGCCGGGCACAGGCGGGGCCCTCTTCGAGCAAAAGCGCGAGCCCCTCGCCCTCGGGCACCTCGGGCAGCGTGACCCGGCATGCCCCGCCTTCGGCCACCGACCAGGAAAAACGCAGCTCGAAGTCGCCGAACGAGAAGCCGGACAAGAGCGGTACCGCGTCGCTTCGGCCGGTGAGCTTGCCGTCGGCAATTGTCCAGCCGCGCACCGGCTGCTCGCCGTACTCCCAGCCGACCAGCGAGTCGGGCCGCAACAACGCCACGCCGAACGGGGCATCGCCGGCTGCGCTGCCGACCGAGGACAAGCAGATGAATGCCAGTGCTGCAAGACGGATCACGTTGGGGAGCTTCATTGGGGGCCTCTCGGAGCGGGGGCGATAGCCGAAACGGCATTCTCCCCGAAGCGGACTGCGCCCGCAAGCCTCGCGGGATTTCGTTCGTCAAAAGTACGACGGCCTTCCAAGGCCGTCGAGGGCTTCTCCGCGACTTCGACGACCTTGGAAGGCCGTCGTACGAACGTAGTCGCACTTTGGATAAGCAATCGCCCGCCCTACCGTTCGATCCCGGTCCGGGCCAGCACGCCGGCGCGGTAGTAGTGCTTGACTTCTCGCATCTCGGTGACCAGGTCGGCCCGGGCGAGCAGGCGGGGATCGGCCCAGCGCCCGGTGAGCACCAGCTCGACCTCGGGCGGCTTGTGGTCGATCAGGGCCAAGAGGTCTTCCAGCGCAAAGAGGCGCAACAGCGGCCCCAGATTGGCCTCGTCGAGGATTACCAGGGCATACTCGCCCGAGGCCAGCGCCTCGCAGCACTCGGCCAAACCGCATCGGGCGGCGGCCAGATCGTCCGGCCTCGGGCGCCCGCAAAGGAACCGGCCGTTGCCGAACTGGCGGACCGTGATCCGATCGGCGAAGCGGTCCAGGGCGGCCAGCTCGCTGCCGGCGGGTCCCTTGGCGAACTGGCCGATGAAGACCTTCCACCCGGCCCCGGCCGCGCGGAGCGCCAGCCCCAGCGCGGCGGTGGTCTTCCCCTTCCCCTCGCCCGTGTAAACATGAACGTAGCCGGCCATGGCCGTGGGGGTCCTCCGTGAGTTCGCCCCTAATTCATTCGTTACCGTCGCCGCTTCCACCAGAGAAACCCCACGGCCGCGGCCGCCAGGAGCATCAGCGATGCAGGCTCCGGCACGACGACGGCCGTGATGTCGTCGATCGCCATGAACGACGGGTGATTCATGAACCCATAAGACTTGTGGTGCTCGGGCTCGTCGAACGTGAACGTCAGACGCGTGGAGCCGGCCAGCGGCGAGAGGTCGACGTACTGCCAGTCTTCGAGGATATCCGACTTGCCAGACCGGAAGTCGGCCAGGTAGACGGGCACGCTGTCGACCAGGGCGTCGCTCGAGTCGTATCCCCGGATCGTCACGTTGAGCCAGTCGCCCGGACCGAGCGGCAGGGCAAACATGTTGCCCGTATCCATCGTGTCATAACCGAAGCTGGTATTGGTCACCCAGGCACCTTGGATCTCGACGCCCGGATCGACGGTCACCTCGGCCGATTCGGTGCTGTCGGCTTCTCCGTAGACGATCCCGTAGGTAGCCGAGCCGTTGACGCCGCCGCCGGGAGTAATCGGGGCCATCGCGTCGTACTGAAGCTCGGGGTCGTAGCCGGTCGGGCCGGGATAGACCATGTTCGAGAAGGACCAGCCGCCCCAGAAGTGATAGCCGTAGGTGGAGTCGTAACCGCGATAGTAGCTGAAGGTGAGGCCCTCGTCGGCGAAGCTGCCGGTCTCGTACGCGTTGGTCGTCGTTGGCGGATAGAAGTCGCCGTAGTCGGCCGGGGGGGTGGGCGCGGCCAGGATGCCGCCTAGATGCGTGTCCTCGAAGTCAACCGTCGCCGCCCTGGCGGGGATGCACGCCGCGAGGACCAGCGCGACGGCCAATGCGCCGTATCGGATCGGTAAGTGGCTGCACATAGAAGCTCTCCTTGATGGTCACACGGGGTCGGTGAGTTGTCCCAACTATCAGAAGCTCTCCACGATTTCGCCGCCCGCGCGGGTGCAAATCGCGGCGAGGGTGTTCAGGTCCATCGACTCGGTGAGGAAGCGGGCCGACCCGTCGCAGAAGAGTCCGTTCGCCCCCCCCGGGTGGAGGCTGCGGATCTCGTTCTCGCGGAGGTACGGCGGGGGCTCGTAGTTGATCGCATACGTCTGGTCGAACACGTTGCGGCCGTTGATCCACTGCCCGTCGGGCCAGTCGCAGTCCTCGGAGACGACCAGCGTCGTCGTCGTGCCGTCGCGGACGTCGCGGATCGCGATCGCGCAATCGTAGAGCATCACTCCCTTGGGCGGGCTGTTCGGGCCGGTGATCTTCTCCCCGAAAATCCCGCCGTAGTCGGTGGCGCCGCGCCCGCTGTTTAAGGGCGAATCCCGCGGCGTGCTCGGGCACAAGTAGAGCGAAATCACGTGGGCCGCCGCGCCGGCATTGGCCGCGTCGTCGAAGGGCAGCTCGAAGTCGATCTCGTCGTGTACCGCTTTCTGCTCCACGTGGGGCAGCAGCATCGCCGACCAGGCGTACTGCCGCCCCGTCGCCCTCGGCCCCATGCGCGGCTCGATCCCGCCCGGCGGGAAACAACGGTGTACCTCGTGGTACTGGTGAAGCCCTATGCCGATCTGGTGTAAATTACTTAGGCAACTTGCGCGCCGGCCGGCCTCGCGCGCCGCCTGCACCGCCGGCAGCAACAGCGCGATCAGCACGCCGATGATCGCGATCACCACCAACAGCTCCACCAGCGTAAACCCGCGCGACGGCGCGGTCCGGCTTCGCCGCTTTGTCATGATTGCACCCGGGTCCGCAGGCCGGCGCAGCACCGCGTTCTGGAAAACCGCGCATTGCGCGAACGGCGTACCGCGCCGGCGCCTTCAGCGGGAATCAGGCCCCCAAAAGCCCGACTACCGGCCTCCGTTCCTCGCGGAGGGCCGCAGGTAAAGCGCTGGTAGGTCTTCTGACTCCCGAGCTGGTGGATGGTCCGGCCTTCTCATCGTGCCTGAGGTCCCTGCTGCACGGCAGCGGCGCACGACAATGGCCTCAAAGACTGGACCCTCCCTCGTTCACTCGGTTACAGCGGCGAGGACCGTCCCGGAATCGCACCGGAGTTCCCTGTTCGTCGTCCCCCAAAGCCGGGGGGGGACGACCACCAACGCACCGTTATCAGCCGCATCAGTGTAGCAGGGGCGGCGGGAGTTGTCAAAGGGGTGGCCGCCCAGAAAACGGAAGCCGCCCAGAAAGCCGGCTTCCCTGCCGCACTCGACCGATTTAGAATCGTGTAAGAGGCACCTACAGCGGCAGGCGATCCGGGACACTCGAGGAGAAGGGCAGATGATTCCGACAAAGATCATTGAACAGCTCAAGCGCGAGCCGTTTCGGCCGTTTGCCGTTTGTCTATCGGACGGATCCAGCTACGAGATTCGGCATCCGGAAATGGCCCTGGTGACCCGCGCCACGGTCGCCGTCGCCCTCATCGGGCTGGAGGAAGAAGTCCCCGACGACATGGTCATCTGCGACCCCCAGCACATTACGCAACTGAAGCCGCTGGAGAGTTCCCGGGGCACGTCGGCACGGGAGTGATCGTCCGCGTTCTCGGAGGGACGGAGCCGAGACGTCCGACAAAAAACGCCGCCTGCGGCTCCCCGGGGGGGCGAAGCCGCAAGCGGCGTCGATTGTCGTAGGGTGGCTGCTCGCAGCCACGCGGTTCGCGTCAGTTCGCGTCAGTCGAGGAACCCCACCAGTTCCTGGCTCCGAGCCGGCTGCTGGAGCTTGCGCACGGCCTTGGCCTCGATCTGGCGGATACGCTCGCGGGTGACCTTGAAGATGTGGCCTACCTCCTCGAGCGTGTAGCTGTAGCCGTCGCCTAGGCCGTAGCGGAGCTTAATGATCTCCCGCTCGCGATAGCTTAAGGTCTTCAGCACGCTGGTGATGCGGCTGCGGAGCATCCCGTGCGTGGCCCCGATCGAAGGGGGCCGGACCGCGCCGTCGGGCAACAGGTCGCCGAAGTGGCTGTCCTCGCTGTTGCCCACCGGCCGGTCGAGACTGATCGGGTAGCGGCTCATGGCCAGGACCCGCCGGGTCTCGTCGATGCAGGTGTTGCTCGCCCGGGCCGTCTCCTCGATGGTCGGCTCGCGGCCCAGCTTCTGCAGCAGTTTGCGCGACACGTTCCGCACCCGCGACATGGTCTCGACCATGTGCACCGGGATGCGGATCGTGCGGCTCTGGTCGGCCACGGCCCGGGTAATGGCCTGGCGGATCCACCAGGTGGCGTAGGTGCAGAACTTGAACCCCCGGCGGTACTCGAACTTGTCGACCGCCCGCATCAGCCCCGCGTTGCCCTCCTGGATCAGGTCCAAGAAGCTCAGCCCGCGGTTGCGGTACTTCTTGGCAATGGAGACGACCAGGCGGAGGTTCCCTTCGGAGAGCCCTCGCTTGGCCTGCTGATACTGGGCGTAGACGGTCTTGAGCTGGCGGACGCGGTTTCGCAGACTGGTGGGGGTCTCCTGCGTGGCGCGGAGGATGTTGCGGTACTCGGTCAGCCACGGCTCGCGCTGCCGGGGCCTGCCGCGGTTCCTGCGGTGTTCTTCGATCCGGGCCTTCAGTTCGTCGACCCGGCGGCTGAACTCGTCGAGCGTCTTGATCATCGGCTCGATGCGCTGGGTCCTCAGACCCAGCTCTTCGACCAGGCGCACGGCCCGCCGCCGGCGCCGTCCCAGGCGCCGCCAGGCGGCCCGGCGCTGGGCCGGGGGCCGCGACTTGCTCGTGGCCACGCCGTAGTCGTGGCGGTTCCGCTTGAGCAACGCTTCGAGCGACCGCAGGTTGTGCGGGATCCGGCCGAGGATTTGGTGCTTCTGGAGCTGGTCGGTCACCGAGACCTGCACGGTGCGATCGAAGGGCAACTCTCCCTGGTGCACGCGGCGGAGCACCTTGAAGGCCGTCTGCATGACGTAGTCGCACTCGAGCACCTTGCGGCGGAAGACGGCGCGGGTGGTCTCGATCTGCTTGGCCAGGGCGATTTCCTGCTGGCGGGTCAACAGCGGTATCTCGCCCATTTGGGTCAGGTACATGCGCACCGGATCGTCGGACCACGACTCGGTTTCGTCGGCCGCTTCGAGCAGATCCACGGCCCGGGGCTCTTCGTCCTGGTCCCCGTCGACTTCGTCGTCGTCCGAATCCGTTCCGTCAAGCTCCTCCTCGTCCTCGTCAAAATCGTCCGAGTCCTGCTCGGACAGGTCGAGGTTTTCCTCGTCCTCGGGACGAGTCGTCGCGTCGTCCTCCAGTTCGTCCAACAGTGCGTCGTACAACTCGGTACTCCTCGGGTGTGTGAAGTACGGAAGGCCAGAAAACTCTACCACCGATTTCACTCGCTGCAGACGCAATGCCTCATTTGGCAAGAGATTCGTTCTGCGGCGACAGTAACACGGCTCCCCAAAGACCCGGACGCGCAAAGTCCCCCAACGCAAATCCGTCGAAACAAAACGATACGGCCGTACCGTCTGCCCGCTCGTACCTCTATCGCCCGGGCAACTATTCAGTCAGCGGGTGGAGGACCTGACACGCCGAAAGGGCATCAAGCTGCCGGCGCGAAGCGCCGTCGGGCCGGCAGGAGGGCGGGTAGCTAGGTGCGCTTTCTCACCCGCACGCCTTCTGATGCGCAGAGTATCTTCGGGAGGCCTCATCCAATTCTAATCAGCCAGTGCCGAGAGTCCAGGGTTTAGTGGCGATTTCCACCTTCTGGGGCCCAAAGCGTGCAAAAAGGACCCTTCGGGGTGTAAGATAGAAACTTTGGGAAATGTAGAAAAGCGGGGGGGCCTGGAGGGTCCGGCGGTTGTCTGCTAGATGGAGCCCGGGTGGAGGGAACCGTCCCGACTCGGCCTTGGCTGCCAGGTCGTCAAGATAGGCCGCTCAGGTTAGACTTCACGTAACACCTCGGCCAATGGGGAAACGCTTGGTACGATGGCCTTCCAAGGCCGTCGCCTTTGCCTGCAAGCCCTCGACGGCCTAGGAAGGCCGTCGTGCCTCGGACCGCTGGACGCTTGGGACTTCACAGCAGGGTCCCAGCAGCGGCGTCCCCACGGCACCAAACTCCCCGGCGGCCCGTTGCGTACCGTGGAAGTCGGCCCCCCAAATCGAAGCCCGAAAAGGACAGTTGCGTGGATGAGAGATACCTGCTGCCGTGTCCCTGTGGACGCCAGGTGCCGGTAACTCGCCGGCAGGCCGGCGAGACGGTCCGCTGCGCCTGCGGTGAGTTGCTCGAAGTGCCCACCTTGCTGCGCCTGAGAAGCCTGCCGAGGGCCGCCGAGCCCGCCCCCGCTGCACCGTCCGGCGCGGCCTGGGGGCTCCGCCACCGCCTGTGGCTCTTGGGCACGGTGATCTTCGTCTTGGCCGCGGTGCCGATCGTGGTCCTGGTCCTCCGCTTCCCCAGCCCCCCGCAGAAGGTCAGCCCGCCGCCGGAACAGATTCGCGAGCGGTACAGGGCCTACTCCGCCGTCGAGACCTGGGTGCGCTGGCACCAGTTAAAGCGGTCCGACGTCAACGCGATCTTCGTCCACGACCAGCTCGGGTTCAAGGAAGCGGTGCGCGCCCACGACGAGCTTTCCTTTAAGTTCCAGTTGGGTATCGCCGTGCTGTCGCTGTTCTGCGCGTTGGGCGTGGCCCTGGTGATCGCCGGCTCGCTCAAGAAGCCGCCGGGACCGTAGCCGTCTCGCTCCGTGAGACGAAGGCCGGTGCCCGGAATCGTCGTTTAACCGCAAGCCGAAGGCGTGCGCGGTAAGCGCGGTGAGGTTGACGTGCCCGCACGGGGCACGCACGCCTTCGGCTTGCGGTTAAACGACTCATCCCGAGCCGCGCGCGGCCTAGCGCCGCAGCACGTAGACCACGTCTTCCGTCTTTCGGTCTACCCGAATCGGCTGATCGAGGTCGTACGCGAAATCGTACGTGGCGACCACCTCGAACGCTCCCACGCTTCCCAACAGGCGGCGGAACTGCTCGCAAGTGTAGGTGCGGAAGCTCATCTCCTCGAGCATTCGGAAGCGTCGGCGGGGCGTGTAGACGTCGACGGCCATGCCCACCCGTTCCCGCCGGCGACGTCGGTCCAGGTCGATCGACCACAAGTGAGACCGCACGGCGAGATGCCCCCGCCGGGCCGACCAGGACTCCTCCTGGCACTTCGGGCGCCCGGCCGGGGTAAGGTGCAGCCCCAGCACGTAGAGGCCGCCGCGGGCCAGGGCGGCGGCCACGCATTCGAGGTGCCGCCGGGCCGCCGTCTCGCCGGGCAGGTGCCGGAAGCTGTTGATCGTGCTGAAGGCCGCGTCGACCTTGCGCCGCGGGCGAAAGGCCGCCATGTCGCCGACCACCGCAGCGGGGTGGTGCCCGTGCCGCTCAAGCCGGGCGTTGCAGTAGTCGACCGCCCGGGGGTTCAGGTCGTTTCCGGCCACTTCGTAGCCGGCCTCCGCGAAGCGGTACAGGAGCCGGCCGGTCCCACAGGCCGGCTCGAACAGCCGCCGCACCCTACGCCGGGCATGGCACTTGAAGCACCGTTGGAGGAAGTCGAACTCCGGCTTCCAGTCGGAGCCGAAGAGCAGGTCATAGTACTTCGGGTAGTCGTAGAGACTCGCGTGGACGATTTCCATGGTTGCCCTGCGGTGCGAGGCAGCGATCGGAGTTTTCGGCGCCCAGGGCTCGAACGAAAAAGGGACGAGGCCAGTTCCTGCGGAGTACCCGTGGGGCCGTTCCGGCAAATCAGCCTCGCCGCCGGTTCGTTTTCCGGGCGCGGCATTTAACCCTTTCGGGCCACAAGGTATGCCACAACCGGACCAGCCCAATCGGCCCGCCAGGGTCGCGCGCAGCTTTGCTTGCGGCTTGTCGGAGGTACGCCGAATGGGGTGGAGTGAGTCTACAGGTCTCGTGCCATTTCCGCAATGGTCAGTCCCCGGTCCCGCATTCTTGATCTGTCTTGTTTTCCCTCAGCCCGGCGTGTAGGCTTATAAGGGCCTCACGCACGGGGCGCCCGAATCATCCAATCATCACGCGCGCCCTTGCCGATCCCCCGCGTTACCCGCCACCATTTCCACCCACCACACAGAAGCCATGAAGGCCGCCTATATTGAACAGACGGGGCCGCCCGAGCGAATTGTCTATGGCGACCTGCCGAAGCCGGAGCCCGTCGGCAGCCACGTGCTGGTCGAGGTT
>Ga0180434_10007113_pt1 | contig 12650 bp, 9 predicted proteins | sample SS_ome_7_FD_132453 | JGI IMG/M metagenome (GOLD analysis project Ga0180434, IMG submission 132453) | Hypersaline lake sediment archaeal communities from the Salton Sea, California, USA - SS_1_D_2 metaG | ecosystem: Environmental > Aquatic > Non-marine Saline and Alkaline > Hypersaline > Sediment... | reverse complement strand
CTCATCGGCAGTTCCCTCTTCGGCACCGGAATCTCCCGTATCGACAGCACTTTCGCTCCACCATTTCCTTTGCCCGGGGCACCAGAATCCCGGCCGCCGCAGTACGGCCGGTCAGGGGCGCGATCAGGTATCATCTCTCTCTGCCGATGATGATCCCTTCATACCCGTTCGCCGCAAGCAGGCGGTTGTACGCCCCCACCTCATCGGCGGCCAGGCGGTCGAACCATGCCTGGTACTCCCCCAGCTGCTGCCGGTAGAGGGCGTACACTTCCCGCTGCTGATCGGTCGGCCGCTGGTCGGTCCCGCCGATGTAGCCGGCCAGGCTCGTCAGTTTGGCATAGAGCCGCCGCGGCCAGCGGATCGTGTCCTGCCGCGCGTTCCCGCCCGTCAGATGCAGGTCGAAGAGCATCATCTCCAGTTCCCGCAGCTTGCCGTCGAGTTCGCGGCCGGCAGCGATGAGGTCCTGTGTACCGTCGATATCCGCCAGACGGGTATTGCAGACATCGATCTGCTTGCGCAGCCATTCGAGGGCATCGATCAACTCCACGACGGCATTGACGTCGGCCCGGATGTCCTTGAGCACCTGCACCTGTTCAGCGATCCGGGCCTCGTCCCCGGCGGAGTTCGGATCTTTGAGGACCGTCAGCGGCCGGGTGAATTCACGGTCACCGATCATCATCTTCACCGTGTAGGTACCCGGCTCGGCCAGGGGGGTGACCCGGCCGCCCTCACCGAGCGGGCGCCAGCCCGCCTCGTTGAATTCGACCGGTCCGTACCCGAGGGGAGGCATTCTCAGTTTCGGGGTGTTCGAACTCTCCAGTCGCAGGTCCCACCAGACCCGGTTGAGGCCGGCCCCGGCAGAGCCGGGTGCGCTCAGTTCCCGTACCGTCTCACCGGCGGCATCGAGCACGACCACCTCGACCCGGTCGGAGGGATCTTCTCTGAGCCAGAAATCGATCGACGCTCCGTACCGTGGATTGGCACCGGCGCCGGAGTCTTCGGGCTGGCTCTGTGAGCCGGCCCGCATCAGAAACCGGTAAGCCGGACGGGGCGCGAAAAGCCAGACGTCTTCCTGCACAACCTCCGGTTCGAGCTGCTGGAGGGCAGTGATGTTGTCCATGATCCAGAAACCGCGACCATAGGTGGCGATCACCAGATCGTTGACGTGCTCCGGAATGGTCAACCAGTGCACCGGAGCGTGCGGCAAATTGCTCTGCAGTTCGTGCCACTCGCCGCCGTCGTCGAAGGACACGTATACGGCGTTCTCGGTCCCGAGGTAGAGGAGCCCCGGTCGGACCGGATCCTCGCGGACGCAGTGGGCGTAGCTGAACACACTGCGGGGGATTCCGTCGCCGAGCGACCGCCACCGGCGACCGTAATCAGTGGTCCGGTAGACATAGGGAGCGGTGTCGTTGAGCTGATGCCGGTCAACGGTGAGGTAGGCCGTCCCGGGGGCATGGCGGGATGGCTCGATATTGCTGATCGTTCCCCACTCGGGCAGATCGGGGATATTGGCGGTCACGTTGGTCCAGGTGCCCCCGCCATCGCGGGTCACGTGGACCAGCCCGTCGTTGGAACCGGCCCAGATCACCCCCTCCTCCAGCGGCGACTCGGCCAGGGCGAAGAGCACGCAGGCGTAGGTGGGGCTGACATCCTCGAAAGTGAGCCCGCCGCTCTTCTGCATCCGGCTCTCGTCGTTGAGCGTCAGATCGGGACTGATCACCTGCCAGCTCTGCCCGCCATCGGTGGTCAGGTGGACGTGCTGGCTGCCGGCATAGACCCGCTCGTGGTCGTGGGGGGAGATCGCGACGGGGAAAGTCCACTGGAAACGGTAGCGGAGGTCGGCCGCAGCCCACCCCTCGGGATTGTCGGGCCAGACGCTGACGGTCCGGCTGTGACCGGTGCGCAGATCGTGGCGGTCGAGGATGCCCTCGTAGCAGCCCGACCAGATGATGTTCGGATCGACCGGGTCAGGCACGGCGAATCCCGACTCGCAGCCGCCCACCGAGTGCCAGGCCCCGATCGGGATGCTCCCCCCGGTCAGCGAGTTGCTCGGTCCGCGGTTCGAACCGCCGTCCTGGCGGTTCCCCATCACGTAATAGGGTACGTTCGAGTCGGTATAGACATGGTACATCTGGGCGATCGGCAGGCGGGGGCGCCACCACAGTTCCCCCCGGGTGGTGGAGATGCTCACCCCGCCGTCGTGGCCGACGATCATCCGGTCGGGGATCTGGGGATCGATCCACATGTCGTGGTTGTCGCCCCCGGCATTGCCCGACTCGGTAGTATGGCCGCCGTCATACGAAATCCGGTGGCGGGTCGACATGAAGTGGATGGTATCGCGGTCATCGGGCGCGACCAGAACCCGGTTGTAGTAGCAGGGCCGCTGGGAGAGGGAGTGGTCCCGATTGACCATCCGCCACCGCTCACCGCCGTCATCAGAGCGCCACAGCACCCCCTGAAAGCGATCATACGGCGCGAAATCCTCGTTGCTGCTGGTCTCGATGAGAGCGTAGATCCGGTCGGGATCGTCGGGGGAGACGGTCAGGCCGACCTTGCCCCACGGTTTGGCGGGCAGACCGCGGCCGGTGAGCTCGGTCCAGGTGTCGCCGCCGTCCCGCGATGTCCAGAGACCGCTTCCCGGACCTCCGCTCTCCCGGCCCCAGGTCCAGATCTGCATCTGCCACATGCCGGCGAAGAGAATCCGCGGATTGTGGGGATCGATGATGATATCGGAGGCGCCGGTGTTCTCGTCCACGAAGAGCACCCGCTCCCAGCTCTGTCCCCCGTCGGTCGTGCGAAAGACGCCCCGTTCCTGCTGGGGACCGTAGCAGCTGCCCATGGCCGCGACCCAGACCCGGTCGGGATCGTCGGGATGAACGATGATCCGCCCGATCCGGCCGGTCATGTCCAGCCCCCGGTGCTCCCAGTGCTCCCCGCCGTCGGTGGAGCGATAGATGCCGTTGCCGATCGAAACGTTGCTGCGGATGAAGGTCTCCCCCGTACCGGCCCAGACCACGTTCGGATCCGAGGGCGCGATGGCCAGGGCACCGATCGAAGCGGCCGGCTGATCGTCGAAAACCGGTTGCCAGTGGATCCCTGCATCCACCGATTTGAAGACCCCTCCGGAAGCAGCTCCGAAGTAATACACGTTCGGATCCCCGGGAACGCCGGTCACGGCACTGACGCGGTTCCCGACCGGACCGATGTGCCGCCAGGTCAGGGCGTCGAAGACCCCCGCCGGCAGATCCTCGCTCCCCTGCGCCGCGACCTCGGGGAGCGGCACCAGGAACGCTACCATGGTCAGCAGCACCAGAATGAGGGAAACGGCTCGTGCTGGCGAACGTGTCTCAGGAGGATAGGCAGGCATGATCTTCTCCGGTTATGCCGGGTGGAGTGGTTTTATCGATCATGGTAGCGCACTCCGGCCAGGAGGGAAATCGGGCAGGCGTTTGCTCACCTTCGACCAACCACCGGAGGGCAGTATGGAAGCTGCGCTCCTCTGGGATCTGGACCAGCTGCAGGCGGAGGGAATCGCCGACCAGATCGACAAGAGAGTCACCTGTTTCAGGGAGGGGATACAGGCCGACAGCGGATGGGCCATTCAGTTCCGGGAACTCCTTGACCAGGCCTCGATGCATATCGCCCGATTCGACTCTCTGCTGGCGAACCTGGCAGACTTCTCCGGAGATCCAGAGAGTCTCGAGGCACGCATCCGCTCCATTCTTCCCATGAGCGCCCACCCCACCGGGTACTTCATGGCGATTATCATCCGGCAGGAACTTGGAGCAGGGATCCTCCGGGAACACGTGGGGAATCCCTTCGTCTTCCTGCGGGATTATGACCAGGCAGCCACCCGCTCCCCGGACCGCCCGCCGGTTTTCTCCCCGGAGGCTCTCAGGCGGATTGATGCTTTGGAGGAGCGGTACGGCCGGCTCGACCGTATACGACAGCCTCGTTCGCCGGGAGCCTGAACTCCTGCCGACGATAACCCCGATCGTGCTGGTACCACGATGCGGTCCTGTCAGAGCCTCCCGGGGACTCCGAAACCGAGGTTCGCCAGGCAGCCCGGTGCCGGGATGATGCTCCCGTTCACGACCGGGCCCATCGGGATGTTCGGGGGAGCGAAAGAGGGGACCGGTCCCTGGCCCATCAGGCGCTCGATCTGCGCAGTGTTGAGGGCCCTGGTGAACTCGTGTGCGAACCAGGTGCAGAAACGCTCCACCGCATCCTGAGCCCCGGACTCGCCCCGCCAGTGTTCCAGACCGATCAGGATCCGGGATTGCAGATATTCCGACGCCAGCCAGCTCGGATCGAAGTCGGCCGCCCGCAGGGGGACCGGAAGACAGGGGGTCGGCGGCGCCTGAGCACCGGGATAGGCGTTGAAGGAGGGATAGGCCGGCCAGTCGCCGAGGGTGAAGCTCGCCGACCATCGCTGCCAGCCCGACCAGACCGGTTCGGCGAAGGCTTCGGCAACAGCATCGGGTACGTCCTGCTCGACCATGACGGCGATGATGTGATCGGTGAATTCAGGACCCGTGAGAGCCCCGGGAGGAAGCTGCAGTTTCGAGCCATTGATCCTGCCTTCGGTGAAGCGTGCGGCAAGACTCCAGACCGCCACCCCCCGTCGGGTTCCCTCCCTGGCAGCCGCCAGGACTGTTTCCCAGTCGATCGCTTCATAACCGGCCGGGATTTCGAGCGCTATCTGGACCTCATACCCGTCACCCTCGTAAGGCACCCTGAGAACAGTAGCCCCGCAGCCCTGGATGGTGTCCCGCTGACAGTGCTCCCGGTACGCCCCGCTCAGGTGCATGTTCCGCATCTGCGACGATCCCCGGGGACCGACATCGATGATATCCACCGTGACTTCATCCCAGCTGGATTCTCCGCGGAAGTACTTCACATGGGCACAGGGAACGAGCATGTCATCATTGATCCCGGGGCCCTCGATGGTTTCGGCAGAACCGTAGGAACCGGTCAGCGCTGGCGGCAGGTAGCTGACCAGTTCCCGGGCGTCGACATACCCGGAGGCGGCCGGCTGGAGCCAGCGCAGTCCTTCGATATTCACGGCCTCGAGAAAGGCCCGCGCCGAGGAACAGGCTGTCTCGTAGTCCGCCTGATCATCGGCATGAACCCATACCTCGATGAAGAGGCGGGCATTCTGAGCCTGCGTGCCGATGATCGGCAGGCTCGCGAGAAGGACTGCAGCCAGGACCGGACGCCAGGGAGGGCTGAATCTGTGCCTCCCCGCAGACATGTTCACCGCCTCAACCCCGTCCGAAATCCACGAGCTTCAGGTGCATGGGCCGGCACTCCACCATGCCCCCGGGGATATCCCTGATCGCGTCTACATACGCGATCCAGCCCATGATGAACTGCAGGGGGATCAGCCGCGGAACATCCTCACAGAAACAGATCCTGGACTCGCGCTGCAGCTGTTCGACATCCAGGCCGGTACTCACGAGCGTCTGTCGATGCTGTTCGGAGAAGCCCGGATCGAGAAAACTGCAGGCCAGCGGGGTTCCGGCGACTTCGATGTCCTCACTGCCCTCGCCCTGAACCCAGCTGGTGATCTGGGATCCGGCCCGGGACTGACCCTGCATCTGCTGCACCATCGTCCAGGCCCGGGCGATCTGCTCCTCACTCACCGCCGGAGCGGGGGAGCGATTGCCGGCCGCATCCGCCCGGGCTGCCTCCAGCAGGGTCATGTTCTCCAGGTCAACGAGCAGATGGAGTTTCATTCCCGAGAAGTCCTCCGATATCCAGACTCCCCTCTGCTCCTGTTCTATCACCTCGAGTTTGATATGCACCCCTTCGTCGAGCTGGTACTCGACCCAGTCACCCACTTCCAGATCGCTGCCGAAACGGTGTCCGACAGTATTGTGCACCATGGCCAGCATGATGACATCCTGGCTCATCTCCTGGGCCGAGAGGGGCCCGGGGACAAGCCATGAAGCGGAGGCCGTTATGAGTAAAACCGTGGTGAGAGTGGCGATAATGCGGACCGGATGTCTTCCCGGCGGTAGCATGCCGACATCTCCTTCCGCGACAATCCCACCTCCCGGGTCCTGATGATTGTCCCACCGATGAAGATCAAATGCAATGCAGGAGAAGATAAACCGTATTGGCCCCGGTTCTCCTGCGCCCGCGGCAAAGCACACGCCGCGAGGGAGGCTATGAAGAGACCGATCCCGGAACACGATCCGGGTTCAGATGAGCAATACCGGGGAGCCTATGAAGCGGGAATCTCGATGAAACTGCACGGATCCCGATAGGTGAAGACCAGCTTCCCCTCCTGCATGAGATCTTTCAACGCCAGTCTGAATTCGGAAAGCGTAATCCCTCTTTCCTGTGAGAGGGATTTTTCCAGATCATGCGGTCGAACACGCTGGTTCCCGGCACTGCGCACCAGCTGAATGATTCGTTCTTTGGTTTCTTCCTGAATCTGGAGCATCGCCCACTCCTCTCTGGTTCACCTGCCGACATCAGCAGAGAAGTCGCAAGGTACATGCCAGTGCGGCCCCCCGATGGGCACGGATCGGATCCGGAACCCCATGAACCGGAGATGTCTCATGCTGACCTGCCCCGGACACAGCAGGAACAATGGCACCCCGCACAGGTAGCACAACGGCTACCCCCGAAGCGGCGGCAGTTGCATACATGCGACCCGGCCCGGTTCTCAATCCGTTACCTGCGCTGCTGCCTCACGATCGGCCATCTGCCGATCGCGTGCAGGTGCACACCCTGCAACCACAGCGGGCGAAGACATACCCCGCACGTATCACTGCCTGCAGGCTCGCCTCTTTTCCGATCACTGAGCGCAGATCCGCAGCTTCTCCAGCGCCCGATGGGCGGCGTTGATCAGGGGATGCACGGTCGGCGCCGAGGTGAGCAGGGGATGGGTGGCGATCTGCATCATGTCGAGGTCGCGCACGTTCAGCTGCATCTGGATGCCGATCGCGACGGCATTGATCAGCTCCCCCACCGAAGAACCACCCGACATCTGACCGCCGAGCAGCGCTCCGCCCCGATCCGCAAAGACCAGCTTGACCGTGAGCGGGGAGGCACCGGGGAGCACCCCCGGGTGCCGATCGGGGGCCGTTGCCTCTCCCGAGACCCAGCGGAACCCGTCCCGCTCGCAGGCGCGGCAGGTCAATCCGGCACTGGCGAATGAGACCCCGCCGATCCTGGTGGAAAAGGCAGCTACCGTGCCCTGGATCTGACGCAGAACCCGGATGCCGTAGATGTTCGTACCCGCGATCCTGGCTTCCGCCGTGGCGGTCGAGGCAAGCCATACCGGGACTTCGCGCCGGGTGAAGAAGTCCCTCTTCAGGGCGCAATCGCCGACCGCGAAGACATGTTCGGTACTGGTCCGCAGGTATGAATCGACCCATATCGATCCGCTCTCGGTGATAAGCAGTCCCGCGTTGGCGGCCAGTTCTACATTCGGCCTGCCCCCGACACCGATGATGACCATGTCGGCCGGTATCTTCTTTCCGTTTTCGAGCGTGACGCCCTCCACATGCTGCGAACCATCGATCGATATGGCCCGCTCGCCGGTGTGGATCGTAACCCCCGAGTTCGTCAACAGGCCGGCTGCCTCCTGGCAGAACTCGTCATCGAAGGCTCCCTCCAGGATGGTGGGCAGCATTTCGACGATGTGGATATGCGCCTCTGAATACTGCGCCATCTCATCGGCGAATTCCGCCCCGATGAACCCGCCGCCCAGGATCACAACATCCTTCGCTTTTCCGGCTTCTTCGCGCAGGACATGCATCGCCGAGAGGCTCTTCTCGATGGTGTGGACACCCGGCAGATAGCTTCCAGGGACAGGGGGCAGGAAGGGGACCGAACCAGTGGCCAGAACGAGACGCTCGTACTCCAGCTCCCCGCCCGATTCAAGTTCGATCTTCTCCGCCCGGGTATCCAGCGAGACGACCCGGTCCACGATGATGTCGATCCCGGCCTGTTCGAGAGGCTGGTTTCCCATCCGGTTCTGCTCCGGATCGGGGATCGTGTTGAGCATGTACGGAATGGCGCACGGAATCACGCCATCACCGATATTCTTGATCAGGCACACCGACTTCCCGGGATAGACGCTCTTGGCTGTCAGGGCCGTGATGACCCCGGCCGGACCACCGCCCACGATGATGACATTGCACTCCATTGCGCGTACCTCCCCCCCTGCGAGGGAATTGATGGTGTGCGGAGACTCCCCTGCAGCCACCTCCGCGGAGGAGAAGACGCGATGGTGACCAGACGCCCGGAGGTGCCTTCAGGTCGTACTCCGATGGGAGAACAATTCCAACATCGCCGCTGCCACTCAGGCGTGCATCAGCGGTCAGAATGGTTTCAGCTACGCAGCAGGAGGAAGGTCAGCGTCCCGGGGATCCGACATTCCGCTGAGAACGAATACGACAGTTGCTGCAGGGACCGGCTACGGTGTCAGGATCTCCACCGTGGTGAGCATGTTCGACTCGGCATTGCTCCCGCCGAGACAGTAGATCCTGCCCCCGCAGACGACCGCGGCCAGCTGATAGCGCGGGGTCGGCATCGGGGGACCGGTCGACCAGCTCTGCGTGGCGGGATCGTAGATCTCGACGGTATTGAGAAAGGAATCGTCCCCCCGCAATTCAGAATTGTAGCCACCAATGCAATAGAGTTTCCCCTCGAGGGCCACGGCTGCCAGACCGTGCCGGGCGGTCGGCATGTCGGGACCGGATGTCCAGACATTGAGTTCGGGATCGAAGATCTCCAGGGTCGCCAGCGAACGATAGGCGTCCTCCCCGCCGACACAGTAGATCAGGTCGTTCAACCCGGCTGCAGCCAGGCCGCGCCGGGCGGTGGGCAGGTCGGGCAGGCGCGACCACATCATCCATTCCGGACTGTAGACGTCGGCGAAAGCGACCACCCCGCGGTTGTATCCGCCGAAACAGTAGATCGAACCTTCCCGCTCCACCGCGGCCGGGGAGCGGCGCGGAACCGCCATCTGTGCCCCGTAGGACCATTCCCCGGTGGCCGGATCGAAACCTTCCACCCAGGTGACGAGACGCGATCCGTTCTCCCCTCCCAGACAGTAGAGGATGCCCTCCACAACTGTCGCGGCCAGGCCGTAGCGGGCGTTCAGCAGGGGCTGCCGCCTGCTCCACGAACCCTCCACCGGGTCGAACACCTCGAGGGAATCGAGAGCCCGGAAGGTGAAATCGTACCACCCTCCGGCGGCGGCATAGATCAGGCCGTCGATCACCACCGCCCCCAGGCCGTAACGGGCGGTGGGCATTTCCGGACCGGTCGTCCAGGTACCGGACGGGGCATCCTGCTGCCCGGCGAGTCCGGAAAGAACCGAAACCGCGCAGGACGTGTCAGTCGCCTGTTCTCCGGTGAGGGCAACCGGAAACACGGAGAGCAGCAGCCCGCCGACGAGCAGGACGACGAACCGGGCAGCGGAGGTCGGGAACCGCAGAATGCGGGGCGGCGCGGCCGGGTTCGTCGGGGAAGCAGTGCCTTTCCAGGAGTGCATGTGAGTCCCTTTCAGGTGTCGGTTCAGCGTGAGCCGCTTCAGCGTGCGACCGCACCGGTCCGGGCCGCGATGAGGCGGTCGAGGATCTCCCGGTACTGCCCCCAGCTGGTGCTGATCCCCCGTCCCGGAGCGGTCTTGTGAGCGATGACCATGTCGAGGGCGGGCAGGACGGTGATGTACTGCCCGTACGCGCCCCGGGCGGTGTAGCCCCCCCGGTAGGCCGGCGGGGTTTCGGGCCCGTCGAAGACCCACCACATGTAGCCGTAGCCGAACTCCCCCCCGCGGTAGTGATCGGGATTCATTTCATCATAGGGGGTGACCACACTCACGATCCGGCGGGCCCAGTCGCGCGGGATGACCTGGCGGCCGTTCCAGTTGCCCTCGTGCAGCATGCACAGGCCGATCCGGGCCATGTCGCGGGTGGAGAGGTTCATGTGGTAGGCCAGGTAGCGGGATTGGCGCATGTTGCCCGATTTGCGGTGGATATCGCGGTTCCAGTCCTGGAAACCGAGGGGGCGGGCGAGCATGAATCCCAGCATGTCGTAGATGTTGCGCCCGGTAGTGAGCTCGTAGCAGAAGCCGGCGCAGTTGAAATCCCAGTTGTTGTAGAGGAAGTAGGTCCCCGGCTGCTGAGAACCCCGCGGGGGGGCATCGGCCAGGTTATCGCCGGAGTTCGAGGCCGGGTGATAGACCCCGGAGCGGGCGGTGATCAGGTGCTCGATGGTGGCTCCCTTTTCGATCTCGAGCAGGCCGCCGTTGTCTTCGATATAGAGATCGCGCAGGGTCAGCGAGAGGTCGATCGTGCCGTCCTCGACGAAGGGGCCGTAAAGCATGGCCAGGATGCTCTTGCGGCATGAAGCCAGGTAGGTAAGGGTGTCGAGATCGCCCCAGGAGAAGAGCACTCTGCCCCCCACCACGACCATCAGCGCGGTCGTATCAAGCGTTTCGATACAGGCCGGGAGTTCGGCCAGCCGGGCGACGTCGTAACCGACCGTGGCCGGATCGGCGATCACCTCCCATTCGGAACCGGGGAAGACCGGTTCCTGGGCGGCGCTCTGTACGCTCAGGGACAGTACGAGCGCGGTGAGCGTCATTACCGTCACCAGGTGGCGGAGGCAGTGTCGGTGAGGGGAATGGCTCGGGTGGCGGATCATATCGCTCCATCCTCGGTATCGGGCTGCAGGATCATTTCGATCCTCTCTCGGCTGTCAGATGATGAGTATGACGGACATCACCGCCAGGGGCAATCCCGCTGCTTCTGCCGTCGACCGTGTCGTGTGCGCAGCCGGCACCGCAGAGGGCGGGAGGAGAAATCCAGTTTCATGGCCGAAGCGAATTCGCAATCTTGCGCTGGTGTGACAGGATTGCATTACGCTTGCCCGATACCACGAGGAAAGGGTCCGGTGGAAACCAGAACCCACATGATGCAGGGGAACCAGGCGGTGGCCGAAGGCGCACTCGATGCCGGCTGCCGGTTCTTTGCCGGGTATCCGATCACCCCGTCATCCGAGATCGCCGAACACCTCGCCCGGCGCCTGCCCGAGATCGGCGGACGCTTCATGCAGATGGAGGACGAGATCGCCGCCATGGGGGCGGTCATCGGCGCTTCTCTTGGCGGCAAAAAGGCCATGACCGCCACCAGCGGACCCGGCTTTTCGCTCAAACAGGAAAACCTGGGATTCGCCGCCATTACCGAAGTGCCGGTGGTGATCGTCAACGTCATGCGCGGCGGCCCGTCAACCGGCCTGCCGACCCTGCCCGCCCAGGGTGACGTGATGCAGGCCCGCTGGGGCACGCACGGCGATCATCCGATCATCGTGCTGGTTCCGGCCGGTCTGCGCGAGGCCTACGACATGACCGTCCAGGCCTTCAACTTCAGTGAGAAGTTCCGGGTGCCGGTGATCCTCCTGCTCGACGAGATCATCGGCCACGTGCATGAGAAGATCACCCTGCCCGACCCGGAAGAACTCGCGATCGTGAACCGCCGGAAACCGACCGTCGAACCCGAAGACTACCGTCCGTATGAAATCGACGAATCGATGATCCCGGCCATGGCCAATTTCGGTGAGGGGTACCGCTACCACGTTACCGGGCTGGTGCACGACGAAACCGGCTTCCCGACCAGCCGAACCGAACAGATCAACGCCTTCCTCATGCGGCTCAACACCAAGCTGGAGAAATACCGCGACGAGATCGTGGCCGTGGAGCGGACCGACCTCGACGATGCCCGGGTGGCGCTGATCACCTACGGTTCGAGCGCCCGCAGTGCCCGCCAGGCTCTGCGGTCCGCGCGCGAAGAGAACCTCCCGGTCGGGATGCTGCGGATCCAGACGATGTGGCCCTTCCCGACCGAGGAGATCAGGGCCCTGCGCGATCAGGTCACCCACGTCATCGTTCCCGAACTCAACCTCGGACAGGTGGCCCACGAGGTCGAGCATGCGCTCGGGTGTGATGCCGAGGTGGTGCGCGTGAACCGGATCTCGGGGGATCCGATCCCGCCCGACGAGATCCTCGAGACGATCAGGAAGGTGGTCTGATCATGGATTACCTGCCCTACCTGCGACAGGACAAGTTCCCGCATATCTGGTGCGGGGGGTGCGGCGCCGGGGTGGCCACCAAGGCGATCCTGCGGGCGATCCACAACCGGGGCCTGAGCCAGGACGAGGTGGCCATGGTCTCCGGGATCGGATGCTCTTCCCGCATCACGGGGTATGTGGACTTCAACACCCTGCACACCACCCACGGGCGGGCCATCACCTTCGCTTCGGGCCTGAAAATGGCCCGGCCCGACCTGAACGTGATCGTGGTCTCCGGCGACGGCGATGCCACCGCCATCGGCGGCAATCACCTCATCCACGCGGCCCGGCGGAACATCGACCTGACCGTCATCATCTACAACAACAACATCTACGGCATGACCGGCGGCCAGGTCTCGCCGACCACGCCTCTGGGAGATTTCGCCACCACGGCCCCCTACGGCGGGCTCGAGAACACCTTCAAGATCGCCGTTCTGGCCACCGCCGCCGGGGCGAGCTTCGTGGCCCGCTGTACGGTCTTTCTCGCCAAGCTGCTCAGGGCTCTGATCGTGATGGGGTCGAGGATGAGCGGTTTCTTGCTGATCGGGATCTCG
>Ga0180434_10007112_pt1 | contig 12652 bp, 17 predicted proteins | sample SS_ome_7_FD_132453 | JGI IMG/M metagenome (GOLD analysis project Ga0180434, IMG submission 132453) | Hypersaline lake sediment archaeal communities from the Salton Sea, California, USA - SS_1_D_2 metaG | ecosystem: Environmental > Aquatic > Non-marine Saline and Alkaline > Hypersaline >... | reverse complement strand
TTTGACCACTACTGAAATGTCGGACGAGACCTAGGGCCCAACACAAATTTTATAAGGAATGACAGGGAATTTTATTCATGTACCTTTTGAAAAGACGACATTTCATATTGTGTTGGGCCATATTTGGTCTTAAACCCTAAATCACTTTCTCTTCATTTCTACCGATGGCTGCTCTTCGCGTTGCAACCGGTCTTGGGTGTTCTGTTGTGCTTGGTGGAGGCGCCTTGGCCATTGGGGACTCAATGATCACCACTGACAAGTTTCACAGTGCTTTGAGGGGCCAAGGGGTTGACCTTTGAGACCTTGAAAAAAATATAAATACCTCTACTGGCACATTCCATTCTCACAATAGAGATTCCAACCACAATCTTCGTGGCGGGTGCATGCTTCACCTACACCGGCAGGGCCAGCGACACCCAAGGGTGATACGCCACTCATTGCTCCGCTACCCATATTGGGTGCGTAGCCGGTGGGAGTAGGACCTGATGGCCGCACGGTAGAGGCTCGTGACTGGGGTGACCCTGCACGGTAATGATGAAGAGGACCAAGAGAAGGAGATTGAAAAAATCGAGAAGAGAAGGACATGTTTTATTTAGAGAAACAAGAGGAGTGGTCTAAAAATTAAGCCTCAGACCAGGCCGAGAACAACCCAATTGCGGGAAGGGGAGGGATCCATGAAGCCAGGGCATCCCACCACGTGGCTGCAGGAACGTCTTCATCCTCCTTTTCCGAAAGGATTTCAGGTTCCTCCTTGGCCGGCACATTTGCTCCTTCTTTGGCTTGAGGCGCAGTCGCGTAGGGCTGCTTGACCGCCAAAGACCCGAGCATCATGTCGACTTGCTCAAAGTCCAACCCCTCGGCGGGCTTGATGGGGCGGATGGTGTAGGGTACACTTCCACCCCGTGTCTGGGTCCATGCCCAAAGGGTGTGCTTGGGATGTTCACCGTCATCCCAGATGGAGGGCACAAACCGTCCCCCCGTCAAGCTCACCAAATCCTCCTTCCATCCCTCCAAGGTTTGGTAGGGGAGAGCCACCACCGTGTCGATATTGTCCTTTACCTGGGCGTCAAGACCTTGGGGAGGGCGCTCAAAGAGACAAAAGAGTCCAATGCGCAACTGCTTCCCTTGGGCCATCAAACGCCGAATAAGGCGATGCTTGAGCACCCATGGTTGCCAAAAGCATTGGTCAAGGACAATGGCCCAAGTCTCGAGGGGTGCCGTCTCGGCCTTGAGGGCCACAAGACCGTCCAAGTCATTGATCCAATCGGGTGAATTGAGGTTCACCCGGGCAAAAAACTTGGCCAATGGGTCTTTGGCGGAGCGTTTGGCAGAAACAACCACCAAACGGTCGAGGCGGTTTTTGCGCCGCCACTCACCCAACCAATTGCACACCAGGGTAAACTTTCCAGACTCTTTGGGTCCAATGATAAAGTTTGCCCAGTGGCGGGGGGTGGTGAAGAAGGGCTCGTAGGTCTGAACACCACCGCGGGGAACTCCCGTGATGCCCCTGACCTGACGGCCCTTGCGAAAAAGAGGATTGGTGAAAGAAAAGGGCATGGTTTATTCTTAAGCGAAGAAGATTCGCCGAGGAATCGACCTCAAATTCCACGTTTCATGAATTTGGTTCTAGAGGTCTGGCCAATTGAATATGCACTCGAAAAATTTTAACTTGAGTATATTGAAGATGTTTTGGGCCAAGTCACGGAAGCGTGGTTGGATTTCCAGAGGAAATCTGGACCACTAGTGGTGAGGTGATAAGACACCAAAGGTGTCTGACGGCTTTGCCGTCAAATCACGTTTGCGTGCCCTCACCTCTGAATCTAAAACTCCGAGAATACATGGATTTTGTTCGATATTCATCTAGGGAAGGGAGAATGGGCTTGTTGGTCGATCTTGAGTTTTGGGTTGGCCTAGGTGACGTTCTTCAAGCAAAGCGATAGAAAACTGACTTGCTCTTGCTCGATCTTCGCACCTTTTGACGTAATAGGCTGTCAGAAGGCGTATCAAGAAGTAGGCAGTGTGGACGGGAGGGATACATGTGAGGACGGTACGGCCACCGCGACAAAAGGAATCACAAGAGGTTGATGAAAGACTGGCAGTGTGGAACCAGACTGCCAAGATGTACCCTAGGTAGCCAAGGGAGATGAAGAAGAATAACCAAATCAAAGAAAGGCGTCGTGCCATCCCTCCAAAGGCCAAAGTCGGGGACAAGAAGAATGCGACCCAAGATGCCGTGTTTAGAGGGGATGGAGTATTGGGTTGCCCAAGAGCCAAGGGGCCTACGAGACATCCTGCTGACATGGTCAAGCCATGAACCAGGGCCAGAGGACACCAAGGATAAGATGTATAGCCTACAGGGTTGAGGTTGGGTCTTGGGTAGACCCAACCGGGTTTGAAACGATCCATTTCTTAGGGAAGTGTCAAGTGGTTGGGATTTCCATTATCGAAATTTAAAATAGGGTTCGTTGAATTGTCTTTTTTTTTGGAGAATTCCTACCACATGTCATTGCTCTTCACGGAAGCCATGGGTACTAAACGTGACCGTCAAGGAAATCCCATTGTATCGTCCAAGCCTCTTGCAAGGTCTTGGCGATCAAGACCATCACCTGGGTCTCGAGATTTCCTCCAAGTCCACTACTCAGACGGCTTGATGCATCAACTGACTATGGCGGTAGCTTCTGTCTTGATGGAAAAGTCTTGGTGGACACCCACTGAACCTGAAGTCTTTGAGTTGATTTTCTCCAAGTGGGGTCCATGTACCAAGTATTTCAAACCAGGCATGTGGTTGTCTCTTGAAGACGCTATGGTTTTGTCTCACATGGTTTACACACGTCTTGATCGAGAAAATGGATGGTTTCAATGTAGGTGATATTATTTATGGATGCAAACCTAATGGTTTGGTTTGGCTTGGCTGAAGCCAATTTAAGCCACTAACAAACGCAAAGTCTTGAGCTGGATTTCCAAGTCACGGTCACGCCCAGCATCGGTAAAGGCTCTTGGGTTGGTCAAAAAGGTGGTCCATGTATCGCCGAGAGCGGCAGCATGGGTTTCTTCCATTTCCCGACTCCATCCTTCCACATAGTGGCGGCAAAGCTCTATCAAGTTCACGGCGACCTTGTAGGGAGACACGCTGAGAGCCTTGGTGTGGTTGATCAACCATTCGACCCGGTCGTCAATCACAATGGTGGGGGTGGTGAGGGGAAAGTCTAGTCTTGTCAAGACGAGATACAGGTCCTTGTGGAGATGATGTGCATGGAAGTGACCATTGGCCATGTTCCATTCCACAAGATCCTTGGAGGAAATGACAAGGTCAAAGATGGGCTCGCCAAACCAGCTGGCCAAGACTTGGGAGCAAAATGTTACCCATCCCGAGGCGTTGGATGCGGCCGTCAGCAGAACAATGGATGACAGTTTGCCTTTCTTTTTCATCTCTAACGCCTCTTGGAAAAGGTTCCGGAGGTGGGGACGTACACACCTTGTGACCCGGACAATCTCTGCAAAGTGACTTGGCGATGGTTTTCGCAGGAGGACGGTTGTGTAGATGGAGTAGAGAAGAGACAAGTCTCCCCAAGAACCAAGCGTCTCATCATTGTCCAAGACGAGGACGGGGGGTTTTGATTGCGTGGCCATGGATAGGGAAGAGGAGAGCGGAGTGGCAATAGGAAGAGCGAGTGATTTGGTTTCAACGGATTTTTCCTGTGAGAATCTTTCGATTGAAAATTAGATAGACGAGGTAAATCATGAAAAAGGACCCGAAAAGGGTCACCAGTGCCTCTTCCCAGTGGTGAATGGTGCGCCCGTACTTGGCCCAAATTCCCTTGTAGAGGGTCATGATGAGGAAACCTCCTGTCACGACGAGGGTTTGCATGACGACGTGGACATGGTCCCACCCCTTTACACAACACGCAGAGCCACCATTTGACTCGTCTGCATGCCTTCGTCTCCACTTGGATCGAAACAATTCAAATGGATGGTCCTTGGTTGATGACATGCTTTTTTTATTAAAAGACAAGTAGATGAGTGATCAAGGTCTTGCGCCCGTCCGCGACGGTGTAAATGGCCTCCGTCTTTTTCACTGCTCCATGGACCATACAAATAAACACATACTTTCCATACTGTCTGGCCGTTGAAAGGGTGGGGGTCAGATAGATTCCCTCGCCATGAGCTGCCGCAGTCACCATGAGGCAGGTGTTGGAGAGGGATACCAGGCCCTGGCAAAGGATGGACAAGACGTTTTGATCCTTTGTTCCGTGGAAAAAGTAGCATGGTTTTGAAGGGTCGTCGTCACTGTCCATGCGTTTTGTTTTCCCAAGAGGCGGCATCCATGAAAGGGCCTTGGATGAAAGATTGTCCACAAGAGCAAAGCATTGGGCGGGGGTTGTTCCGGGTTTCAGTGGCAAATCCCCGACACTGCATGGCCTCAAGGCCAAGGGAAGAAAAATGGAAAGGCCGAGGTGTGGATCAATGTCTTGGAAACGGTCAAGAAGATAGGCGCATCGAGTGTCGTCCTTTGACGAGGTTGCATAGGCCAAGGCTTTTTCGAGAAAGGGCATGCAGATGGTGATGGAAGGGTCGTTGGATGCATACCTGCGCAACTGGAGTTGAAACATACAAAATTGGGAACGGCAGTGGCGTGGGTAGCTTCGGTGGTGGTCAAAATCAGCATGGAAGGGAGAGAGGGGCTTGGTCAGGCGGCGACAACACACAAAACACCGGTCCAAGATGGATCTAGAGGCAAAGGCCAAGGTAGCATCCAAGAGGTCTTGGAGGGAGGGGTGGCCAAGGACGGATACTTCAAGGTCAGTAAAGAGATCCTCTTCTCCAAAAACGTAGGGGACAGGCGTTTCAAAATCGGCATGAAGCCTGGAGGGTGGAGAGTCGAGGTAGTTTAGTTTTTCTAAAAAAGTGGTGTAAGGGACGGGTGATGTGACAATGGCCCAAAGGCTACCCGCATAGAGCTCCATTTCCTTTTCAAAGGTGCCATGTGCCTTGACACCCTTTGGTGAAACTTTCAGGGAAAATTCGAAACCATCCTTGGTAAAGGTCGATCTCAAGACTTTTGGGTCAAGGCGAGGTGAATCCTCCTCTTCTGCCTCGTAGGTATAGGAGTCGTCATCCGACAGGTAGCTTGGAGGATAGACAAGATCCGTCATGTGATGATCCTGTGTGGTTTTAACTTTAAAATTTTCAGTAAAATATAAATTTTTCTTCAAACAAACACCACAAAGAAAGCCATGGCCACCACTGAGGATGATGTCAAGCTTGATGAAACTTCAACCAAGCTTGTCTCATGGAGGCTTGGGTGGACCAGGTCTCCTTGGATGATTTCAAGTTCTTGTTGATCAAAGAAAAGACGGAAATGAGGGATGCCAAAAAGCCTAGGACAATAACAAAGGCAAACCACAAGACAATCTTCTTGGCCCCTACGCTTTTGCCTTGAAGGTAAGCAAAGGCCAGGGGAAGAATGACGAGGACCATTCCACTTTTCATCTTGTGACGTCATTGTTCCTCCCATTCACCGCCCAACGACCTACACCCGCCTGGAAGAAATGGAGCACTCCAAGGGCCACAAACCCGTGATTCGTCGCATTTGTGCATTTATGGCCTCTAGTTACAACCTCATGTTGTGTGATCCTTCAAGGGAAAATTACTGTAAGTTTTCAAGAAGGAATCCCTGATTCATGACCATGGAGATTCCACTGAAAGGAGGATTTTCAAGAAATCCTTAAATTGAATAAAGTCAATGGCTCGACGTATTCTTTTATTTTACCAGACACTTGTGGATCTTGGTCCTATTTTAGCCTCTCCCGATGCCGTCACGGACATTCATCTCGCTGCCATACATTTTGGGGTGGACCAGGGTGAGGCCTACATCCACCTCAACGACTACTGGCCAGATGACAAACGCTTCGATAAACCATGGGCCCAACTTGAAGCTGCTGCTAAAGCGGGCATCCGCATCTCCCTACTCATTGGAGGGGCTGGCGGTGCCTTTGGTGCCCTCTTTAACGATTACGACGAGTACTTTTCGATGCTAGTCATGCTCCTTGAGGACAAACCCTTCATCACGGGCATCAATCTTGACGTGGAGGAATATGTCAAACTTGAGAACCTTCAAAAACTCATTCGCGATCTTTACGCAAGGGGTCTTGAAATCTCAATGTCTCCCCTGGCCTCCTCATTGGCTTCGGATGGTCCCGGAATGGGAGGATTTTCTTACAAGGACCTTGGAAAGACTCCTGAAGGTGCGATGGTCAGTTACCTCTGTGGCCAGTTTTATGGGGAAATTTCGGATGACGCAGCTCAGTACCTCGCGGCCGTCACCAATGGCTACCGTCCGTCGTCCATCGTTTTGGGCAGCCTTGGACCCTTGGACAAGGACCAAATGAAAACGCTTCAGACCCAGATTGATATCCTATCTAACCGCTACCCAAGAACCTTTGGCGGCATATTCTTATGGGAGTACTCCCTTCAACCAAGTTTTCCCTTTTGGATCCATGTCCCAGGATCTCTCAAGGTGTTGAAATAATCCCTTTCATGGCCAGATGTTTTCATAGCCAAGTGTTTTCATGACCAGAGGTTTCGATGGCGGACCTGACCCGCACCTCCTGCACGGGGCGCCTCTTTGACCTCTTCAAGGCGATGCCCCTTGACACACATGGCACCGTCCGATGCTTTGCATGCAGGGCAGACGACGTCTGCACACCCCGAGCAAAAGGAAGGTTTTTGGTTGAGTGGAATCCTCTGGCCACAGCAAGGGCACAAGTAGGTGCAAGATGTGGCTTTGCACGCCCTTCCAAAAATTGTATCACACCTTCGTGAGTCGGCGCGTTCACATAGGTCGCACACCGGAGTCTGGCACGAGGCACACCGTAGGTTAAAGGGACGTAGGTGACAAAAGCTACAAGTAGACATGGGATTTTATTGGACATTGAGACTTGAAATTTTTTTGTATGACAATAACCCCCTAATAATAATAGACCATGGTGTGGGGGAAGCGGTGAGGGCGCAGAATGGTGACAATCTTGCGGCCTGCCGCACCATAGATGACACGCTCAAGAGAGGCTGGAGAAATCATGGGCTCAAGGATGGACGTGCCTGGATAGGCAGCCATGTCAAAGGCGTCCGAATCGTCCAAAGTAAAACGCACATGGGACGGCCACACCGAACGCGCCATCATGATTTGGACGAGGTGCTCCCGCAGGTCAAGGGCATCAGGGGGGACGAACCAAAGGCGGTCACGCAGTGGGTCCCACGACAGCTCGGGCAGATCCGTCTCTTTCAGCCCGGCGACAGCCTTGTCCAAGTCTTCTTCCTGGGGGAAATGAAAGGTCATGGGCTCAAAGTTGCCAAAAATGTACCAGCCAGCAATTGTCAGGCTGTCGTGGTAAGGAAAGTAGGTGGCCCACATGGAGGCGTCGGGCAAGTCCTCAACTTGATTTGGATGGGACCTTGTCTTGGCCGAAGGCACCACAACGAGGTGGGTAAGGTGCGGGCGCAAATCGACAAAGTCCTTCGAGTAGTAGACAACAGGTCCTTCATCCCATCGTTTCACTTCCACAGAAGATGACCCATCCTCTTGATGGAAGCCTAGGTGAACCAAAGGATGATAAGCCGGCGACGGCTTGGTCAGACACTCTAACTTTGCCAAGCTCACCTTGACATGAGATCCAACCAGTTGCATAACATCTCGCCGACGAAACACCAAGTCAAGGTTCTTCAGGGGTGTAGGCTTTAGACGTCGGGGTTGTCCGATGTGGAGGGCCTTGCGTGGGCGCCGTTTGATTAGGCTTCTGCCTTGATTGGCTCGACGATAGTCTTGACGGGTTCGACGATAGTCTTGAGGACGCCTCCACCGCATGTACTCATTCGAAAGAACCATGAAACCAAGAAGTCCAAGGTAGCCAAGCATCCATGACCAACAAAAATCTTCAAGGGATGAGGATTGAGAAACCAAAACATCATTGACCGTCGCGTTGGTGGCCCATGAGGCCCTAGGCTGAAAATAATCATATGCCTGGGGTGAAGGAGACGGTAAAGGCGGTGGGGAAGGAGAGAGAAGGGGCAGTGTTCCTCGTTGGTTGATTGGGGCAGCTGGCGGAGTGTAGACATCAGACGGTGCCATGCAAGAGGCTAAAAAGACAAGTCCAGCAAGGAACATTTTCCCACATCAAGATATTTTATTTTTTCAGAGACGAACACACCCGAAAAGATGAATCCCTAGGGCGACGCCGCGGGCGGGAATCCTCTACATGGAGCGTCTTTGCGTCGATGAAAGGGTGTTATACCGTGCAAACGAATGCCCTCCTTGTGTTGGGGCGTCGGGTAGCCTTGGTTGGACCGCAGACCATACCATGTGTCGTAGTGGGGGTGGGCGTCACAGGTTGCGCCGATTAGGCCATCCCTGTGGGTTTTGGCTAGAATGGATGCGGCTGCAATTGCTTTTGATTTTGAGTCCCCCTTGACAAGGGTTGTGTGGGGTATACCTGGGTAGGGACGAAAGGCATTCCCATCAATTAATAAACGATCTATTTCCAGTGGGTAGTCACGTCCAAAAGCAGCTTTCCACCTGGCAGCCAGGTCATCGACGGCACGGTGCATCGCCATAAAGGTCGCATTCCGAATGTTGTTCTCTACAATTTCTTCAACCGATGCGACCCCGATTCCATAACCCGCAGAAGCTTCCTTGATAAAGGCTTGAAGGACTTGACGTTTCTTGGCAGAGACGGCCTTGGAGTCGGTCACTTGGTCCCATCGAGGGTCATCTGAAGGATCGGGCAACAAAACGGCGGCCGCTACAACGGGTCCAAAACACGGTCCCCGCCCAGCTTCATCCACTCCTACTTGGTATTCATCCTCGACAAAGTCTTGCACTTCGGTCCATTGCCATGCCATGTTTATTGGAGAGGTTATTTGAATAAGAATTTCATTTTAGAGGTCTGGCCAATTGAATATGCACTTTAAAAATTTTTAACTTGAGTAAAATATTGTAGACGGTACAAGGCCAGGCCAGACCAAACTATTTATTTGGCCTCAGGATCCCATGGATCCAAAAATATCAAGAACACCGTTGATTTTGGTATGAATGACGATGTTTCTTCTTTTTTTCTTCTTCCTCGAGGGACTTGTCATTTCCTCCTCCGTTGCCACCACCTCCTCCTGACTTGTTATGCTTCCGTTTAACCAGGATGACCACTACGATAATGATGGCAATGAGGACAGCCGCGCCAACTCCAAGCCCAATGTAGAGGTTGATTCGTTTGGCTTTGGATCGAAAAGAGGCAGCAACTGCATCATAATTGATTGTGGGTTGGGAAGTCTCGGTGACGGTCTTGTAGACAGGGGCGGGGACCTTTGAAATGGCCTGGAGTTGGGTCACGTCTTGGGTCGACAGTGGTTGAAAACGGTGTTCGTTGAGGGTAATAATGTTGGGTGTTCCGGGAGGGATGGTCATGGTCCGGAGAGGCGGGCGCGGAGGCGCAGGAGGCGCAGGAGGCGCGGCAGGTTTCGACGACCCACTTGAGCCATTGCCACCCCCACCCTGACGATTTCCATCGTCGACATTGATTGAAATTTGAATGGGGTCATAGTGGTCCACCCCTTCCACCCGTCTCGAGGAAGTCTGTCTGTTCGGACGCAACTTTGCTGTTTCTGCGACTAAATTATGAATCGGTTTCAAAGATGATTGAGACATTTTTTATTCATATGTCCATTTCCTGAAATCGGCATTGTTGCTCACACCTAAATCGCCCATGTCTGACACCGAGTCCTCTGCACCCCCTTCCCCCGTCTCAAGCGTTGATGAGTCCCAAGTTTCTTCTGCGCCTCCTTCGCCAAGTCCCGAGGCAGCCTCGCCATCCCCCTCTCCTGAGCGTGAACCCACCCCTCCTCCGGCCCCCAAGAAGCGCAAGCGTGCCGCTTCGAAAAAGGTCAAGGAGCCCAAGACTGTGAAGTCATCGTCTTCCAAGGGGGAACCCAAAAAGGCCAAATCCGCCAAGAAGCCCCCTGCAAAGGCTCCCAAGGATCCCGCCGCCTACAAGGCTCCGCGCGGCCGTCCCAAGTCCAAGAAGAAGGATTCTGCCGAGCCCAAGCCCACTCGCCTCAAGCGCTCTGACATTGAGGTCCCCCTCCGCTTTGTTGTGGACGAGGCCAACTACCAGAAGACCCTCTTGTTTTTCCACGAGCTTCTTGGCAAGATGACCTTTAAGAAGTTTGAGACTTGGGTCAAGCGCTCTCGCGCCGCTGAGCTCAAGCGCATAAAGAATGCCAACAAGAAGCCGCTTGACGACGACGCTACCCTGGCGAATTATGTCAAGTTTTTGAAAGAGGCCGATGCAAGCCTCTTTGAAGGTCTTGACGGTGTTTGGTTGATGAACCATGGCTTTGAGGGCATTCTCTCTTCCAAGGCCATTCTTGGTAATACCTTGCTCAAGGACGAGCAGGTTGATTCCAAATCTGTCGCTCGTTACCAGGGAACCCTTGCACTCTTTAGGGAATGCCGCCGTCGCAAGATTGAACCCAAGGGCATTGTGTCGGGCAAGACCCAAAACACGGTTCACCGTATGGAAAAGGGCACCGATGGCAAGGAAAAGAAGGTGGTTGACTCGTTTGACTACACCTTTGATATTCCTGAGGGTGACAAGCGTGTGTGGGTCGGTCGTTCGAGCCGTTTCCGCGGCGGTTATGAGGGTCACCCCCTCGCCATGACCCGCACCATGGAGGTTCGCCATCCCCTGACGGACGACCAGAAGCTCCGCGTCGGAACCCCCATGGTGACCATCTTCTAAGGTCGTTCCTCATCCTTTTGCCTCATGATCCGGCCTTTTTGCCTCATCATTAGTCTCTAGTTTTGAGTAGACCTTTCTTTTCGTGTTATTACCTGCTTTTAACCTTGTTTAAAGGACTGTTTTTCCATTAGCTCCTCTAATAAAATGGCTTTACGATTTATTTCTATTGATCCTGGTGTAAAGAATGTAGGGATTGCACTGGGGACATGGTCGGAGTGTGAAACAAAGCTCTTGTCAATTGATGGCATTTACCACGAAGATTTAACTGTATTTTGTCACTCGACAGTGGATGAAGCCCAGTGCCAGTTGCCACACAAGGCATCGATTGGTCATCGAATTGCTCATTTCATGCAGGAATGGAAGCGTGAATTTGACCGTGCCGATACGATTCTTTTGGAAGGTCAGCCTCCTCGCTCAGGCGGCCAATGCCTCGAAGCTGTGATTACATGCCACTACCCGGCCAAGGTCATTTTTTGTTTTCCAGCAGCCATTCATTCCATGTTTAACTTGTCACGCAAGCGTTCCGAAAGAAAAGATCAAACCGTTCAGTTGATTCAGGATTGGATCCAGGAGGAAGGGGTGACTGGAGGGGAAGCTGCTCTCAAGTGGCTTGGCGGCCAAGAGATACTCTATGATCCATGTGACGCACTGCTTTTCGTGGCCTATTACTTGAATAAAAAAATCCTTCCTGCTTAGGGTTAGGTAAGGTTTTATTTTTTTTGACTGACCCATAGTTTTATTGTTTTTCAACTTGGGTCGGTAGAGTGCTGAGAAAGATTTCTGACGTCTGCGGGCGTTTGCACCTGAGGTGATAGGCCTCTACCACGCTGCGTCCACACCTGAAGGCGCATCCCTCATCGAAGGGGTAGAAGGATCCCGTGACATTCTCATAAGCCATTCTGCTCCACCACTGGCTGCCTCGGGACGTGAAACCGCCGAGACCCACCACCTCTGCCACTATGCTCGAAAGTGCCTTGACCATTCAACTCCACTGTATACAACCGTATTGATAATTTTCTAACCATGTGTTAAAAAATGAAACGTGTTGGTTACGACTGTGACGTCTTTAACCGAATGTGTGTTCCTCAACCTGGTGGTCGTGGCACCTATTCCACCCTCGGCGATTGCCAATCAGATTGTGGTCCCAAGTGCTGGGTCCCCGAAATGAGTGGTCCCTACGTGACACCCGATGGCTACTCGCACCCTGGCAAGCCTCTGGAGGGAGTCCCTTGTGTCAAGCGCATCGTGCCTTACACCGAGTTGGGGCCCCACCACCCATGCATGTCTCAGGCCCAATGCAACACCCGCTTCTCGCCTGTCCATGCACCGGGTCCTTCGATGGGTGCGCCTCAACAAATTGCATGTTCTTCTACGACTGGAGGATGCTGTGATGCCTACGGCACATCTTGCCCGAGCGGAACCACTTGTCAAATGTCAGAACATGCCCAATGCCCAGGAATTGACAATCCTGGATGTTGTGTGGCAGACGGTGCCTCTTTGCTTGGTGGAAGTGTGCCTACAGGATGTAACCCCCCGATGGGTAGCTATCCTACCAAAGCACAATGCCAAGCTGAGTCGGCATGTCTTTATACTTCTTGCAGTCAACCCACTCCTGGAGGCTGCTGGCAATGTATCACAAGCCAACAACATTAAAACTATGTCAGAGCATCTAAATAAAACCATCGGATCCATCTTTATCCGGGCTCGAATTTACTTTTACAAGACGTCTGCTGAGCATAATGAATAGGGGCCGGTAAACCCAAATATACACTTGGGAATTTTGCGGTGGGTACAAGAATCAAGTTGTTTCAGTAGCTATTTTGTATAATTTCTTATTTCATAAGTATATATTTGGCTTTACCGGT
>Ga0180434_10007111_pt1 | contig 12653 bp, 9 predicted proteins | sample SS_ome_7_FD_132453 | JGI IMG/M metagenome (GOLD analysis project Ga0180434, IMG submission 132453) | Hypersaline lake sediment archaeal communities from the Salton Sea, California, USA - SS_1_D_2 metaG | ecosystem: Environmental > Aquatic > Non-marine Saline and Alkaline > Hypersaline > Sediment... | reverse complement strand
TAGTGCCGGAAGAGACTGAGCTTGAACCGGTTGAAGAAGTGGCAGTTGAAGAGGTGGAGGGAGTTCCCTCCGAGGAGGAGGAAGAAGCGCGCCGCCTCATCGAGGCCAGGGAATGGAAGAAGGTGCTGGAGATCGGAGAGCCCGCAGTCGGGCTTCTGATTCAGGCCTTAAAAGAAAGCGATAAATCCAAACGTAAAAAAGCGGCTTGGATCCTCGAGGAGATAGGAGAACCAGCGGTAGAGCCTCTCCTCGCTGCTCTCGATGAGCCGGAAGCCCGGGAGGCTGCGTCGCAGGTCCTTGAAAAACTGGGTTGGGACACGGGGGATGCTGCGCAGAGAGCGCAGCGCCTGATCGCTGAAGGACAGTGGGACGATGTGGCGAAGATGGGAGGACCTGCGGTCGGTCTGCTGATAAAGGCCCTGGAGGACCAAGACGACGAAGTCCGCAGGTCGGCCGCTGCCGTGCTGGGTACCATCGGCGACGAAAAAGCGGTGGCTCCCCTGGTGAAGAGCCTGCAGGACGACGACAGCGAGGTGCGGAGAAGAGCGGCCAGGTCCCTGGGGATAATAAGGAGCGATAAAGCTGTTAAGCCCCTTGTCCTCACATTAGAGGATGATGATGCGGATGTGCGCTCACGTGCCGCCGCCAGCCTGGAAAGGCTGCGCTGGGAGCCCGGGGATGATCGCGAGAGAGCGATATACCTTATAGCAAAAAAGCAATGGTATAAGCTGGCGGAGATAGGCGAAGCAGCTGCAGGACCCCTCAACAGAAGGTTGGAGGATAAGGACGAGGAAGTCAGGAACGAGGCCAGCTGGCTTCTGGAGGAGATAGGGAGCGCCGAGGACCTGGACAAGCTTTTTCAAGACCTCAAAGATAAATAAAATGGAAGCGGAGCGAGCAATTAGGACGCGCCGCAGCATCCGCGTTTTCGAGGACGAAAGCGTTAGCAAAGAAGATATTGAGGGGATCCTCGAGGCCGGCCGCTGGGCCCCATCAGGCTTGAACAACCAGCCCTGGAAACTGGTTATCGTAGAGGACAAAGAGAAAGCCAGAGAGATATCGTCTTACACCCATTACAGATCGATCGTAGAAAACGCCCCTCTTTTGATCGCCGTCTTCCTCGATACCGATGCCTCTTACGATAGGGACAAGGATATCATGGCCATCGGGGCTCTAATCCAGAACGCCCTGCTCGCCATCCATGCCAGGGGCCTGGGGGCGGTATGGCTGGGAGAGATCCTGAACAAGAAAGAGATGGTGAGGGAAGCACTCCAGGTACCCAAGGAATATGAGTTGATGGCGGTCATCGCCGTCGGCCGGCCCGGCGAGGAACCGGAGGAAAAACCCCGCAAGCCCCTCACCGACCTCATCCTCCACCACTTTTAAGATGGGGTCAGGCCCCCACATTCCGCACAAAAATCCGGATGGGGTCAAAGCTTCATTCTTCAATTACCATGATGGAAGACACAACTTAGATAAGGATATGTAGAAAATTGAAGAATGAAGCTTTGACCCCATCTTAGACTCCAATCTTTTTATTGGGGGAACTGGGCTTGTACGTATTCCACGAAGGAGGGAATGCCCTTGGCGTCCTCGCGGCGCTCCAGCGTCAGTGCCTCTCCGGAGCAGGTCGGTATACATACTCCGCATCCCAGGCACAGGCCCTCGTCAACGTCGGCTACGTCCTCGTCATTCAACTTGATGGCATCCATGGGGCAGCGCTCCTCGCAGGTGCCGCATCCAATACATAATTCCTCATCCACCTGGGGCACATACATGGACTGGGCTATGGTGTTCTGATAACCCATCTCTTTGCTGATGCGCATGAAAACGCAGCAGCAGCCGCAACAGGAACAGATGGTGTGGACCTCGCCTCCCTGATAGTTATCGCTGGTGAAGACCAGACCCTCCTCGTGGGCTTCCTCCAGCTTCTTGAGGGTCTCCTCCATGGTCAGCTCCCTCCCCATGCCCTGTTCCACGATATAGCGGCCTATAGTTCCGAAGTGGAAACAGTACTCCAACCCGTGGTCACACCCTTCTCCTTGAAAAGTGTTTATCTGACGGCAGGGACAATAGGCCACCGAGAAGTAGTCCAGGCCCCTCACTATCTCCTTGACCGTCTCCAGGGGAAACACCTGAGAGGATGAGTCTACCTCCTCCTTGACGGGGATAGCCCTGACCAGAGGGAGCTCGCGGTCGCCTATCATGTCACCGAAGGGGCCCTGCGCGTACTTATACCATAGGGGCGCGAGCTTACGCGTCACCTCGGTTTCCTTGCCCGCCCAGAAAGGCGTCTCCGTGATGCCCACTATGGTGGGAAGCAGGCGGTATTTCATCTCGCCTCCCATCATCAGCTTGAAGACCGTCCCCTTGGCAACCATGGCATCGAGCATGGGATCCAGTTCCTCCACCGGCATACCGGTCATCCCGGAGAGCCCCTCCAGGGTCGATTCGGCAAAGGGGAGCTTGACCGCCAGCTCCGCTTCCTCGGGGGTGTACAAGATATGCAGTATCTCCATCAGCTCATCGCTCATGGGGGCACCCATGGGCATCTCGTCCAGGTGCTCGGCCAGTGCTAAGTAAGCATCACCCGGCATGATTATCGCTCCTTAGTTGACACGGCGCTTGCTGGTGTCTATGCCCAGGAGCCCGCCCAGGTTCTGCCCGAAGATCTTGGCCTTGTCCTCCTCGGTCAGCGCCGGGTAGCCGTAATCCCTCTGCATGTCCTCGGGAAACTGGAAGTCCCTCAGCCCTTGAACCGCCCCGGCTATCTGGGCTCCGAAACCGGCGTAGTCCGTGCCCCAGGTTATCTTGTCCGGGCCGACGAAGCGCATGGCCTCTCCCAGTATCTTGGCGAACTTGCGCGGCGTGGAGAGGGCCCAGGGCACTAACAGGCTCAGGCACACATAGACGTTGGGATGGCTCATGGCTACCATGTTGAGGTCGTCGCAGTAGGGATAGCCCATGTGAAAGGCGTTGAGCTTGAGCTCGGGGAAATCCCTGGCCACGTCGTCCAGGAGGATGGGCAGGGCGTACTTGCTCTTTCCCGGCGGCACCCAGGAGAAGCCGGTATGGATGTCCAGGACGATATCCAGCTCCTCGGCCTTGGCGTAGAAGGGCCAGAGGTCCGGGTCGTTCATGTAAGTGTCCTCGGGGGGATAGAACTTGAAGATCTTGGCACCCCTCTCCTTGACCCAGTACTCCAGCTCCCAGATGGTGTTCTTTACCCCCTTGAACTTGATGGGTGAGATGTTGGGCTGGTATATGAAGCGGTCCGGGTGGGTATCCACGACCTTTGCCATCTCCCCGTTTGAGACCCAGCGGCTGGTATAGCCGGTGGTGTCCATCATGGACTCCGGCAGCAGGCAGGCTATGTCCACCCCGTACTTGTCCATGTACCCCAGCAGGGCCTCGGGGTCCACCTGCTTGGTCAGCTCCTCGGGATCCAGCAGCTCGAACATCTCCACCGGTGAGCCCAGTATAAGGGGACGGCGGATGGCGTCGATGGCCCTCCACCACATCTGCACCCCGGGGAAATGATTGATGGGCTCCATGTCGCCGATGAGATGGGGTTCGGGATCGATCTTGAAGAAATCGTCTCGTTCAAACTCCTTGGCCATGATATCCTCCTTTGCCGTATCTCGTAGAATACACTTATTCTGCTTTGAATCCCATGTAAACCGTCAAACTATCATGGATCGGCTCGGTTTTTCGTTTCATCCTTCCTCTGACGCTATCTCACTCTCTTGTGAACATATTGAAGCCGGCCAGGTCCTCGTTCAGCTTGTGCATCGTCCTGCAGGCTTCCACCTCTCCGGCCGTTGCCGGGGGATAGAAATCCATGGCGGGTCTGCCGCTCTCCTCGCTTTTAATGATGGCCTCGCCGGCGGCCTTGCCGGTGATAAGGGCGGGGCTGATGCCCTCCGCAGAACGCATGAAACCCGCGGCCTCTCCCGCGAGCAGCATATTTCCCTCGCCCAGGCATTGATTCCCGGTGGCCGACATGTCGTTGAGCACGATGCCGTGGCGCTTTATAGCATCTGCAATCTTCAATCCATGTTCATCCTTCAGATGGGTTATGAAGTCCTCGAAGCGGCGCCTGGCCGACTCTTTCTTCGGCGCCCCGCTCACGGCGGTGATAACGCCGTCTTTTTGAAATATTGTGGCCATAAAGCCGGAGAGGCTGCGGTCGAAGAAGAGGTAAAGCCATCCGGGCTCCAGGTCTATCTCTCCCCGGTACCACTCCTCGTAGTTGGGTATCAGCCTTATATCCCGGTCGAAGCCGGAGAAGGCGGTCTTCCGTACCCTGGAGTCAGGCCCATCGGCACCTACGAGATATGTGGTCTCGAGCCTCTTCAATTCACCTGCGTGCTTAACCTTCAAGCTCAGTCCTTTTTCCCCCTGCATAAAATCCATATACATGCAGTTATCGAGGATAGCGGCATCGCTCTGCCGGCACAGCCACAGGTCCAGCTCCGGGCGCTTGATGTTGAGGCCGTTATCGGGGAGATCCGGCTCACCCATCATCGCGCTTATGCCGCTGAAGGGCAGGTCGATGACGGGGCCGTCCAGGCTCAGGAGACCCCGCAGCCCCTTTATCTCCTGGGGCTCACAGCGGGCATGCATGGGCACGTCGCCGAAATTATCGTTGACGAACTGCACGGCGGCGGGGAACAGGATGCCGCTGCACATCTTATAGCGGGGAAGGGGGTGCTTCTCAAGGATGGCCGTCCTCAAGCCGGAGCCGGAGAGGGCCCTGGCAGCCGCAGCGCCTGCCGGCCCCGCGCCCACGATTACCACATCATATCTCTCCATTCTTCAGCTACCTCTTTCTTCATAGCTGTCTTCTTTGTAGATCTTGCACAGCAGTGCTCTTAACTGGTAGGTTCCCATGGCCGGGTCGTAGGGCGGCCCGCTGTCGGTGAGCAGGTTGGCGTTGGACCTCCAGATACCGTGCTCCGGTCCCTCCTCCTCCGGGAACCACCAGCCGTGCTCCACGTGCACCACCCGGGGATCTATGCCCTCGGTGATCGCAGCCCTCTGCCGTATCCTCCCCCTTCGGCTCTCTATCCATACCCAATCTCCCTCCGATATACCGTGCCTGTCCGCCGTGTCGGGATGCATCTGCACCAGGGGGTGGGGGTGCCTATTCCTCAGTGAGGGTATCTGGCGGTGCTCCGAGTGGAAGAAATAGGGAACCCTTCCACCGGTTATCAGTATGTATGGATATTCCTCCAGCAGCTCGGGGGTGCTGATAGGGCTCTCCGGCGGTTCCTGGTAGTAGGGAAGGGGGTCATAGCCCAGGCCCTCTATCAGGCTGGATTTAAGCTCCACCTTGCCGGAGGGGGTGAGAAAGGCCCCTATCTTCTCGTATTTCCTGTACTCAATGGGCGGGAAGATACACCCTCTCTTCTTGAGTTCCTCGAAGTCGATGCCCAGGGGGTCCAACTGGTAGTTGAGAACCTCCGAAAGGGATTCCGTGCCCACCCCCAGGTTCATCCTCCTGGCCAGGTCGATCATGATCTCCTCGTCCTGCCTTGCCTCTCCTACTCTTGCCAATTTCTGCTGCGCCAGCGCCATAAAGTCGGCGACGATGGGGAAGCCCTGAACCTGGTCCACCTCCAGCCAGGTGGCGGCCGGGAGCACGATGTCCGCCAGCTCGGCGGTGGGGGTCATGTAGATATCCGTCACCACCAGGAGGTCCAACTCCATCAGGGATTCGTGGACCTCCCTGGGGTTGGCGTAGGTGGCCAGGGCGTTGTTGCCGAAGATGAGGAAGGCCTTGATGGGATAGGGCCGGCCGGTGCGCATGGCCTCGAACAGGGTGGGTATATGAGCGGAGGGGAACAGGGCGTCGGGTCCGCTAAGCACCTTGTAGCTGTCCGCGCCCAGCCTCTTCTCCTTCATCTCGGACCCGAGGTTATCCGCCAGGTAGGGAAAGATGTTCATGGGATGGCCGCTGTATATCCATCCACCCGGGATATCGATGTTGCCGGTCAAGGCGGGGAGCATGGCCACGGCCCTTCCGGTCTGAAAGCAGTTGGGGGTGTGCTCGAAGGCCACTCCCCAGTCAAGGGAAGCCGGCTTGGCCATGGCGAACATGCGCGCGGCCTCCCTGATCCTCCGCGCGGGTATCCAGGTGATCTCCTCCGCCCACTCCGGGGTGTATGCCTCGACGCGTTCGGACAGTTCCCGGAAGCCGGAGGTCCATCTCTCGACGAAATCACTATCGTAGAGCTCCTCGTCGATAAGGGCGTTGATCAAACTCAGGGCCAGGGCATCGTCGCTGCCCGGCCTGAGCTGCAGCCAGACATCAGCCCGCTTGGCCGTCTCCGTAAGCCTGGGGTCCACCACGATTAGCCTGGAGCCCGATTTCAACGCGTCCCTCAGGGTAAACTGCACCTCGCCGTCGGGTCCGGTCAGCAGGGGATTGTGCCCCCAGACCAGAATACACGCGGGCTTGGTATCACCGAAGTAGTCGCATACCAGGAAGTCGCCATAAGTGATGATGCTTATATTCAGCCGGGGTATGAAGCACTGGGCCGTTCCCGGCTCACACCAGTTGGGGGTGCCCAGGGCGTTGGCGAAGCGTATCACGAAATGATAATGGTGCCGGCCCGTCCCCGTTCCCAGGGCGATGGCCTCCGGGCCATATTCACGGCGTATCCGCCCGAGCTCGGCCGCAATGTCGTCCAGGGCCTCGTCCCAGGAGATGCGCTCCCACCTGCCCTCGCCTCTCCCCCCTTTCCTTTTCAACGGATGCAGAAGGCGCTCCGGGTTATAGATGTGTTCCAGGCTGGCCAGGCCCTTGGGGCAGAGCCTGCCCTTGTTCATGGGGGAGTCGGGGTCCCCCTCGACCTTGACTATCTCTCCGTCCCTGACATGGACCAGGACGCCGCATCCACCGTGACACATCTTACAGGAGCTCCTGTACACTATCTCGCCCTGGGTGTCTTTCAAGTAAACATACCTCCACTTGGCATATCCAGGCTGCCTTTACCTCACCAACTCCATTAATTTATCCAGATTATTCGTATTCCTGTACATGGGCTTCTCGGCCATTATCTCCTCGTAGCCCAGCACCTCGCCCGTCTTTTCATAATGCGCCATGACCTCGCGGCAGCCGAAGCGGTGCATGGGGCAGGAGTTGATGCATACCGCGCAGGTATGCCAGCCGGTGAAGAAAGCCCAGCATTTCAGGTCGTTGACCTTGCGCTTATATATGCCCCTCCACCACATGGGTTCCTCCGGGATGGCCTTGGCCGGGCATTTCTTGATACACAGCAGACAATCCTCGCAGAACTCCGCCAGCCCGAAGTCTCTGGGTTCGTCCAACGGCAGGTCGGCTTCCACTGTGATCATGCCCCAGCGCTGCCGCGGGCCGAACTCCGGGGTGATCACGCCGCCGAAAGCTCCCAGCTCCCCCAGGCCGGCGGTGATGGCATGGGGAGGATACACCACCGCGCCGTCGAAAGGGATGCGGGCGGAGCAGGAGACGCCCTGGCGGCGGATGAAGTTGGCCACCTTGTGTGTGCGCCTGCTCGCCCTGCGGTATACGTCGTAGTCGGGATAGTTGCGCAGGCGGTAGTTGGGGGCCTGTACCAGGAATTCCTTACGCATCTCCATGCCCAGGACCACGGCCACGTTATAGGGAAACTTATCGTCGTTGCCCCTGGTTACGAAGCGGCGGTCCAGGAGGGTGACCCCGCACAGTGCGAAACCCAGAGAGGCGGCGTATTCCTTTATGTCCTCCTTCAGCTTGGCGGGTTCGGGCCTTTGCCCCGAAAACCTTTTGACCGTTCTTTTATCCACCAGGTCCTGAATCGCCTCCATGTAGACGAGCGCCGGGAGGGTGGGGGATATCTCGGGTATCACCTCTCTTTTATGATGGACGAGAAGATAGCTCAACTTGTTGGATCCGCGCAGGGGAGGGACGTTCTCCCCCAATGGGTCCACCTCGGTATAGAGGTTGAGCTCCTCGGGGTTATACTTCAGGTTGGGTATGAGGGCGACGCGGTCCTCTACCAGGTCCTGGGGGCGGTATTTCACGCGCTGGCCGCGATAGGCCCGCAGGCGTATGGATTTATTGTTGTCCTTCACCTGCTCATCCTACCTTTATGGGATATTTGCCGTAGCGCTGCACGGACCGCACCATGGCCTTGACGTTCTCCGGCCTGGCGTCTATGGGAGTGGTGCAGCCGGAGCTGAGGATAAAGCCCCCGTCCACCCCCAGCTCGGTTATCAGCCTGCGGCAGTACTCGTCCACTTCCTCCGGCTCCCCCAGCTTGAGCAGGGTGGCCGGTACGTCTCCCATGATGCACATATGGTCGCCCAGTATCTCCTTGGCCTGGAAGATGTCCGAGGTGCCGTCCAGGTTGAGGATGCATTTCCTGGCCGGCAGGTTTTTGAGATAGGGGAAGAAGTCCGTCCAATCGCTGTCGAAGTGCAGGATGACGGTGATGCCTTTATCTGTGAAATAACTGACCAGCTCCTCCCATTCCGGCAGGGCAAACTCCTCGAACTGCCTGGGGCTGAGGAAGGAGGCGCTGGTCCTGGTCCCCCCCAGAAACACCCGTTTTACGCCGCTCAGGGTGATGGTGAGCATGCCCAGAAGCTTCAGGGGCTTCATCATGCCCTTGCTGGCCGCCTTGATCTCCTCGGGATAGCGAAAGATATCCAGGACGAAATCGTTGAAGGAGCGCACGGCCAGGGAGATGAACTCCATGGGGGTAAAGGTTATGTTATAAGCCACCATGGATTCCATGTCTTTGTCGTGCCAGCGCTTTATGGATCTCCTCATCCTCAAGATGTCAACCCCCATAGCCAAAAAAGCTTTGGCAAGGCCGATGGGATTACGGAGTTGGGGATGGTTTAGTTTCAGTTTCTCGATCAGCCAGAGGTTAGGACGCTCCGCGATCTGACGGTACTCCTCGGGCTCCATGATCGATTTCTCCACGAATTGATATTCCACGTCCGGGGGCATACCGTCCACCCCGGGAAGCTTTGGAGGGGTGGGGAAGATGGTCTGGAGGATTCTGCCCATTCCAGCGTAGGAGAGGTGCTGGCCGTCGATGAAGCCAAGCTCGTCGATGGTCTTCTCGAGAGCCTTGTCCGCCCTCTCCAGGTCGAACAGCATATCGTGCTGGGTGATGCCGCCGTAGCGGCTGGCGAAGATATCGTATATCGGTACTACCGGCACCCGGTCCGGCTTCTCCAGCCTGGTGGCCGCCTCTATGCGCTCCGGTGCGGTCATGTATCCCAAAACTTTCGCCTCCTTAGGCCTTTTATTCCGCTTCCAGCTGTTCGCGTACCTGGCGGCGCAGGACCTTGCCCAGGGCCGACTTGGGTACTTCCTCCATGAACACAACCTGCTTGGGGCATTTGTATCCGGCGATGCGCTCCTTGCAGAAGGCTTTGAGCTCCTCCTCCGTGGCCTCGGCCCCCTGTTTGAGGCTGACGGCAGCGGTGACCGCCTCGCCCCAGGTCTCGTCCTGCAGGCCTATTACCGCGGCCTCCAGCACCGCCGGGTGCTCGTAGAGGACCTGCTCCACCTCGAAGGGGTAGACGTTCTCCCCGCCGGTTATGATCATGTCGTGCTTGCGGTCCACGATGTAGATGTAGCCGTCCTCGTCCACCTCGGCCAGGTCTCCCGTATGCAGCCAGCCGCCCCGCATGGCCTTGGCGGTGAGCTCGGGATCCTTCCAGTAGCCCTGCATGACGTTCTTGCCCCTGATTATGATCTCTCCGATCTCTCCCACGGCGACGTCGTTGTCGTCCTCGTCTACCACCCTCACCTCGGTGACCAGGGATTCCCTGCCGCAGGAGTTGATGCGCCGCACCAGCTCCGGGGGCCCCTCCAACCTGCACTGGTCCTCCTGCATGAGTATGGTGCCCAGGGGCGAAGCCTCGGTGAGGCCGTATCCCTGCTGGAATATGGGGCCGAACTTGGCGATGCAGCGCCTGAGCACCTCTTCGGGCATGGGGGCGCCAGCGTAGGTAAAAAGCCTTATGCTCGATAGATCGTACTTATCTGCATCGGGGAAGTCGAGCAGCCAGGAGAAGAGCACCGGCACCATGTTGATGTGGGTGACCCTCTCCCTCTCCGCCGTGGCAAGGATTTCGGTGAAGTCGAAGCGCCTGGAGATGACCGCCCTGAGTCCGCCTAGATGGTGTATAAGTATAGGCCACCATGCGGTGTGGAAGATGGGCAGGACCTGCAAGGTGGCGTCATCGGGTTCGGAGCCCGCCGCAATGCTCATCCCGATTGCGGAGGTTATGTAGTTGCGGTTGGTTATCATCACCCCCTTAGGCAAGCCGGTGGTGCCGCCGGTGTATTGCAGGTGGCAGAGGTCGTCCTCGTCTACATCCACCTCCGGCTCCGCGTCTGACGCTGTCGTTAGCAGCTCCTCGTAGTCCAGCCAGCCCTCCGCCTCTGCGCCGAAGGAGATGCGTTCCCGGATATGCTCGAGCCCGGGGAGGATCTGTGCGGCCATCTCGAGGGTGTTGTGGTCCACGACGAGAACCTCGGCGTCGGAGTGGTTGATGACGTAGACCAGCTCGTCCGGCGCCAGACGGAAGTTAAGGGGCACGGCCACCGCCCCCAGCTTGGAGGTGGCATAATAGATCTCAACCAGGCGGTGGCAGTTAAGGGCCAGTGTCGCCACCTTGGTGCCCTTTGCCACGCCCAGTTCGGCCAGGGCGTTGGCGAGGCGGTTCACCCGCTCGTTGAGTTGCTTCCATGTCAACCTGACATCGTCGCAGACCACGCACTCCTTATCGGGGTCGAGGCGGGAGTGCTTCCTGGGGATATCGCCTAAGGTAAGCATCTCTTCTCTCCTTCCCTGAGTATAATGTTCGTTTATATCAAAGGCAGGCCTTCCGCCTTGGACAGAAACTTGTCCACCTTTTTCTTCATGCTCGGCGCGCTCAGCCGCCACAGCTCGGGCAAGTATTTCTCGAAACCGGCGGTGGGATTGACCAGGCAGCGCAGCCACTTGTGCTCGAAGAGGTTCATATAACAGGTGTTGCAGCGGGCGCACTTGACGATGTCCTTCTCCCGGCCCGCCTTGATCTTGGCCGGCCAGAAGGGGTCGGCGATAGCCTGCCGGCCCATCATGGCGATATCCGTTTTTCCTTCCTCGAGGGCCTGCGCGGTGAACTCCGGGGTCATGAAAGTAGGTGTAAGAACGGGCAGCCCGCCTGAGGCCTCCTTGAAGCCGGGAGCCCACTTGAGCATCTCGCCCTCGCCGTCCGGGGCGAAGGCACCGGGATTCTCGTAGCAACCCTGGGAGATGCTCACGTAGCTGATCCCGGCCTCTGCGGCCATGGCCACGAACTGCTTCATCTCCTCGTTGGTGACGCCCTCGGGCATGAGCTCGTCGCCTGAGAAGCGGGCGCCCAGAACCCGATCGGGCCCTATGCGCTCCCTGGTCTTGCGTATGATGTTCAACAGGAAGCGGGCGCGGTTCTCCAGGCTCCCCCCATACTCATCGATGCGCTTGTTTGACCTGGGGGAGAGGAACTGGTGGATGAGGTATCCGTGGGGGGAATGGATCTCCACCCCGTCAAAGCCGTAGCGCAGGGCCTCGGCGGATATCTCGGCCATCTTCTCCTCCAGGAAGACGATCTCGTCCACACCGATCTCCCGTGGCACCTCTCCACTCAGGATGTTCAAGAGCGAGGGATCCTCCTTCTGCAGCACCGGCTCGATCATCGTTTCCAACTGGGCGTACTGCTCGTCGTCGAGGTTCTTTATAGCCTGCAGGCCGCCGATCTGCTCGTACAGCTCGGGCGCCAGGCGTTTTATCTGTCTCTCCCACCCCTCGTTACCGTTGCGCAAATCTATCTTGTAGGGGATGGGGGAGGGGGCCCCGGGAGGCTCGTGGGGCGTGGCGGCGGAATGGTGTCCCTGCCGGCCGAAACCAGGGCTCAACTGGATGAAGACCTTGGCCCCGAAGGCGTGGATGAGGTCCGCCAGCATACCCAGCCTGCGCCCGTACCTCTCGTCGGTGAAGAGGTGGGTGTTGAGGTGGTCGGAGCCCCGCCAGGTGTGGGGATTGACCACGGTGGCATCGGTTATGATCAGCCCGAAGCCCCCCTTGGCCCGGGCGGCATACCAGGCCAGCCACTGCTCCGAGCAATAACCGTCCGGGTCGGAGTAGACCATGTTCATCGGGGCCATGGCGACGCGGTTTTTCAGCTCCACGTCCCCGATCTGGATGGGCTCGAAAAGGATGTCGTAACTCATGTTTCCCCCTTAAAATGACTTGGGCAGGCCGTAGCACTGGGCGATGAAGTTCTTACTCATCTCGTTCGATAAGGGGCTGAAGACCATCTGCTGCGAGTCGCGCCAGTAGCGCTGGATGTCCGCCTCCATGGTAACCCCGTAGCCGCCGAATATCTCCATACCAACCGTGGCTGCATCAAGAGCCATCTGGGAGGCGTAGAGACCGGCCATGGTTGCCTCGATGTGGTAAGGCCTGCCGGTATCGGCCAGCCACGCGCACTTGTATACCAGGTTGCGCGCGTTCTCGATGCCGACCGCCATATCGGCCAGGTAGTGCTGGATTATCATGAACTGCCCGATGGGTTTACCGAAGGCCTCGCGCTGTTTGGAGTAGGCAAGACAATCATCGAAGACCCTTTCCGCCAGC